>Ga0192647_100012_pt1 | contig 104250 bp, 96 predicted proteins | sample LauGreFa1BDMLBSN_2_FD_133046 | JGI IMG/M metagenome (GOLD analysis project Ga0192647, IMG submission 133046) | Freshwater lake microbial communities from Lake Michigan, USA - Fa13.BD.MLB.SN - reassembly | ecosystem: Environmental > Aquatic > Freshwater > Lake | place: Lake Michigan, USA... | reverse complement strand
GCCGAGTAACCGCGCTTGATACCTTTCCAGCGCGGGTTGGTGGCCCAGTCTTTCTCCAGTTGTGCGACTTGTTGTTCGCGGCTCAGTTGTGCATTGAGTGCTTGCGGCATAAAAACTCCTTGTGGTTAATCGGTGCCCAGGCCAAGGTGGCCCGTGGTGCAGTGCCGCAATTCTAAGTCTTATATAAGACATGGAAACAATCTTATGTCTTATATAAGACTAAATATTTTTTGTTATTAATCAATGACTTAGCTGTATTTTTTCACGATAGATTTATTATATTTCTCAATGCGAAATTTCGGATAGGCGTGCCATACGTCCTATTTCCCGGCATGCGGAATAAAACTTGATCCGAAGGAGCCCCACCGGGAAGGCAGGGACTGGCTTTAAAACGCGTCGGCGTAGCGCTGCATTTCCCAGGCGCTGACGTGCTGGGCATAACTGCCCCACTCGGCGCGCTTGAGGTCTATCCACTGCGCGCAAAAGGCCTCGCCCACGGCAGTGCGCAGCGCGCTGTCGGCTTGCAGCGCGTTTATGGCCTCTTCTAGGTTTTTGGGCAGACGCGCCGCCATGGGCTGGCCGCTGGCCTGGCGGATGTACAAGTCTTCGTTGCAAGGCTCCGGCGCCACCATAGCGCTGTCGATGCCGTGCAAGCCTGCATGCAGCACGCCAGCTAGGGCGGCGTAAATATTGCACGATGGATCGGGCAAGCGCCACTCCATGCGGCCTGCTACGGTGCGCAGCAAACAGGTGCGGTTGTTGTCGCCATAGGCCTTCCACACCGGCGACCAGGTGGTGCCCGATGCGCTGGGGCTACTGGCCAGGCGTTTGTAGCTATTGACCGTGGGCGCACAGAGCGCTGCCAAAGCATCGGCGTGGTGCAACAGGCCTGCCGCAAACTGGTGGCCTTGCGTGCTCAGGCCCAAGCTGCCCGCGGCGTCGGCAAATACCGGCCGACCCTTCGCATCCGTGATGCTGATATGGAAATGCAAGCCACTGCCGGGCGCATGCGCTAGGGGTTTGGGCATGCTGCTAAACACCTGGCCGTGGCGCCGCGCTATCGCATGGGCCGTGAGCTTAAAAAGCATATAGCGGTCCGCTGCGGCCAGCGCGTGGTCGTGGGCGTAATTGATCTCATACTGGCCGCAAGCGTCTTCGTGGTCCATCTGCTGCAAGCGAAAACCCAAGGCGCCCAGGGCCACGCGCATATCGTCCAAAAACGCGTAGTTGCGGTGAATGGCTTTGAGGTCGTATGAAGGTTTGTCCAGCGTGTCCTGCGCATCGGCCAGCGTCCACTGGCCCGTTGCATCCCGGCGCAGCAGAAAAAACTCGGGCTCTATGCCCACCCACATCGTCCAGCCACGCTGGGCCAATGCGTTCGTGGCGGCTTTGAGCACTTGGCGAGAGCAAGTAGCCAGCGGCTGCCCGCCTGCAAAGCCATCGCAGACCGCATGCGCCACGCCGGGCATAAAGGACAAGGGCTGCAAACTGTCGGGCTGCACGCGGCCATAGTATTCACTGCGTTCCCCCTGGCGCGGCAATCCGGTACCCCAGATGCTGGGCCCGGCAAAACCGGCACCCTGCTCCACCCATTCCTGCAAATTATCCAGCGGGACCAGCTTTCCTTTAGCCACGCCATGGATGTCACAAAACTGCGCCAACACGGAATGGATACCTTGCGCTTGTAGCGCGCTGACCCGATCTTGCAAAGACATTTCAGCCATAGCTTCTTGCCTTGCGTTGGATGCTCATAACGGATCCTTTCGGTCGAACGCTGGCGTTAGCACATTGTGCGCTCTCCGGCTCCGGTTCAACATGCGCTTGAGCCAGACTTCCAGATCATCAATGTAAGTAAACACTGCGGGTACCACCAACAAACTCAGCAAGGTTGAAGTAATCAAACCGCCAATCACGGCAATCGCCATGGGCGAGCGAAAGCTCGGGTCCGCGCCCCAGCCTATCGCAAGAGGCAGCATGCCGGTACCCATCGCGATGGTAGTCATCACAATCGGACGGCTGCGCTTGCGGCAGGCATCAACCAAGGCCTCAAACCGCTCCATACCCGCCTGGCGCGCCAGCACAGCATAGTCCACCAACAAAATAGAATTTTTGGTGACGATACCCATAAGCATAATGAGCCCGATCATCGTCGGCATCGACAGGGCGCGACCGGTAATCAGCAGCAACACAAATGCGCCGCCAATGCTCAAAGGCAGCGCCGCCAAAATCGTGACCGGCTGCAAAAAGTCTTTGAACAAGAGTACCAGTACGCCGTAAATACACAGCACGCCGATCAGCATGGCGATTCCGAAGCTGGCAAACAAGGCCTGCATTTCCTGGGCGTCGCCCAACTCGGCAATCGACACGCCAGGCGGCAAATTGGCCAGGCTGGGCAAGGCGCGCGCCTCGGCATTGACCTCGCCCAGCGTGCGCTTACCCAACTCCACTTCCAGCACCACATTGCGGTTGCGGTTGAGGCGACTAATTTGCGCGGGCCCACTGTCCATGCGGATGTCGGCCACTTGCGCCAGCATCACCGGGCCGCTCTTACCGGGTACCGTCAAGCGACCCAGTGAGGCCAAGTCGGCGCGCACCGCGTCGGGCAGCTTCACACGAATAGGCACCTGGCGCTGTGCCAAATTGAGCTTGGACAAGGCCGTGTCGTAGTCGCCGGCAGTAGCGACGCGCACCGTCTCGCCAATGCTGGCCGCCGTAACACCCAAATCGGCGGCGCGGGCGTTATCCGGGCGCACAATGATTTCGGGGCGCACCAGCGAAGCACTAGAGTTGATATTGCCGATCCCCTTCAGACCTCGCAGGTCCCGTTCCACTAACTGGGCCGCTTGCATCAACGCTGCGGGGTCTTCGCTCTTGAGCACGAGTTGCAGCTTGCCGCCGGTTTCGGGTGAACCGACGTTAAAACGCGCCCCCGGAATATCGGCCATGCGGCTGCGGATATGGGCGTCAATGTCCTGCATGCTTTCTTTGCGATCATTGCGGTGCACCGCGCTAATCGTCAGCACTGCGCGGCGTGCTTCGGCTGCCGCACCGGGAGCAAAAGCGTCGCCGCTGGAGCCGCCGCCAATCGAACTAAAAATGCTTACGACGTGCTCTATGCCAGCGATCTCTTTGCGCGCTTGCTCGGCAATTTTTTGGGTTTCGGCCAAGGTGCTGCCAGGGGCCAACTCGATGGTGACCTGCGTCTGCCCCCGGTCACCTGGCGGAATAAAGGTGGTCGGCAGCAAGCCCACCAAAGACACCGAGCCCACAAAAAACAAACCAGCCCCAATGGCAGTGACCAGTCGATGGCGCAGACACCATTGCATTACGCGCAAGTACGCGAGCATGATGGGGCCATCAGGCGGCTCGACCAACACAGGCGCGCCGTCAATCGTGCGCGCAGGGCGCAACATATAAGCGGCCATCATGGGCGTGAGCAGGCGCGCCACCATGAGCGAGGCCAAAATTGCCAGCACCGCCGTCCAGCCAAATTGCTTAAAAAACAGACCCGGGACGCCGCCCATAAAAGCCGTGGGTAAAAACACTGCCACCAATGCAAACGTGGTGGCGATCACCGCCATGCCGATCTCGTCCGCCGCCTCCATCGCTGCCTGAAACGGCGACTTACCCATACGCAAATGGCGAGCGATGTTTTCAATCTCCACGATCGCATCATCGACCAACACACCCACCACCAAAGCAAGCGATAAGAGAGTCACGGTATTGAGCGTGTAGCCGAAATACTTCATGCCCAGAAAGGTCGGAATAACCGACAGCGGCAAAGCCGTGGACACCACCAAAGTGGCGCGCCAATCGCGCAGAAACAACCACACCACCAGAATCGCCAAGAGCGCGCCGTCATACAGCAACTCCATAGAGCCTTTGAAGTTTTCCTGCACCGGCGCGGCATTGTCAATAATTGCCTCGATGCGCAAGTCCGGGTTTTCTTCTTGCAGCTTGGCCACTACGAGGCGCGCACCTTCGGCCACCGCCACTTCGCTGGCGCCTTTGCTGCGGAATATTTCAAAGGCCACGACTTTGGCGCCGTCCTGGGTGGCAATCGCTCGGGCTTCGCTTACCGTGTCCAGCACCTTGGCAATTTGCTCCAGCCGCACATGGCGGCCATCGGGCAGGGGCAAGTCCAGCTGCGCCAATTCCTGCGCGCTTTGGACTGTGGCAATGGTGCGCACCGATTGCTCGGCGCCACTGACATCGCCGCGTCCACCGGGCGCCTCAACTTGTACGATTTTCAGGCGACGTGACACATCCAAAGCGGACACACCGAGCGCGGCCATGCGCGCGGTATCGAGCTCCACGCGCACCTCACGGTAGACGCCACCTAATCGCTTAACTGCGCCCACACCGGGCACGCCGCGCAGACGCTTATTCACCGTGTTGTCGACAAACCAGCTGATGGCCTCGTCATCGCGCACTTGCATACCTGGCTGGCCCGAAGCCTGTACCGTGTAGGTGCGCACCACGCGGCCCGCCGTCGACGCTTTGGTAACCGAAGGATCGCGCAATTCAGAAGGCAAATCGGCACGCACACTGGCAACCGCATCACGCACTTCGTTGACGGCTTCATTGATCGGTTTTTCCAGCACGAACTCCACCGTGACCACCGCGCTGCCATCGAGCACCGTGGTGTATACGTTTTTCACGCCAGCCAAGGTGGCCACTGCGTCTTCTATCTTGCGCGCCACCTCGGTTTCCATTTGCGCGGGTGCCGCGCCGGGCAAGCCCGCTTCCACCGTCACGATAGGCAATTCAATATCCGGAAAATCTTGCACCACGCTGCCGCGAAACGCCAGCAAGCCAGCCAGCGTCAGCAAGGCGAACAGCATGATCGCCGGTATGGGGTTCCTAATTGAGTAGGCCGAAAAATTCACAGACGCCCCTTATTGCGCAGCACTGGGAGCGGGCTTGGCACCAGCAGCTGAGGTATTGGCAGACGCAGGCGCCACTTTCACGGTATCCCCATCGCGCAAAAAGCCAGCGCCTGAAGCGACTACCTGGGCATCGGCTTCCAAACCATCGAGCACCTCAATAACCGGCCCCGAACCACTGCTGGCACGCCTGCCGGTGTTGATACGGGTTTGTGTCACCCGACCATCAGGCTGCAGTCGAAAACAGTAACTAAAGCCGTCGCGCACCACTACCGCTTGCTGTGCCACCGTCAATGCGGGCGTTTGGCCCAGCACAAATTCGCCGGGCACATACATACCGGGTCTGAGCGCAATCGCAGTCTTATCCACCGGCCCGAGCAAGTCGACGTATACCAATCCGACCCGGCTTTGTGCATCCATGGTCGGAGCCAGCATGCGCACGCGTCCCTGCCACTGACCACCGCCTGGGGAAGTCACGCGCGCAGCAGCGCCGGGCACGATCCGCGAAAACTCGGCCGCTGTAACTTCAGCGCGCCATTCCAAGCGGCTTTTGCGCACCAAGCGGAACAACTCGCTGCCCGGCGCTACTACTGCGCCCAAGGCGGCATTGCGCGCGATGATGGTGCCGCTATCGGGCGCCAGAATCTGCGTATGTTTTAGGCGTAGCAACTGGCTGTCCACCGCAGCCCTTGCGGCTTCTAAGCGCGCCTTAGCCACTTGTTCAGCATTGAGCATTTGGCTGATCTGCTGCGCACTGAGGGCCGAATCATTTTGCAATGCCCGTGCGCGATCTGCATTCATGCCGGCCTCGAGCGATGCCGCCTGCGCCTCCGACAGTTGCGCGCGCGCCAGCGCGACGTCGGCCCGTACGCCGTCCGTGGACAGCTGCGCTAGTAGCTGACCAGCGTGTACGACATCACCTACGTTGACCAGCAAATCGGAAATGCGCATGCCTCCGACTTCCGCGGACACGCTGGCCTCCTGCCAAGCGGCCACATTGCCATTGGCCTGCAGCGTCAGGGGCAAGGTGGATTTCTGCACGCGCGTGGCAGTGACCGTCAGCACCGGCTTGGCCGCAGGGGCCGGGTCAGCCGCCTGCACGGAGACCATCACCGAAAAAAACAGGCTGGCCACCAAAGCGATAGCAGACTGATGTGCGCCAAGGGTGGCTCGTATCCAATTCGAAGTAATCACTCGCATACCTTCAGTTCTTTCGATGTCAATTCGCTTTCGGATCGCTCTCGGGCACCAATACCGAATCAGGACCCTGCTCCGCTTGTGCGCGCTCCCAGCCGCCCCCTGCGGCGCGGTACAACGCAACCCAAGCGCGGCGGCGCTCCCATTGCAAGCCCACCACCAACGATTGGGCGCCATACCAGCCGCGGCGCGCCTCCTCGAGTTCCAGCCCGCTGAGCATGCCCTGGCGCATTCGTGCCTGTGCCGATTTAAAAACCTGCTCCATACTGGCCAAGCTGTACTGCGCCTGTTCGCTGCGGGCATCGTTGAGTTGCAATTGCAGCAAAGACTCTTCCACTTCGCGCACCGCATGACGGACCCGAGCCTGGTAAGTCGCCACCTTACTTTCAAAGTTGGACTTCGCGGCATCGATGTTGGCCAGCCGTTGGCCCGCGTCAAACACCGGCACCGCCAATGCCAGCGGCCCCAAAGACCAGGTGGTCAGGTAATTGTCGGCGCCTGCCATAGAAAATTGCGTAGGGGCGACCGAGCCGCTCAATGTCAAACGCGGCCACTGCTGCGCCTGGGCGCCGGCCACCAGCGCCGAGGCTTTGTACACCTCACGTTCGGCGGCAAACACGTCGGGGCGTTGGGCCAAGGTTTGGGCGGGAATGCTGGATACGGCAAAAACTGGGCTCTCCAGCAAGGGGACTTCGGAAGGGGCAATCAAGCTGCGTACCTGCGACTCCGGCAATGCAGTTAAGGCGACCAAGGCTTTGACGCCCATATCGCATTGGGCCGATTGCTGCGCAAGCCGGGCACGCGCATCGGCAAGCGCTGCACGGGCCAACGAAACCTGAGTGGAAGGTACTAGGCCAGCCGACAGCAGTTGACCCGAGAACCGCAAGCTCTCTTCAAATGAATGACTGATGCGCCGGTCATTGTCGGCCAGGGCCTGGCACGCACGTGCGCCGAAATAGGCATGCGCCACTTCGGCCGCCAGTGAAACGCGGGCCTCATGCCACTGGGCCTGGCTGGCCTGCAATTGGGCCTGGGCACCGTCGCGCAGTACTTTGTTGGCCCCCACCAAATCAATTTCCCAACTGGCTTGAATCGAAACGCCCACTGTGCTCATGGTGCCCATACCGACTTGGTTCTCGCCACGGCTTGCCGCTGCTCCGGCATTGACTTGGGGCAGCATGGTCGCACCCGCGGCACTGCTGCTGGCGCGTGCCTGCACGATCAAAGCCAAAGCCTGCTGCAAATTCGGGCTGGCCTGCTGCGCGGCGTCTTGCAAACGCAACAAAGCCGGATCCTCCTGCGCTTGCCACCAATCTCGCAGCGCGCGAATTTGCCCCTCGTGCGGCAGGGGCGCTTGCCATTGATCCACCGGCGCCGCCACCTTAGCCACCGGTTGCCGCGGGACAGTGCAGGCCGCCAAGAGCAGTACGCTAAAAAAGCTGACAAGCCCCAGAGGCAAGCGGCGCGCAAAGTGCTTGAAATAGATGTTCATTGAATACAAAAGCGGATCGCAAAGCGAGAAACGGGCCCGCCTGGGGCGGAAAAAACCGAACACCCGACTATTTTCCCCGATACCGACCAGCGCTTTCGCGATGAAGGGCATTTGGGCGGCAGAAAGCCGACGTTCGTGCGCAAGGCACTTGAACCTTAATGCCCGTGCGCAAGGGAGCTGACCGCCGTAACCAGTCCAATCCCGGCCAGCAACCAGGTGATTTGCGCAGCGGTTTGCCAGCCGCTCAGTCGCTTTTGTAATTGCGGAATCAAATCGGCCAAAGCCACATAGATAAAGCTGCTGGACGCGACGACAAGGAAGAAAGGCAAATAGTCCTGCAGTTGTGCGACGAGCCAGTAGCCCAACAAGCCACCCAGCGCTGTGACCGAGCCTGCCATCGACACCTTGATAAGCGCAGCCTGGCGATCTGTGGCGCCTGCGCGCAAGACCACCAAATCGCCCATGTGGTGCGGTACTTCGTGAGCCAGCACGGCCACCGAGGCAATCATTCCCAGGCGAATATCGGCCATGAACGCGGAGGCGATCAACACGCCATCGCCAAAACAATGCACGCTGTCACCGGCCAGCACCGCCCAGCTGCCGCCAAAATGGCTGTGAGCCGAGGCCTGTCCCTGCACGGCGCCCTGCGGGTGCACATGGCTATGGTCATGGGCACCCGCATGTGCAGCGCTTGCCGCTGGCGCATGGTCGTGGTCCGCATGGCTGTGGGCATGCGCCCCATGTTCATGGCCGTGGTGCCAGAGTTCCGCTTTATCCAGCAGGAAAAAAAACACCAAGCCGATAAGCAAAGTCATGAACAAATCATGCGCACCGACTTGGCTTTCAAAGGCTTCGGGTAGTAAATGCATAAAGGCGGTGGCAAGCAAAGCACCGGCTGCCATGCTAAGCATATGCTGGGTGTAGCGGGCCAGCAAACCAAAACTGAGCGCAGCGGCGACCCAGACGCTGCCGATGCCAGCGCACAGCGTGCCGACCAATATTGCAAAAATAATCACACGCAGTCCTTTTGAATTTCGCTTTGCGGTGGGACACCGTTGGATGCAAACCAGGCCAGCATCTCGCGCCAGGCGGCTTGGGCTGCATCGTGCCGATAGCCCGGACGGTAATCGGCATAAAACGCATGCGGCGCATCGGGAACCACCTCGATACGCGAAGCGCGTGCGGACGATGAACCCTCTGCCAGCGCAGCGCGCATCGCGGCCACTGTATCCAAGGGAATGCCGCTATCCAGCGCGCCATAGAGGCCTAGCACCGGCGCCTGTAAATCCACCGCCACTTCCACCGGATGGCGCGGTGTGAGCGCTGTCTTGTTGCCCGCCAACCGACCATACCAAGCTGCGCCGGCTTTGACGCGTGCTTGGTGCGCGGCATACAACCAGGTGATACGCCCGCCCCAGCAAAATCCTGTGACGCCCAGGCGTCCCAGGTCGCCGCCTTGTGCGCCAGCCCAGTCCATAACGGTGTCTAGGTCTTGCAGCACTTGGGCATCAGGCACCTTGGATACCAAGTCAGCCATCAAGGCGGCCATATCTGTATAGGCGCTGGCATCGCCCTGGCGGGCCATGACATCCGGCGCAATCGCCAAATAGCCCCGATGCGCCAGGCGGCGCGCCACATCGGTGATATGTGCATGCAGCCCGAAAATTTCCGGCACCACGAGCACCACTGGCGGATAAGTCGCGCCCAAGGGCACCGCGCGGTACGCGGGAAGCGCAAAGCCTGCGCAGTCGATAAGTACATCGCCGCAGAGCAGACCCTCGCCCGTCGTATGCACCACCGTGCTGGCAGCCAGCGGCTCTGCCGCAGTGCTAAACGGACGCGGCGCTACGGAGGGCTTCTGATCTGGCGTGTGCTGCATCGTCATGGCGCGGTTTGGGGAGGTAGCTAGATAGGGGCGCAATCTGAAAGGAGGCGTGGGCTGGACCTACACCGCCCCTGCTCCCCTGGGGCAACTATTGTGCAACAGACTGGCGCCACTCAGGCTTTAGTGGCCTGGGGCCCATGAAAATTGACGCTGGCGATGCTTTTGCCGCTCCATGGCGGCAAAGCTCAATGGGCCTGGTCCCAGTTAGCCCCCACGCCCACTTCGGCCAGCAGCGGCACTTTGAGCTGCGCCACCGCCGCCATAAGGCGTGGAATTTCGGTACGCAGCCAGTCCACTTCGGCCTGGGGCACTTCAAACACCAGTTCATCGTGCACTTGCATGATCATGCGGGTGCCGTAGCCACCCGCGTCCAGCGCACGCTGCACCTGCACCATGCTGAGCTTGATTAAATCTGCCGCAGTGCCCTGCATCGGCGCATTGATAGCGGCGCGTTCGGCCCCAGCGCGGCGTTGGCCATTGGGCGAGTTGATTTCCGGCAAATATAGGCGCCGCCCGAACACGGTTTGCACATAGCCCTGGGCTTTGGCCTGCGCTCGGGTGTCGTCCATATAGCGCTTCACACCGGCAAAGCGCGCAAAGTAGCGCTCGATGTAGTTTTTGGCAGCGGTATTGTCAATGCCCAAATTACGCGCCAGACCGTAGGCGCTCATGCCGTAAATCAAGCCGAAGTTAATCACCTTGGCATAGCGACGCTGCTCGCTGCTGACCTGGTCCAGCGCTAACCCAAAAACTTCTGCAGCGGTTGCGCGGTGCACGTCCAGCCCCTGATGGAAGGCCTGTAAAAGCGCCTCGTCGCCGCTGATGTGCGCCATGATGCGCAACTCGATCTGGCTGTAGTCGGCACTGGCGATCACGCTACCCGCTGGCGCGACAAAGGCTTCACGCACCCGCCGACCCTCAGGGGTGCGGATGGGGATGTTTTGCAAATTCGGGTCGTTGCTGGACAAGCGCCCGGTAACGGCCACCGCCTGTGCATAGTGCGTATGCACGCGTCCCGTTGAGGGAAGCGCCAGCTGCGCCAGCTTGTCGGTGTAAGTGCCCTTAAGTTTGGACAAGCCCCGGTGCTCCAAAATTTTGGCGGGTAGCGGAAAGTCTTCGGCCAGTTTTTCTAGTACTTCTTCGTCGGTGCTAGGCGCACCGGTAGCGGTTTTCTTCACCACCGGCAGGCCCAGCTTGCCAAAAAATATTTCACCAATTTGCTTGGGGCTGCTTAAGTTGAAGGGTTGGCCCGCCAAAGCATGGGCCTCGGTCTCCAGCTCCACAATGCGCGCCCCCAATTGCTGGCTTTGCGCGGCCAGCGTCGGGGCGTCGATCAGCACGCCGTTGCGCTCGATGCGGTACAGGGCTTCGCTGCTGTCTATTTCCAGCTGGTAGATGAACTGCAAACCGGGGTCCATTTGCAAGCGTGGCCACAAAGCCTGGTGTACGTCCAGCGTCAGGTCCGCGTCCTCGCAGGCGTATTGGGCGGCGCGGGCGATGTCCACTTGGTCAAAGCTAATCTGGTTCGCGCCTTTGCCGCACAAGTCTTCAAAGCTTAGGCCCTTGCGACCCAAATGGCGCTCCGCCAGGCTTTCCAGACTGTGCGGCTTGTGCACTTCCAGCACATAGCTTTGCAACATGGTGTCATGCACATAGCCACGCACTTCGATGCCATGGTTGGCAAACACATGGCGGTCGTATTTCACATGCTGCCCCAGCTTGAGCCGGGCAGCGTCTTCCAGCCAAGGCTTGAGCAGGGCCAGCACCTCGTCGCGCGGCAACTGTGTTGGCGCGTCCGGGTAGCGGTGCGCCAAGGGGATGTAGGCTGCAGCGCCCACCGCCACACTCAGACTGATGCCCACGATCTCGGCGCGCATGGCGTCGAGGGAGGTGGTTTCGGTATCTACGGACACTAAATCAGACGACGTAATCAGCACCAGCCAGCGTTGTAGTGCCGCATGGTCGAGCACCGTTTCGTATTCGGTGGCACGCGCCAGCAGGGACGGCGCTGCTTCGCCACCTTGCGCCTGGCTACTTGCAGCGTTGGCCGGACTTTGCGCCGCAATGTCGCCAAACAAATCCGCGCCACCGGCCTGGGCCTTAGCAGCGCCTTTTTCCAACTGCGCCGCCACGCTGGTCGCCAGGCCCTTAAAGCCAAAGCGAAGGTAAAACGCATGCAAGCCCGCCAGATCCTCCTGGCCACAGAGCAAATCTGAAAACTCCGGTAGCGAGGGCATCCAATCCTTGAGCTCGCAATCGGTTTTGATAGTGAGCAGTTGGCGCGCGGTGGGCAGCCAGTCCAGCGCACTGCGCAGGTTCTCGCCGACCACGCCTTTTATCGCGCCCGCGTTCTCTATCACGCCTTGCAGGCTGCCGTATTCCTGTAGCCATTTCACGGCGGTTTTGGGGCCTACTTTGCTGACGCCGGGCACGTTGTCCACGGTATCGCCGACCAGATTTTGGTAGTCCAGCATCAAATGCGCGGGTACGCCAAACTCCTCTAACACCCCGGCCACATCGCGGCGTTTGCCATTCATGGTGTCGATGATGGTGATGCGATCATTCACCAGTTGCGCCAAGTCTTTGTCCCCGCTGCTGACCACCACATCCATACCGCGCGCTGCCGCCATCACTGCCAGGGTGCCGATCACGTCATCGGCCTCCACGCCCGGAACATCGAGCACTTGCATACCCAAGAGGCGCACCATTTCGTGGATAGGCGCAATTTGGGCGCGCAAATCGTCGGGCATGGGCGCGCGCTGGGCTTTGTAGGCCGGGTAAATCGCGTCTCTAAAGGTCGGGCCCTTGGCGTCAAACACGCAGGCCACGTAGGCGGCGGGCACTTCTTTGCGCAAAGCCTGCATCATGTTGACCATGCCGCGCAGCGCGCCAGTGGGGGTGCTGGCCGGGTCGCCGGGCACGGCGCGCAGGTCGGGCATGGCGTGAAAAGCGCGGTACAGGTAGCTGGAGCCGTCAATCAGCAGCAAAGCAGGCGTGGGAAAGGAGGAAGTGGGGTGCATGGCGGCATTTTGCCTGCCACTGGGCGGGCAAGAAGCGCCGCCTACAATCGCGCCCGGTGCCACAGAGGGCCTGTCCTCACTCTGGCGCCCGCAATGTCCGCACTGCCTTTGGGCGCTGCGCCCCTCATTCAGGTTTGCTTCATGGCGGTTTACACCCAAGTTTCCTTCGACCAGGCTAACGCCTATTTCCACACCCTGGGTCTGGGGCCGCTGTCCCGTCTGGAAGGCTGCGCCGGGGGCATTGAAAACACCAATTACTTTGCCGACACCGCGCAAGCGCGCTATGTGCTCACCCTGTTTGAGCGCCTGAGCGCCGAGCAACTACCTTATTACCTTCGCTTGATGCGCCACCTGGCCCAGCACGGCATTCCCGTGCCCAACCCGGCGGCGGACGCCCAAGGCCAGTTACTGCACAGCCTGCAAGGCCGGCCCAGTTGTGTGGTGAGCCTGCTGGCAGGCAAAAGCGAATTGCAGCCGGGCACCCACCATTGCGCCCAAGTAGGCGCCATGCTGGCGCGCATGCACCTGGCCGGGGCCAGCTTTGACATGCAACAGCCCAATTTGCGCGGCCTGGACTGGTGGCAGCGCACCGTGCCCGAAGTGCTGCCTTTTGTGACGCCCGAACAAAGCGCACTCTTGCAAAGCGAGTTGGCCGCACAGCAGGCCCTAGCGCAGACTGCGGATTACGCAGCGCTGCCGCGCGGCCCCATCCATGCCGACCTGTTTCGCGACAACGTGATGTTTGCGCCCGACACACAAGGTAGCGCGCAGCTGACCGGCTTTTTTGACTTTTACTTCGCGGGCAACGACGCCTGGGTGTATGACATTGCCATTTGCCTGAACGACTGGTGTGTGGACACGGCCAAGGGCGTGGCCGACGCAGCCCGCACCGATGCTTTAATGCAGGCCTATACCAGCGTACGGCCCCTAGAAGCCTCGGAAGCGGTCGTATTTGCCAGCCTATTGCGCGCAGCTGCCTTTCGTTTTTGGCTCTCGCGTTTGTGGGACTTGCACCTGCCGCGCCAAGCCACCATGCTCAAAGCCCATGACCCGGCCCCCTTTGAGCGCATACTGCGCCAGCGCATCGCCAACCCTCTTAATTGGAGCACGCCCGAAGGTGCTACCAGCCCCACCGCATGAAACTTCATATCGTTCCCGCCCGCCAAGGCATCCTTTGGGTCAAATTGGGCATGCGCACGTTTTTCCGCCAACCGCTAGCCCTTACCGGCCTGTTCTTTATATTTATGGCGGTGATGTCGGTGATCTCTATGGTGCCGGTTATCGGCAATGTGCTGGCCCTGGCCCTTCTGCCCGGCGCGACGCTGGGGCTGATGGTGGCAACGCAAGAAGCGCTCAAAGGCCAGTTCCCCATGCCCAGTGTGTTGCTTGCGGGTTTTCGCGCCGGGCGCGCGCAGCTGCGCGCCATGTTGATTTTGGGCGCACTGTATGCGCTGGGTTTTGTGGGCGTGCTGGGCCTATCGGCGCTGGCCGATGGCGGTAAGTTCGCGCAAATGTATTTGTTGGGCGGCGCAGTGGGCAGTGAGGTACTGCAAGACCCGGCCTTTGAAGCGGCTACCATGGTGGCCCTGGTGTTTTACATGCCTTTGTCCTTGTTGTTCTGGTTCGCACCGGCACTGGTGTACTGGGACAAAGTGAGTCCCATGAAAAGCCTGTTTTTCAGTCTGGTGGCCTGCCTACGCAATATCGGCGCTTTCACGGTCTATAGCTTGGTGTGGATGCTGGCCTTTATGGTCATCGGCCTGGGGGTGGTGCTCGTCGCCGGTTTGTCGGGCAGCGAAGAGGCAGTGGCCTTGGTGCTCTATCCCACGGCCATGGTCATGGCGGCCATGTTTTTTAGCTCGATTTACTTCACCTACGCGGATAGCTTCAGTATTCCCAGCGTGCACCTGGCCTGACCTAGGCCAGCGCGGCGTTTAGGCCATCAATCCGAAAAATCTCGGTAACGCGGTTGATAACGCGGGTATCAGCGCAATGAGCAAACTACCGACGAAAATTGCCAACAATGCGGGGGTCACCGAGCTAGCAACGGCGCTTATGGGTTTACCGAACATGGCGGACGCAAAGAAAATATTCATGCCGGCCGGGGGGCACAGAAAGCCCATTTCCATGGCCGCTAAAAATAAGATGCCGAAGTGCACCGGATCGATGCCATAGCTTTGGGCTACGGGCAATAGCAAAGGCACCAATACGACAATGGCCGCGAAAATCTCCATGAGCGCGCCCGCGAACAACAAAAATACGACCAAAGCGACCAGGAAAATTTCTTGGCTCGGAATCAGATTTTGGGTCGCTGTAATGGCTGCATCTGGAATGCCGGCGTCGATCAGGAAATTGGTCAGCGCGAGCGCCATGCCCAATATCAGCAGCACCCCACCAATGATTTGGGCCGCATCACTCAAACAGCCGAATAATGTTTTAAGGGACAACTCCCGGTGGACGAAGGCCTGGGTTATAAGGGCATAGGCTGCGGTGAGTGCCGCGCTTTCCATGGGCGTAGCCAGGCCGCTGACGAGCGAGCCGATGGCCACTACCGGCGCCAATATTTCCCATTTGGCAAGCCACATAGTTTTCCAGACGGCGGCGGCGGATGCTCTTGGGACTGCGGGGGTCGGATGCGCGGTCGATTTCAAAAATCCACCAAATACCAATAAGCTCATCACCATGACCAGCGCGGGTATGGCGCCCGCTAAAAACATGGTGCTAATGGGCACGCGCGCCACAATCGCGTACATGATGAGGGGTACCGAGGGTGCCAGCAATACGCCTAAAGCACTGGCGCTGGTTACAAGCCCTATGCCTTTCTTTTCCGGGTAACCGGCATTGCTCAATAGCGGCAACATCAAGCCACCAAGGGCCAAAATGGTCACGCCACTGCCCCCAGTAAATGCGGTGAAAAAAGAACATAGCAATGCAACGGCGACCACCGAGCCTCTCATACCCCCGCCAAATAGGCTGACGAATAAGTCGCCTAGTCTTTGCGTAGCCCCGGTACGCGCAAATACCAAGCCCGCTAAAGTAAACAAGGGCAGCGCAGGTAATGATGGGTTGACGGTTATTTGGTAATGCGACAAGGCCACTGATGCCAAGGGCATGCCTTCGCTCCAGAAAAGCACAAGTGCCAGGCCCCCTAGCACGGTAAATATCGGCGCACCGGCAATCAAGGCTACGGCCAGCAAGGCCAAAGCCGGCCAAGGGGAAAACGATGTCCCCTCCAATTGCGCGGCGATGGCGATGCCCAGGCCTGGAACACCTGCAGCCACCAGCGCTTCTAGACGGAAACCTGGGGTGCACCTCGCGCCCAATTTAAAGCCCAGCAACACAAAGCACAAAGGCATGCAGGCTTGCAGGGTCCAGACGGGTAAGTTATAGGCCAGGGTATGCGCCGCATCGCGCTCTGTGCTGACGAATTGCCAACTTGCGTAAGCCAGCATCCCGCACACCAAAGCGGCCAATAGCTGGGCTAGTCGCCACGGGGCTGTAAACCCCTTGCCGCCATCGTTGGAGCCAAAGGAGGTCAGATGGCCATGCCTTTCCGCAGCCAGAGCACCAAACATCGCAAGCACCAAGCCTAGATGCTGTACCACGACAGGCGCATTGGAAATGCCGCTTCCCATCAATGGCCGCATCACGATCTCAATGAGCGGGATGAGCATCATCAAGCCTAAGGCGAAGGCTGCAATTTGCTCGTCGATGCTGCCCAGCCAAATACGAAGCGATACGAGGCGTGCCATGGTTACTTGGCCTTACCCGCGCGAAAGTCCTTCAAATGACCCATTACCTCGTCAAAGGTGTCGGCGGGCACCATAGTGCCGCGAATCCGCGGGTATAGCTTTTCAGCAAACTCGGTCCATTCCCGCATTTGCTCCGCATTGGGGCGGCTGACTATCAGCCCCCGCTTTTTCATGGCATCGACGGCTTCATCGACTTCTTGCCTTGCCTTGGCGCGAATTTGAACGCCGGCCTTCTCACTGGCGGCTCGCATAGCCACCTGCGTGGCTGGGCTCATACCGTCCCAACTCTTCCTCGTTAGTACCAAGGCGCCCACAATCGGCGCCCAATTAATCTCCAGCATATGGGGCGCGGAGGTATAAATTTGCGTGGCCAAGGCGAAGTAAGGTGTCGAGGGCACCACGTTGATCATCCCGGTCTGGATGGCAGGAAGAATGTCCGAAGTTTCCAAGGGAACCGGCGTATACCCCAAGCTTTTCATAATGGCCTGCTGGTCGGCTTCCGAACCCCATGCGAAGAATTTCATTTTCTTGTAGTCATCAGGTTTGAGCGCCGCGTCTTTTGAAAAAAAGCGCACCCAGCCCGCATCGCCCCAGGCCAGCACGACAAAGCCTTTGTCGAAAAACTTCTTCTCCATCGAGGGCCGCATTTTTTCTCGGACGTAGTCCAACTCTTCCCACGACCTAAACAGCATTGGTATGGCTTGCAGCGCGATGATCGAGGGCTCGATCTCTTGCAGACCCACAACGGACAGCAGTGCGCCTTGCAACTGGCCGATGCGCATGCGCCGTGCCATTTCCGCTTCGCCGCCTTGGCTTCCGTCGGGATAGACCACGTATTTGCTGTTCTCTGCCTGGGAGGCACGCCAAGCCTCGCCTATGTCCATGAGCTGACGGTGGTACAAAGAATTTTTGGGCACCAGCGACCCGATGCGAAGCTGCTTATCCGCAGCCATGCAGTTGGATACGCTAAGCCATGCGAGCGCCAACCATACAAAGGCAGTCAGCAGCCGAGAAGGTTTTGCCAAGGAGTTCATAAATAAAGGCATTTCAAAATAAATCGTCGGCGCTACGAAGCAGCCACAGCGCCCGCTCGCGCATGAGCTCGTTGCTGAGGTCGGGGTACTTGTCGCTGGCCTCAATGGCTTGTTTCAGCAGCGTTTCAAAGGCTTCACGCTGACCTTGCGCTTGGGCGATGCTTTCCGCTTTCGCGATATAGGCGCCTGCGTTTTTGCCCTGGCTGATCATGATGGCGGCGTCGAAATAGTGGGTGGCTTTCAACAGCGAACCGCCTGGTTGCGCAGACTCAAAGCTGCCCATCAAGCTGGATAGTCCTCCATTGCCAAAGTTGGGGTTTGTTTTCCAGGCCAATGTGGCAAGGCGGTAGGCCAAGGGAAAGTCGGCAACGGCGTCGGGAGAGTCTTTGGCCAGCGATATATAGCCGCCCCAGGATGCAGCGGCCCAATACGCCAGACCAACCTGATCTTGCGAAATGTGTGGCCACTGCTTGGCATCGGGATGCGCAAGCTTGGCCCGAAAACCGGGTGATGCGAGTTCCAAGGCGCGCATGGCGTGGCGATGGGCGCGCAAATAGAGGCGCTTAGCGCGCTCGTTGGTGCGATAGGCAGCCTGGGCATCAGTCGCCACAAGCCGCTCGGCCTCAAAAGCAACATAGGCGAATGTGTACTGACTTAGCCCCGCACCAACCGCCTCCGCCAATTTCAGGTTGTCTGGCGAGTCCTTTAGTAGTGATTCCGATAGCTTTAAATAGAACGCACTGGCTTCACGCGCCAGACCTGGGTCATCTTCCTGCGCCTGGCCTTGTCTGGCTAACTCGTCACCAAGACTTTTCTTAATCAATGCGCTCGGCGAACAAGCGCTCAGTACACAGACCAAGATGGCAATGGCGAAACAAATGAATTGCTTTGCGTGCGTACCGCGAAGGAGGCAGCTACCGAAGTTGTAAAAGTAATTCAACGGATAATTTAATTCTGTTTTATTTCCATGGGAATTTATATGAATTTCATGAAACTTGCGTGACAGTACCAGCCCGCACCCTTCAAAAATATACCGGTGCTAAGCCTGATCGTCGGCCCACTACGTAACCCAAAATTTCGAGCTAATGGCCCACCTCCTTGTCAATAGTTAAAGAACTTACATCAAAACCAGCTTGGGCCGAGTACGTGAAAATTGCGTAAAGTTTTTGCATAAATTTTGTGTAAGACTTTTTATTGATCAAGATTTCCCACTGGTATACAAAGTTCACCTTATTTTCAACAGCCCTTACGTGCCTGTGAAAAAAATGACATAAATAGATGTCAAAATATTCCCATATGCAATCCAATATATTTTTTAAAATTTAAAAATGTAATAAGTTTGCTACGAATCAAATCCTATTTCCAATGAACAGCAATTTTCGTATTCCGGGCCAAGTAGCACTCATCACCGGGGGTAACGTTGGAATTGGACGGATTACGGCGATCGAACTGGCAAAAAAAGGATTTCAGGTGGTTATCGCGGGCCGTTCGCTTGAAAGAACGCAGCCTGTGTTGGACCACATCAAGTCGCTGGCAGTTGATGAGCAAGCAATATTTCTTCCCCTGGACTTAGCCAGCTTTGCCTCTGTTAGGGAGTGTGCGCGACGCTTCATTGAACTCCATTTGCCATTACACCTGTTAGTCAATAACGCGGGAGTTGCAGGCATACGGGGTCTAACGAAAGATGGCTTTGAGATGACCTTTGGCGTAAATCACTTGGGTCACTTTTTGCTGACTCAATTGCTACTAGACAAGTTGAAATCGTCGGGGCCTTCTCGTGTCGTCACGGTATCAAGTCGTGCCCACAAACGCGCCCCGGGAATTGATTGGGATGCCCTGTGCCGACCTACCAGCACTTGGACAGGCATCCGAGAATACTCAGTTTCAAAATTAGCTAATTTACTCTTTAGCTTAGAACTAGCAAAGCGTGTGCAAGGCACTTCAGTCTCCACCTACTCGCTGCACCCCGGCGTCGTAGACACTGAAATCTGGCGCGCTGTGCCCCATTGGGCGCGTCCACTGTTGCGTCTTCGTGGTTTTCTGACACCAGAGGAGGGAGCACTCACTACTTTGCACTGCGCAATGCATGCGCCCCAACAAGAATCAGGCTTGTACTATGCAGACTCTCAACCCACGCTACCGGCACCATTAGGTCAAAATTGCGAATTGGCTGCCACGCTGTGGGAACGCAGCGAAAAATGGACCAGTAACCGCTAGTCAAATTCGCTTACCAATTGAATAAATGGTCTTCAACTCTTTAGAGGCGTTGAATTCTTGTGAAATCTGGGCTTGGCTATGTCGTGTCCAAGTAAGCAATGCCCCATTTTCGTCTCGGGGCATTTGGGATAAAACGGATCGCCTGTGTTCTGTTACCCAAGACACCCGCGTTTCCAACGGCGTAGTTTTTTATGCGGGCAGCTCAACTTAGAGTCAAAACGGGCACTTGTGTTTCAACAATTTAAAACACCACGACTTTGCTGAGTTGGTACAGCCCAAACACTAGCAGTGCGACTGCGGACACTCCGAGCATGGCCCGATTGATCCCTTCACCAAAACGCGCGGCCAAGCCAAAGACCAACACAATCGCCGCCAAACCGCCCACGAGCGTTAGGTAAAAACCACCGATAAAAGACAGCCCGAAGGCGGGCGACTCGCGCCAACCCGCGACCAAAATAGGACCGGTCACCAAAGTCCAAAAAATATAGGGACCGGGACTGAGCATATTCATCACCACGGCCTTGCCCATTGGTAGATCTGCTTCAAGATTTAGCGCGCTAGGCGCCGGTGGCGTACGCCAAGCGCGCAACGCACCCCAGGCTAGGTACAAGATAAACACGCCACTGACACCATACAAGACTTGCTCCATCCACACCGGCACCTGTGACAGCACCAACAAACACAAGGCAATGATGGGCCCGTCACTGAGCAAGGGGGCCAGCGCCGATGGCAAAGTGCGGCGCCAGCCCCGGCTGATGGATTGCGATATTAAGTAGGTTTGAAACGGTCCCGGCTGCGAAGCCGCAGCAAAACCAAAACCGATTCCCTGAAGCAAATACATCCACATCAAGGCATTCTAGGTGTGCCAAGTTCGGTACAGGGGCGTGCATAAGTCGCTCAGTTGTGGGGCATCCAACTTTTTAATCGCAGTCCTGCGAAGGAGCCACGACGCAGAATCAAAAAAACCTTTAGCTGTTTATCCCTCTGGCCCCATGGCGCATGGTGCACCAACAGCCTTGAATAGTCCCAACAAGATCCCACCAGCGCCGCGCGCCCTGGCGGGTTTTTTTGCCTGCCGACTTTGCGACTATTTGCGCTGCGTCGGGCTACCCGTAAGCCAACTGGCCCGTGGGCAACCTAAAATTGCCGTCACGCGAGCCAGACTGCCCCGTAGTTCGGCCCTCGGGTTCAGGCTTGTCAGACCCGGAAAGAAAACAAGATGCACACATCGTCGTTGGAAAAAAATCATCGCCCCCGCTGGCCATCCCTACGCCGCGCCTTGCAGGCCTCGCTGCTGCTTGTAGGCGCACTGGCGGGTGAGGCTACGCTGGCGCAGACGGCGCGGCCGATACAAATCTGGCCCACCATCCCCTTCGTACGCGGCAAGGACCTGTGCCAATACCAGGAAACCTACGCCAAAACTAAAAACGAGCAATCGCAGGAGATGCTGCAAAACGTGGTCTCGCTGATCCGCGAAGGCGCGAAAGAAGCAGTCGCCTTTGGCATTGTGCAAGCCATGGACGAAATGGAAAACGCCAACCGGGCACAAGCCAATGCAGGAATGGGCATGGACGTGTTGCTCGAAGGCAGCTTCAAGGCCGCCTTAGACGCCTACTACCGCGATCTGCGACCAAGCCAACGCAAGATTGCGTTTTTTAACCCCATGCCATTGACCCAATTGGTACGCGGCCTGCGCGACCAAAAGCGCCAAGGCTATCTCGACGACAAGCTGGTGCGCGACCTCTACGGCATTTTTTGGGGCACTTATTCATTTGCCCAGGATTGCAACGGCCAAGTGCTGGTAACCATGCATTTGGAAGGCAAAGACGGCACCACGCGCAGCTTTCAGGCCCAGGGCTTGCCGCAATCGGTGATGCAAGGCGTGGCCGGACAGGTATTTGACTATTTTCAGAGGACCAAATTCCCATCCAAGGTGATGGTCGGCAACCGCGGGCTAGAACTGCTGGGCGCCCCCAGTACGCCGGTGGCACACACCGCCGGGTCTGCCGCCGCCGAGCGCGCTTGCAGCAATATGAATGCGCGCTTGCCAACGGTGGCCGAGCTCGAATATCTGGCAGCGCTGGGTGATTACAACGGCGGCGTGAGCTTGCGTAGCGACGTCTGGGCGCTGCCCGGCGGCATGGTCTATGCGCCAGACCTGCCGAACCCTTCGCCCGTGCGCAGCGCCGATGAAGTACGCGGGCCAGATTTACATTTTTACTGCGTACGCTAGGGTGGTGCGCCCAACCCACCGCTGTAGCTAAAGCCCGTTACGCGGCTGCGCCCTGGGCTTCTAGTTGGGTTTGGCAAGCCAGGCAATGCGGGGTTTCGGGCATTGCGTCCAAGCGCGCCTCTAATATTTCCATACCGCACTCGGTACAAAAACCATAGCTGCCTTGGTGCAAGCGCTTGAGCGCAGCGCCTATTTCATGCATTCGAACGATCTCCCGCTCGCCAATGCAAAAGTCCAAATCGCGCTGGGTCATGCTCTGGGCGTGCGAGTCACCAGGACCGGGTAGCGAATCTGCCGCCACCTCCGCCCGCGTGCGCTCGCCACCGCGCTGTTCGCTGATCAGGCGCAGCAAATCCGACAACATGTTTTCGAGACGTTCAAGGTGCACCATGGCATGGTGGTGCTGCATAGCGGATATGGTGTGGGTCATAGGCGCATCATGCGCGTCGACCTAGAAGGCAGTCTTGACCTGAATCAAATGAAGCGGCAGATGCCCATATACATCTCAACGAAAACCAACGCGGTCCAGCATTTGCTGCACCTTGATCTGGTTCATGCCAATGACACTAGCGGGTAATTTTTCGCTCTTAAAGGAGGCGCCGCCCATGGCTTTGAGCGCCGGGTTGTTGATGCTCAATCCTTTCACCACAGGCCACTCGTTATTGCCATCGGCGAAATACAGCTGTGCCGGTTCGCTGACCAGATACGTTAGGAATTTGAGGGCGTTTTCCGGATGCTTGGCATGGCGCGCTACCGCGCCACCGGCGATGTTCACATGCGTTCCCCAGGACGACTGGTTGGGGAACACCACGCCGATGCGCTCCACCATGGCTTTGTCTTGCGCACTGTCGCTGCGGTAGAGACGAGCAAGGTAGTAGGAATTGGCCAAAGCGATGCCGCATTCGCCGCTGGCCACGCCTTTGATCTGGTCGGTGTCGCCACCTTTGGGCGCGCGCGCCATATTGGCCACCAAGCCCTTCAGCCAGGCCTCGGTTGCGGGTTCGCCCAGGTGCTCCACCATGGCGCCAAACAAAGAGAGGTTATAGGGGTGCGAGCCTGAGCGCGTACAAAGCCGCCCGGCGTGCCTGGGATCGGCCAGCTTTTCATAGCTGTCCACCTCCTCGGCTTTGATTTTTTGCTTGTCATAGACGATGAGTCGGGCACGCGTGGACAAACCGAACCAACGGGTTCCCTCCGGCCGAAGTTTGGCGCGCCATTGCTCTGGCACCGCCTTGAGCAGGACTTCCGATTGGACGGGCGCAAACAAGTCTTCTATTTCGCCTTTCCACAGCCTGGCCGCGTCCACCAGCAGGATCACGTCCGCAGGCGAGGCGGCGCCTTCGGCTTTGAGGCGGGCCAGGATGCCCGCGTCATCCGCGTCCACTCGGTTGATTTTTATTCCGGTAGCGCGGGTGAAATTCTCGTACAGCGCCTCATCCGTCGCGTAATGCCGGGCGGAGTACAGATTAAGTACCGCTTCCTCAGCGGCAAAAGTTGGCAAAGTGCAATGGATGAGGCCCATTGCCAAGCAAAGTGGGCGGATAGCGCTGAGGCAAGCCCGCGCAGAAAATGCGTGCATGGAAATAGCTGGTAAAAAAGACAAGGCCTCAGTATAACCAAATGCGAATCATTCGCATTTGAATGCCCTACCCCTTTCGAGGTTTATTTTTGTTGTGCCTTGGCCATAAGCAGCACCGGCAGCAAGCCCGCCAAGACCAATGCCAGAGACGGCAAAGCGGCCTCGCCCAAGCGCTCGTCACGCGCCAGCTGGTAGGCCATGACAGCCAGGGTGTCGGTATTAAAGGGGCGCAGCACCAAAGTGGCTGGTAACTCTTTCATCACATCTACCCACACCAATAACAGCGCCGAAGCCACGGTCGGGCGTAACAAGGGCCAGTGCACGCGGGCAAAGATATCGCTTGCGCGCGAACCAAGCATGCGGGCGCTTTCGTCGGCGCTGACGGGTATGCGTGCATAGCCGCTTTGCACGCTCTGCAAAGCCACAGCAATAAAGCGCACCAGGTAGGCCCAAATCAAACCCAGCACGGTCGCGGTGAGCCAGTAACCGGCACTGCTACCAGGCCAGTGCAATTGCACCCAACTGACAGGAAGCATCAAGCCCACCACTATGACCACGCCAGGTACCGCATAGCCAAGCCCGGCCAGTTGCGTACTTAGGCGACGCCACCATGTGGGGTGAGTGCGCAGTCCGTGCGCCAGCCACAATGCCAAGGCGGCAGCCAGCAGCGCGCTGATGCCGCCCAACCGAAGACTATTCCAAAACCAGCCCATAAAGGCAGACCAGGGCAAAGCTTGTTGCTGACTGCCTAGCCACAGCGCATGGCCCATGATGAGCACCGGAAACACAAAGCCCAGTAACACAGGCAACAAGCACAACACATAGGCCAAAGCGGCGCGCCAGCCGCCAAGGCGCAAGGGTTGCGACTCGTTGCTGCGGGCGGGCCCGCGCCGGTTCGCAAAGCGCAAACGGTCTTGCGCGCGATGCTCCCACCACAGTACGGCTGCAACGAAAAAAAGCAGCACAGACGATAGCTGCGCCGCCGCGACCCGGTTGTCCATGACCAGCCAGGCTTTGTAAATTCCGGTAGAAAAAGTTTGCACGCCAAAGTAACTACTGACACCAAAATCGGCCAGCGTCTCCATCATGGCTAAGGCCAGACCGGCGGCTATGGCCGGACGCGCCAGCGGCAAGGCCACCCGAAAAATACGCCGCATTAAACCCGCACCCAGCAAGCGCGCTGCCTCCATAAGCTGCGGTGCACGTTCAGCCAAGGCACTTCGGCAAAGCAAATAAACATAAGGATAAAGACTCAGGCTCAGTACCATCGCCGCGCCCCAGGTGCTGCGAATATCCGGCCAAAGGGCGCCTTGCCAGTCGGTTTGGAGGCGTAGCCAATTTTGCAACGGACCGCTGTATTGCAAAAAGTCGGTATAGGCGTAGGCGACCACATAGGCCGGCATGGCCAATGGCAGCAGCAAGAGCCAAGACAGCGTCTGGCGACCAGGAAATTCAAACAAAGTAACCGCCGCTGCGCTCACGGCGCCGATACTGACCACACCGATTGCCACCAGCGCACACAAGAGCAAACTGGTCGCTGTGTAATCCGGCAAGACCGTGTCTAACAAGCCTTGCCACACCGCCGCAGACGCTAAGTCCCACTGCAGCCAGGCGGTCAATACCATCAGCACGGGGGCAAGCAGCATCCCGACAGCGAGCCCGCGAAAAACGGTGAAAAAAGGCATTGCGTAAATAGACGCCGAGGCGGCAAGGGTAAGCTGTCATTGTAGGCAGTTGGCCTAGGGGCTGCCTACAATGACTGGCATGTTCCTTGATGTCCGTGATCTGCAAGTGCAATACCCTGGCCGCGATAAGGCGGCGGTGGAGCGTATCAATTTTGGATTGGACAAGGGCCAAATGGGTGTATTGATTGGCCCGTCGGGGTGTGGCAAGACCACCTTACTGCGGGCCGTCGCCGGGCTGGAGCCCCTCAGCGGCGGTGGCATCCGGATGAACGATCAGGCCATCAGCGGTGCCGGTACGCACGTACCCGCAGAGAACCGCCGCATTGGCATGGTGTTTCAAGATTTCGCTTTATTTCCCCACCTGAGTGTGGAAAAAAATATTGCCTTTGGCTTAACGCACTGGCCAGCCCCCAAGCGCCAAGCCCGGGTGCGGGATATGCTTTCGCTCGTGGGCCTGACAACTTCAGCGAAGCGCTATCCGCACGAGCTTTCTGGCGGACAACAGCAGCGCGTGGCCTTGGCGCGCGCATTGGCACCTGAACCCTTGCTGCTTCTGTTGGATGAACCGTTTTCCAATCTCGATGTGGATTTACGCGAGCGGCTGGCGCAGGAGTTACGCGAAATTTTGCAATTGGCACAGATCACCGCGCTGTTTGTCACCCATGACCAAATGGAGGCGTTTGCACTGGGGGACGTGATCGGCGTCATGCACCACGGGCAACTGCAGCAGTGGGACGATGCCTACCATTTGTACCACCAGCCTGCGAATCGTTTTGTTGCTGAATTTATTGGTCACGGCGTGTTTGTGCCCGCTGCCGTTGCATGCGAAGACCAAACCCTGGTATTGCAAACGCCTTTAGGCGAATTGCGCAAACCGGCCGACAACGCCCAAGAGCGTGCGGCCTGGAACACCGGTGGCACCTGCGATGTGCTGCTGCGCGCCGATGACATCGTGCATGACGACGAGGCCCCGGTGAAAGCAGAAATTCTGCGCAAGGCGTTTCGCGGCTCTGAATTTCTGTACACCCTGCGCTTGGACAGCGGACAAACCGTCATGGCGCATGTGCCCAGCCACCATGACCACCATGTCGGCGAGTGGATAGGTATCAAGATGCAAGCGGATCACGTCGTCTTATTCACGCAAGCAGCGGGTGAATAGACCGACCTCTCTTGGCCAAGTGACGCTCAACGCAGGACTTAATCTCGGCGCTTAGCGCAAAAGTGCAGCCTTGCCAAAAGGCTAAATTTCACTCCACCGGCGTCAACTTCGCCACGCTCAAGGCCAGCCATTTGGTGCCGTGGCGGGGGAAGCTGATTTGGGCGCGGGCGTCGGCGCCCTCGCCTTCCAGGGTCAGCACCTTGCCTTCGCCAAATTTGTTGTGGAAAACCTGCAAGCCCACGCGCAGGCCGTGGGCGGGGTCGGTTTTGCGGGCCACCGGCGGGCCGGCGTTATAGGTCTCGGTGCGCGGGCTGGAAATCGGTGTTTGCCAAGCGGGTGTGCTGCTGCTGGCCCAGGGGCTGCGCGCGGGCGGGCGTTTGGGGGTGAGGAACTTCAGGCTGCCCTCGGGCAGTTCGTCAAAAAAGCGGCTTTTGAGGTTGTAGCGCGTCTGGCCATGCAGCATGCGGGTTTGCGAATGGCTGAGGTAGAGCCGGTCACGCGCGCGGGTGATGGCCACGTACATCAGGCGGCGCTCTTCTTCCAGACCGTCGCGGTCGCTCATGGCGTTTTCATGCGGGAACAAGCCTTCTTCCATGCCGGTGATGAACACGCAATCAAACTCCAGGCCTTTGGCCGCGTGCACGGTCATGAGCTGCACCGCGTCCTGCCCGGCCTGGGCCATGTTGTCGCCCGCTTCTAAAGCGGCGTGGGTTAAGAAGGCGGTTAAGGGCGACAGGGTTTCGCCGGTGTCGCCAAATTCGGGCTCGTCCAGTGCGGGCGCGTCGGTGGGCGCTTGCTGCGCCTGCAGACCGGCCTCGTCCGTAACCGACGCGGCGCCAGAGGCCCCACCCCGCGCCGCTTCCTGGCGGCCAAAGCCTTCCAGGCGCACAAAGCTTTCGGCGGCGTTGACCAGTTCTTCCAAGTTTTCGATGCGGTCTTCGCCTTCGCGGTCCTGGCGGTAATGGGCCAGCAGGCCACTTTCCTCCAGCATGGTGGCCACAATATCGCGCAAGCTGCTGGTAGCGGTTTGTTCGCGCAGCACGTCAATCTTGGCGACAAAAGCCGCTATCAAAGCGCCGGGTCGGCCTTTGAGGGCGCTCACCGCATCGTGCAGCGAGCAGCCCAGCTCTTTGGCAATGTCTTGCAATTGCTCCAGGCTGCGCGCACCGATGCCGCGGGCCGGGAAGTTGACCACGCGCATAAAGCTGGTGTCGTCGCGCGGGTTGGACAGCAAGCGCAAATAGGCCAGCGCATGTTTGATTTCCGCACGCTCGAAAAAGCGCAAACCGCCATACACCCGGTAGGCGATACCGGCATTGAACAAAGCCGTTTCAATCACCCGGCTTTGGGCATTGCTGCGGTAGAGCACCGCAATTTCGGATTGCGGATAGCCCGCGCCCAAGCCGGGTTTGCCCGATTCCATCAGGTAGCGCATTTCGGACACCATCCATTGCGCTTCTTCAAAATCGCTGGGTGCTTCATACACGCGCACCGCTTCGCCTGGCCCTTGGTCGGTGCGCAGGTTTTTGCCCAAACGGCGGCTGTTGTGGCTGATCAGCGCATTGGCCGAGTCCAAGATGTGGCTGTGGCTGCGGTAATTTTGCTCCAGCTTGATCTGGTGCTCCACCGCAAATTCGCGCACAAAGTCGGCCATATTGCCCACGCGCGCGCCGCGAAACGCATAAATGCTTTGGTCGTCATCGCCCACAGCCAATACGGCGCCGCCGGGGCGGGCGCTGCTGCTGTCGGCACCGTCCTGTTTGCCCGCCAGCATCTTGATCCAGGCGTATTGCAGTTTGTTGGTGTCTTGGAACTCGTCGATCAGGATGTGGCGAAAGCGCCATTGGTAATGCTCGCGAATAGACGCATGGTCGCGCAGCACTTCGTAGCTACGCAGCATCAGCTCGCCAAAATCTACCACGCCTTCGCGCTGGCATTGTTCTTCATACAGCTGGTACAGCTCCACCTTACGACGGGTATCGCTGTCGCGCACTGGCACGTCCTGCGGGCGCATGCCCTCTTCTTTGCAATTAGAGATAAACCAGCTCAGCTGCTTGGGCGGGAATCGGTCTTCGTCCACCGCCAGTTGTTTGCACAGTCGCTTGACGGCGCTGAGCTGGTCTTGGGTGTCCAAAATCTGGAAGGCCTGGGGCAAGGCGGCAGTTTTGAAATGTGCCCGTAAAAAGCGGTTGCACAGGCCGTGGAAGGTGCCTATCCACATGCCACGCACCGATATGGGCAACATGGCCGTCAGGCGGGCCACCATTTCTTTGGCGGCTTTGTTGGTAAAAGTGACGGCCAAAATGCCGCCGGGGCTGATATGGCCCTCTTGCAAGAGCCAAGCGATACGCGTGGTCAGCACCCGGGTTTTGCCGGAACCGGCCCCGGCTAGTATCAGTGCATGCTCGGGCGGCAGGGTGACAGCGGCGCGCTGTTCTGGGTTGAGGCTGTCAAGCAGGGGGGAGGACGCGGAGCTGTCAGAAAACATGCCCGATTGTAGGAAGCCCGATGCGTCAGCGTCTGTGCGTAAAATCAATCACCGGGCCCAAGCATTTGGCGTCCGGTATTTTTTTTGCCGGCACCAATCCAAGCGCCTGTTTGACGGATGCAACTTTTGGAGCTTGGCTTATGGATATTTTTGACTACGACAACATTTTGCTTCTGCCCCGCAAATGCCGGGTGGAAAGCAGGTCTGAATGTGACACTAGCGTAGAGCTAGGCACGCGCAGTTTCCGCATGCCGGTGGTACCGGCCAATATGAAGACGGTAGTGGACGAAAGCATTTGCGTCTGGTTGGCGCAAAACGGCTACTTCTATGTGATGCACCGCTTTGACCTGGACAATGTGCGCTTCACCCAAGATATGCGCGCCAAAGGCTTGTATGCGTCCATCTCGCTAGGCGTCAAGCAAGCCGATTACCACACCGTGGACCGGCTGCGCGAACTAGGCCTCACGCCCGACTACATCACCATCGACATCGCCCACGGCCACGCCGACAGCGTGAAAAACATGATTGGCTATATCAAGCAACATTTGCCAGCCAGCTTTGTAATCGCCGGTAATGTGGGCACGCCCGAGGCAGTCATTGACCTGGAAAACTGGGGCGCGGATGCGACCAAGGTCGGCATCGGGCCCGGCAAAGTGTGCATTACCAAGCTGAAAACCGGCTTTGGCACCGGCGGCTGGCAACTGAGCGCGCTCAAGTGGTGCGCCCGCGTGGCCACCAAGCCCATCATCGCCGACGGCGGCATCCGCGACCATGGCGACATCGCCAAAAGCATACGCTTTGGCGCGTCCATGGTGATGATTGGTTCGCTGTTCGCCGGCCACGAAGAGTCGCCCGGCCAGACGGTGGAAGTCGATGGCAAGCTGTACAAAGAGTATTACGGATCGGCCAGCGATTTCAACAAAGGCGAGTACAAACACGTCGAAGGCAAGCGCATCCTCGAAGCGATCAAAGGCCCGCTGCGCAACACCCTGGTGGAAATGGAGCAAGACTTGCAAAGCTCTATTAGCTATGCAGGCGGTAAAAAGTTGATGGATATCCGCAAGGTGAATTACGTGACCTTAGGCGGCGATAACGCGGGTGAACATTTGTTGATGTAAATCGGACGTGGTCACCATCGACGCCTGCCAAGCCGCGCAGCCCCTGTTGCCACCTGGTGGCCGTGGCGCATAAATGGCGGTTCAAGGACAACTAATTGAAGGAGACAATTCACATGCGCATTGCATTTTTAGGATTGGGATTAATGGGCGTGCCCATGGCCTCGCGCTTATGCCGCGCGGGCTTGGAGGTGCATGTGTGGAACCGCACGGCTGAAAAAACCGCGCCGCTGGTGGCTCTGGGTGCGCATGCGCACCTGAGCGCCTTAGACGCGGTGCGCGGCGCGGACCTCACCGTCACCATGCTAGAGCACGGCGGCATTGTGGAATTGGTCTTATTCGAACAAGGCCTGGCCCAAGCCCTCAAGGTCGGCAGCTTGCTGGTGGATATGTCGTCCATCGCGCCTGAGCAAGCGCGCAGCCACGCGGCGCGCCTGAACGCGCTGGGCGTGCGTTACCTGGATGCGCCGGTTTCCGGCGGTACCCTGGGTGCGGAACAAGGCACGCTGGCCATCATGGCCGGTGGTGAGGGAGCTGACCTGGCCGAGGCGCAGACCGCGTTGCAACATTTGGGTAAGTCCACATTGGTCGGTCCGCACGGCTGCGGCCAGCTGGCCAAGCTGGCAAACCAAATGATTGTGGGCATCACCATCGGCGCCGTGGCCGAAGCCTTGCTGCTCTGCGCCAAAGGCGGCGCTGACATGGCCAAGGTGAAAGAAGCCATCAGCGGCGGTTTTGCAGACAGCCGCATTTTGCAAGTGCATGGTCAGCGCATGGTGGAGCGGGACTTTGCCCCACGCGGACGCATCAGCGTGCAACTCAAAGACATGCGCAATGCGCTGGACACCGGTAAGCAACTTGGCTTTGACGCGCCCATCACGCAATTGCTGGAACAGCTCTATGCGCAAGCCCATGACAACGGCCTGGCGGGTATGGACCAGGCTGCGCTGTTTGCGGAGTTGGCGCGGCGCAATGGCATGCAATAGATTGCTTCACTCGGCTACAGAGGCTGCCTTTTAGAAGACCACGCCAAGGACCGCAAAACCCGTCATCGCAAGGCATGCAGCGACGCGGCAAGCTATGCATGCTCGATACTTCTACCGGAATGCATCCGCGAGCCTTCGAACAACAAAAAGCCCCTCGCGGGGCTTTTTTTCAAACTGCATCAGCGCCGCCAAAGGGCGGTCGACAAATATTTACAGCTTATCAACCCGCACTGCGCGCAGGGCGCTTTTTCGCATCACGCGGCACAAACACTTTGCCGCCGTTGCCGGGTTTGGCAAAGCCCGCAGGCTTGCCAGGTGCTGGCTTCCTCGGAGCGAAGTCAGCACGAGGCGCAAAATCTTTGCGCGGGGCAAAGTCTGCACGCGGGGCACCGGCATCGGCACGAGGAGCGAAATCACGTCGTGGCGCGAAGTCACCACGGGGTGCGCCAGCCTCAGCGCGGGGCGCGAACTCTCGACGCGGTGCAAAGTCGCCACGCGGTGCGCCTTGACCGGCAAAGCGGTCATTAAAGCCACCTTTGCGCTCGTAACTAAAACCTTCGCGGGCCGCGCCGCGAAATTCGCGGGGTACAGCATCGGCAAAACCACTACGGCGATCGCCTGCGCCAAAGCCGCCTTCACGCGGACCTGCAAAGCCACGGCTCGGGCCACGGGCATCGCGGCCACCACCGCCATTGCGCGAAGCAAAGCCGGGGCGAGGTGCTTCGGGAATGCGTTGCTTGGGCTCTAAACCGGCTACCACTTCGGCCTTGATCGGCTGGCGGGTGTAGGCCTCGATATCAAAAATCTTGCGGCGGTCGCGCAATTCGGCAAAGGTGATAGCCAAGCCGTCGCGCCCTGCCCGGCCGGTACGGCCAATGCGGTGGGTGTAGTCCTCGGCCTTCATCGGTAGGCCAAAGTTAAACACATGGGTAATCGTGGGCACGTCGATGCCGCGCGCTGCCACATCGGTAGCCACCAGGATTTGCACTTGGCCCTGGCGCAGGGCCATCAGGCGTCGGTTGCGCAAGCCTTGGCTGAGCGCGCCGTGCAAGGCCACCGCATCAAAGCCGTCTTGCTGCAGGTCGTTGGCGAGGCCATCACATTCGATCTGCGTACTGGCAAACACAATGGCCTGGTTGATACCAGTATCCCGCAGCCAGTGATCCAGCAGCTTGCGCTTGTGCTGGGCGTTATCGGCCCAGTACAACACCTGCTTGATGTTGACGTGTTTTTCCTGCGGGTTATCGATGCTCACGCGCTGGGGTTCGCGCATCACGCGGGCCGCCAATTGCTGGATGCGCGGCGCAAACGTGGCGCTGAACATCATGGTTTGTTTGCGGTCGATGGTGAGCTGGTTGATCTCGGCTAGGTCGTCCGAGAAGCCTAGGTCGAGCATGCGATCGGCTTCGTCCACCACCAAAAATTGCACTTGGTCTAGCTTGATTTGCATAGAGCGCTGCAAATCAAGCAAACGGCCTGGCGTGGCCACGACCAGATTGGCGTTTTGCAGCTTGGCAATTTGCAACTGGTAAGGCATGCCGCCGACGATATTGGCAACGCGCAGACCACGGCAGTGCTGCACCAAATCGATCGCGTCATGCGCAACTTGCTGGGCCAGTTCACGGGTGGGGCACACAATCAGTGCACCTGGCGTAGGGGCTTTGAAATTGCGCGCGTTGGTGGGGTCTTTGCGCTTGGGGCGCTTGGGCGGTGCTTCACCATTGGCAGCGGCTTGCGCCACGGCATCTTCGTAGGCCTGGCGCTCATCGACTTCAGCCTGTGCCATTTGCTTGAGCAAGGTATGCAATACCGGGAGCAAAAACGCGGCGGTCTTGCCGCTACCGGTTTGGCTGGAAACCATCAGATCGATGTATTTTTTAGCGCCATTGTCGGCGCCTTCCGTGGGCAAAGCCAAAGGGATAACTTTGGTTTGCACGGGTGTGGGCTGGGTGTAACCCAAGTCCATACAGGCTTTTATGAGTTCGGGCGCCAGATCCAGTGACAAAAAGCCGTTGGGCTCCGCTGGTGCCGCTTGCGCTTCATCAGAAGAGGCGTTGGCCTCGTCGGCCATGGCCTGCGCGACGCTGTGGTCCGGCTGGAAAGCCTCGCCATCTTGGGTTGAAAAGGTTTTCTCAGGCGCGAATTCGCCCGATGCGATCAAAGAATCAGTCATAGTTTCACTCACACAGCAACGCCACCCGCGAGGTGGGCGTTCCGTCAATGGTTAAAAAACATCAACCATCAAACGGAGGCCGCGCCTGATGCGTCTGCTACGCTGCCGGTGCGGCTGGGGTCCTCTTAAATGGACCCGGTGAATGTTGGGAGATGTGCAAATTTCGCTGACGCCGGCCTGATTGCCGTGCCGCCGTTTAGCGAAGCCCTTGATTATGGCACGGATTCGGGTTTGTACTAATACGCAAACCTGGAGGCCAGTCAAGGCACTGGTACCACGGCTCCCATACCAGACCGCATGCGCAATGCACCCTCGGTGCTTCAGACCTTCAAAAAATGGGTTCGGTAATGTTCCAACTCATCGATGGATTCATGCACGTCAGCCAGCGCAGTATGCTTTTGCTGTTTCTTAAAACCGGCATACACCTCAGGACGCCAGCGCAGGCTGAGTTCTTTTAGGGTGCTGACGTCCAGATTGCGGTAATGGAAAAAAGCCTCTAAGCGCGGCATGTAAGCAGTCAGAAAACGCCGGTCCTGCCCGATGGTGTTGCCGCACATGGGCGAGGCGCCAGCAGGCACGTACTGCGCCAAAAATGCGATCAACGCATCTTCGGCCTGTGCCTCGTTAACCGTGGACGCGCGTACTTTGTCGATCAGGCCGCTTTTGCCGTGGGTGCCTTTGTTCCAGGCATCCATCGCGTCGAGTTGCGCGTCCGACTGGTGGATAACCAGCACCGGACCCTCGGTGCGCGACTCCAGCATTGGGCCGGTGACGACCACGGCAATTTCGATGATGCGGTCCTGCGCCGGGTGCAGACCCGTCATTTCGCAGTCCAGCCAGACGAGATTTTTGTCGGATTTGGGAAGGGGGCTTGAGGAGTCTTGCATGCGGCCGATTGTCGCCGATGGCCTAAACTGCGTCCCTATGCAAGACACCGCGCTCAATCCTTCCGACACACTAACCCTGATTTTTGCGCTAGCCCTCATCGGGAGCCTTTTGCTGAAATTGTGGCTGGCCACCCGCCAGATCCGCCATGTGGCGACCCACCGTGACGCGGTGCCACCCACCTTCTCAGCCACCATTACCCTGCAAGCACACCAGCGCGCCGCCGATTACACCGTGGTCAAAACACGCTTCGGTCTGATCGAATTGGCCTGGGGCGCCGCCCTGACATTGGCCTGGACCCTGCTTGGTGGCTTATCGGCATTGAACGGCGCGCTGCTAGAGACCATGGGTGCGGGCTTGTGGCAACAACTAGCCCTGGTGGGAGCATTTACTGCCATCAACACGCTTCTGGAATTGCCTTTCTCGCTATACGCCACGTTTGTGATTGAAGAGCGCTTTGGCTTTAATAAAACCAGCGCCAAGCTGTGGGTGCAAGACCTGTTTAAGTCTTTGCTCTTGGGAGTGTTAATCGGCGCGCCCTTGCTGGCCTTGGTGCTCTGGCTGATGGCTGCTGCTGGCACGCACTGGTGGGCCTGGACCTGGGGCTTATGGATGGGGTTTAATTTGCTGGCTATGCTGATTTATCCGACGTGGATTGCGCCGCTGTTCAATAAATTCCAAGTGTTGGACGATGCCACTTTGACCGAGCGCGTGCGCGCCTTGATGCAGCGTTGCGGCTTTCAGGCGCAAGGTTTTTATGTGATGGACGGCAGCAAACGCAGCGCCCATGCCAATGCCTATTTCACCGGCTTTGGTGCATCCAAGCGGGTGGTGTTTTACGACACCTTGCTGGCCCGCCTCACGCCCGAGGAAGTCGATGCAGTACTGGCCCATGAGCTAGGCCATTTCAAGCACAAACATATTCTCAAACGCATTGTGTCTATTTTCGCTATGAGCCTAGTTGGCTTTGCCTTGCTGGGATGGGCCAGTGGGCAGGTGTGGTTTTATACCGGCCTGGGCGTCATGCCCAATTTGAACGGGGCTAACGATGCACTGGCGCTGCTGCTGTTTATGCTGGCCCTGCCCTCGTTCACCGGTTTTCTGGGCCCCTTGTTCGCACAAATTTCACGTAAACACGAGTTTGAAGCCGACGCCTATGCCATGGCGCAAACGCGCGGCGCCGATCTGGCCTCGGCATTGCTGAAGCTATACGAAGACAATGCGTCCACGCTGACGCCAGACCCCTTGTATGTGAAGTTTTATTACTCGCACCCACCGGCCTCTGAACGCCTAGGTCGCATGCTGGCGGCGCCCTTGTAAAAGCACCGAATGAACTTAGCCGCTTCCACACCCCAAAGCGCCAAAAGCCAGGCCCTGAGCGGCCCGCAAGTCATCGCACGGCTAGCCAGCTTGGACGGCTGGAATCTGTGGGGTGATGGCGAAACGCTGGCGATGGAAAAAACCTTCCGCTTCGCAAGCTACCTCCAAACCCTGGCATTTGCCAATGCAGTGGCCTTCATGGCCGAGCAGCAAGACCACCACCCGGATATGTTGCTCACCTACAAAAGCTGTAGCGTGCGTTGGAGATCACACGATGTGGCTGGTATTTCTCACCGCGACTTCCGTTGCGCCGCGCTGGTCGATGCCTTGCTAAGCCCCGAGCAAGCGGGGAACCCGCTTGGCTGAGTCGGTCGGTCTGCAAGAAGGTCTGGTAATCGCCGGTCATGGCCGGCATGTGTGGGTAGAAACCCCGTCGGGGCGAAAAGTGATATGTCATGCACGTGGCAAAAAAAGTCAGACCGTGGTCGGGGACCGGGTGCTCTGGCTGGCCACGCAGGACGAGGGCACGATCGAAAAAGTTCTGCCCCGGCGCAATTTGATGTACCGCCAGGACGAGATCCGCACCAAGTCCTTTGCTTCCAATATCGACCAGGTCGTCATCGTCCTCGCAGCCGAACCAGATTTCTCCGACGGCCAACTATCGCGCGCTTTAATTGCCGCCGCCGCACAGCAACTAGATGTGCTGATCGTGCTCAATAAACGCGACCTCGGCGATTTGTTCGCTAATGCCTGGGAGCGGCTGGCACCCTACCGCGCCATGCAGTATGCGGTTTTGGCTACTGCTTTTAAACCTTTGAACGATACGCCCGTCCAGCACGCCGCCGATGACGACACCGAGCGCTTGCGTTTCCTGTTGGCTGGCAAGACCAGCCTGGTTTTGGGGCCCTCGGGCGCGGGCAAAAGTTCACTCATCAACCGCTGGGTGCCGCAAGCCAAGGTGCTGACGCAGGAAATCTCTATTGCCCTGCAGGCGGGCAAGCACACCACCACCAGTACCACTTGGTACTGGCTGGACGCGCACAAGCAGTCGGCCTTGATCGATTCGCCCGGGTTTCAGGAGTTTGGCCTGCACCACATCGCGCCCATGGATTTGGGCAAGCTCATGCCTGATATCCAGGCGCAAGGCAGCGACTGTAAGTTCTACAACTGCACGCATTTGCACGAACCGGGTTGCGGCGTGCGCAACGCTTGTGCCGCCGAGCCCAGCCCCATCAGCCCAGTACGCTACAAAATTTATAAAGACTTGTTCGAAGAGCTTTCGCAAAAGCGCTATTGATGCGCTGAGCAACACCGAGGGACAGGCTGCGAAACTCAATTGGAGCCACCACTCGCCAAGTGCATCCATCCACCTTCGGCTACATCGCAATTTTGCAGGCCTAAGCCCTCTCCATCAGGAGCGTTAACCCAGCAGGCGCGCCAAGGACAGCAAAGCCAGGATCACCATCCACATCACCACTGTGCGCCACACTAGGCCTACGATGGCACGCAAATGGCCCAAACGGGGCGCCGGTGCCGCGTTTTGCACGTCGACGTCGGTCAGGCCAATATGCACCGCCCCAGCAGTGGCTGCCAACACAATGCCGTCGTTATCACCGGGCACCGCAGCTTCGAATTTACGCCAGCGATCAATCGCATCCTCAAAGCTACCCACAAAAGCAAAACCCATGGCCGTCAGGCGCGCCGGAAACCAATCGATCAGCTGCCACCACGACGCCACATAATCACGCAAGACGGGGCTAAGCAGCAGGCTCTCGGGGCTCACCGGTCGTTTGGCAATGGAAGAAAAATATTCCGCTAACCGGTACATGACCGCGCCGGCGGGGCCCAGCCCCAATCCGGATAGCAGGGAATACCAGGCAAACACGCCAAACACACAGCGGTGCGCATTGAGTACCGAATGCGCGATGACTTGGCGGACGATTTCGCTACGCGGCAGGTCCGATACATCGATCTGCATCCATTGCGCCAACAAACTACGCGCGGCATCTTCGTCCCCCGCATCGAGCGCATCGCGGATATCGGTGAAATGGTGGCTGAACTGCCTAAAACCCAGGGTCAAGTACAAGACCGCCACGTTCCAGATCACCGCGGCGATCCAGCCCAGCCAAAGCAGCAAGCCCCAATGCACCAACGCTGTCAGGGCTGCGGGTAAGAGGACGACAGCACCCCAGGCCAAGCGGGCGTGCGAATCTTGCCCGGTATCCAACTGACGTACCGCCCAGAACAAGGCACTACGGACTTGCGTATGCAAAAAATTCGCGTCTTTGAGTGGGCGCGCCTGCTCAATCAACAAAGCAAAGAGAATGGAGAAAAAGCTCATGTCACCGCATCATACCGATGGGCCAAGCCAGAACTGCCTCTAAGGAGGGAGCAAAAAACGGTACAGGTTGCGCAACATTCCGGCAGTAGCACCCCAGATATAGCGTTCATGGGCGCCATCCTGGTAGGGCATAGATATCCAGTGGCGCGGCCCTAGTGGCGTTTGCAAGGTATGGCGCCTGTGGTGCGCAGGGTTCATCAAATAGTCAAGCGGCACTTCAAACACGGCGTCGACCTCACCCGGATTGGCTTCCCACGAAAAGCCAGGCTCGAGTAGTGCGACCACGGGAGTCACTACAAAACCGCTGCCTGTGGTGTAGTGCGGCAGGCTGCCCAGGACACGCACATGGCGCGGGTGCAAACCCACCTCCTCTTGTGCTTCACGCAAGGCGGTGGCAACTGCGTCCTGATCTTGCGCATCAGATTTTCCGCCCGGAAACGCAACTTGCCCGGCGTGGCTACGCAAGTCGGCAGTACGTTGTGTAAGCAAGACCGTGGGGCGAGTATGGGTGACCAAACCCACCAACACAGAAGCAGCGCTTGGCTGCCGGTCGATAAAGCGCGGCTCCACGCGTATTTCCGGCTCCCAAACTGGCGGTTCGCGAAAGCGCCGGGCAAGGGCATGCGTACCCAAGTGCGCCCGAGGTACCGCAGGCAGATGCCCGTCCACCATCTCGAATGGCACCTGACGCGGGTCAAACGCCGGTATCTTGCTCATGCTTTGGGGGCTGCAAAAGCGAGGCTGCGGCGCGTAAAAAAACCGCCGCCGGAGAGACCCGGGGCGGTTTTCGTGGCGGCCAAAGAACCGATCAAGCGGCAGTCTTTTTGGCCGGCAGCTTTTCTTTAATACGTGCCGACTTGCCGCTGCGGTCACGCAAGTAGTAGAGCTTGGCGCGGCGCACATCGCCGCGGCGCTTCACTTCGATGCCGGCAATCAAGGGGCTGTAGGTTTGGAAAGTACGTTCCACGCCTTCACCACTAGAAATCTTGCGAACGATAAAACCGCTGTTCAATCCGCGATTGCGCTTGGCAATCACCACGCCTTCGTAGGCCTGAACCCGCTTACGGGTGCCCTCGACGACGTTGACGCTTACGATGACGGTGTCGCCAGGGGAGAAATCGGGGATGGTTTTACCCAAACGCGCGATTTCCTCTTGTTCCAAAATCTGGATAAGGTTCATAGCTTCTTTCGTGATCTTGCAAGCGCCGGAACCCTGGACGGGTCACCTTGTCGTGTCAGCACCATTGCTGCGCCTTGTATGGCCATGCAGAGGATCGGTTAGCCTGCTAGTATAACAATCTGGGTAGGTCGCAGCTTATATAGCGTCCGGTACCAGCCTTGGGGCCCTAAGGCGTGGCGCGCAGCAATTTTTCATCCGCCGCGTCCAGAGCGCCTGCCGCCCTTGCGACTGCAATCAGCTCAGGGCGTAGTCTGGCGGTCAGCAATAACCGCTGGTTGCGCCGCCAACGCTCTATCCGCTCGTGGTGCCCGGATAGCAGCACCTCAGGGACCGGGATACCTTGCCAATCCTCCGGTCGCGTGTAATGGGGGCAATCGAGCAAACCGTCTAGCGCGGGGTTGAAGCTGTCTTGCTGGTGGCTCTGAACGTCGCCAAGTACCTCAGGCTGCAAGCGGGCGATCGCGTCCAGGAAAAGCATGGCCGGCAGCTCACCACCGGACACCACAAAGTCGCCCAGGCTGATTTGCTCATCAACATAGCGGTCCACAAAGCGCTGGTCCAACCCTTCGTAGCGGCCGCACACAAGTACCGCCCCCTCGCTGGCCGCCCAGCGCTGCACCGTGCCATGGTCCAACACGCGGCCTTGGGGAGAAAAAAGAATGACTTTGGCGTGCCGGCTTCGCTGCGTCTGCGCCTGCGCCAGCGCCAGTGACAAGGGCTCGGCCATCATCACCATGCCAGGGCCGCCGCCGAAAGGTCGATCATCGACGCGGCGGTAATTGCCTTCGGCGTGGTCGCGGGGGTTGTGCAGGCAGACCTGCACCTGCCCCGATTCAAAAGCGCGCCGGGTAATGCCGGTGTGCAAAAAAGGCTCGAACAACTCTGGGAACAAAGTGATGACGTCAAAGCGCACGGCTGGGCCCCTCAGTAGTAGCTCTGCCAGTCCACGCGGATACGCCGTCCAGCCAAGTCCACCTCGTCGATAAAGGCAGCGACAAAGGGGATCATGCGCTCCTGCGCTTTGCCCTCTGTTGAATACTCCAGCACCAGCACGGTTTGGGCACCAGTCGAAAGCAGTTCGCGCACGCAGCCCATGGGTTCGTCTTGGCGGTTCATGACGTCCAAGCCGATCAAGTCTACCCAGTAGTACTCGTCGGGCTCGGCAGTGGGGAAACTGGAGCGCGGGACAAACACGCGTGCGCCGCGTAAGGCGTCCGCAGCGTCGCGGTCTAGCACCTCGTGGGCAGTGGCGACCACGGTATCGGAATGCTCTTTGGCCTCTTTGATGGCGATTTTGACAACGCCGGCAAATGTCGGTGTGCCGCGCTCCGTGGGCAGCAAATACCAACGCTTGCAAGAAAAAAGCGCCTCGGGCTGGGCGCTAAACGGCAGTACCTTAAACCAACCTTTGACGCCCCAGGCTTCGCCAATGCGTGCCACTTCGATGGCATCTGCCGGAAGCTCAGCGGGCTCCAGGCCTGCGATCATGCGAAGTAAGGTCTGCCGCAAAGGGTTTGCACCGCAAGGCGCAAACCCTTTAAGGGACACTTTAGGCTGCGACCGGCGCGCTGGCAGCGGCCTGGTTGATCAGACGCTCCACCGTAGGCGAAGCCTGTGCGCCAACGCCCTTCCAGTAGCTCAGGCGGTCCTGCGCGATGCGGATACGCTCTTCACTGGCGGTGGCAATGGGGTTGTAAAAACCGATGCGCTCGATAAAGCGGCCATCACGACGGGTGCGCTTGTCGGCAACGACGATACTGAAAAACGGGCGGGCTTTAGCACCACCACGGGCGAGTCGAATAACGACCATGATTCATCCTTTGGGGAGATTGAAATGAGTTTCAACCATAAAATTCGGAGTTGAGACACGCAACTGACCACCCGGCCAGTGACACTCAGAATAGCCCTCGATTATATCTTTTCCCAAACCATGCCCCTTATCCGCCCCAGCACGGACGCCGACCTGGCGGCCATCACCGGTATTTACCGCCACCATGTGCTGCACGGAACTGGCACTTTTGAAATCGATCCCCCCAGCGAAGCAGACATGCAGGCACGGCGCGCGGACGTGCTGTCCAAGGGGCTGCCCTACCTGGTTTTGGAGGACATGGGGGAAGTCGCCGGGTTTGCCTATTGCAACTGGTTCAAACCGCGTCCGGCCTACCGTTTTTCGGCTGAAGACTCGCTCTACCTGATCCCGCAAGCGGCGGGCAAGGGCTGGGGGCGCATGCTGCTCGGCGAGTTGATGTCCAGCGCAGAGCGCGCCGGGGTGCGTAAGCTCATTGCCGTCATCGGTGACTCGGGCAACCATGCCTCCATCGGGGTGCACAGCGCTTGCGGCTTTGCACACGCAGGCGTTCTGAGCGCGTGCGGCTGGAAGTTTGAGCGCTGGCTTGACGTGGTGCTCATGCAATGCACGCTGGGCGCGGGTGACCGGCATCCGCCGGGTTAACTTGCGCGCCAAGCTTCGGGAACTGACAAAGACGCGAACAACGACAATGCGCGCTATGAAAAACAAAACCCTGGCTGTCTGGCTCACCTTGGTACTTGGCTCTTTGGGTTTGCAGCGCCTTTACCTGGCAGGACGCTATGACCGCTGGGCTTGGCTGAGCCTGTTGCCCTCCCTGATCGGTTGGTATGGCGTGGTGCGTGCCCGCACCTTGGGCTTGGATGACATGTGGAGCTGGATCCTGATTCCCTTTGGCGGCTTCGCGCTGGCCGCGTCTGCGCTATTGGCCATCCGGTATGGGCTGACTGATGCAGCAAGCTGGAATGCGCGCTTTAACCAGCAGGCTGATCCGGAAGACGCCGCAGGTCAGGCCAACGGCCTCACGGTGCTGGGCTTGGGGGCTTCGCTGATGGCTGGCACCACGGTGCTGATGGCCACGATTGCCTTTAGCTTTCAGCGCTATTTTGAATTTAATGCGTGATGTGAAAGGTGGGGCAGGCGAGGCTCCTCGAATTGCCTATTGAACGGCGGGACAGCGCGCTACTAAACTGCCCGATATGCCCGTTTCTAAAGCTTTGTACCTGGCTATGAGTCCAGACTTATCAGCGTTTGCTACTTGGGTGCTGCGAGGCAGACGCTAGCCCAGGCGCCCCTGGTGGTGCGGCGCTCAGGCCAGCGCCCAAATGGTTTACGCTAAAGTTAGGTGATGTTTAGCGGACTTTTCGACTACTTTGAATCACGGGTTTCCGCTACATCCAAACCACCACCCGGTACACCGCCTAAGGGGCTGATCGCCTTTTACTGGCACTTTTTACGCCAGTCTCGCGCCTTGTTTCTTGCCATGTTGCTTAGCTGCCTTTTAGTGGCACTTAGCGATACCGTCATGCCGCTTTTGATCGGCAAATTGGTAGGGCTGATGATGGCGACGGATCGGGAAGCCGCCTTACGCGAAGCGGGGCCTATGCTGGGCCTGATGCTGGTTTTCCTGCTGGTCTTGCGTCCGGCGGCTTTGCTGTTTGACAGCCTGCTGCGCTTTAACGCCGTGATGGGGGCCTTTACCAGTTTGGTGCGCTGGCAAAACCACTGGCATGTGGTGCGCCAAAGTTGGCCGTTTTTCCAGGACGACTTTGCCGGGCGCATTGCCAACCGGGTGATGCAAACCGGCAACTCGCTGCGCGAGAGCGCGGTCTCGGGCGTGCGCGCGGTGTGGTACATCCTGATTTACGGCCTGACCACGGTAGTGCTGATGTGTCTGTCCGATTGGCGCCTTGCGATTCCCACCATCTGCTGGTTTGCCGCTTACATCGGTTTTTTATACTACTTTGTGCCGCGCATGCGGGACTTGTCCAAACTCAGCTCCGAGCAGCGTTCGCGGGTGGTGGCGCGGGTGGTGGACACCTATACCAATATCCTGACGGTCAAGCTGTTTGCCCGGCCCAGTGATGAAGACCGGCATGTGCAGGATGTCATCCAAACGCATATGCAAGCGGTGTCTAAACACATGCGCTTGGTGACTTTGTTCATTTTCACTCTGTGGATGATGAACGCCTTATTGCTTGCCGCTACCGCCGCCGTCGGGCTCTATTTATGGCAGGCGAACGCTCTGGACGTGGCTACCTTTGCGACTGCGCTGCCGCTGGCCTGGCAGATCACCACAGCGGCGGGCTGGGTGTCCTGGGAGGTAGCCGGTATCTTTGAAAACCTGGGCGTGGTGCAAGAAGGTATGGAGACCATTGCGCAGCCCCTACGCATGACAGACCGGCCCGATGCGCAAGCCCTCGAAGTTCGTAATGGAGAAATTCGCTTCGAAGACTTGAGCTTTGCTTATGAAGGCGGCGCGCAGGTCTTAAAGCAGATCGATCTACGCATTCGGCCTGGCGAGCGCATAGGTTTGATCGGTCGCTCGGGGGCAGGCAAGTCCACGCTGGTGCATTTGTTACTGCGATTTTTCGACCCGCAGCAAGGCCGCATCCTGATAGACGGACAAGACATTGCCCTCGCTATGCAAGACAGCGTGCGCGAAAACATAGGCATGGTGACGCAGGACACCTCGCTCCTGCACCGATCGATTGCAGCCAATATCCGCTATGGCAGACCGCAAGCGACCGATAGCCAGGTAGAGGACGCGGCACGCAAAGCCCAGGCGTGGGACTTTATTCAGGGCCTGCAAGACATGAAGGGGCGCAGCGGACTGGAGGCGCGCGTTGGCGAGCGCGGCGTCAAACTCTCGGGCGGTCAGCGCCAACGCATTGCGATTGCGCGGGTGATTTTGAAAGACGCGCCGATTTTGATTCTGGACGAGGCGACCTCGGCACTGGACAGCGAAGTGGAAATGGCGATTCAGGAGCAATTGCTCGGCATGATGGACGGCAAAACCGTGATTGCGATTGCCCACCGCTTATCGACGATTGCGCGCCTGGACCGGCTGGTGGTGTTGGACGAAGGGCGCATCGTGGAAAGCGGAACTCATGCCGAACTACTGGCACACGGCGGCCACTACGCTGCGCTGTGGGAACGCCAATCTGGCGGATTTTTGCCTGACGACTTGCCCGAGGCGAAACCAGCGCAAGCGCCGCCAGAACCTGCGCACGCCTGACACCTAGGTATTCCAGCCACTAGCGCTCTAACACCGAGGAAAGCAGGCCACGCCTCCGCCAGCCTAGACCATATGGCGCGGCTGGCCTGCGTTCAGCGATTTGCGAGAATGCGGTACAAACTGATAACTACGACAAACGTTTTATGAATCCCACCCCTCCCCCACTGCCCGACCGCTTATCGATTGACCCGCAAAGCAAACACTATGTCGCTGCGGTGTTTGAAAACGATATCGGCATCCGTTTTAATGGCAAAGAGCGCCATGATGTGGAGGAATACTGCATCAGCGAACGCTGGATCAAAGTGGCGGCGGGCAAGGCGCGTGACCGCAAAGGCAAGCCTTTGATGATTACGCTCAAGGGCGCAGTCGAGGTGTATTACCGCGACGCTGCGCCGGAAGCGACTCAGGGCTGAAAGTCAATTAGCGCTGAGCCCCGCCTGTGCCGCTAAATGCAAGTGGACGGTTAGCGTGGCCTAAGGTTTGAGCGCCGGGCTGAAAGCCATCAAGCTCAAAATTTCAAACAACATTTGCGCGCCAGCTTGCGCCGTATTGGTGCTCGGGTCGTACTGCGGCGCCACTTCCACCACATCGCCGCCGCATATGTTCAGTCCCTTGAGCCCATGAAAAATCGCCAAGGCCTCGCGCGTGCTCAGGCCGCCGATTTCGGGCGTTCCGGTGCCTGGCGCAAACACTGGGTCCAGGCCATCGACATCAAAGCTCAGGTAGGTTGGGCCCTCTCCCACGACCTGGCGGGCTAATTGAACAATTGCAGGGATACCCATGGCCGCCACCTCTTCGGCATGAATAACCGTCATGCCCGCGTCTTTAGAAAACTCCCAGAGGTATTCCGAGGAACCGCGAATTCCGATCTGAATACAGCGCGTAGGGTCTAACACCCCATCGAGCACCGCCAGACGAAAGGGGCCACCGTGGTGGAAACGCGTCTGGTCAAACTCGCCACCGGTGTCGCAATGCGCGTCGATATGCACCATGCCCAGCGGCTGCTTGGCACCCAGGGCTTTCATGATGGGGTAGGTAATGGAATGGTCGCCACCCACCGTCAAAGGCAGCACGCCTTGCGCTGCGAGATGCCGGTACCACAGCTCCAGGTCTTCAATGCACAAGGGCAGGCTGTAACGGCTGCGAAAAGGCACATCCCCCACATCACCCACACGCAGCGCGTGCACCGGGGCTACATCGAGCACATGGTTGTAGGGCCCGATGCGCTCGATGGTGCGCAGGGCACGCGGCCCAAAACGCGCGCCGGGCCGATTGCTCGCGCCTAAGTCCATGGGCGCGCCCATGAGCGCCACTTGCAAATTTCCAAAATCCGGCGCTTTGGGGTCCACCGCGAAGGCTGGTGCCGACAACAAAGTGGGTATGCCGCTATAGGGCGCGGCGCGTGTGCCGCCTTCCGAGAAAATCGTCTGCGCCACTTTTTGAAAACGCGGATCGTGCATATCGGCTGCGCTGCCGCTGTATTTGCTGCGCAGGTGGTCTAGTTGTTCCGGGCTTAGCGGCATAGGTCATCCTCAAAATCATTTTGCTAGTGGCTGGGTGCCATCCTACCCATGCCAACTGGGCCTGAGGCCACGCGTGGCGAACGCCGCAATGCAATGAATGCCATTCAATCCAACTGCAATTGCAAAGAAGGGATAGGCGCGTCAAACTCGGCGCGCCAGGTCTGACCGGCCTGCACTGGCAAGGCATCGGTCCAGGTGCCGGTGGTGACCACGTCACCTGGCAACAAGGGCGGCGCACCGGGGCAGGAATGCAATTCAGCCACAAAGTGGTGCAAGGCCTGCAAGGGGCTGTCCAATACCAGGCTCCCCTGGCCTTGCAACTGTTGTTTGCCATCGCAAACCAGGTGCACTCGGCTAGCGGCCAGGCGTTGGATCAGTTCCGCCGCATTGGCGGCAAAGCTGCGCACGGCAAGATGCTTACCTACGACAAGGCGTCCATGCAAGCCACCGTCGGCCACCGCATCAGGCGCCTTGAATTTCCAGTTGGGCAAGTGGCTTTGTACCAATTCGAATCCCGGCGCCAGCCATTCAATGGCATGGAATAAGTCTTCCAAGGTCGCGCCTGGTGCCGGCGTGTGCCGTATCCCGAATACGATTTCCGGCTCGATGCGCGGTTGGCATAGGCTACCCGCCGACAAGCGACCCTCGCCTTCGCACCACTGCAAGGTGCTGTCGTACACCGTACCCCAAATGGGCGCATAGACGCCGTAAATCGGCCAGATGCTGCGGTTAGTAAAACCGAGTTTGAAGCCGCGCGCTTTTTCCCCGCGCGCCAGGCGCAAGCTTCGCAAGGCCAGCGCATCTTGGTACGCGGCTGACAGGCTGTAGGCCGGGTCGTCCGAAGGCACGGCCGGCCACAAGGCGGCGCTGTCGTAGTGCTGCAAAAGCGTCTGAGGTGTCATGGCGTGCAGGCGAAAGGGTTGATAAAGACCGCAGTCTAAGCGCCCCGCCGGGTCAATTTGCAGGGCTAGTGTCGTCCTGCAGCACGCTGTTCCGTCCAGAAAAGACTGGCTTGGGGAGTCTTTGCGAGCGGCCTGCGCCACAAGCGCCATCGGATAATGATCGGGTGACGCTTCACCTTCGCTAACGACCATGCCTTTTGCCACCAGCCAGGACGGCACCCGCCTCTACTACCAAACCCAAGGCCGCGGGCCTGCGCTGATCCTGCTTGCCGGCCAGTCCTGCGATCACCGCGAGTGGGAGCGGGTGGCGGCGGATTTTGCAGCCTTTTTTCAGGTCATCCTTTGGGACTACCGTGGCACTGGGCACAGCGACAAGCCTGAAAACCCACCCTACAGCACACGCGGCTTTGCACAGGATGCGGTGGCCGTGCTGGACGCCTGTGGCCTGGCCCGCGCCCATGCCTACGGCATTTCCATGGGCGGACGCGTGGCCCAATGGCTGGCCATCGATTTTCCCGAGCGCCTAGGCGCCTTGGTACTGGGTGCCACAACACCGGGTAAACAGGGCGTGGCGCGCCCCTCCCAGGTAGACAAGGCGTTGCGCAGCAATGACAGACAGGCTTTGCTGGAAACTTCCTTCACGCCGGCCTGGATGGCGCAGAACCGCGCGCTGGTGGAGGAGATCTCCGCACTGTGGAATGCGCCCTTGCCACCGCACGCACGGCGCCTGCATTACCAGGCCAGCCAGGCGCACGATGCCTGGGACGCGCTGCAGCAAATCAAGGCGCCCACACTGGTGATCCACGGCCGCGACGACGAAGTGAACCCTGCGGCCAATGCCCACTTGCTGGTGCAGCGCATTGCGGGCGCGCAGTTGCATCTGATCCCCGGCGGGCGCCATGGCTATTTCGAAGAAATGCGCGCTGCGTCTTTTGCGGCGGTGCGCGACTTTTTAAGGGCGCATCCGATAAGCACCTAGCAGCACCGCGCACACCGCAATAGACGTAAAAAAACCCAGCCGGAGCCCGTATCGCTACGAATATTGAAGAAGTTGCGTGTGAAAGTGGAGACGACGGTGGCGCCTTCGCGCACCTGCGCCTGCATGCCCATGCACAGCGAGCAGCCAGGCATTTCGGTACGCGCACCGGCGCCGCCAAGCACGCCGTAATAGCCTTCGCGGGTGAATTCGGCAGCATCCATATTGGTCGGCGGTGTGATCTAGAGCTTGACCGAGATATCGTGCTCGCCTTACTACGTCGCTGGGTTTACGGAGGCGGTAAAGTGCTGCCGCGGTTGCTACTAGCGCGCGAGGCTGAAATTAAAGTGTCGTCACAGTTTTAGACCTTTCAAAATGAATGCTCTAAGTCATGTGAGGTCAAATTAGTTATAGATTCTTTCTAGACTTGTTTAAAACGTTGCCAATTCCACGTTGCATGACGATGCGGCCTGTATAGATGGCATCGGACTCGAAATACCTTGTTTGTGTAACGTTCACAGAGTCATCATTGCCGATCGCAAGAAAGTAGTTACCAGGGCATAGGTTTCCGAAATTGACCGCACCCCCATTGCTTCTTCTAGATTGAACAACTCGAGAACTTCCTGGGCTTCCAGATCGGAGTTCCACTAAGACACCTTCTCCAAAGGTTTGCAGTGTGATGTTGTATTGGGTATTACATGCAGCTACACTCCCTGCCATTCCAAGAAAGAGCAAGGCGGAGATTAAAAATTTATTCATCGGCGACCTCCAAGTTGTCATCGAAATGCCTAGCTGTGATCGAATGAAGCAGAGTGACCAAGTCCTCAAGATCTGCGGCGGGAAACATTCCTGCCTGTGAAAGGCTAATTGCTGACTCGCCGATATTCAGCATGTTTTCTTGAAGAATTTTTAGTGCATATTCTTCAACAATATCCCGTCCGTCTAGTTTCAATGAAGAGATCCACTCTCCACGCATATATGCTGAATGGTTGATGTTTTCTATCAGATCTTCAACTGTGTGCAGATCGTCACGATATTCGCCGGGCTTATTCGAGAAGATCGAGACTTCGCCGTCCTCTAGACCGCCAGCTTTCTCTGAGCGTCGAGTGCCATTGATGGTTAGCACCATCGTGTGATTGATCATTTTGCCTACTCTGTTGAAGCGTCTTTGATCTCGTATATATCCTCAAACCATGCAGTGGGCTTCCAATAGTCCCTGTCAGTTGGCTTGCTTCCGATTTTGTTCCACACAGTTGTCCGAACGTACTTGCCTTTGAGACCTGTCGCCTTGGCGAGTGTCCTCGGGATATCCCACTTCTTCAACAGTTTGAGACCGTTGCTGAGTCTGATTTCAGTGTATTTCGTCGGACCCTTTTGGCGTTGAATTGTGACCACTTCCACGTCTTCGAGAATCGCTCGATCGGAGACATTAATGATCTCGTTGTCGTAATTGACCTTGGACATTTCTTGGTCCTGAATAGCCTCTTTGGCTTCGAGTTCGTAAATGCGAGTAAGGAGTGCTCTGTGGGTTTCGTTGGCTTCTTCAAGTGCTGAAACAAGGCCCTCGAGTTGCCCCTTGTTCATGAGATCGGAGAGATCTTGCTGATTTCGGAGTTGCCCAGCTTTGTATAGTGGGTGAAGGACATCACGGATGTACTCTGGAGTAATACGGGAATCACCAGATTTGCGCGCATCGTAGAGAGCCTTGGTCAGATTGGCTTCTGTACGTATATCTGATTCCGCAGGGAGGACGGTGAAAACAGGCGGGAGCTTTTGAGGGTCCTGACTGTCTTTGATGACCAATCGCCATCGTCCTAGGTCTCTCCTTGATGGGTATAGAGAGACGAGATTTGCGATGACGTGGTAGCGCTTGTAGATCAGTTCGCGACGATTTTGTTGGTCGGTGCCCGCTTGGTCATAAACCAATTTCTCAAGCAAGACTTTTCGATCCAAAAGTACATCTCCGATTCGCAAAGGAATCGTATCAAGAATTGCATGAGTCGTTAGATGTGCTTTCATGATTTCTCTCAATAATCTTGCCAACTAAAGTTAGCTGAATTCACTGGGCCAAGTAGAATGTTTGCGGACTTCCATAGGTGTAACTCAAGTGTGTTTAATGTGATGGTCATTATTTTTCTGTTCTTTCGATTTCAAGGACTTGGAACGTTTTGGAGGCACTGCCAGTCAGCTGAAGTGCAAGCTCATCGCCAACAAGGACTCGATCAGATAGGAAGTTAAAAGTCATAATTTTAATCATTATATTTTTAATTTTAAAATTTGTTTATTAGACTCTGCTTGAGTGCATACGCCGGACCAGTTGACCTCGGTTTTTCGAGGTTTATCGCCATGACTCGTTTTGAGCAATGCCAAACGCAGACCAGCCCCGCAGCATTGGCAAAACCGCTGTTGCCTTCCCTTACCAACTGAACTTACCAACTGACGCGTTAATCGAACTCAAAGTCCGGCGCCGGTTGGGCAGCTTCATCTCTCTCTGGGCATGGGTCAACGGCTTGAGCGTCTTGCGCATAATCGTCATCCCACAGCGGCGGCCCGCTTGCCGAGTGATGCGAGTCGGCTTTGTTTCTGGCTAGGTCTAGCAGTGCTCGGCCCCGGTTTGGTTGAGCAGCGTGCGCTCAGGGTGGCGCGGGTTGTAGCGCTTGGGTTTGGAGGTGACTAGCATGAATACTGTGAAATACACAGGTTGGTGCAGACTTCAACTCAGCCCGAGCTACACAGCAAAACGGCCCCTAAGGGCCGTTTGTATTTTCAGCGTTCCATTGCTTAAGCAGTCACGCCCTTCGCGTTCTCCACATACTCCTCAATCTGGTTGAAGTTCAAGTACTTATAGATAGCCGCGCCGTCTTTGTTCACAATACCCATGGCTTCGTGGTACTCGGCCACCGTGGGGAGATGGCCCAGCTTGGAGGCGATGGCTGCCAACTCGGCACTGGCCAAAAACACGTTGGTGTTTTTGCCCAAGCGGTTGGGGAAGTTGCGCGTGCTGGTGGAGACCACGGTCGCGCCTTCACGCACTTGCGCTTGGTTGCCCATGCAAAGCGAGCAACCAGGCATTTCAGTACGCGCACCTGCCGTGCCAAATGCGGCGTAGTGGCCCTCTTTGATGAGTTCGCTCTCGTCCATTTTGGTAGGCGGTGCCACCCACAGCTTCACCGGAATGTCACGCTGGCCACCGAGCAACTTGGCTGCTGCGCGGAAGTGGCCGATGTTGGTCATGCACGAACCGATGAAGGCTTCGTCAATCTTGGTGCCAGCCACCTCGGACAAAAACTTCGCGTCATCGGGGTCGTTCGGGCAGCACAGGATCGGCTCTTTGATCTCGTTCATGTCGATCTCAATGACATGCGCGTACTCGGCGTCTTTGTCGGCTTCGAGCAGTTCGGGCTTGGCCAGCCAAGCCTCCACTTTCTCGATGCGGCGCGCCAGCGTGCGGGCGTCGGCGTAGCCGTCCGCAATCATGTTCTTCATCAACACCACATTTGAATTCAGGTACTCGATGATCGGCTCTTGGTTCAGCTTGATGGTGCAACCTGCGGCAGAGCGCTCGGCAGACGCGTCGGACAGCTCAAACGCTTGCTCCACTTTCAAATTCGGCAGGCCTTCGATTTCCAAAATGCGGCCCGAGAACTCGTTGATCTTGCCGGCCTTGGCCACGGTCAACAAACCCTTTTTGATACCGTACAAAGGAATGGCGTGCACCAGGTCACGCAAGGTGACGCCGGGTTGCATTTCGCCTTTGAAACGCACCAACACCGACTCGGGCATGTCCAAAGGCATCACGCCCGTGGCCGCACCAAAGGCCACCAAGCCCGAACCTGCGGGGAAGGAAATACCGATGGGAAAACGGGTGTGTGAATCGCCGCCGGTGCCGACGGTGTCGGGCAACAGCAAACGGTTCAACCAAGAGTGAATCACGCCGTCGCCGGGGCGCAGCGCCACGCCGCCACGGTTGCTGATGAAGGCGGGCAATTCGCGGTGTGTTTTCACGTCCACTGATTTGGGATACGCGGCGGTGTGGCAAAAGGACTGCATCACCATGTCAGCGCTGAAACCCAAGCAGGCCAAGTCTTTCAACTCGTCGCGGGTCATGGGGCCGGTGGTGTCTTGCGAGCCGACCGTGGTCATCTTGGGTTCGCAGTAAGTGCCGGGGCGCACGCCTTGGCCTTCGGGCAAACCCACAGCGCGACCCACCATTTTTTGCGCCAGCGTGAAACCGGCTTTGGTGGTGGCAGGCACTGTCGGCAAACGGAACACGGTGGACGCGGGCAAACCTAAAAACTCGCGCGCTTTGGCAGTGAGTGAACGCCCAATGATGAGGTTGATACGGCCACCAGCGCGCACTTCATCAAACAGCACATCGCTTTTTAATTTGAACTCGGCCACGGTGGCGCCGTTTTTGGTGATCTTGCCGTCGTAGGGCAGGATGTCGATGACGTCGCCCATCTCTAGCTTGGTCACGTCCACTTCAATCGGCAATGCGCCGGAGTCTTCTTGCGTGTTGAAGAAGATGGGCGCGATCTTGCCGCCCAAAGTGACACCACCGAAACGCTTGTTCGGCACGAAAGGAATGTCTTGGCCGGTGGCCCAAATCACGCTGTTGGTAGCGGACTTGCGGCTGGAGCCGGTGCCGACCACATCGCCCACATAAGCCACCAAATGGCCTTTTTTCTTCAGGTCTTCAACGAATTGCATGGGGCCGCGCTTGCCGTCTTCTTCGGGCTTGAAGGCTGCACCTTCGCGGGTGTTTTTCAACATCGCCAAATAATGCAAGGGGATGTCGGGGCGGCTCCAGGCGTCGGGCGCGGGTGACAAATCGTCGGTGTTGGTTTCGCCGGGCACCTTGAACACGGTGACCGTGATTTTTTTGTCCACTTCATGGCGGCTGGTGAACCACTCGGCATCCGCCCAGCTTTGCATCACTTCTTTGGCTTTGGCGTTACCGGCTTTGGCTTTGTCGGCCACGTCGTTGAAGAAGTCAAACATCAACAATGTTTTCTTCAGCGCGTTGGCGGCCACACCGGCGACTTCAGCGTCGTCGAGCAATTCGATCAGCGGGTGCACGTTGTAGCCGCCCACCATGGTGCCCAGCAACTCGGTGGCTTTGGACTTGGAGACCAAACCCACTTTCAATTCACCATGCGCCACAGCCGCTAAAAACGAGGCCTTCACTTTGGCCGCATCGTCCACACCGGGAGGCACGCGGTGGGTCAGCAAGTCCATCAGAAAAGCGTCTTCACCAGCAGGCGGCGCTTTGATCAGTTCAATCAATTCAGCGATTTGCTTGGCGTCCAAGGGCAAGGGCGGAATGCCCAGCGCGGCGCGTTCTGCGACATGGCTGCGGTATGCGTCTAACATGTGATTTACTCCTTCTTGATTCAAACAAAATAGTGACGCACCGGCTGCGGCAAAGCCACTGCGGTGCGGTGGGCGCGTTCTAGCACCTGCCAAAAATAACGGTAGCTGGCGCGGTCGTGTAACTGGCCATCGACCGCGATGGGCGCCCAATCTTTTTGGGCCGCTGCGAGGACTATGGCAGCGGCTTGCTCGACCTCGTCGCCACTGGGGGCAAAGCCGCGCAAGATGGGGCGAATCTGGTCCGGGTGAATGCTCCACATGCGCGTAAAACCATAGGCCTGCGCGGCTTGGCGCGCCGCCGCTTCTATCGCTACGGTGTCGCGCAACTCTGTCACTACGCAATGCGAAGGCACTTTGCCATGCGCGTGGCAGGCGCTGGCAATTTCCAATTTCGCACGTTGCACTAATGGGTGGTGAAACTGGTCCAACGCCGCGCCGGGCCCGCCCAGCGCCATGGCGCAAGCGGGTATGGCACCGCCATGTGCGGACACAAAATCCATCAAACCAAAACTAATGGATTGCACACGCGGGTGCGCTGCAATGTCAAAAACTTGCTGCACCGCGGCGGGCGATTCAATGAGTACGTGGATAGGCAAGCGGATGTCGCCTGCCTCCAGGTCAATGCGCGCCAAGGCAGCATCCACGTGCGCACGCGACTCGACCTTGGGCAACATCACAAAGGCCAGTTGCGCTGCCCCGCCGCCCACAATGGTCTGCACATCCAAAGCGAAGGCAGCGTGATCGACCGGATGCAGTCGCACGCCGATGCGCGCCTTGGCCTTGCCTGCGCCAGGAGGGCTTTGAAACTCGTGCAGCAGAGCGGTCACGGTACGCGCCTGCTCCAACTCGGAACCCGTGGCGGCGCCATCTTCGCAATCGAGCGTGACATCAAAAACGCATGTCCCTGTTTCCTCCGTCATTTGTGCTTGCAATTGCAAGCTTTTGCGCATACGCGCCGGCACTCCGCTGTAGTGGTCACACACCGGCAAAGCGTGCTTGCCGGCCTGCGGCCCTAAGAGGATGTGGCGGGGGTGGGACATGGTCCAAGCACGCAACTGGCGCACCGCGCGCCAGCGCGCAGGTGGTTTACAGCAAATGGGCGACGCCAGCTTGCTCGTCTTGCAATTCTTTGAGCGTCTTGTTGATGCACTCTTGGCTGAAGGCATCGACTGGCAGGTCTTGCACTACTTTGTATTCGCCGCCTTCGCAGGTCACGGCAAAACCGAACATGGTGTCTTTAGGAATGCCGTATTGGCCATCCGACGCAATGCCCATGGTGACCCATTTGCCCTGGGTCCCCAGCGCCCAGTCGCGCATGTGGTCGATGGCGGCATTAGCTGCGGAAGCGGCAGAGGACACACCGCGTGCGGCAATGATGGCCGCGCCGCGCTTACCCACGGTCGGCAAGAAGGTATTGGCGTTCCAGTCGTGGTCGTTAATCATGTCTTTAACGCTGTGGCCAGCCACTGTGGCAAAGCGGTAATCGGCGTACATGGTGGGCGAATGGTTGCCCCAAACCACCATGTTGTCGATATCGGCCACGGCTTTACCGGTTTTAGCGGCTAACTGGCTGAGCGCACGGTTATGGTCCAGGCGCAGCATGGCAGTGAAGTTTTTACGCGGCAGATCGGGCGCGCTTTTCATGGCGATGTAGGCATTGGTGTTGGCCGGGTTGCCCACCACCAGCACGCGCACATCGCGGCTGGCCACGGCGTTGAGTGCTTTGCCCTGGGCGGTAAAGATTTCGGCATTGACGGCCAACAACTCGGCGCGCTCCATGCCGGGGCCGCGCGGGCGTGAACCGATTAAGAGCGCGTAATCCACGTCTTTGAAAGCGGTCATCGGGTCGCTATGCGCCTCCATACCGGCGAGCAGCGGGAATGCGCAGTCTTGCAATTCCATCATCACGCCTTGCAAAGCTTGCTGGGCTTTTTCCATCGGAACTTCCAACAGGCTAAGCACCACCGGTTGGTCTTTGCCCAACATTTCGCCAGAGGCGATGCGAAACAAAATGGCGTATCCAATTTGGCCTGCGGCACCGGTAACGGCAACGCGAACGGGCTTTTTGCTCATAAAAACTCCAGGAAGTGTTAAAAAGGGGGCGAAACGGCTGCAAATTGCTTCGCTATTGCACAGCTAAGCCCGTGCAACAATGGCTCGGAGTTTACCTTGTTTCCCACTCGGGTCAATTGGTCTTATGTCTTATATAAGATATGATTGGGCTCCTTACAAAGGCCCTGACGGGCGACTGTTGACACACTTCCATGACGAATGCCCGCAACCCCAGCCTCGATGCATCCGTAGCGCCAACGGTGGTTGACGCACCGTTTGCCGCCGGTCCGCCATCCGTACTAGGAACCCCGGCATTTAGTCCGCTGTACCAGCAAATCAAAGCCTTGCTCCTGCAAAGTCTGCAGTCGGGTGAGTGGAAGTCAGGCTCGGCCATACCCAGCGAACTGGATCTGGCCGCGCGCTACCGTGTCAGCCAGGGCACGGTGCGCAAAGCGATCGACGAGTTGGCTGTGGAAAACCTGCTGATGCGGCGCCAGGGTAAAGGCACTTTTGTCGCCACGCATGCAGAGCAACAAGTGCAATACCGATTTTTGAAACTGGTTCCTGATAGCGGTGACCAGGGCAGCGAAGGGCCGGCGCAGCGCAGCATCATCGACTGCAAACGCCTGCGGGCCAGTGCCGAGGTCGCACGCGGCCTGTCGGTGCGCTCGGGCGATGCCGTACTGCAGGTGCGCCGGGTGCTGGCGTTCGCAGGGGTAGCGACCATTTTGGAAGACCTGTGGCTGCCTGCGGGTCCGTTCAAAGGCCTGACGGCCGAGCGCTTGCGCAGCTATGACGGCCCGATGTACGCCTTGTTTGAGTCCGAGTTCGGGGTGCGCATGGTGCGCGCCGAAGAAAAAATCCGTGCGGTCGCGCCCAATGAGGAGCAATGCAGCTTGCTCGCTGTCGCCCCCGGGACACCTCTGCTCAGCGTGGAGCGCTTGGCCTACACCTACAAGGACACGCCTATGGAACTGCGCCAAGGCCTTTACCTAACGGACAAACACTTTTACCGCAATGAATTGCACTAAAAAAAGGGCACGCCATGCCATAGCCTGCAAGCAGGCTGTCAGATTGGTGCAGTGCAATAGAATTTGTTGGCGTTGAAGTCCGAAACTGCATCTTCGTGCCCCACTTCACCCCAGGAACCACCATCCATGTCTGCGCCAGTCCCCTCTGCACGAGCCCCCCGGCCTGAATTTCGCAATATTCACGCTTTTAAGGATTTGCCCAGCTACCGATTGCCGCTAGCAGGCCTCGTGTCCATCTTGCACCGCATCAGCGGCGCACTGATGTTTTTGCTGATGCCCTTCATTATTTGGATGTTTGACACCTCGATTTCATCCGAGATTTCGTTTGCACGCTTCAAGGGCGTATTCAATCAGGGCGCAGGCCCCCTGCCCGGCTGGTTCGTCAAATTAGTGGCGCTGGCGCTGATTTGGGCGTTTTTGCACCACCTGATCGCCGGCTTGCGCCATTTATGGATGGACATGCGCCACGCGGTAAGTAAAGAATTCGGTAAAGCTTCCGCAACCTGGACACTGAGCCTGAGCATCGGTTTGACGATTGCTTTGGGCGCCAAACTATTTGGTCTGTACTAAGCACCGGCAGCGACTCTTCAAGGAATCTCTCGATATGGCAGTTAATTTCGGATCCAAACGCATCGTTACCGGCGCGCACTATGGCCTGCGCGACTGGCTGGCCCAGCGCGTTACGGCCTTGCTGATGGCCTTGTTCACTTTGCTGATCGTGCTGCGCCTGGTTTTCTCGCGCGGCCCGGTGGGCTACGATTTGTGGGCAGGCATTTTTTCCGCACAATGGATGAAAACGCTCACCTTCACGGTGATTGTGGCCTTGCTGTACCACGCCTGGGTCGGCATGCGCGATATCTGGATGGATTACATCAAGCCGGTCGGTCTGCGCCTGGCGCTGCAAGTTTTCTCCATCGTCTGGCTGGTCGGCTGTGCCGGTTGGGCCATTCAGGTGCTATGGCGCGTCTGAAGTCCGCTTACAAAGAATCCAATTCATGTCCTATACAGTTTCCAAACGTAAATTTGATGTCGTCATCGTGGGCGCCGGTGGCTCCGGCATGCGCGCTTCTCTTCAACTGGCGCGCGCCGGTTTAAACGTTGCCGTTCTGTCCAAAGTTTTCCCCACCCGTTCGCATACGGTGGCGGCGCAAGGTGGCATCGGCGCATCCTTGGGCAATATGAACGAGGACAACTGGCACTACCATTTTTACGATACGGTCAAGGGCTCGGACTGGCTGGGCGACCAAGACGCCATTGAGTTCATGTGCCGCGAAGCGCCCAAGGTCGTCTACGACCTAGAGCACATGGGCATGCCTTTTGACCGCAATGCAGACGGCACGATTTACCAGCGGCCCTTTGGCGGCCACACCGCCAACTACGGCGAAAAAGCGGTCGAACGCGCCTGTGCCGCTGCTGACCGCACGGGCCACGCCATGTTGCACACGCTGTACCAGCAAAACGTCAAGGCCCGCACCAGCTTTTTTGTCGAATGGCTGGCCATGGACCTGGTGCGTGATGCCGAAGGCGCAGTGGTTGGTGTGACGGCGCTGGAAATGGAAACCGGCGATGTGCACATCCTCCAAGCTAAGACCACTTTGCTGGCCACGGGCGGCGCGGGGCGCATTTTTGCGGCATCCACCAACGCCTTTATCAACACCGGTGACGGATTGGGCATGGCGGCGCGCGCAGGTATCCCCTTGGAAGACATGGAGTTCTGGCAATTCCATCCCACTGGAGTCGCTGGTGCGGGTGTGCTGCTGACCGAAGGTTGCCGTGGCGAGGGCGCGATATTGCGCAATGCGAACGGCGAGCGCTTCATGGAACGCTACGCCCCGCATTACAAAGACCTGGCCCCACGTGACTATGTGTCGCGCTGCATGGACCAAGAGATTAAAGAAGGCCGTGGTTGCGGCCCGAACAAGGATTACATAAACCTGGACATGACGCATCTGGGCGCTGAGACCATCCTAAAGCGCCTGCCCTCGGTGCTGGAGATCGGGCACAACTTTGCTAACGTGGACATCACCCGCGAGCCAATTCCTGTCGTGCCGACCATCCACTACCAAATGGGCGGCATTCCCACCAATATCCATGGCCAGGTGGTCATGCAAGACGGTGACAACCACAGCCAGCCGGTACCCGGCCTCTACGCCGTGGGCGAATGCTCGTGTGTGAGCGTACATGGCGCCAACCGCTTGGGCACCAATTCCCTACTGGATTTGCTGGTCTTTGGCCGCGCCGCTGGCAACCACATCGTGGCCACCAATAAAGAGAGCGTCGAGCACAAAGCGCTGCCCGCGGATGCCGCCGACCTGACGCTCTCGCGCCTGAACCGTTTAGACACCGAATCGGGTGGCGAATACGCACAGGACGTGGCCAACAGCATTCGCTCCACGATGCAGCAGCATGCCGGTGTATTCCGCACCCAGGCCAGCATGGACGAGGGTGTTGCCAAAGTGGCGCAGCTGCGCGCACGCACGCAATCTATTGGGCTGAAAGACAAATCGCGCATTTTCAACACCGCACGCATTGAGGCCCTGGAAGTCGAGAACCTGATCGAAGCGGCGCAAGCGACTATGGTGTCTGCCGCAGCCCGCCATGAAAGCCGCGGCGCGCATACCGTGAACGACTACGGCGACACTCCAGAGCACCCCAATGGCCGCAACGATACCGAATGGCACAAGCACAGCCTGTGGCACAGCGCAAGCAACAGCATGACTTACAAGCCGGTGCAAATGAAACCGCTGACGGTTGAAAGCATCCCCCTGCGAACCCGTACCTTCTAAACGCGAAAAGCCCGCCTACCCATGTCAAAACATAAATTTTCCATTTACCGCTACGACCCGGACAAGGACGCCAAGCCCTATATGCAGGACATCGACGTGGAGCTCGATGGGACCGAACGCATGTTGCTCGATGCGCTGATGAAGCTCAAGGCAGTAGATCCTACGATTTCCTTCCGCCGCTCCTGCCGCGAAGGCGTGTGCGGATCGGATGCTATGAATATCAATGGCAAAAACGGCCTAGCCTGTCTGACCAATATGCGCACCCTGCCGGGTACGATTGTGCTCAAGCCCCTGCCGGGCCTGCCGGTGATCCGCGACCTGATCGTGGACATGACGCAGTTCTTCAAGCAATACAACTCCATCAAACCTTACCTCGTGAATGAGGATATGCCGCCTGAAAAAGAGCGCCTGCAAAGCCCGCAAGAGCGCGAAGAACTCAACGGTTTGTACGAGTGCATTTTGTGCGCCAGCTGCTCCACAAGCTGCCCCAGCTTTTGGTGGAACCCGGATAAATTCGTCGGCCCGGCTGGTTTATTGCAAGCCTACCGCTTTATCGCCGACAGCCGTGACCAGGCCACCTCGGAGCGCTTGGATAATTTGGAAGACCCTTACCGCCTGTTCCGTTGCCACACCATCATGAATTGTGTGGACGTGTGCCCCAAGGGCCTGAACCCCACCAAAGCGATTGGCAAGATCAAAGAGATGATGGTGATGCGGGCAGTCTAATCATGCAAACCTCAGCCCCCGAGCTACCGATAGACGCACGCGCGCTGAGCAAGCTGCGCTGGCGTTGCAGGCGCGGGCTGTTGGAAAATGATTTGTTTATTGAGCGCTTTTTCGCGCGACACGCACAAACCCTGAACGCTCGTCAGGCCGATGCTTTGGGCCTATTGATGGATTTGAGCGACAACGATTTACTGGATTTGCTGCTAGGCCGAAAATCCCAAGTACCGGGTCTGGAAATGGATACCGATTGCATGGAAGTTTTGGCTTTATTAAGAAATACTCATTGAAAGGTGTTGTGATGAAATTAGCGGACAACAAAGCGACCATGTCCTTTAGCAACGGCAGCCCCAGCGTGGAGCTTCCGGTTTACAGCGGCAGCGTCGGACCGGACGTCATCGACATCCGCAAGCTCTACGGTCAAACCGGTATGTTTACCTACGACCCGGGCTTTTTGTCCACGGCGGCCTGCCAGTCGGCCATCACCTACATCGACGGCGACAAGGGCGAGTTGCTCTACCGTGGCTACCCCATCGAGCAATTGGCTACCAATTGCGATTTCATGGAAACCTGCCACTTGCTGCTCTACGGCAACTTGCCCGATGCGGCTGGCAAAGCCGCGTTTACCAAGCGCGTCACCCAGCACACCATGGTCAACGAGCAAATGCAGTTTTTCTTGCGCGGTTTCCGTCGTGATGCGCACCCCATGGCCATCATGACCGGTTTGGTGGGCGCGCTATCGGCCTTCTACCATGACAGTACTGACATCAACAACCCTAGCCACCGCGACATATCGGCTATCCGCCTGATCGGAAAGTTGCCTACCTTGGTGGCCATGGCCTATAAGTACAGCATCGGCCAGCCCTTTATGTATCCGAAAAACGACCTGAGCTACGCAGGTAACTTTTTGCACATGATGTTTGCCACGCCCTGCGAGCCCTATGTGGTCAACCCGGTGATCGAGCGTGCTTTGGACCGTATCTTTATCCTGCACGCCGACCACGAGCAAAACGCCTCCACCTCGACCGTGCGTTTGTGTGGCTCTTCGGGTACCAACCCCTTCGCGGCTATTGCAGCCGGTGTGGCCTGCTTGTGGGGACCTGCCCACGGTGGCGCCAATGAGGCTTGCTTGAACATGCTCGAAGAGATTCAAGCCTCTGGCGGCATCTCCAAAGTCGGCGAGTTCATGGAAAAAGTAAAAGACAAAAATTCAGGCGTCAAGCTCATGGGCTTTGGTCACCGTGTGTATAAAAACTATGACCCACGCGCCAAGCTCATGCAAGAGACCTGCAATGAAGTGCTGGCCTCGCTGGGCCTAGAAAACGACCCGCTGTTCAAACTAGCCAAGGCCCTGGAAAAAATCGCCCTAGAAGACGAATACTTTGTCTCGCGCAAGCTCTACCCCAATGTGGATTTTTATTCAGGTATTGTGCAGCGCGCTATCGGTATCCCGGTCAAGCTGTTTACCGGTATCTTTGCGCTGGCCCGTACGGTCGGATGGATTGCCCAGCTCAATGAAATGATTGGCGACCCAGAATACAAAATCGGTCGTCCGCGCCAATTGTTCACCGGCTCGGTGCAGCGCGACGTGCCGGAAATCGGCCACCGTTAATCGATTTTTCGCGCTCGGTGCTTGCCCCGCTTTTGCGGGGCAAGTTTTTTGTGTTGTCCGCAATCGCCGTGCCCAACCGGGTGCCAAGCCCGGCGGCATAAAATGCCCGACCGCCAACAAGGAAAAGCCCTATGGGACGCACCCTCTACGACAAAATCTGGGATGAACACGTGGTTCATACCGAAGAAGACGGCACCGCCATCCTCTATATCGACCGCCATCTGGTGCACGAAGTCACCAGCCCCCAGGCCTTTGAAGGTCTGCGCCAAGCCGGGCGCAAAGTCTGGCGCGTCAGCTCCATCGTGGCGACTGCCGACCACAACACGCCCACCACCGGCTGGGAACTGGGCTATGACGGAATCACCGATCCGATCAGCAAAGAGCAAATTACCACGCTGGACGCCAATATCAAAGAATCGGGCGCGGCGGCGTTTTTCCCCTTTTTGTCCAAGCGCCAGGGTATCGTGCATGTCATCGGCCCAGAGACCGGCGCCACGCTGCCGGGCATGACGGTGGTCTGCGGCGATAGCCACACCTCTACCCACGGCGCTTTCGGCGCGCTGGCACACGGCATCGGTACTTCTGAAGTCGAGCATGTGATGGCCACCCAAACGCTGCTGGCCAAAAAAGCCAAGAACATGCTGATCAAAGTAGAGGGCACAGTACCGAAAGGCGTGACCGGCAAAGACATTGTGCTGGCCATCATTGGCCGCATAGGCACCGCTGGCGGCACGGGCTACACCATCGAGTTTGCTGGCAGCGCCATCCGCGCACTCAGTATCGAAGGGCGCATGACCTTGTGCAATATGGCGATTGAAGCGGGTGCGCGCGCCGGCTTAGTAGCCGTAGATGAAAAAACCATTGACTACGTCAAAGGCCGCCCGCTTTCGCCCGGAACCGATGCGAAAACTGGCCAGTTTTCAGGTGGGGCGGAATGGGACCAAGCCGTGGCGTATTGGAAGACTTTGCAGTCCGATGCGGATGCGCACTTTGACACGGTGGTCGAACTCAAAGCTGCAGACATATTGCCGCAAGTTACCTGGGGCACCTCGCCCGAAATGGTGCTCGATATCAATGGCTCAGTGCCCGATCCCGACAAAGAAAAAGACCCCAGCAAACGCGATGCGATCGAGCGCGCTTTGGTCTATATGGGCTTGCAGCCCGGCAAAGCCTTGAATGATTTGTTTGTCGACAAAGTATTTATTGGGTCCTGCACCAACAGTCGGATTGAAGACATGCGCGAAGCCGCTGCAGTCGTGAAGCGCATTGGCCAGAAAGTAGCCAAAAACATCAAGCTGGCAATGGTGGTGCCTGGTTCGGGCTTGGTCAAAGAGCAGGCCGAGCGCGAAGGCCTGCACGAGATTTTTAAGGCCGCCGGCTTTGAGTGGCGCGAGCCCGGTTGCTCCATGTGCCTGGCCATGAACGCCGACCGCCTCGAGCCCGGCGAACGTTGCGCCTCCACCAGCAACCGCAACTTCGAGGGGCGCCAAGGTGCCGGTGGCCGCACCCATTTGGTCAGCCCCGCGATGGCCGCCGCGGCGGCGATTCACGGCCACTTTGTGGACGTCCGTAAATACCTTTGAGGGACCTTTGGCGATGCAAAAATTTACCGTACACCAGGGTCTTGTGGCACCCATGGACCGCGAAAACGTGGACACCGATGCCATCATTCCCAAGCAGTTTTTGAAGTCCATTAAAAAGACTGGCTTTGGCCCCAACCTATTTGATGAGTGGCGCTACCTGGACCACGGCGACCCCGGGCAGGACCCGGCCACCCGCAAACCCAACCCGGACTTTGTGCTCAACCAGCCGCGCTATGCCGGTGCCTCGGTGTTGCTGGCTCGGAAAAATTTCGGCTGCGGGTCCTCGCGCGAACACGCGCCCTGGGCGCTGGACCAGTATGGTTTTCGCGCCATCATTGCACCCAGCTTTGCGGACATATTTTTCAATAACTGTTTTAAGAACGGGCTCTTGCCCATCGTATTGCCTGAGGCTGTGGTGGACAAACTGTTTAGCGAGGCCCTGGCCTTTCCTGGGTTCACGCTGACGGTGGATTTGGAACGCCAGTGCGTGATTCGCCCGCAAGGCGAAGAAATCGCCTTTGAAGTGCAGGCCTTTCGCAAGTTCTGCCTGCTGGGTGGCCTGGACGATATTGGCCTGACGCTGCGCAACGCCGAAAAAATCCGTGCCTTTGAAGCGCAGCGCCTGGCCACCAAGCCCTGGCTGGCACACACCATGTAAACCTCTTATTTGAAAGCACGCACATGAAAATCGCAATCCTGCCCGGCGACGGCATTGGCACTGAAATTGTGGCCGAGGCTATCAAGGTGCTCAAAGCCCTGAACCTGCCCTTCACTATGGAAAGCGCGCCCGTCGGCGGCGCAGCCTATGAGTCGCATGGTCACCCGCTGCCCGATTCGACTTTGCAATTGGCCAAAGATGCCGATGCGATTTTGTTTGGCGCGGTGGGCGACTGGAAATACGACACACTGGAACGCGCACTGCGCCCCGAACAAGCGATTTTGGGCCTGCGCAAGCACCTAGGTTTGTTCGCCAATTTCCGCCCCGCAATTTGCTACGAGCAGCTGGTCAACGCCTCCAGCCTCAAGCCCGAATTGATCTCCGGCCTCGATATCCTGATCATCCGCGAGCTCACGGGCGACATTTATTTTGGCCAGCCGCGCGGCCGGCGCACTGCCACTGACGGCCACTTTCCTGGCGCGCAAGAGGCCTTTGACACTATGCGCTACAGCAAGCCGGAAATTGAGCGTATCGCGCACGTGGCTTTTCAGGCTGCGCGCACCCGCAAAGCAGCGGGCAGTGAAGGTCGGGTCACCAGCGTGGACAAAGCCAACGTGCTAGAAACCTTCCAGTTCTGGAAAGACATAGTCACCGAAGTAGGCCAAAGCTACCCCGATATCGCGCTCGACCATATGTATGTGGACAATGCCGCCATGCAACTGGTCAAGCAGCCCAAGCGCTTTGACGTGGTGGTGACCGGCAATATGTTTGGCGACATCCTGAGCGACGAGGCCTCCATGCTGACCGGCTCCATCGGCATGCTGCCCTCGGCCAGCCTCAACAGCCGCAACCAGGGTCTTTACGAACCCAGCCACGGCAGCGCCCCCGACATCGCCGGCCAAGGCGTGGCCAACCCCTTGGCGACCATTCTGAGCGCGGCCATGATGCTGCGCTTTAGCCTGAAACAGCCCGAGGCCGCCGCCCGCATCGAAAAAGCGGTGGACGCCGTGCTCACCCAAGGCCTGCGCACCCCCGACATCTATAGCCCCGGTACTACAAAGGTCGGCACGCGGGAGATGGGCGACGCGGTGGTGAAGGCTTTGGGCTAATGGTGATTCACTAGGGGCTGCACACCGTAAGCCCGCATGGCTGACGCCACTTGCGCTTGCTCTGTGGTTTCGTCCGGGTAGAGCCGGTAGCTAGGAGCGAGAATCGGCTCACACTGAGTGATGCGGACAACAATGACACTGCGAATTGGGAACCGTGGGCCCGCCATTGCGACCAAAGGCGTGGCCCATTTTTCATAATCCATGTCCTGCGGGCCTACGTTGAGAGCAGTTCCCGAGACCTTAAATCCCTTTTGAACAAAGATATCTATAAAGCTCACGCAAACACGCGGGTTGGCTTTTATATTTCGCACACTGCTGGGTGAGGCGATATGGGCGATGAGCAGATGTCCACTGCTATGGAAAGCAAATATTTCTTTAGGCGACACATTGGGATGGCCTTGGGCATCAACCGTTGCGAGCCAACAAAGCATGCTTTTTCGGGCGCAAGCCAGGGTTTCAGGGCTAAGCATAGTGGTCCAGGTCAAAAGTGAATCCGTCGGTAAGCGTGGTAAGGCGCATAGCCAAAAAGCCATACTGCGCGAGAACGTTTGCGCAGTTCATTTTCATATTAACAAGAAAATCGCGTCTCCCCCACCAGGCTCTTTCAACGGGTTGAGCGCCTTGTCGCCCCTCCCAAGAACCGATCCTATCGACCTGTAAGCCAGCCCTCAGCCAAGGAAGTTACAATCTTCTCATGTTGTACGCCCACCAGTTCACCTTGAACTCCACCATGGTCCTTGCGGTCCGTGTGGGTGCGCGCGCAATCATCACCAAAACCACGACCGGCTGAAACAGCCTGGTTCGTCGTGCGCCCCCCCGGCCAGACGAGCCGGGAAAACAGTCAGGTCACACACTGTTTTTTTGAAAGGGCAATGCAATGAGTAAGTTAGTAGGATTGGTCGGCTGGCGCGGCATGGTCGGCTCGGTGTTATTGGACCGGATGCAGGCAGAAGGTGACTTTGATCTGATCGAACCCTTGTTTTTCTCCACCTCCAACAGCGGCGGCGCAGCGCCCAACTTTGCCAAGAACGAAACCATGCTGCAAGACGCCTTCGACTTGGCGGCCCTGCAACGCTGCGACATCATCATCACCGCCCAGGGCGGCGACTACACCACCGAGGTCTATCCCAAACTGCGCGCGGCTGGCTGGAAAGGCTATTGGATTGATGCCGCCAAAACGCTGCGCATGAAAGACGATGCCATCATCATCTTGGATCCGGTCAACCGCCAGGTTATCGACGCCGCATTGGCGCGCGGAGTAAAAGACTATATCGGCGGCAACTGTACCGTGAGCTGTATGTTGATGGGCCTGGGCGCCCTGTTCAAGGCTGATTTGGTGGAATGGATGACAGCCACTACCTACCAGGCAGCCAGCGGCGGCGGCGCGCAACATATGCGCGAACTGCTTACCCAAATGGGCACCTTAAACAGCGCGGTACGTACCCAATTGGACAGTCCTTCCAGCGCGATCTTAGAAATTGACCGCCAGGTCGCTGAGACCCAACGTGGACTGAGCGCAGCGGAAACCAAGAATTTCATGGCGCCATTGGCCGGCAGCCTGATTCCCTGGATCGACAGCGACCGGGGCGACGGCACCAGTCTGGAAGAGTGGAAAGGCAGCGCGGAAACCAACAAAATCCTAGGTCGTCAGGATAACCCCGTGCCCATCGATAGCATTTGCGTGCGCGTGGGCGCCATGCGCTGCCACAGCCAGAGCCTGACCATCAAAATGAAGCGCGATGTGCCACTGGCGGACATAGAGGCTATGTTGAAGCAAGACAATGCCTGGGTGCGGTTTGTCGCCAATAACCGCATGGACAGCGTCCGGGAGTTAACCCCTGTTGCCGTGACCGGCACGATGGATATTGCGGTTGGCCGCGTCCGCAAACTCGCCATGGGGCCCCAGTATCTGGGCGCCTTCACCATCGGCGACCAGCTGCTCTGGGGCGCGGCAGAGCCGCTTAGGCGCATGTTGCGCATATTGCTGGAAGACTGACCACTTGACGCCGCATCCGTGGCGTCCATATTGACGCCAGATCAAGACCTCAGCCAATGACGAACCAAAAAAATCAACACTTGAAGTATTTTTAAAACCCCCAATTTAATTATAAATATTGTTACAATGTTTTAATTAATAATATTGTGACAATTCTAAATGGGGGTAGTTATGGGTTGGCGATGTACTTTTAAGCGATACCTTTCATCGTTAGCGTTGATATCCTTGACAGGCGCACTGATCCCCGGTCTGGCCGGGGCAGTCGCCTTGGGGCCGATCAGCGTGCAATCCTTTCTTGGGGAAAATTTGCATGCTGAAGTTGACGTTCTCAACCTCTCACCCCAGGAGGCTGCCTCGCTCAAAGCGTCCATGGCAGGTCCGGGCACCTACCTGGGTATGGGCATGGAGTACAACGCCTCTTTAGGCGATACCCAAGTCGAGGTACTAACAAGGGCCAATGGCTCCCGCTATATCAAATTGCGTTCTAGCCGATCCCTGAATGAACCCTCCGTGGATTTGGTTTTGGAAATTTCTACCACCGCAGCTAAATTGATTCGGCCCTATCGATTGCTGCTCGACCCAGGCAAACCCCATGAGAATGCGGCGATTACGACTGACTTACCAGAAAATCAAAATGCCACCACGCAGGCGGTTATTACAAAATCTACCGAATCAAGTTCGATTGCACCGAACGAACCGATGGTCGCGCCGGCCTTGAAGCTGGCAAATTCATCGTCAAACGAAGATGATTTGCAAAAAAATCAAAGCGACAGTGTGATGGTTAGCTTGGGCGATACCGCAGTGAAAATTGCCAGTCGTTTTAAGCCCGAGGGCAGCAGCATGGAGCAGATGCTGGTAGCGTTAATGCGGATGAACCCTCAGGCTTTCCCACAAAACAACGTTAACGTTTTGAGCGCCGGATCAAGCATTACGATTCCCTCACCGGAAGCCGTCAATCGTATCAACCAAGATGACGCAGTACGGGCACTTGCCGGGCAATACCGCGTATTGAATGCTGCACAACGGGCTGTCAAAAAGCAAATTTACAAGGCTAAGGGTAATGAGTTAGACCCGACCATAAGCTCCGAAAACAGCAAAATGTTAGACGGCAGGGGGAATGGACAGTTGGGCGACGCTTTGAAACTCAGCAAAAAAACTCCGGCACAGCGCTCTGAAAATGACAAGCTCGAACAAATCGCCCGACAGAAAACCAAAGAAACTGAAGAGGCGCGCGCCAAAGAATTGACGAAGAATATCCAGGAGTTGGCAGATTTATCCAAAGCGACGGGGACGGCATTACCCAAAGAGTCGGGGGCGGGAAAAGCCATTATTCAAGGGGAAAACCCCGCTACAGAACCCACCCCAGCAGCATCTCGACCAAACGCGGGGGTAGCCGCCATACCGGTTATACAGCCCGCTGTGCTGCCACCGCCAAATCCTGGAATCATTGATATGTCGGAGGAGCTAATCAGTCAAAATTGGGTAGAACTTTTTGCAATCCTAAGCGCCTTGGGCGTTGCGCTCGGAGCGCTGGCATGGCTGCGAAGGCGCAGACCAAAATCGGCGCCAGCTGTTCCGTCTGCTGGCAATCTACCGAGCGAATCATGGGCCGCCGTGAGCGATTTCAACGATAACCCGATCGGCGGTTACCAAATTGACACGAAACTTGGCACCAGTCGCGTCGTGCCAGAAAATTCGGCCATCTCCACAGAATTAGATCCAGTCGCGGAAGCAGACGTTTACCTTGCCTATGGAAAAGACGAGCCAGCCGAAGAAATTTTGCGGGAAGGCTTAACGCATGACCCCAAGCGGGTAGCAATCCATCTGAAATTGGCAGAAATTTATGCAAAACGTGGCGACCAAGCGAATTTCAATGCCTGCGCCAACGAGGTGGCCGCTATTTCCGGAGGCCAAGGCTCGCAGTGGCAGCAAATACAAGAATGGGGCCTTGCCTTAGACACTAACAACCCTCGCTATCGCAGCGCGGAGCCGCCGGCAAGTTTGGTGCCAAATGCTGCACCAGACATGGAGTTTGATGATTCGCTAATTGAGCTCGATGCCATAAAGCCCAAGGTGGAGAGCTTGGGTACACCTCTGGTATCGGAAAAGCCAGCGCACAGCGCAGCGTCGGCTTTGGACTCCATGCTATCCTTTGTAAATAGCATGCAGGCAGACCCAGAAGCAGGGGTCGCTAATGATAAAAATTCCGGATCTTTGGAATTTGGGTCCTTGTCTTTAGACCGTTCGGCACCGCAATTGCCGCTAACAACTACCTATTCAGAACAGTTGGAAACCAGCATGGAATTAGCAAAGCAGTTTATCCAAATCGGTGAATTCCAAGGAGCGCGAAGAATGCTGGATGACGTCCTAGCGAATGGTTCAGAAGACCTTCGCAACCAGGCGCAGGCCCTGATGGCCCAGCTCAAGTGATCGGGCAAAGCTTGCTCCCCGCCTGGAGCTGACCATGCGGATGGTTTTGGGGCTCAGCTACAGCGGTCTGCAATACCAGGGCTGGCAAAGCCAAGCGTCCGGCCGTACGGTGCAAGACTGTTTAGAGACTGCGCTTGGTGCATTTACCGGTAGTCGAATCTCCACGCTATGCGCCGGACGTACCGACGCAGGCGTACACGCCCTGATGCAGGTGGTGCACTTTGAAAGCCCGGTGGAACGCAACAACTACGCCTGGCTACGCGGTACCAATAGCAAATTGCCCAAGGATATTGCCGTGGAGTGGGCTCTGCCGGCTCCGCCCGATTTTCATTGCCGGGCCAGCGCAATCAGTCGCCGCTATGCATACGTTCTAAAAGAGTCCGAAGTCCGGCCAACACTGGAAGCCGGTCGCGTAGGCTGGAGTTTTCGCGGCCTCGACGGCGCTGCGATGCGCCAAGCCGCCACTTACTTGCTCGGAGAGCAGGACTTCAGCTCGTTTCGAGCCTCAGAATGTCAAGCCTTGACACCCGTGAAAACCCTCTCGCGCGTCGACATACACCAGCGAGGTGCCTACTGGCGTTTCGAGTTTGAGGCCAGTGCATTTCTGCACCACATGATTCGCAACATCATGGGTTGCCTGGTACGCATCGGGCAAGGCCACGAGGCTCCCGAGTGGATGGAGCAGGTCTTACGGGCGTGCGACCGCAAAGTGGCAGCACCTACCTTTTCGCCTGCGGGCCTTTATTTTCTGGGCCCACGCTATGCGGCACACTTTGGCATGCCCGAGCGCACGCCTGCGTATGATTGGCTTCCATGATGGAGCTTTCTAACCCCCAGACCAGAACCCGTATCAAACTATGTGGCTTTACCCGCGAATCCGATGTAGAAGCAGCTGTGGGTGCCGGAGTAGACGCGATCGGCTTTGTACTCTTTGCCAAAAGTCCGCGGGCGGTTAACGCACAGCGGGCCGCAGCGCTGGCCCGCCACTTACCACCCTTCGTAAGCCCGGTACTCCTGTTTGTCAACGCACAGGCAGACGAAATCCGCGCCGCTTGCGAACTGATTCCGCAAGCCCTGCTGCAATTTCATGGGGACGAAAGCGCCTCTAGCTGCCAAGAGCTTGCAGCGGGCCGCGCTTATTTGCGCGCAGCCCGTATTCCCACCGGCCCGGCGGGGACGGATTTTGACCTCGTAAAATACTCGCTCGATTACTCCCAAGCCCAAGCCATCCTGCTCGACGCCCATGTCGAGGGATTCGGCGGCGGCGGCAAGGCATTCAATTGGTCACTGCTTCCTCCAAGCGTCAACGCTCACCTCGTCTTGAGTGGTGGACTCAATGCTGCAAACGTGGGCGACGGCATCGCCCTGCTACGGCCACGATGTAAATCGCTGGCCGTGGACGTCAGTTCCGCAGTGGAAGTCGATGCGCCTGGGGGCGGAACCCTCAAAGGCATCAAAGACTCCGAAAAAATGAACCAGTTTGTCGCCGCCGTTCGCGCCGCCGACCAACGCCTTGCAGGATTAACTTGAACATGCTTGATTACCAACAACCCGATGTGCGAGGCCATTTCGGCAAATACGGCGGCAGCTTTGTCTCCGAAACGCTGACCCACGCCATCAACGAACTCAAAACCGCCTACGCACGCTATCAACACGACCCGCAATTTGTAGCCGAATTCAAGTCCGAATTGGCCCATTTTGTAGGCCGCCCTTCGCCGATTTACCACGCCGCGCGCATGAGCCGCGAAATGGGCGGCGCGCAGATTTACCTCAAGCGCGAAGACCTCAACCATACCGGTGCGCACAAAATCAATAACACCATCGGTCAGGCCATGCTGGCCAAGCGCATGGGCAAGCCGCGCATCATCGCCGAGACCGGCGCCGGTCAGCACGGCGTGGCCACCGCCACCATCTGCGCCCGCTATGGCTTGGAATGCGTGGTCTACATGGGTAGCGAAGACGTCAAGCGCCAAAGTCCCAACGTCTACCGGATGAAGCTCTTGGGTGCCACCGTGGTGCCGGTCGAGTCCGGCAGCCGCACCCTAAAAGACGCGCTCAACGAAGCCATGCGCGACTGGGTTGCCAATGTGGACGACACCTTTTACATCATCGGCACTGTGGCCGGCCCGCATCCTTACCCCATGATGGTGCGCGATTTCCAGAGCATCATCGGCACCGAATGCATTGCCCAAATGCCGGATATGTTGGCCGCGCAGCATGCGGCCAACACCCAGCCGGACGCGGTGATCGCCTGCGTGGGCGGCGGCAGCAATGCCATGGGTATTTTTTACCCCTACATCCCGTTTGAGAAGACGCAGTTGATCGGTGTGGAAGCGGCAGGGGAAGGCCTGGACAGCGGCAAACACTCAGCCTCCATACAGCGTGGCAGCGCCGGTGTCTTGCACGGCAACCGGACTTATGTATTGCAGGACGATAACGGCCAAGTCACCGAAACGCATAGCATCAGCGCCGGGTTGGACTACCCCGGCGTAGGCCCGGAACACGCATTTCTAAGCGACATCGGGCGTGCGCAATACGTGGGTATCACCGACAAACGGGCGCTGGAGGCATTTCACTACCTGTGCCGCACTGAGGGCATCATTCCGGCACTGGAGTCGAGCCACGCGGTGGCCTACGCCATGGATTTGGCTAAAACCATGCGGCCTGATCAGTCGATTCTGGTGAACCTCTCGGGTCGGGGTGACAAAGACATTGGTACCGTGGCGGATCTAAGCAATGGGGACTTTTTTTGCCGCCCAAGTTGCCAAGGGCAGAGCGTCAAAGGCGGCATCGAGCATCCGGTCACGCTGCACGGTTTGGGAGCCAAAGCATGAGCCGCATCCAAAATACGTTTGCCACTTTGGCCGCCCAAGGGCGCAAAGCCTTGATTCCCTTTGTGACCGCGGGCTTCCCCTATGCGGATGTCACGCCGGAGCTCATGCATGCCATGGTCGCTGCCGGGGCCGATGTCATCGAACTTGGTGTCCCCTTCTCCGACCCCAGCGCCGACGGCCCAGTCATTCAGCGCTCGGGCGACAAAGCGCTGGCTTTGGGCATCGGCCTGGTACAGGTGCTAGAAATGGTGCGCCAATTCCGATTAAGCGACAACAGCACCCCGGTAGTGTTGATGGGCTATGCCAATCCGATAGAGCGCTACGACCAGCGCCATGCAGCCCCTGGCGTGGACAGCCCCTTTGTCCACGATGCCGCGCAAGCCGGGGTGGACGGGGTGCTGGTGGTGGACTACCCGCCCGAGGAATGCATTGACTTTGCTGCCCGGCTGCGCGCCCGCAATATGGACTTGATATTTTTGCTGGCCCCTACCAGCACCGACGAACGTATGGCCCAGGTAGCGGCGGTTGCCAGTGGCTATGTGTATTACGTCTCGCTCAAGGGCGTAACCGGCGCGGGCACCCTGGATACAGATGCCGTCGGCGCCATGCTGCCGCGTATACGCCGCCATATCCAGATTCCCGTTGGCGTCGGTTTTGGCATTCGCGACGGCGCTACCGCTGCGACCATTGCCAAAGTAGCTGATGCGGTAGTGATTGGCAGCAAAATTATCCAATTGATTGAAAATGCCGCGCGCGATACAGTGGCACCGACCGCCCAGGCGTTTTTGCGCGAAGTGCGCGGCGCCATGGATGCATAAAGCGGGTTGGTATCGGCAAATCTGGCGCAAATGACACACGGAGAAAGACTATGAGTTGGCTTGAAAAACTGCTACCCGCCAAAATTGAGCAAACTGACCCCGCAGACCGCCGCACCGTGCCCGAAGGGCTTTGGGTCAAGTGCCCGGGTTGTGAAACCGTGCTCTATAAGTCGGACTTAGAGCAAAACCTCAACGTCTGCCCTACCTGCAGCCACCACCATCGCATCCGTGCGCGCGCGCGCTTGGATGCCTTTTTAGACAACGAAGGACGCTTCGAGATCGGGCAGGAAGTGTTGCCGGTGGACGCACTCAAATTCAAGGACAGTCGCAAATACCCGGAGCGCCTGAAAGAGGCTCTAGAAAATACCAATGAGACCGATGCGCTGGTGGTCATCGGCGGCTCGGTGCATGGTATCGGTGTGGTAGCCGCCTGCTTTGAATTTGAATTCATGGGTGGCAGCATGGGCTCCGTAGTGGGCGAACGCTTTGTGCGCGGGGTGGAGGCGGCAATCGAGCAAAAATCCACCTTCCTGTGCTTTACCGCCACTGGCGGCGCACGCATGCAAGAGGGCTTACTGAGCCTGATGCAAATGGCGAAAACCAATGCGTCCCTCACGCGCCTGGCTAAGAAAGGATTGCCCTATATCAGCGTGCTCACCGACCCGACTATGGGTGGTGTAAGCGCAGGTTTTGCCTTTTTGGGTGACATCGTGATTGCCGAACCCAAGGCCCTGATCGGCTTTGCCGGACCGCGCGTGATCGAGTCCACCGTGCGGGTCACGCTGCCCGAAGGCTTCCAGCGGTCCGAGTTTTTGCAAACGAAGGGCGCGATTGACCTGATTTGCGACCGCCGCGAGATGCGCAAAACCGTGGCCGAGGCCCTGGCCATGCTGCAGCGCCATCCGACAGACGCGGTAATCTAAAGCGGCAAGAACCTGGGTCGCTGCTTCAGGCCAGCAGCATCAAGACCGCGCCATCAAGCGGATGAATGAGCAAGCCCATGATTTGCAAAACCAGTAGCAAGGCTAAGGGGGACAAATCCACCCCGCCGACCAAGGGCAAGTAGCGACGAATCGGCGCCAAAAGTGGCGCCACCAAGCGATCGAGTAGGTCAGATACCGGCGACGCGGATTGAATCCAGGACAGCAGGGCATAGATAAACACCATGGCCGTCATCCCGGAAACCGCCAAACGCAGCAACCCCACCCCGGCCAAGCCCGCGACGGCACCATAGCTGTGGGGCATGCCTTGAATCAACCATAGAAGCGAACATTGGGCCAACTCCAAAACATAGGCGGCAAGCAAACTGGCCAAGTCCAAGATGGCCAAACCCGGCAGAACGCGCCGCAGTGGCAGCACAATCCAATCACTCACGGCGAATAAAAATGGCCCAATCGGGTTGCCGGCGCGGGCCGACATGGGGATACGTTGTTGCTGCATATACAGGCGCAGCAAACAGGCCCCGCCGATGACTCCGACGACAAGGTCCAACACCATAGAAATAATTTGGTAAGGCATGTCAATAAGCGTCGCGCGCAACGGGCTATTTGCAGGAAATTGACAAGATCATAATCGCCAGCGGCAGGCTCTTAGAATCTCCGCTTCGAACCGCAGCCGAACTACAGCACCGATCGGCTCGCATTTTTCTCTCTTTAGCGCACATCCATGTCCGAAGCAATTACGACGCCAGCAAGCCCAACCGACGAAAACCAACTTATTTTGGAGCGGCGCGAAAAGCTCAAAACCCTGCGCGAGCGCCAAGCCCAAGGCCTGGGCCCCGCCTTCCCGAACGACTTTGCACCAGACCAAGTCGCCGCTAATTTGTTTGCCCTGTACGACGATAAGACCGCCGAAGAACTACAAAGCCTGCATGTGGAAGTCAAAGTCGCAGGCCGCATGATGCTCAAACGTGTGATGGGCAAGGCCAGTTTTTGCACCTTGCAAGACGCATCCTTTGGGCCAAGTAATGGCCGGGTTCAGATCTATGTCAAGGGCGAAGAAGTAGGAAGCGACTGCTACGAGGACTTCAAGCACTGGGATTTAGGCGATATCGTGGCTGCCAGCGGACGCCTGTTCAAAACCAAGACCGGTGAACTATCGGTGCACGCCAGCGCGGTGCGCATGTTGACCAAGAGCCTGCGCCCCATGCCTGACAAGTTCCACGGCATCCATGACCAGGAAGTGAAATACCGCCAGCGCTACATCGATCTCATGACCGACGAAGTGGCCCGTAAGCGCTTTGTGGCGCGCAGCACTGCGGTGAGCAGTATCCGGGCCTTCATGGTGCAGCACGGTTTTCTCGAAGTGGAAACGCCTATGCTGCACCCCATCCCCGGCGGTGCGAATGCCAAGCCGTTTACCACCCACCACAATGCGCTGGACCAGCAAATGTTTTTGCGCATCGCGCCTGAGCTTTACCTCAAGCGCTTGATCGTCGGCGGCTTTGACCGGGTGTTTGAAATCAACCGCAACTTTCGCAATGAAGGAATTTCGGTGCGCCACAACCCCGAATTCACCATGATGGAGTTTTATGCGGCCTATTGGAATTACCGCGATCTGATGGTGTTCACCGAGGACCTGGTGCGCGATGCAGCGCTCAAGGCGGTGGGTTCACTGGATTTAAGTTATGGCGGAAAACCCGTGGACTTGGCCGCGCCTTTCGAGCGTTTGACCATATTGGAAGCCATCGAAAAATACACCGACGCCGGCATGAATGTGAACGACGCCGACTGGCTGCGCGCGGCCTTGCGCAAAGCCGGTCTGAGTGATGCCAAAAACCAGTTATCCAAGCGCAGCCTGGCGGGCTTACAAGTGATGTATTTCGAAGAGCATGTCGAAGACAAGCTATGGCAACCCACGTTTATTTGCGAACACCCGGTCGAAATTTCACCGCTCGCCCGTGCCAGCGATACCCACCCGGAGGTGACCGAACGCTTTGAGCTCTACATCACCGGACGGGAATTTGGCAACGGGTTTAGCGAGCTCAACGACGCGCAAGACCAGGCGGCGCGTTTTCAGGCACAAGTCAGCGCCAAGGACAGCGGGGACGATGAGGCCATGTTTTATGACCACGACTTTGTGCGCGCGCTGGAATACGGAATGCCGCCCACTGGCGGTTGCGGTATTGGCATTGACCGCCTGATGATGCTGCTGACCGACAGCCCCAGCATCCGTGATGTGATTTTGTTCCCTGCCCTGCGGCGGGAAAACTAAGCAGGCCAAGGGCCAGTGTCAAATTGAGCACTGCTGCGACCGGATTGGTGGCAGCGCCCTATTTACGCGCCTACCCACAAGACACGGTATCCAAGGTCCTGGGCATGCTCGCTGGCGGAACGGCGGGAGAATGGTTGCTAGATAAATACCCGCAAGCCCACGCCGTTCGAACCGACGGAGCTTTGTATGCCTATGTCCAGGACATGCGGCAAAGCCGCATGCGCAGCTCCGCCCCCTTAAGCAAAGTCGCATACGATAGTAAATTGCAAGTAATTGCCCATGCGCTGGGAACGCATACCCGCATTGCGCGCGTACAGGGCGCAAAGCTCAAAACGAAGCATGAGCTGCGCATTGCCAGTATTTTCAAAGCGGCACCCGAAGACTTTTTGCGCATGATCGTGGTCCACGAGTTAGCGCATTTACGGGGAAAAGACCACGACAAAAGTTTTTACCAACTGTGTGAACACATGGAACCGCGCTATCACCAACTGGAATTTGAGCTACGTGTGTACCTGACCTACCTGGAGGCAGGTGGCAGCGGCTTATGGGGCGCCTAAGGCGGCGTCCAAGTTAAAGCGCTCAGGTCAAACCGTTCAAGGCCTGCGTGATATCGGCCCGTAAATCTTCAGTGGCCTCAAAACCCACCGCAAAGCGCACCAGCGTGCCAGGGGCGATACCCGCAGGCCAGCCTCCCCGCATACGCGCCAGGTTGTAGGGCACCACCAGACTGACCGGGCCAGCCCAGCTATAGCCCAGCCTGAACAACTTGAGGCTATCGCAAAAGGCATCGACCTGGTCCTGCGTATAAACCGGGTCAATCACGACGCTGAACAAGCACGCGGCTGCACCAAGCCTATCCATCGCGCATAAGCTTCGCCAATGGGCATGACCCGGTGAGCCGGTAAGTGCCGGATGCAAAACCTGCACAAAAGCGGCTTGCGTCTGGCACCAGGCGGCCAAGGTACGCGTGCTTTTGTCTTGGGCCTGGTAACGCATCGCGATGGACGGCAAACCACGCAAGACCAGCTCCGCATCGTTGGGCCCCACATTCAAGCCCATGCGCATATGGCAAAGCTTGATGCGCATATGCAAATCTGCATCGCGCGTGATCACACTACCCATCAACACATCGCCGCCACCGCTAGGGTATTTGGTGAGCGCCTGAATAGAAATATCCACCGCACAAGGCGTGCCCGGCGTGAGATCAAATGGCGCGAACGCGATACCCGCGCCCCAGGTGTTGTCCAAAGCGACCAGAGCCCCATGCTGTTTGCAAATCCGGGTTAATTCGGCAAGGTCGGGAAATTCGAGGGTGACCGAGCCCGGCGCTTCTAGCCAGACCAGTCGGGTAGTGCTGCTGAGCTTGGACTTCAGATCCTGCGGATCCATCGGGTTGTAAAACCGGTGGCGCACTCCCCAGCCTACAAACTCCCCTTCAACCATGGTTTTATTGGGCTCGTAGCAATTGTCTGGCAACAAAACCTCATCACCCGATTGCAACAAAGCCAAGGCTACCAAGGCGATCGCGGAGAGGCCACTGGGTGTGAGGACACAGTGCAAACCGCCTTCCAAGCTGCAGAGGCGCTCTTCCAGGGTGTAAGTGGTGGGGGTGCCGTGCAAGCCATAGGTATAGGCTGTTTTGTCTTTCCATTGGCGGCTGCGCATAGCGGCCACCGAAGGGAAAAACACAGTCGACGCTTTGAAGACACCCACAGCGGGCGATTCAAAACCGCCCGGCGCTTCGTAGGGGTGGTGGATTAGCGTGGTACTTATATGCTTCATCCGCGCGATCCGACTAGACGCTCCATTTTTGGATCAGCTGCGCAGGTCGCATAGCGTCGTAGCTCTCAAAGGGCTGATGGATCCAGGGGTTGGTGGGCAAAAATTCGACCGAATAGTCCGGCGTAAAAGTAGACAGGGCTTTGGTCCAGATCACCGCGCTACGCAACTCGGTAATAGGCGCGTAATTGTTCTTTAACTGATGGATCACCGCGTTTAGCGTGTGGCCCGAGTCGGCCAGATCATCGACCAGCAAAACCTTGCCAGCGATCTCACCCTTGGGCGTAGTAATAAAACGGGCGATGTCCAAATGGCCTTGCACCGTACCGGCATCTGAGCGGTACGAACTGGTGGACATGATGGCCAAGGGCTTATCAAATACCCTGGACAAAATATCGCCCGGACGCATGCCGCCACGTGCTAGACACAAAATCGTGTCGAACTCCCAACCTGACTGGAACACCTTGATCGCGAGCTTTTCGATCAGGTTGTGGTACTCGTCATAGCTCACGTACAAATGTTTGCCGTCTTCCGTCAACATACCCTGCTCCTTGGTAAATACGATCCTGCGGCATTTACCGCTGCTGCAAATCTCAATGCTTTTTTAGGCTTCACTTCATGGCGCTTGGTAAGGGTCACGCATCAGAATGGTGTGGTCCCGATCCGGACTGGTAGACACCATATGAATTGGCACACCGGTCAATTGCGCAATGCGCTCCAAATAGTTGCGCGCTTCTAGAGGCAATCGCTGATAGTCGGTAACGCCTACGGTGCTTTGCGTCCAACCGGGCATGCTTTCATACACCGGCTCGCAGCGCGCAATTTCATCGGCGCCCATAGGCAAAATATCGGTGAGCGTACCATCGAGCATGTAACCGGTACAGAGCTTGAGTTCGCTCAGGCCGTCGAGTACATCTAGCTTGGTGATGCACAAACCGCTCAGGCCATTGACCTGCGCCGAGCGCTTGAGCAAAGCGGCGTCAAACCATCCGCAGCGGCGCGATCGTCCAGTCGTTACGCCTTTTTCGGCACCTACGGTGCTCATGTGGTAGCCCGGCGTGCCGGGCACCTCCCACTGGAGCTCGGTCGGGAAGGGGCCGCTACCCACACGCGTACAGTAAGCCTTGGTGATGCCCAGGATGTAATGCAGCATACCGGGGCCCACGCCCGCGCCAGCAGACGCATTGCCCGCGACGCAATTGCTCGACGTGACGAAGGGGTAGGTACCGTGGTCCACATCGAGCAAAGTGCCCTGCGCACCTTCAAACAAGAGGTTTGCGCCGGCCTGGTGGGCTTCATTGAGTTCGCGCGAGACATCGGCCATCATGGGCGTTAGCAGCTTGGCATGTTCCATCGCTTGGGCATACACCGGTTCAAACTGGACTTCGCCGTCTTTCATATAGGGCGCCAGACCAGGCCCGAAATCAAAGGATTTAGAGCCCAGAAAGCTGGTCAATACATGGTTGTGCAAAGCCAGTAAGTCGCGCAACTTATCGGCGAAACGCTCGGGGAATTTCATGTCCTGCACCCGCAAGGCGCGGCGTGCAATTTTGTCTTCATAAGCCGGTCCGATACCACGCCCGGTAGTACCTATTTTTTCATTCCCACCTTTTTCCCTTGCGGCTTCACGCGCGACATCGAGCACGGCATGGAAAGGAAGAATCAGGGGGCAGGCTTCGCTGATACGCAGGCGCGAACGTACATCGACGCCAACTTTTTCGAGGCCTTCAATTTCTTCAAATAATTTGGCCGGCGACAAGACCACGCCATTACCGATATAACACTTCACGCCCGCGCGCATGATGCCGCTAGGGATCAAATGCAATGCAGTCTTAACGCCATGAATCACTAGGGTGTGTCCGGCGTTGTGTCCACCTTGAAAGCGCACCACGCCTTGGGCACTTTCGGTGAGCCAATCGACCAGTTTGCCTTTGCCCTCGTCGCCCCACTGGGTGCCAACGACCACTACATTTCTGCCTGCGCGTGTATTCATGAAGCTACTTCTTTAAACGGGAACAAGGTGCCAATCAGAACCCTGCGCTACCAGCACACGATCACAGTGGAACTCGTCGATTTCATTTTCGTGCCCAGGCAAAACGCAGACCACGGTCTCGCCGGCAGCGCGTAGACGTGCAATGGCGCTACGCAAAACTTTGTCTTCGCCCCAAGGCGCTCGTATGGCCGCGCGCAAAGGGGGGCCACTCACTACACCCACCAAGGACTTGACGTCTAAGCTAAAACCCACCGCAGGCCGCTCACGCCCGAACACCGAACCCACCGCGTCGTAGCGACCGCCTCGCAACAGGGCGTTGGATGCTCCCTTGGCATACACTGCAAAGCGCGCACCGCTGTAGTAGGCGTAACCGCGCAAATCCGCAAGATCGAAAGAGACCTCAGTGCCCTCCAAGTGTCCCGCGAGCCATTGAAGTTCGTCCAAAGCCTGAGAGATAACCGGCAAATCGGGCAGCATGGACCGGGCATCTTTAAGCATCTGAACATCGCCAAAGCAGCGCGTCAGATTTTGCAAACCAACCCGCACCACAGAATCAGAGCGACGGGCGATTGAAGCAATCGCGGCTGCATCTTTCACGGCCAAGGCTGCTTGTATTTCCGTGGTTTCGACCGCGCTGAGATGAGCCAGCGACAGCAGGCTATTGACAATCCGGACATCGGCGAGGTCCACCATGAAGTTCTGTACCTTGGCGGCGCGCAGGCAATCGAGCGCCAAGGTGAGAATTTCCAAATCCGCCTCTAAACCCTGATGCCCGTAAATTTCTGCGCCCAATTGCAAGGGTTCACGGGTGGCGTGAGGGGCAGCCGGACGGGTGTGCAATACCGGACCGCAGTAACACAGGCGAGCTACACCCTGGCGATTGAGCAAATGGGCGTCAATGCGTGCCACTTGGGGCGTGCTGTCGGCGCGCAGCCCCAACATACGACCGGAAATCTGGTCCACCAGCTTGAAGGTTTGCAAGTCCAGGGATTCACCGGTACCCGTCAGCAAGGATTCCAGGTGCTCCAGCAGCGGCGGCATGACCAACTCGTAGCCATAGCAACGCGCCATGTCCAGCAAATTTCTACGGATTTCCTCGATGTGCCGCGCCTCGGAAGGCAGCACATCGGCAATGTGATCCGGGAGGACCCAGGCGGACATGTATAAATGGGGAGGCTGTTAAAACCGCGATTTTACTGGCCAAACTCAACGCCCGCCCCCTCCAGGAGCGGGAATCACAGTCGCGCTGCGGCTTATTTTTTGACTGGCGCCGAGCCCGAGCCGCCGTTACGGAAGACTTTGAAGAATTCGCTGGACGAGGGGTCTAGCACCATCACGTCGCTCTTGTTGGCGAAACTGTTTTTGTAAGCTTCCAGGCTGCGGTAAAACTGGGCGAATTGGGGGTCGCGGTTAAAGGCCTCGGCGTAAATACGCGCGGCCTCGGCATCGCCCTCGCCTTTGATCTTCTGGGCGTCGCGGTAGGCGTTAGCAATCGTCACCTCGCGCTGGCGGTCGGCATCAGCACGGATTTTTTCGCCCTCGGCAGCACCGGTGGACCGCAATTCATTGGCCACGCGTTTGCGCTCCGCCTCCATACGGCGATAGACCGACTCGGTAATCGCCTCCACATAGTCCACGCGGGTAATGCGCACGTCCACCACATCCACGCCCCAGGGCTTGGCACCCTTGACTTTCTCCAAAACTTCACGCTTGACGTCAGACATCAAGGCCTCGCGCTTGAGCGAAAGTAACTCTTTAACGGTGCGCTTGTTGATCTCTTCCTGGAACGCATTGCGCACCACGCGGTTGAGTTGATTGGCTCCGGCTGCTTCGTTTAATCCCACGTTACGGATGTACTCGCTAGGCTCGGAAATACGCCAGCGAACATACCAGTCAATCACGACACGCTGCTTTTCGGCGGTCAGCATAGGTTCGGTATCGCTGCTGTCTAGGGTCAGCAATCGCTTGTCGATATAAGACACGTTTTGAAATGGCGGCGGCAGCTTCCAGTTCAAACCCGGCTCGGTAATCACTTCCTTGATTTGGCCCAGGGCATAGACCACGCCAAACTGGCGTTGGTCCACCACAAACAAGGTGGAACTAGCCAGTGCTAAAACTACCAACAAACTCGAAACAATAAATCCAATGCGGTTCATATGGTTCTCCTAGCGCACATCGCGCTCACGGGTGCGCGCCGCTTCGCGGCTGCGCGGGTCCACCGCGGTGGCTGCGGGCAGTGGCGCGGTCGACGGTGCTTGCACCGTAGCGGAGGTGGAGGACGCAGGCAGCGGCTCGCCTGCAGCGTTCATTTGCAAAATTTTCTCCAGCGGCAAGTTCAATAGCGTCGCGCCCTGGTGCGAATCAACCAGGACTTTGGTTACATTGGTATAAATTTGCTGCATTGCGTCCAGATACATACGGTCTCGCGTAACCTGGGGCGCCTTCTGATATTCGTTGAACACAGACCTAAAGCGCTGCGCATCACCCTGGGCCTGAGCCACCACACGGGCCTTGTAGGCGTCGGCCTCTTCCTTCAGGCGCGCCGCAGAGCCCACGGCACGCGGTATCACGTCGTTGGCGTAGGCTTGCGCCTCATTTTTGGCCCGCTCGCGCTCTTGTCCCGCTTTGAGCACATCATCAAAGGAGGCCTGCACCTGTTCGGGCGGGCGAACGCCACCTTGCTGCAAATTGATGGCCACGACTTCTACACCCACTTTGTAACGGTCCAAGATCTCTTGCATCATGCCGCGCACGCGCGGGGCTATTTGGTCCCGCTCTTCAGAAAGTGCCGCGTCCATTTTCATCTTACCTAGTACTTCACGCACCGAGGTTTCAGCCGCCTGCACCACCGCGTCCGTGGGGTTTTTGCTTTCAAACAAAAAAGCGCGTGCATCGCTCAAGCGGTATTGCACGGCAAATTTGATATCCAAAATGTTCTCGTCCTGGGTCAGCATGGCCGACTCACGCAAGCCGGTGGCTTTGAGCACGTTGTCACGGCCCACATCCACAGAACGGATTTGCGTGACAAAAACCAATTCATGGCGCTGAATCGGATAGGGCAGGCGCCAGTTAAAACCGGCATTGACCGTGGATTTATAACGACCGAACTGCGTAATGACCGCCTGCTGGCCCTCTTGCACAATAAAAAAACCGGTCGCCAGCCAGATCAATACGATCAAGCCAAGTATTAGCCCGCCGCCGATACGAACGTTTTTGAAATCTGGCGGCAAAGAGCCGCCACCGCCACGCCCACCAGGCGGACGGTTCCCTCCCCCCATCCAGCCGTTGAGTTTGCGGTTGAAGTCGCGCCACAGTTCATCTAGGTCCGGCGGGCCTGCATTTGCGCCAGGTCGACTCCCGGGCGTCGGTCGGCCCTGCGGGGACGGCTGCTGCGTGGGAGTCTCAGGTTTAGCCTCGGGTCGGTCGCCTGGCTTGGGCTCTTGTGGCCCATCAGTGGATGACGAAGACCCAGATGAGGGCACCTTTGACTCGTCCGAGCGACCCCACCGGCTGTCGTTGAGGTTAAAAATCCCGCGCAAGCGCCCAAGAATTCCGACAAAACTAAGCGTTGGCATTGAAAATCTCATTGTTATACCTTGCGATGTGCACCCCCGATTGTCCACAATTACGAGTCGGCCTCATAGACAACGGGGGATTGAAGCGGCCGGGCGGCCAAAACCGGCGCAACGGTTGCCCTTTGCGCCAGCAAGGCGCGTAGCGCCGCGAGCCCGGTTCCGGTTTGTGCGCTCAGAAAAACCCGGGCCGTTTGTTGACCATCGAGTTCGAAAAAATCACTAGTTTGCAAAGGGAGCCGAGTTTCCGGGATGGCATCGATCTTGTTGAATACCAATATCTGCGGCACTTTATCGGCCCCTATTTCCAGCAAAACGCGCTGAACTTGCTCAATTTGGAGCATGTAGTCGGGGTTAGAAGCATCGACCACATGCAACAACAAATCGGCGTCCACAGCCTCTTGCAAAGTGGCTTGGAATGCGTCCACCAGCCCATGGGGTAGGTCACGGATAAAACCAACCGTATCCGACAGCGAAACTGAGCGATCCGCTTCGCCTAAATAGAGTTGACGGGTCGTGGTGTCCAGAGTGGCAAACAACTGGTCGGCCGCATAGGCGCGCGCTTTGACTAGTGCATTAAACAGCGTCGATTTACCCGCATTGGTATACCCGATGAGCGAGATATTGAATGCGCCTCGCCGGTCGCGTTGTTTGCGCTGCGTTTGTCGCTGACGCTTGACTTTATCCAATTGCTCTTTGGTGCGCTTAATGTTGTTGGCGATCATTCGCCGATCCAGTTCAATCTGGGTTTCTCCCGGGCCACCCCGTGTACCTATGCCCCCGCGCTGGCGCTCCAGATGTGACCAGCGGCGCACTAAGCGCGTACTTAAATATTGCAAGCGCGCCAATTCCACCTGTAACTTGCCTTCATGGCTGCGGGCTCGCTGGGCGAAAATTTCGAGAATCAGGAAGGTCCGGTCATTGACCGGCATCTCCAAGCGCCGCTCCAGGTTGCGCTGCTGGCCGGGGCTCAGACTTTGGTCAAACAAAATTTCCTGTGCCCCTAGGCTTTGGGCCAGCAGTTTGATTTCGTCCGCCTTGCCGGTGCCGACAAACAAGGCCGCATCCGGAGCGCGGCGCTTGCACACTACCCGAGCCACTGGATCCATGCCTGCGGTTTGCGCCAGTTGCCCCAATTCATCCAAGGTGGAATCAAAATTCGCCACGCCTAGATCCACGCCCACCAAAATGGTGCGCGCGGTAAGGGCAACTTGTGGCGAGGTCAAATCAGGTCTGCGAGCGCAGCAGCCCCAAAGGGCCGCCCTGTAGCAATATTACGGAGCTTCAGCGTCATCGGTCGGAGCCAATGCGAAATTGACTGCTCGCCCTGGCACGATGGTGGAAATAGCGTGCTTGTACACCATTTGGGTCACGGTGTTACGAAGCAAAACCACATATTGGTCGAAGGATTCAATCTGTCCCTGCAGCTTGATACCGTTGACCAGATACACCGATACCGGGATGTGCTCACGGCGCAAGGCGTTAAGAAAAGGATCTTGTAAAAGTTGACTTTTGTTGTTCACGATATTTTCCGTGTTGAAGGTAAAAAGGACGCTGGAAGATACCACATTGGCAAGGGATTCTCGGGACCTTTGGACAATTTTTGCCCTTTAAGATTGACGCAAATTAGTCAATCCTTGTCCGCATAAGGGTTCGCCGCAGACTTCATCTGAATACGCAGAGGCGTTCCCACCAAGTTAAATTCCTTGCGAAAACGCCCTTCCAGAAAGCGCTTATAAGCTTCGGTCACATGCTCCAGTGAATTGCCGTGCACGATGATAATTGGCGGGTTCATTCCGCCTTGGTGGGCGTAGCGCAATTTAGGCCGGTACATACCGGTTTTCTTGGGCGTCTGAAACTGCACAGCTTCCAGGAGTAAGCGAGTGAGCACCGGCGTGGGCATTTTGCAATTGGCTGCACGGTGCGCCTGCGCAATCGAATCCCAGACCGGCCCAAGGCCTTGGCGCTTACGCGCCGAAATTAAGTGCAATGCCGCAAACTTCAAAAAACCTAAACGGGTTTCCAGTGAACGCTTAACCAACTCGCGCTGGTACTCGTCCACCGCATCCCATTTATTGACTGCGACCACGACAGCACGCCCCGACTCCAGAATATAGCCCGCAATGTGGGCGTCTTGGTCAGTCACTCCTTCAATCGCGTCGATCAATAGCAAAACCACGCTCGCCGATTCAATGGCCTGCAAGGTCTTGACCACCGAAAACTTTTCGATAGCCTCAAAGACCTTGCCTTTGCGGCGCAGCCCGGCGGTGTCAATCAATTCGAATTTTTGCCCACTGCGCTCAAAGGGAATGGAAATCGTATCGCGCGTTGTGCCCGGCAAATCAAAGGCAACCAGGCGCTCTTCGCCCAGCCAGGTGTTGATGAGCGTAGATTTACCCACGTTAGGACGCCCGGCTACCGCCAGTTTGATAGCCCCGGGATTGTTTTCCTCGGCCTCCAGTGCATCCGGGTCGGGGGCAAAAGAAGCCAAGACCTGGTCCATCAGCGAGCGGATGCCCTGCCCATGGGCCGCTGACACGGCAATCACAGCGCCTAGTCCCAATTCATAGAATTCACCGAACTGCGTACTCTCAGTCATGCCTTCAGCCTTGTTGGCCACGACAAAGCTTATCTTGCCCAGTCTGCGCAGGTATTTGGCGATGTCATGGTCTTGCGCTGACACGCCGCCACGTGCATCCACGATAAAAAGCACGGCATCGGCCTCGGCCACCGCTTGACGCGTTTGCTTAGCCATTTCTTTAAAAATACCGGTTGTTGCATCGGGCTCAAAACCACCGGTATCGACCACTATGATTTCCTGCTTGCCGTGCTTAGCGTTGCCATAGTGACGGTCACGCGTCAATCCTGCAAAATCCGCAACAATGGCGTCGCGAGTCTTGGTCAAGCGATTGAAAAGGGTGGACTTGCCGACGTTGGGCCTGCCGACCAAGGCGATTACGGGTTTCATTGAATTGTCGGCCAGGCCTATTGGGGCCTAAATCCGATTACATTGCCGCGTTGCGTCATCACCACCCAGGTCGAAGCTACCCATAAAGGCGAGCCCAAGATGGGCGAACCGTCGGTCGCTATGCGATTTAGTAATTTTCCGTCCGTGGGCGAAAGCCAATGCACATTGCCATCGCCGTCCCCAGTGACAACTGCACCGCCCGCGAGCGTGGGACCAGTCAAGCTGCGTAATCGTAGTTTTTCATAGGTCCACAATTTCTCGCCATCAATCCTGCGCCAAGCGATGACTTTTCCATCGCTTTCTGTGCCGACAATGGATTGGCTATCACCGCCGATACCTGTAACCCCCGAAGCCGACTTGTTCCAAGCGCTGCGTCCAGTTTGCGTCTGTATACATGTCACCGCGTACTGAAAAGCGCGAAGGCAAAGGGACTCACCCACACGGCTAACGCCGGAAACCAGATCTGCAAGTCGTTCTACCTCATTGATGCCTCGACCGGCTGCAACTTGTACATCCCAACGCAGCGTTCCGTTTAAGGGGTTTAGCGCGAGCAAGCGGCCGCCTTGCGCGGTCAATAGCGTGTCCCCTATGGCCGTCAACACACTTGCCTGAGCCAACAGCAAGGAATCGCCAGATCGCTGCTGCGCCCACAGCTTGCGCCCGTTGGCAGCATCGAAGGCATAGACTGTACGGTCTGCAGCTAAAACAAAAACCCGCGCACCCGCCACAAAAGGAGCCGTCACGACCAAGGACGGGATTTTTTCCCGCCACAACTCTTTATTGCCGCTCCACACAATCAACTGGTTATCCCGACTCACTACCGCAACGAATTCTTTGTCCGCGCCAACGCCAGCGCTCAATGACTTACCGACCATGGAGCGCACTTTTACCTGACCATTCGTTGCATCGATTAAGCTGAGATCGCCCTGACTGGATGCGGCCCATAACATGTCCCCCACCATACGCAACTCTAAAGGCATGGCGCCCTCGCCCACATTGACACGCCACACTTCCTTGACCGCCATCGTGGCGGGATTTGCTTCTAAGGGTTCAGGTTTGGGCTTATCAAAACTGGCACAGGCGCTCAGGATTAGCAACAGGCCACTACCCGCAAGCGCATAAATCCAAGCAGTCCTAGCGCGCGAAAATCGCATTACTTGACCTCTTGAGTCAATTTTTCCTTGTCCGCGGCATCAGGTTCCGCGCCAAGGGCGTTCAGCTTTACCAGTACTACCCTCCGGTATTGTGAGCGCTCGTCTAGCTTTTGGTAGGCTGACAAATAAGCGGAAAGTGCTTGCGCACGCTTATCCTGCATCATGAACACGTCGCCCCTGCGATCCAGGACCAGGGCGGCAAATCCCTCTGCTTTCACGCTGTCCAGAACAGCCGCGGCTTGCCCATAGTCCTTGGCATCCAAATAAATTGCGGCGAGGCGTAGACGAGCAATGGCAACATAACCCTCGTCACCCGACTTATCCGCCACCCATTGGAGAGCGCTCTTGGCAGCATCGAGTTCGCCTTTGTCCATGGAAAGCTTCGCCAGCGCTAATCCCGCTTGGTGGGTATAACTCGCTGCGCCATAGCGCTCCTTCATGTCTGAAAAGGTGCGCTGCGCCATAGCGGTATCACCGGCGGCGACGGATTTACTCATTTCATCGAACATGGCCGCCGCTTGTGTGGCCTGGCTGCGCTGCCAGTAGTGATACCCGTTCCATGCAGCTACACCCATCAGAACCACGAGCAGCAAGCCCGTGATGAGGTTGCCGTATCGGTTCCAAAAATGCTTGAGCTGGTCGAGTTGCTCTTGTTCTTCAAGGTCTAATTGATTAGCCATAGCAATATGTAATTAAGCGGCCGATTGTAGGCTTTCGGCCCATTGGGCCCATTGGGCCAAAGGGAGCGTCCTCTGTGCCACGGTGGCGTCGCGTAAGTGCTTCAGCGTCACGCTATCGTGCGCCATCTCATCAGCCCCAAAAACCAGCGCATTGCGGGCACCAGATGCATCGGCCTTTTTAAACTGGGATTTCATACTGGCCATGGCTCCATCACCGCTCGCGTGCAGTTGGACAGAAACGCCGGTAGAACGCAATTGCTCCAACACCACGCACACGCGGGGCAAAAATGCCATGTCGGTGACGATCGCAAAGACATCAGGTGCTTGTACGGGCGCAAAAGCGGTTTGCGCTTTAAGTAATTCCAAGACACGCTCCATCCCTATGGCCCAGCCCACGGCGGGCGCAGCCTTGCCGCCAACCTCTTCCACCAAATAATCGTAACGCCCACCTCCGCATATCGTGCCCTGCGAACCTAAATCGGTGGTGACAAATTCAAACACCGTGAGGTTGTAATAGTCCATGCCCCGCACCAGCCGGGGATTGATCACATAGTCGACGCTGTTGGCCTGCAATATCGCCAGCACCGCATCGAGGTGCGCACGTGACTGTTCACCTTGAAAGTCCATCAAACGCGGCGCAGACTCTATCAACGCCTGCATTTGCGGGTTTTTGCTATCGAGCAAGCGCAAGGGATTGAGGTGTAGACGCCGTCGCGAATCGGTATCGAGTACATCGTCGTTTTTTTCAAAGTAATCGATCAGCGCCGCACGATGCAATTTACGTTCATCCGGTTGGCCTAAATTATTGATTTGAAGTTGCACACCTTGAATGCCTAGAGTTTTCCACAGCGAATGTGCCATCAGGATCAATTCAGCATCGATTTCAGGACCCGCAAATCCCAGGGCCTCGGCACCGATCTGATAAAACTGCCGGTAGCGACCGCGTTGAGGCCGCTCATGGCGAAACATCGGCCCGATATAGAACAGACGCTTGCCGCCGTTGTAAAGCAGGTTGTGCTCGACTACGGCACGTACCAAACCTGCGGTGTTCTCAGGCCGCAGCGTCAAATGTTCGCCGTTTAAACGGTCTTCAAAGGAATACATCTCCTTTTCCACGATATCCGTAACTTCGCCCAAGCCGCGCACAAACAAAGCAGTCGGCTCAACGATGGGAGTGCGGATGCTTTCATAGGCGTAGCGACGCATCAAAGTACGCACACATGCCTCTAGGGCCTCCCAGCGCGCCGACTCCGGCGGCAGGATGTCGTTCATTCCTTTGACGGCCACCAGCCGTTCCGCCTTGCGTGGCGCTCCCGTTTGATTCATAGGACCTAAATTAATTTGAAACGCGGGCGCCAAAGCGCTCGCGGATATAGTTTTCCACCACTGCTTGGAAGTCGGTGGCAATCGATTCGCCGCGCAAAGTCATGCGCTTTTCTCCGTCTATGAAAACGGGCGCTGCCGGGGCCTCGCCAGTCCCAGGCAGGCTGATACCGATATCGGCATGCTTGCTTTCGCCCGGCCCATTCACAATACAGCCCATTACCGCGACCTTTAAGTTTTCTACGCCAGGGTATTCTTTGCGCCACACCGGCATCTGGTCGCGCAAAAAATTGTCAATTTGCTGGGTCAATTCCTGAAAGGTCGTGCTGGTGGTCCGGCCGCAACCAGGGCAAGCCGTCACGCTGGGCACAAAGGCCCGAAGCCCAAGCGCCTGCAAAATTTCCGCCGCTACCACCACTTCTTGATTACGCGACTCACCAGGCGCAGGGGTGAGAGAGACGCGAATCGTATCGCCGATACCCTCTTGCAGCAAAACCGATAGCGCTGCCGCCGAAGCGACAGTGCCTTTGGTACCCATGCCCGCTTCAGTCAGTCCCAAATGCAAGGGATATCGGGTGGTACGGCCAAGCTCCCGATACACCGCGATTAAATCCTGCACGCCGCTGACTTTGCAGGAAATGATGATCTGATTTGCGGCCATGCCCATCGACTGCGCAAGTTCTGCGGAGCCTACGGCCGAACTGATTAGGGCCTGGTACATGACCTGCTTGTAGTTGCGTGGTTCAGGGAGTTTGCTGTTGGCGTCCATCAAATCGGCCAACAACTCTTGGTCTAAGCTGCCCCAATTGACACCAATGCGTACCGGCTTGTCCCAACGCATAGCTGCTTCGATCATTTGACCAAATTGGCGATCTTTTTTGTCACCCTTGCCAACGTTCCCCGGGTTGATGCGGTACTTCGATAATGCTTGCGCGCAATCGGGGAAATCAGTCAGCAAGCGATGCCCGTTGTAGTGGAAATCGCCCACCAGGGGAACCGAAACGCCCATCCTGTCCAGTTGCTCGCGAATGTAAGGGACTGCCTGCGCAGCCTCGGGCGTATTGACCGTGATACGAACCATCTCCGAGCCTGCAAGCGCAAGTTCCTTGACCTGGATTGCCGTGCCTATCGCATCGACCGTATCGGTATTGGTCATAGACTGAATACGCACTGGCGCACCGCCGCCAATAGTCACAACCTGACTACCCCACGCAACGCGGGCTTGGAGTCCTTGGCGACCTGCGACACCATTTGAATTGAGAGTAATTGCTGGGGTCATAAAGGCACCTTGAATCGCGCAACGTTTTCCTGAATGTAGGGCTCCAGCGCAAACGCCTGACCCTTCACTATCACTTCGGTGTGATCGGCCCGCCCCACCACCACCGACATCGGCAAGGCTCCGCTTACTTCAGCCGACTCGGACATGACTAAAGTACGGCGCAACAACACGACGCCTTTGGCGTCGGTCACTTCGACCCATGTGTTACCACGCGCCTTGAACAGAATCACCGCCGAAGCAGCCTCTAAAGGTGTCGAATTCGCCACAACGCTACTGGCCGGTGCAGCGAGAAGCGGCTGTACCTCTGTGGTCACCGACGCTGCGGAAGGACTTTCCTTAGGCTGCTCAGCATTGGTTCGCGCCACCAGCTCTGGAGAAGCCTGGACACTTTTGGAGGACGCAGTCAACCACAGTGGGGCCAGGTCACTGGCGACTTGTTTGAGATGGGGATAAAAAAACAGGGCCGCCGCCGCCAGCATGCATAAGGCCGCTACCCACCATACTGCCGAAATGGTGCTCGCGTCGCCGCGACGCATAGTTAGCCGCGTCTCTTGAACAAAACCGCCTTTGGCGGAATGCGATTGAGCAGCGCGCACGTGGGGCATCGCTTGTGGAAGCTTTTGCAAAATGCTCTGGGCGTCCAGTCCTAAATAGCGGGCCACACTGGCGACCATCGCGCGACCCAATTGCAAATTCTGACCTTGTTCGAATTGATCACTTTCGAAGGCTTGGAGGCGCTGAACCGATACCTTCAGACGGGCCGACAGGCTTTCCAAAGACAAACCGGCATCCAGACGGGCACGTTGCAACATTTGCCCCGCGCTAGGGGAAAGGGGTTGCGCAGCGGCGGACGATTCTTCAGACGGCACACGAAGTAGCGACATTTGGTCTTGCGCTTCACTCATCGAATTGCCCCTTGTCAAGCAAGCCCACTTCTTTGGACTGCGCAAAGCGTTGGCGAAGCGTATTACTCAAAGCATTCACTTGTAGTGCATCGCCTGCTTTGCGGGCTACACGAATACCCAACCATAGCGACTCCGCATTGGCAAGATTCGATGCGTTCAAGGGGGAAATGTAGCTAGCTGCACGTGAATAGTCCGCCTGCGCATAGAAGCGCAGCGCGAGGTTGTAGCTGACTACCGGATTTCCCGGATCCAATTGGTTTGCCTTGATGAGGCTTTTTTCTGCATTGGCCACCTGGCCGGCCTTGGCCTGGCACAAACCTTGTGTCATCCAGGTCTTGGCCTTTGTGTCGTAAGTGGGATGAGCTAAAGCCACTGAGAACATGCCCATGGCCTCGTTGAAGCGCCCTTGCTGGCATAAAAACCACCCGTAATTGTGTTGCACCGTGGCTGCCTTCGGCTGTAAAGCAAGGGCCTGACGAAATCCACCTTCGGCCAACGTGGGCTCATTCATCCTCATATATATTAACGCCCGCAAATCATGGGCCTCATACATGCTGCTGTCCAATGCCAAACTTTGCTTGACGGCATCTAGTGCATAAGTGTTCTTACCTTGTTCCAAATAGCTAGCCGCCAAATCCAAGTACACCCGAGCACGCCGTCTGGCATCCGTGTCATCGCTGGCGGTCGTTAAATCTGCGTTACCCGGTCCAGCACAGGCCATCAATAAAAGCACCACGCCCACCAGCGCTACCGCTGCGCCTATCCTTCGACCTGCAAGCCAAGCCTGCAGAGTGAGGCGCTTATTGGGCGACATAAACCAGCTCCGCGGATTGTTGATCGACGGATCGCAAGGCATTTGCGCCTGTCGCTTTTCGCCTGTCCATGCGTACCATCACGCCAGTACGATCTTTCACTTCACCGGCAAGTTGCCCACAAGCGGCATCAATATCATCACCTCGCGTCTTGCGGACCGTTGTGACGATGCCTGCATCTGTCAAAGTTCGGGCAAAAGCCTGGACAACAGCCATGGGGGACCGCAGTAATCCGGATGCCGGAAATGGGTTAAACGGAATTAAATTAACTTTGCACCAGCTCGTGCGGACACCGCCGTAGCGACTCAAAAGCGCCACCAATTCCTTTGCCATTGCCGGGGTGTCGTTTACACCCTGAAGCATGCAGTACTCAAAAGTTATGAAGTCGCGCGGGGCAACGGCCAAATACCTTTCGCAGGCCTGCATTAAATCGTGAAGCGGATATTTTTTGTTCAAAGGCACCAAGTCGTCCCGCAATAGGTCCTGCGGGGCATGCAACGAAACCGCCAGCGCTACAGGGCAGTCGCGACCCAATCGGTCCATCGATGGCACCATGCCCGAGGTCGACACAGTCACCCGTCGCCGCGATAGCCCGTACCCATGGTCATCGAGCATCACGCGTAATGCCGGCAGAACCTCCGCATAATTTTGCAAAGGCTCTCCCATCCCCATCATGACGACATTGGAAATAATACGTTCATCGCGGCCCAAATGCTTACGCAGAAAGTGCTCGGCGTACCAGAGCTGCGCGACGATTTCGCCGACCGTCAGATTGCGGCTGAATCCTTGGTGCCCCGTCGAGCAAAAGCGGCACCCCACTGCGCAGCCCGCTTGCGAAGAAACACATAAGGTGGCGCGGTCAGCCTCGGGGATGTAAACCGCCTCGATGGCGTCGCCCGCACCCACGTTGAAAAGCCACTTAATGGTGCCGTCTGTTGACTCATGTTGCGAGATCACGGTCAGCGCCTGGACGGTGGCAGCGACTTTTAGTTTTTCGCGCAACGATTTGGCTAAATCCGTCATTGCATCGAAGTCGCTGGCGCCACGCTGATGAATCCAGCGGAACAGTTGAACAGCGCGAAATCGCTTTTCCCCAAGCCGCTCGCAAAAACGGGCCAATGCCTCGAGGTCGTAGTCGAGAAGATTGGCCCGCATGGTTGGGTTTAACGGGAGTAGATATTCATGCCAGGGAAGAAAAAGGCGATCTCGACAGCCGCAGTTTCCGGCGCGTCTGAACCGTGAACTGCATTGGCGTCGATGCTGGCAGCGAAATCGGCGCGAATAGTGCCCGGGTTGGCCTTCTTCGGATCAGTAGCTCCCATCAGATCACGGTTCGTAGCGATCGCATGGGGACCTTCAAGCGCCTGAATCATTACTGGGCCGGAGATCATGAACTCGACCAAATCCTTGAAAAAGGGGCGTTCTTTGTGAACGGCATAAAAAGCCTCGGCCTCGCCACGCGATAAATGCGCCATGCGAGCAGCCACCACTTTGAGTCCGGCTTTTTCGAAACGGGCATAAATCTGCCCGATAACATTTTTCGCGACAGCGTCGGGTTTGATGATGGAGAGAGTGCGTTCGATTGCCATAGTCTTAAGTAAACCTTCGTATTGGATTATTCGCCACCCCACGTGGCAAAGCAAGCAATTTTAGCATCCGCCCCCTTAGCGCGGACGGCCCTTGGCCCTTGCTTTGCTGGGGCCGCCGCCCGGCTTTGCACTGGCGGTTTTACGCTGGCGGGTCAGACTATCCGCTCCGATATAACCCACCGATGTGCGCAAAGGATCGGGTTGACCCGGGGTTGCAAAGGATCTACCTGCGGGCGATCGGCTGGCCAAAAAACCATTTTCCAGCCCGCCGCGCTGACCCGCCGAAGGTATTGCGGCGCGCGGTCCACGTCCCTTGCCACGAACCTGGAGGCCACGGCGATTGCGCTGCTCAGGACGCTGCTCGCGCCGCGTATCGACACCCGCATCGTTAGACGCCGCCGAGCCGGCAACAGCGCGGGCTAGCGCACGAATATCGGACTCGTCCAACTCCATCCAGCCGGCTCGCTTAAGTCCGCGCGGCAATAACATCGCGCCGTAACGGATTCGGATGAGCCGACTGACGGCATGGCCCACAGCTTCCAACATGCGGCGTACTTCGCGGTTGCGGCCCTCTGAAATCGTAACGCGATACCAGCAGTTGCTGCCCTCGCCGCCACCGTCTTCGATACTGCCGAACTGCGCAATTCCATCGTCAAGGCGTACGCCTTCGAGCAAGAGTTTCTTCTCTTCGCGGCTGAGCGAGCCAAGGACGCGCACGGCGTATTCGCGCTCTAGCCCAAACCGCGGGTGCATCAGCTTATTGGCCAATTCTCCCGAGTTCGTGAACAAAAGCAAACCCTCGGTATTGAGGTCTAGCCGCCCGACCGACTGCCATTTACCCTGGTGTAACTTAGGCAGACGGCGAAAAACCGTGGGGCGGTTCTGCGGGTCGTCGTGGGTGACGACCTCGCCGGCAGGCTTGTGATAGGCGATGACGCGCGCCGGCGGCGGCTCAATTCGAAAGCGCACCGGTTTGCCGTTAACCTTAATCTGGTCACCGAATTGGATGCGTTGGCCAATATGCGCCGGTTCGTTGTTCACCGAAATGCGGCCCTCCAGAATCAAGCGCTCCATTTCCAAGCGCGAGCCCATTCCGGATTGCGCGAGAATTTTGTGCAATTTGGGGGTTTCAGCCTGGGGCTGCAGAATGCGCCTTGGCTCGGTTGTGGGGGCTCCGGATTCCTCCGAATCGAAGGCGCCCGATACCACTGCATCGAAAAGGCTCCCCGTCGATGGCTGTAATTCCACGCCTCCCGAGTGCACCAGGGGAGAACCCTGCGTCTCGCCATTTGAAAGATCAGGTGGCGATTGGCTCTTGTTTGCGCTGCCAGGGTCTGAAGTCGCGGCCGATGGGCGCAAAGTAGCGTCATGTAAGTCATGCGCTGGCTCCAGGTGCATAGTCGGCATGAGCGCATCGGCAAGACCCGCATCAGAGTCCGTTGGCTTGGCGCCCGAACGAAGCACATGGGGCGTGGTTTCAGTCACAACTACAGCTTTAGTCGATTTTTTGGGCGAGCGCGGAACAGGAGACATATTTAAACGCTAGGCGCAGCAGGGTCAGCGACCGGCAGTGATAAGTTTTGGACGTCAACTGGCTCGAGTCCTGCCACATCGCCGACGCCAGCCGTGATCGCTGCAACCTCGGGGGCGGCCATCAATAGTTCACTGACTCCGCTTACGCCTGACACTGCGTCCGCCAACATATCAGCGTTAGCCTGCCCCATCGCTTCCAAAGGCGGCAAATCGCCCAAACTTGCAAGACCTAAGTCGTCCAAAAACTGCTTGGTAGTGGCGAACAAGGCGGGCCTGCCGGGCGCTTCACGGTGCCCTATCACCTCAACCCAGCCTCGGTCCTCCAACTGCTTGATAAGTAGGGAATTTATAGTGACTCCGCGGATATCTTCCATATCGCCTCTAGTAACGGGCTGTCGATAGGCAATGATGGCCAGTGTTTCCATCGTCGCCCGGGTATAGCGCGGCGGCTTCTCGGGGTGCAAGCGATCGAGATACTCGCGCATTTCCAACCGGCTTTGGAAGCGCCACCCGGTGGCAACCTCCACCAATTCAATTCCTTTGCCTTCCCAGCTTGCTGCGAGCTGGTCCAATAAACCACGAATCTCCGGGTCGGAAAGCGTCTCCTGATACAAAGTTTGCATATCGCGAACCGTCAGAGCCTGCTGCCCGCATAACAAGGCGGTTTCCAGAATTCGCAACGCTTGGTCTGTATTGGTCATGCAAAAAGGTGGGCGCGTTTTGCGCTCCGGGGGTCGAGGTTGTAGTTGATGCGAGGCCAACTATGCGCGGTGGCACTGTTTAGGCGCGCTAGCAAAACGAGGGGCAATAGCCGCGTTTCTAAGCCGCGGGCACATTGTAACCAAGGCCCCACGCCGCTAGCAGGTCAGAAATGTCTTTCGGTAATGGACTTTCAAACGCCAGGCGCAGGCCGGTAATCGGATGGGCAAATGACAGTCGAAAAGCATGCAAGGCCTGTCGGGGCAAACCCTCCACTGCAGGCCCCCCGTAAACCGTGTCGCCCAACAAGGAATGCCCCAGAGATGCCATATGCACGCGGATCTGATGGGTACGGCCCGTGTGCAAAATGCAGTGCACCAAGCATGCACTTGGCGCTTGGGCAAGAAAGAAAATGTCCGTCTGCGCGGTTTTGCCCGGAACTTTGTCTAAATCCACTACCGCCATGCGCAAGCGGTTACGCGGATCGCGACCTATGGCTGCGTGCACGGACCGTTGGTTCGCGCCCTGCCATATCCCTTTACCCAAGGCGAGGTATTGGCGATGCATGCTGCGCTCACTAATTGCCTGTACCAAGCCATCCATAGCCCGTCGGCTGCGGGCAACCACCATCAGGCCGCTGGTATCTTTATCCAATCGATGCACAATGCCTGCTCGGGGAATCATGGAAAGTCCGGGGTCCATCGCCAAAAGGCCATTGAGCAAGGTCCCGCTCCAGTTTCCAGGCGCCGGATGCACCACCAATCCTGCGGGCTTGTCGATGACGTACACATGTTCGTCCTCATAGACCGGTGCCAAGCCCATTGCTTGACCCACGAAGGCCTGACTTTGCGCGCTAGGGTGCAACTCCAGGTCCAAAACGTCGGCGGACTTGAGCTTGCGTGCGTGCTTTGCGATCAGCGCGCCATTAAGCCGAACATAGCCTGCATCAATCATTTGCTGCAAATAATTGCGCGAAAATTCGGGTACCAACTCGCTCAGAACTTTATCCAGCCGGTGGCCATGCAAATGCATCGGAACGCTTACCGTGCGCAGTTCCGCGCCTATCGCAAACAACTCGTCACTGTCCTCCTGATCCGCGGCTTGCAATGGGTCGGTCGATATAATGCTACGGGCTTGTTCCACGAAAGTTTTCATAATGTTGAGAGTCAAATTATCGGTCGTTTACACGGTGCTTTGGGCTCTAACCATGGCTCTTTTGGGTGGGTGCGCAGCCGCTCCAGAAGATAAAACCGCAGGGCTTAGCCCTGACAAGCTGTACAGCGAAGCGCGCGATTTGATGGGCAATTCGCAGTGGGACAAAGCCATTCCTTACCTGGAAAAGTTGGAATCTAGGGCCGCTGGTACGCCATTGGCGCAGCAGGCCCAAGTAGAGAAGGCCTACGCACAATACAAGGCTGGCGAAAGGGCGCAGGCTATCGCCACGCTAGACCGATTTATCCGCTTGCACCCTGCCAGTCCAGCCTTGGACTATGCGCTCTACCTGAAAGGACTGTGCAACTTCAATGAAAATCTGGGAATATTTGGCGCCTACACCGGCCAGGACATGGCCGAACGCGATCAGAAAGCGGCCAAGGAGTCCTTTGAGTCTTTCAAAGAGCTGAGCACTCGATTTCCGCAATCGCGCTACAGCGAAGATGGGTTATTGCGCATGCGGTACATCGTTCAGACTTTGGCGAAAAATGAGGTGTATGTCGCCCGATACTATTTAAAACGCGGCGCCTATGTAGCCGCGTTAAATCGTGCACAAACCGCCGTCGCTGACTACCGCGATGCCCCGGCTGTGGAAGAGGCGCTTTACATCATTCACAAGTGCTATGAAGCACTGGGGATGGTAGACCTGAGCAATGACGCCAAACGCGTCCTAGAGTCGACTTACCCGGGAAGTGACTTTTTAAGCGCCGGTGGGAAAAAAGAGAGCGATAGTTGGCTTGATATGGGCAAACTCAATCCAAGCAAAATTGATTGGAGTTTTCCTAACTTTGACTGGTTGAAAGCCAAGTAAACGGCTGCTTACCCCAGACTGCTAGAGCCGCAGCTAGGCGCTTGGCGCGCATTGGCCAGCGCCGCCAGTTCGTCTAACCATTGACGCTCGCCTGGCAGGCGTCGCATGGAAGGTAAAGCAGCCAACAGTCGTTTGCCATAGCCTTTGGCCGATAGACGTCCATCGCAAACCACCAATACCCCTCGGTCTTGTTCGCCGCGTATCAATCGTCCAGCGCCTTGCTTCAACGCAAGGGCGGTATCTGGCAGAAAAAGTTCGGTAAACGGTTTTTCGCAAGCGAGAGCACGGGCCTGCACCAGTGGATCGTCGGGCGGAGGGAACGGCAATTTGTCAATCACAAGCAATTGCAAAGCGTCGCCTGGGATATCCACGCCCTCCCAAAATGAAGCGCTTGCCACCAGTACGCTACCGCCTTCAACGTCACTAGTCGAGAATTCGCCGTGCGCGCAATGCGAGCGCACATATCGTTGAATCAATAATTGCTTGGAGGTTTGACCCTGCACCAGCACCGCGATGCCGGACCCCGCCAAGCCCGCCTCCAAGCCCTGTGCAATCGCATGCATCGCGCGCAGGGTCGTCGTGAGCACCATAGTGCGCCCACCTAAAACGCGAGCACCCCGCGCGACCAATGCAACAACGGATGCACTGTGGCCTGGGTCCGAAGGTAGAGGCCCCTCATTGGGTATGTACAAAGCGGCCTGCTGCTCATAGTTAAAAGGGCTGGGTACTTGCAAAACTTGGTGAGCGAGCAGCCCACAATTGCGCACGAACCAGCTTAGTTGCGCATCGGATCCTAAAGTCGCCGAGGTGAATATCCATGACTTAGAGCTGGTGCCTGGTAAATCTGCGTTAGGCGCCAGTAACAAACGCATAAATGGTGCGATCGTGAGGGGGGCTTCATGCAAACTCAAACCCGAACCCAGTTCAACCCAACGCACATGATCTGCCGCTACGGGAAGATGAAAGGCCTGCAGACTTTCGATCATCGCCTGACAGCGCTGCATGGACTCTTTGAGAGCAGGCCAAGCCTGCTCCAAATCTGTACACGTGTGAAGGGCACGCGCAAGCGCACCGAGCAGCCCTTGCAGGTTTTCTTCCCATAAATGCGGGGCGATGCCATAGGGTGCCGCTCCGGTCCATAGATGCCGGCTATCGTTTGTGGGCATAGCGCCAAGGGCATGCAAAGACTTAGCCGCATACATAAGGTCTGCCGCCAGCCCAAGCCAATCGGCCATTGCCCTCAAAGGCCCGCCGCTGTGGCCGGCCAGATGCTGGGACAGCGACAAGGCTTGGCCTGTAGTCCAGCGGCGCCCTAAGAATTGGACACCCACGTCGCTCAAGCGGTGGGCCTCATCGAAAATCACCGTGCGTACAGTAGGCAATAGCTCGGCTACACCCGAAGCGCGCACATTGACATCGGCGAAAAATAAGTGATGGTTGACCACGACCACATCCGACTGCATCGCACGCTGGCGGGCCTTGGCGATATGGCAGTTGTGAATTTGAGGGCAAGTTCCACCCAGACAGTTTTCTCGACTGGAGGTCACCAATTGGATTAATTTGGGTTGCGCTTCCAAATCGCCGAACTCCGTGATATCGCCATGCACCGTCTGATGGGCCCAAAGGCGAAAGCCTTGCAATACCTCCTGCTCTTGCAAAGACAGGCCATGTTCGCTCAGATTGACCAGCGAGAGCCGCTGGGCACAAAGATAACTGCTTCGCCCCTTCAATAAAGCGGCGCTGACGTGAAGACCCAGGGCAGCAAGTACCAGTGGGAGGTCGCGAAGGTAGAGCTGTTCCTGCAAATTTTTTGTAGCAGTGGATATCAGTACTTTTTCGCCGATCAGCAGGGCTGGAATGAGGTAGGCCAGCGTTTTACCCACACCCGTTCCCGCCTCGACGGCAAGAACGCCACCATCTTCCATCACTTTGGCCACTGCTTGTGCCATAGCAATTTGGCCGCTACGCGCGCTAAACCCCTCAATATTGCGCGCTAATTGCCCGTTCGGCGCAAAGGCAGATAGCACGGCGGCTACCAATGACCCAGGGTTGGTTGGGCGCTCCAAGGAAGCCATCGTGTTAGCGGCCCTAGCCCACGCGCAAGTTGGATTCGATGCGCAACATGCGACCGATGGGCCCGCCTGGCTCAAAACTTAGGAACGGACAAATGGGGTTTGCCTGCATCAAGTCAAACCCGTATCCACTTTGCGACGCTCCAAATCCAGAAATTGCGGGGTTTGCATTTCGTTGAGCCGCGAAACGGTGCGCGGAAACTCATGCGCCAGCGGACCGTCGGTATACAAGTCTTGCGGCCACACTTGCGCTGAAACAATCAGCTTGACGTGCCGGTCATAGAGCACGTCCACCAGCCAGGTAAAGCGCCTGGCCTCGGCATTGCGATTGACCGGCATATGGGGCACGTCGCTTAGCAGCACCGTATGGAATTGGCTGGCAATTTCCAAGTAATCGTTTTGGGAGCGGGGCCCTCCGCACAGCTCTTTAAAGTCAAACCACACCACGCCACCGGCGCGCTTACGGGCATAGATGCTGCGCTGCTCAATACGCAACATGCGGTCACCGTCCTGGGCTTCAGCAAGCTTGGCAAATGCCTGGGCCATGGCCTCGTCCGCAGCCGGCCCGTTGGGAACATGGTAAAGGTCCAAAGCCCCCATGGCTAGGCGACGATAGTCCACTCCGTTGTCCACGTTGATCACCTGCATATGTTGATTTAAAAACTCAATCGCACCCAATACCCGGTCCCGGTGCATGCCGCCTGGGTATAAGTCGTCTGGCTTGAAATTCGAGGTGGTAACGAAGCCCACCTCATGGGTGTGCAAAGCTTCCAACAAGCGATGCAGTATCAGGGCATCGGTAATGTCGGCGACGTGAAACTCGTCAAAACAAATCAGCTTGTATCGAAGGGACATGCGCTCGCCCAGCACGTCCAGCGGGTTAGTGGTCCCTTGTAAATCGTGAAGCTCGCGATGGACTTCGCGCATGAATTCATGGAAATGCAGGCGGGCTTTGCGTTTGAGCGGCACTGCTTCAAAAAAACAGTCCATTAAGAAACTTTTGCCTCTGCCAACTCCGCCGTACAAATACACGCCACGGGGAATGGGAGGGTGGTGGATGAGTTTTTTAAAGGAGTTGCCGCGCTTTTCCTTGTAAATTGTCCACTCCCGGGCACAGGAGTCCAGAGCGTCAACCGCACGCAATTGGGCCGGATCGCTGTGGAACCCTCTGGCCGACAATTCTTTCCTGTAGTAATCTAGCACTGACATGGCAGGCACTATTGTGCCTTGCACACAGGCGGCCAAAACGGAACAGGGTCAACCAGGCCTAAGGGTTGAAAGATTTAGGGGTAGTGGTGCGCCTTCAGGCGGCGATTGCGTCCGCGGGCACTGGTACAGGCCGGGAATGGACCCGTGGGGGAGGGAATACGATCTGAAAGTGCGAGCCCTCGCCTGGGACGCTGGCAATAGATAGTTCGGCGCCATGGCGCTGGACGACATGCTTGACGATGGCCAGGCCCAATCCGGTACCGCCCGTGTCGCGGGAGCGGCTGCGATCCACCCGGTAAAAGCGCTCGGTCAAGCGGGGAATATGTTCTTGCGCAATGCCCATGCCTTGGTCGTAGACCGCAAAGAGCGCGCCGCCATTGTCCATTGCTCTGGCAATGACGCGGATGGACTTACCCGCAGGCGTGTAACGCACTGCGTTGCCAATGAGGTTGAAAAATGCACTGTGTAGCTCTGCGGCAGAACCGGCCAGCGACAAACCGCTTTGAATTTCGAAGCTTAGGCTGTGCGTTTCTCCCCACAAGACCCGCGATAACTCCCCTGCCTCTTGCCGACATTGGTCCACCAGCAGGCTGACATCCACCAATTCATGGGCAGAAGGCAGTGGACTGCCCTCGAGGCGGGAAAGGGTTAATAAGTCACTGACCAGAGACTGCATGCGCGAGGCTTGCTGGGACATCAAATCCAGGTAGCGTGCGCGCTCGGCGGCGTTGAGTGACAAGGTTTGCAATGTTTCTACAAAGCCGCCAAGCACGGTGAGCGGTGTACGAATTTCGTGCGAAACATTGGCCACAAAATCGCGACGCATGACCTCGGCCTGCTCCACTGCGGTGACATCGCGCGAGAGCAAAAGGCTTCGCCCCTCCCCATAAGGATGCACATGCACCGAGAGGCGCACTGGCAAAGCACCAGTGTTGGCACGACCGGACATCAGCACATCGCGCTCGAAGTCTTGGGCCGAGACATAGGCTGCGAACCCGGGATCACGCACCAAATTCCCAAAATGCTGCTGCAAATCGCGCCGCACATCCAGACCGAAATGCAATGCCGCCGATTCATTAAACCACTCAATGCGGAAATCCTTGTCCAGCAAAACCACTCCATTAGGAGAGGCCTGCATCGCAGCTAAAAATTCCTGCAATCGCTCGTCGCGCTGCTGGACCGCGCGCTCATTGTTACGAAGTACGCGTCGGATGCGGTTAGAAAACTCGCCCCATAGTCCGGATTCAACGGCAACTTCGCGGGTTTGCTCGCTACGCAGCCAACGCATGACACGCAGACCTCGAGACAAATCCCACAACAACCAAAAATACGTAGCCCCTAAAGCGCCAATTAACGCAGAAACAATGGCACCACCATGAGACGGCGCAAAGACGCGCATAAAAATGGTCGCCAATAAGGCTCCAATCGCTTGGAATAAAGCAAAACTAAGCAGGCGAATTAGCATCTAAGGCTAGTCGCACTCAGCCTGTCTGGCCGGCCAAATCGCTGGGCTGCGCTAGCAGCAACGGTTTGGCTGTGAGACGGTAGCCCGCACCGCGCACGGTCTCCACCATCGCGGCAGCCTCACCCAAAGCTTCGCGTAAGCGCTTTACGTGTACGTCTACGGTGCGCTCCTCGATGTAGACATGGTCACCCCAAACCTTATCAAGCAACTGCCCCCGGCTGTGTACGCGCTCGGCATGGCCCATCAGGTATTGCAAAAGCTTAAATTCGGTGGGACCCAATTTGATCGCCTGCTCGTTGAACGACACTCGATGTGTTGCCGAATCAAGTCGTAATCCTGAAATCAAAATGGCTTCATCTTTGATCTGCGGCGCCCTACGACGCAATACCGCCCGTACGCGGGCAAGCAATTCTTTAGTCGAAAAAGGCTTGGCTATGTAGTCGTCAGCACCGGCGTCCAGGCCTGCAACGCGATCTGCTTCATCGCCTCGAGCCGTCAGCATAATTAACGGTACCACCTTAGTGCGCTCATTCCCGCGCCAGCGCTTGGCCAGGGACAGCCCACTCTCACCGGGCAACATCCAGTCCAGCAAAATCAGGTCCGGCAGCGACGCGTCTATTTCCCGCTGCGCACTGACGCTGTCCATAGCCCAAATCGGGCGGAAACCGTTGTGACGTAAATTGACCGCGATGAGTTCGGCAATCGAGGGTTCGTCCTCAACTAGCAGCACCGTGGGCGTATTCCTCATTGGATGGCCTGCTCCACCTGGGCCATGCTGCTGTGGCGCACGTCCTCGCCTTTGACCACATAAATGATGAATTCAGCGATATTTTTGGCATGGTCACCAATTCTCTCGATCGCCTTGGCTAGGAACAAGAGATCAAGACTCGCTGAAATCGTGCGCGGGTCTTCCATCATGTAGGTAATGAGTATGCGAACAAAGCCATCAAACTCCCTGTCAATTTCATCATCCTCTTTCAAAATACTTAATGCAGCGTTGACATCCAAGCGGGCAAATGCATCTAGCGCCTTGTTCAGTAAGCCAGAGGCCAGTTCTCCAGCGTAGCGTAACTCGAGCGTAGGCAAGGCGCGCGGCGCGCCTGCCTCAATGATCGAACGAACCATGCGCGCGATTTTGGCGGCCTCATCACCCACCCGCTCCAAGTTAGCGGTCGTCTTGGAGATGGCGATGAGCAAGCGAAGGTCGCGCGCTGTAGGTTGACGCCGGGCGATGATCGAAGATAAATCTCGATCAATCTCGATTTCCATCGCATTTACGCGGGCCTCCGTTGCTGCGACTTCATCGGCCGATTCCAAACTGAAGTGAGCAAGCGCCTTCATGGCGCCAATTATCTGGGATTCAACCAGTCCACCCATTTCCATGACCTGCGATGACACCGAGGTCAATTCAGAGTCAAACTGGGTTGAGAGATGCTTATCTGGCATGGGATTTCCTCATTGGTTAAAAGGGACAAGAAAGTTGGCGGCTTCCAGCGCAAGCTTATCCGAAACGGCCGGTAATATAGTCCTCTGTCTCTTTACGCTTCGGTTTGAAAAACATTTGTTTGGTATCTCCGAACTCGATCAAGTCACCCAAATACATATAGGCTGTGTAGTCGCTGCAACGGGCTGCCTGCTGCATGTTATGCGTCACGATCACTACGGTGTAATCTGCCTTGAGTTCTACAATCAATTCCTCTACCTTGGCCGTGGAAATCGGATCCAGCGCTGAGCACGGCTCATCCAGTAGCAACACCTCCGGTTTAATCGCAATACCTCGGGCAATACAAAGGCGCTGTTGCTGGCCGCCCGAGAGGCTCGAACCACTTTGCTGCAGCTTGTCCTTAACCTCTGTCCACAGTGCGGATTTTCGCAATGCCCATTCGACCCGCTCCTCCATATCG
>Ga0192647_100010_pt1 | contig 116403 bp, 100 predicted proteins | sample LauGreFa1BDMLBSN_2_FD_133046 | JGI IMG/M metagenome (GOLD analysis project Ga0192647, IMG submission 133046) | Freshwater lake microbial communities from Lake Michigan, USA - Fa13.BD.MLB.SN - reassembly | ecosystem: Environmental > Aquatic > Freshwater > Lake | place: Lake Michigan, USA... | reverse complement strand
TACTTGACTATTGGTTTTGCTTGTGTGCCGCCCCAATAGACGACCTTGGGTACCATTTTTCGTGATTTAGGTAGTCAAATAACTTAAGCACTCAAGGGTATATTCACGAAAGCTAGCGGCCCAGGAGGTGGGTCACTGATGCACCCCCCTCTGGAGAAATCCAGGAGGCCAGACTGTCCAACGTGAACGTCGTGCCGGCGGGGCACATGAGGTTTCCCGCCTCGAACACGCCGTTGGTGGTGGCCGCGCAGTGGCCGGCCGTGTCAATTTGGCACCGGGACTCCCCGTAGGGAGCAGCTGGCTGCACGCACGCCCCGGCAACGCCCCCCATCCCGTACACCTCCGCCGCTGCGAAAGCCTGCTCCTGGCGGGCGGTGCAGTAGAAGGGCGAGGAGAAGTCGCAGATCTCGTCGCTGGAAGAGGTGAGGATGGCCTCCGGGTTGTGGGGAAAGACGGGAGGGGGCGGCTCCAGGCCAGCCCATGGCCTGGGCTCCCCGGTGGGCCCCAGGATGCAGGGGGTCTCTGAGGTGTTAACACACGACCGGGTCAGGGGGCACCACGACTGGCCGCCGGTGATCAGACAGCCGTGCGAATCTCTGACGGGGGCAATGATTGCACCCCCAGGACTGGGGTACGCTGCAGGGGGCTGATTGGGGATGGGCTGAATGGGAATGGGCGGAATGGGGTTGTAGGAACCAGGGGGCAAAGATATGGGCGGCAGGGGGATGGGGATGTTTGCCGGGTAGGAGGCGGGCGGTAAGGTCATGGGCGGCAGGGGCGTAAGGGGAATACTCGGACTGGGATAAACGGGGTTTACAGGAGTGACGCCAGGGGCCAGGGACACGACTTGGCTAGGGTTCACAGGTCTGACACCGGGGGCCAGAGACACGACTTGGCTGGGGTTCACAGGTCTGACGCCGGGGGCCAGAGACACGACTTGGCTGGGGTTCACAGGTCTGACACCAGGGGCCAAGGACATTCTTGTGGCCGGACTGGTGTTCATTGGAACGGGCGTCACCGGCGTGTATGTACCAGGGCCACCGCCAACATTCGCAAACACAGATCCCTGGCGGTCCCGAATTGGCGCTGGCTGATCTCGCAACTTATACGCTTGGTTCATGCTCAGGAGGTTATGGAAACGCAACACAATAAAGCGAATCAACAAACAAGTTTTGGCACTAATTTTATGGAGGTTACATGTAATGCAGCGATTGGTTGTCCTACAATGGACCAAAGTAATTGGAAGTTTTGGAGCGTCGTCGCACTGACGCTGGGGGTGCTTGTTGCTGCCATATGCATGGCCTCTGTGACGTATAACAAGAACACAAAAACTTCAACCCCGTCTTTAACTGCGTCAGTGCAAACCTTTCCTGGACTTATCGACGCCACCACGAAGGATGATGTTCCCAAGGTCCACCTCACTGGCTCCTACTTCTACAACGGCAGCAGTCCATTCAATGTGTACCTGACCTGCATGTCTGCAGACCTTCAAATGCCTGAGAATGATCCAACCGGCCGGTCTTTGTTCCTTACAGGGGGCGAATTGTCGTACGCCAAGCTTTGCAACACGTTCCTGCCATCAGATATAACCCCAAAACCATGGGCTCTTCGCAGCAGAAATGCAAACGCATCCTCCGCCATCTCGGTTACGACACTGGGTCTGGCTCCCGTGCGGGGCACAGACGGTAAGTTCACTTCACCATTCCTGTCTGAACTGTACCGGCAAGGGTACACGGCATGGACGTTCACCAACCGAAAGAATTTAATGGCTTGCTACGCTGGAATACCGGCTGCTCCGTGCTTGACGTGGCGATGGACCCCTTTCGCGAAGCCTGAAACAGGGCTGTACGTCGTAGCTTTGATTCCCACAGCGAAGCAACCCTGGAAGTGGGCAGTGATTGACGTTGGCAGGTGGCTGTCCATCCTGCCAGGAAAGGCGTCTTCCACGGACATGGTCCTGCTCACAACCTCTTCTAAATGCAGTGTGCAAGTTACACCAGGCGCTTACACCGTGGGGCTGCTCCCGGGAAGAGATGACACATGGTGTTTGCTTGGAGTTTCGGCCGTGTCCTTTCAGAGCGCGTGTACGTTTGATCTAAAAAGTAATAGGTTCGGGTTGTCTGTAGCTGAAATCGGCAACATAGTTGAAAATTCCCGTTCGTACTCATTTACGTAGACTTTCCGAAAGACACTCAACAAACTTTTCTCCTTTTCTTCTGCCTGGATGGTGCAGCGGCGGCTGCTTCTTCTGTCACCGGCTTTAAACATGCTCCCGCCAGTTCATCCGCCTTGATGTTTCCCAGATGGTCTTGGTGTCCCCTAACATGCACGAACCGAATGTTGGGTGTTACCTTGGCGTGGATGGCCTGTATCAGAGCCAAATTCTTGACAGGCTCGCCGCTGGACGTTTTCCAGTCGCGCGATTCCCAGCCACGGAACCACGACACCAGCGCCCCAATAACGTACTTTGAATCGGTAACAATGACCACCGGCCTGTGCCGCAGTGTTGGATCAGCGGCAATTGTGTCCACAGCATCTCCCACAGCCTCCAGCTCGGCAACATTATTGGTGGCAGCGCCGTGTACCTCCCGGGACACATTTCGCGCATCCCCCTCTCCCCAAAATACGCCCACACCAGCCCTGGCTCGCGCCGCCTTCCCATTCCCCAGGCACGCGCCGTCTGTGTACACTACCGCCGCAGCACCTGAGAAGGGTTTGATGAAATCTTCGGCCGCTGCTTCCGTGGGGAATGAAGCAGTCAGTGGTAGTGGGTGTGTCCCCACGGCCTCTGTAGCTGCGTGTTTAGTGGGGAATGTACCAGTTACGTTGCCTACGGCAACCGCAAAAAAAGTGGACATGATTTAAAGTGTGCAGTCAGTGTATATTTTTTAAATAAAACGCGTTGAAGCCGAGCTTTCTGGATTGATTGTGTCGTTACCTGTAATGTTAACGAACGTATGCGACGAACCCGGGCCGTGTTTGATAATCAACTGGCCTTGGAGGGCAGTGATCACGGGTTCCAGTTGGTGGGCGCCGGGATTCAGGGCCAGTACCGGGGCAAGCTGCACTGGGGATGGTTGAACGTGGAGACCTGCGGTTCCTCCGTGCCAACAATGACAATCTTCTCGGAGACGCCTCATGTTGTGAAGATATCAGAGTTTAATGTGGCCTTGGCTAATCTAGACGCCAATGCAGCCGACGTTCGGGTGGGCGTAGTGGCTTCCGAGGTTGAAACAGGTACATACACCGTCACGGCAGTGTATGTGTACCTGAACCTGCGATCGTGGGAACTGGGATGGATGTCTTTCCGCACCGTTTCCTCAGTGTCCTTTGTGGCCGAACTGCTGTCCTTCATGTGGCCTTTCGTGCAAACCATGCCGCCTGTCAACATCCCCGAACTCCCTTTTGATGACTTGTCTGGGCTGGCTGTGTGGGTAGCTGGCCGAGAAAGCCCAGTTTCGGCCCAAACATCTCCTGCCCTCCCTGGTCCATCTTACCTTCCCCTGTTCAAGGACAGCCAGGCTGTCGGGAGCAGCACCGTGTATCTGGACATATCCCAGTGCTGCATGCGCTCGGTCCCGGACAGGCCCTCCTCTGTCGTGAGGGGAGGTGTCCTTTCAGGGAGTGCTGGAGGGGGGAAGTTCACGGCCCTGTTGCGGTACGTGCGGGACAATCCGCTGGTGCCCTGTCCCCCCGCCCCAGCGACCCTTGTTCCCTCTCGTGCTACACTCATAGTTATGCCTGTTTCCGCTGCCCAGTGGCGTATAAAGCAGGTACTGGAGGTGTTCCCTGCTGGTGGGGTGGTGCGGCTGTTGAATGGTGCGGACTTCAAGAACACCTCGTGGCACATGGTCCTGACAGCAGATGTTGTGGTCGTAACTGAGAAGGTGTTTCAGTACAAGTGGTTCGTGCACCACGCCAACTCGTTCTTGACAAATATTGCCAAAAATCCGGAACGGGCTGCGGTGCTGTTGAAGCGGTTCCCGCCATTGGAGGTTGTGGCGACTGCAAGTTCTCGTCGCCCCGCCAAGCGCACACGGGCTGCAGCCGCCACGCCTCCAGTTTTCACTCTGGATGCGGAGTCCGAAGCATTTTTTGACGAAGGAGCGCCTACTGCCATGCCTATTGCGTCTGACATGTGGCTTCGTGGCATGGCCCTCACGGCGGCCTTTCAGCTGAATGGTGCGGGGACATCTTGGCAGCACCGACTTCACAGGCCTGTTATACAGGCCATAAATTTCCAACGCATTATCAGTGTGGACTTGAATGAGCATGCCCACCGCGTCTCTAACCCAGTGCATGGATTGAGTGGGATCGTGAAGTGGGTCACGGACTCCACGGGCGACGATGTTTGGATGGACAGGGTGTCGAGGTGGAACAGCATCCTGTCAGAACAGGACCTGAATTGTGAGCTGCACGAGCAGCTTCACGTCCTGTCCCACTGTTTGGGGTACGTAACGGCCAGAAAAGCCTTGTTTCGGGTGGCAACTTCGCACATCAAGAAGACCCTGCTGGATGAGCTGCAGCCCGACGACGACGGGGCATGTGTTTTTGCAGGTACATTGTACCGGTCTTTGCCCGCCCATGTTACCCTTTCGCAGCCAGTGGATGTAGTACGCGAAGTGTTGGTTGAAAGGGAGAGGGCTCTGCTGCACCAGTGTTTGGGGTTTTACAATGATGGCGCTGGGACGGACGAAGAAGATGACCTCATCGAGTACGACGACGACAGTGAATCCAGCTCATCATCGTCGTCCTCCATGCATTCTTCCTCGTCTTCCCAGTCTTCATCGTCTTCGTATGTGGTATCAGAGGAATCTGCCATGTCCTCCTCCGACACGAAAATGGGCCAAGAGGAGGAGAGTGAGGGTGAGGAGAAGGACAGCGAACTCGGTGGGGAACCCGTGCCCTCCATCGAGGAGGTTGGCCAAGGCATTCAATATCTTTTAACACAAATGTTTGGAGGGAGTGCGGGAACAGTGAGTGTCACCGTGTCAACCGCTGCTTGGGGGGGCGTGGATGACCCACCATCTTCCGCCATTCCGTCAGCCAGCCAGCCCCCGCCCGACCATCTCCTTACACAGGTGGCCCTTGCAGCGCGCGTAAATAAGGTGCTGGAGTGCACCATAGGAAAGGAAGTTTGTCATGTGTGCACGGTTGACATGTGCAACGGCATGCTATCTTGTGGGCATGCCTTCTGCTTTCACTGCATCCAGCAGTGGACCAGTGAGGGCCAGCACTCGTGTCCATTGTGCATGCGTGAATTGGACGACAACTTCCCTTTCTTTGTGCCGCTGCTGTACAGGCCGTATCCCCTGCCCGTATTCTGTGTGGACGAGGAATGTTCGGAGTGGGCCGCTCAAGTGTGTACGCCAAAGTTGTCTTCTGCTGCGTTTTGGATGCTGACTCAAATGCGGAGGTCCGAGCAAAGGGGCCAGCAACTGGTCATCTTAATTAATAATGACCAAGACATGCGCGGTTTGGGGACGTTTTTGGGAAAGTGGGTGTGTACATATGGTGTGTGGCCCTGTGTTCAGTACACGGGGGCCGTGCCAACCCGGCAGCGAGCCGAGACCAGGTTCCTGACCACTAAGTGCCACGTTATTGTCAGTTACCGAGATGTTGTTGCTGGGTGCCGCTTTGGTGGCGTGCAAACCGTTATCAACCTGTGTAAAGGATTAACGTCAGAGGAGGCGGAAATCATTCCCTTGAGGTTGGGCCCTGTGACCATTCAGGAGTGCGTCTACTGCGGCGATGGTCTGAAACTAGGGTGATCTACAGTAACTCGCTCCTCCCCCTCCCATGAACGAAGCGGAAGCAGAGCAGTTGGTGCACAAGGCTGTGAAACTAGCAGGGCTGAAGGCTGTGGGTGTTATGATGTCCACCCCCCTGGGGAAGAATTGTTTGAGCGCGGCCGCAGTTGCAGCTGCCATATTGCAGCACTTCAAGGTGCCATTTACGATTGTTGCTGGATTTACGCACATGGAAGGGACCGCCCAGTCCTTCCCCCATGTGTGGCTTGAAAGCCCGGGAGGCATTGTAACCGACCTAACGTTCTCTGGCCCGTACAGGAAGGTTATTATTTTGAACTGGGCCGTGGGGTTCCACGACGACGCGATGAGGGCGGTGTACACACGCGAGCCGGAGTATCCTGTGGATGCCTCCAAATCGTTGCCCCTCGACGTCCTTCAGTTTCAAGCGTCCAATATAAGCGCGTACGTGGCCAGGGGCCCGCAGCACGTGAAAGAGGCTATTGGCCAGGCGCTCTCGAAAGCATTTGACGGATCTGACCGGCTGGAGATTCAGGGCGTGTCTGCTGATTTATTAGCTGGGGCGGTCATGCCCCAGGAACATTTGTAAATGTCTGTCAATATAGAAATTTCACACGGAAAATGTACAAATAGAAATCACCATTCTAATGGCGGAAGTGCAGATTTGGGAAGCGGGTGTTCCGTGCTCCATATGCTACGACGACATTGCACCTGGTTCCACAGGCGTTGGGTGCTACTTCTGCTCCTTGGCGTCTTTGCAGTACTCCACATTCGTGCATCCTGCGTGTTGGGAAAGGTGGGAACCCGGGACCTGCCTGTTGTGTCGCCGAAAATTATGCCAGGAGTCTGCGGCCAACATTCCGTTTTTGGTGCAGTGGAGGGCAGCCTTGATTGGTGTTCCGGATTATCTTCTCCTGACTTGCCTGTACGCGCTGCTTTTCACAGGCGAGCGCGCTTTTGTGAGTTTTGAAATTGCAGAAGGGGATCATTTTAGAAGGTGTGGTCTGTTCGCCTTGATGACAGTTGGAGGAATCGCCTGCTTCCCGATTTTGGTGTTCGCTTTCCTTACAGCCCTCAACATGCACCCCTGTGTTGGCGTGGCCGCTTTGGCGCTTTGGTGTACTCTCTTAGACGTTTTGTGTGAGAAAGAGAAGCCCTACATGGTGTCCCTGCTTCTGGTGTTAACTATATCACAAGCTGTGGTGTATACAGTGCGGGAGCGCGCTGCTGCCTCTGCTGCTTTTGTTTATGGGATACTCGTGTTTCGGTCGGCAGTCAGCGGCGCTCCACGATTCGGAGCGACACTGGCGTTAGGGACATGCTTTTATTGGAGCGGACTCGCCCCGGAAGAATGGGTACCGCTGAAAGGATCGTATAAGTGGGGAATGGCGGTCGCTGTCACCCTCCTTAGTGGACAGTTTGTTTTAGTTTCGCTGACATGTTTTCCGTGGGGTTCGTAAAATTACATTTGAAATGCCTCTTTTAACCCATGGACTATGTGCTTATTTCAAATGAAAGCGTTGTTTGTGCCATATGCATGGACGACATGGCGCCTGGATCGATAGGCATAGGCTGCAGACTTTGCTTTCAGTCTGCGTCGCAATACCCGACTATTACCCATCAAGACTGCTGGGATATGTGGGAGCCAGGGACCTGTCTACTGTGCCGCACGGTGTTATATCGTCAATACGACGCAGATGAGGAGGGCATTGACAATAAATTGCTGGCCGTGTGCATCTTCTCTTTAATGTTCACGCCAGTGTGCTCTTTTAATATCATGGAACCGGACGCTGAGCATCTGCCTTGGCTTGCAACTGCGCTATCGTTTTTTCCAGTCTGCGCCTTCTGTTTGCCGACAATTTGGAAACTACATCCTTGTTACGGAATAACTGTATTATCGGTGTGGTGTTTGTGTCTCACCTACTGGGCTGATATGGAACGGTCTTACTTTCTTTTTCTGCTTTTAGCCTTAATTCTCACCCTGGCGTTGTTAACTGCTGTGGACGGTCGTTCTCACAATTGCGCCACTGTGTCAGCGGGACTGCTGGCTTTTTGGTTGGTCGACAATGCCCCGCTTTCATAAATGGAAGGGTCACATTTTTGTTTTCGTGTCTTGGTCGGAATACGTACCGGTAATTTCATAACTCACATGTCAAGAATGAATGCCTTTGGAGCAGGGGCGGGGCTGATGGCAATCACGCTTTGCATCCAGTCGGTGACCGCTTTCCCAAACTCCTGGGGTTTCTCGTACACCAGGCCGTGCCCAGACCCGTCAAACACCACCTCCTTCACTGACGACAAAGTTCTCAGCTTCTCCATGCTCCCAGGATGAATGACCTTGTCTTTGCTGCCATAAATGGCAAGTACTGGAACGGAACACGCTGTGAGAAAGTCGCACCCACCGGCGGTATTTGCGGTGGCATGTGCCACCACAGCTGCCAGTTGCTGCATAAATATCTGTCTGGAAACTACTTTTGGATCCCCATCTTCTCCTGGCCATTTTCCAGCCAGCGAGCCAACCATCCTGGTGATTAGAGCCCCATGGTCAGCCAGCAGTCCAATGATGGCATCCTCGATGGCAAAGCAAGTGGTGGAAAGCAATATAATGCCGGCCACTTTTAAGGGCGACTGCTTGTACATCGCCTGTGCGACAAAGCCTCCCATGGAGTAGCCCAGCAAAAAGACGGGAAGGGAAACTTCAGCGCTGGCCACCGCTGCCCACACGGCAGCTGCCATGAGTTCAATACTGGAGACGTTGTCTCCGTAGTCGGCGAACAGAACCTGGAAGCCTGCTTTGTACAGTTCGTCAAATGCCTCAAGGGGGAAGGACTTCCCTGTTCCGCCCAGGCCGGGCAAGGCAATAACCGTGTACATTTCGATGAGTTCAGTTTGGTATTACTTCCTGAAACATGTTTGATAATGAACAACCACCAAAGACATGCGCTCTTCTCGCAGCAAGGGTGACAGCAAGCCTGCGAAGCCAGATCCCCGCACCATATTTGACAACTACGAGGTGCAGTACCTGCACAGACGGCTGACGGCAGCAGGACTGGGAGTGTTAGAGTTCCTGCGGGGCATTGCGCACGACCACGCCGCTGAGAAGGAATCTGAAAGTGCGTTTGTCATATACTGGAGGGCTAACCTCCCCAACATTGGGCTGAACAACATTTACATGCAAAGGGGGCTAGCAAATGAGCTGGTGAAGCGAGTGCCCGACATTGAGAGGTCCATGCACGTGTGCTTTGAGATTTATTGCAAGTCGTACTTTGGGAGGGACGTGCACGGGAATGTGAATGTCATAAATGGCACGGTGCCGCCCATGTCAGAGTTTTACCACTGCTTTCTGACGCGCTTGTGTGCCGATCCGGCGGTTGTCCGCATGCAAGTGTTCGATGACAATGCCGTCCTGGAGAGCGCGGTCCGGGGGGCCATGTTGGACGCCCTGCGCGACACATCCATGGACCGCGTGAACATTGTGAAAACCATACCAGCTGCAGAATTCCTGGCCCAAGTTCGGAAACAGAACAGAAAACACCGTCGGGAAGACAGCCCGGAGCGTGACCCCCCATCAAAACGCAGCGAAAGCGAACACAGTACCCGCACAAGCAAAACCACCGACAATGAAGAGGAGGAGGAAGAAGAGGAGGGCGGGGCAAAGCCAGCGGCAGGACGCCACCGGAGGAGGTATGTGGACGTTGACACTGACGAGGAGAGTGATGGCCTTAAGTTGAAGTCGTCCGTACAGGCTGCTGGCCCATCGATCGCGCGGGAAGGAGCGTTCGTGTTGAACGATCCAACTGTGGTGGTGGACCCACCTGCTGCTCCAGCCCGCGCTACTCCCCCGGCCGCCGCCGACCGGGTGTCTGCGTTAGGGGCATCTGCTGCGTCCATTCATGGAGAGCAGTGGCTAAGGAGACTGGAGGAATCCAAGGCACAGCGCAGGGTGAAACCCCAACTGGGCCCGGAGGATTCCGCCTCCAACGTGAATTCTATCGGCCTGCAGCATCAACAGGCCATGCGATCGGAGCAGAGCTCACTGCCCTCGTCGAATGTGCGGAAAGTAAGCATGTCGACAGACAATAGTAGTGTGCCCCCAACCCCAAGACCGCGAGCAAGACCAAGTTTATTTAGTGATAACATGTCACTTCTTTGATGGGCGCAGGTGGAGGGACTTTGTAACTGCCGTTATGGACCCCTTCTCCCCGTACGAGAAGTACTCGGACTGCTTCCGCTTCAAGTCCTTGAAGTACATGGTGCTGGCGGTGGAGGTGGTGAATGCATCGGCATCCGTGTTGGAGAGGACGACATGTTGTGGGCGAGCTGCGGCGGCGGATGATGAGGAGGGTGCCGATGTTGAGCCACTTGAAAATGAGGAAAGGCCCCATGCCATGGCCGTGTCGAAAAGGGCGGGAAGCTCACTTTGAAGAAAGGGAGAAGGTTTTGAACGGAAGTCGCGACATCGTCCAAAAGACCGGCCCTCAGTAGTGTCGCACTTGCAGTGGCAGTGCTGTGACACGCCAGCCTTCCCGGCGACAAAGTAGATGGTGGCACTCCGGTGGTCCTTTCCGTAGTTCTGACAATATCCAGACCCTTTCCCTCCAACATACACCTGAGCGCACACGGCCGTTGAAACCCCCTCAACCCCCGCGGTGAAATACAAAGCTCCTTACCTTGTACGTCACCGACCCCCTTCCCTTCTGCTTAAAAGCGCTTTTAATGTCCACGGCCTCGTACATGGGATCCAAGCGTCGAATGGCAGTGAGCAACAGCCCCCAGCGAGCATTGTCCCTGGTAATTACCTCCTGCGCTTTTTTCAAAGAGGACGCCATTTGTGCTTCCCCACTGCAGGTAATAGCGCCGAGGGACTTTGTGGTTGCCGCCCGTAGGACAGGGATGGGGATGGCCCCCGAGTAAATGTAGAAACCATCGGTGGGATCAGGGGAGTAAACAGACCTCAGCGAGCATTCCAGCATGAGTTCAAGGGTGGGGTTACTGCGACAAGCGGGTGTAATGGCGGTACGCCGCAGGTTTCCGTCCACCCTATACAAGGGGGCGTACATGGAGGCAGACGTGTCGGGCACCTTCTTGGCTCCCTCACAAACATCGCACCTGTCACGGAACACCATTTTCTCAGTCATGGCGGAGACTGCCGGGGCCCTTGTGGGGCCACTGGAAGGTACACAGCACTTTGGGCATGGCTTCGCCTTGAACATGTACACCATGCGGAGGCCTCTGGTGGGGCCATACACTGCCCTGTCAATCTGCTTGTCCCACATCATGTCCGAAGATGGCCATTCCTTTTCAGCTGCCGCGAGGACGGCCGTGCAGATGTACAGGGCCATGTCCACGGTCACATACAGCTTGGGATAGTATACGTGAATGCCGCACTTGAACCAGCGAGAGCCATCGGCGTTGTCCACGTCAATGACACCACTGGTGGTTATCGTGGACTGGAATGCGGGATCATCTTTCGTCAAAGTGGGAAAAAATCGTCGCAGTTCCATCTTCTCCAGCGTTTCCATGCGGGTCCAAAACGCCTCAGTCGGAAAGGTCTTGCTCCACAGGTCGTAATCAAAGTACATGGGCATGCAACCTTCTCCGGGGTTTTCCGTGTAGGCTCCGAACCAGCCGTTCAGAAAGTCGGTAAGGTATGCCTTCAAAAACAGGCGGTTGTGTTCCATCGGGACTGCCAGCTTTCCACCCAAGTAGCTGAGGTGGGACACCCGCTTGTCGGCATCCCCAGGGCGCTTGCCAATCAGCCAGCTGTTGGTAGTGCACACGTGCTTCACGGCTGACTGGAAGCCCAGCTCCCTGGTTGTTTTAGCAGACGTCACAGGCATCGGGCGCTCAAACACGGTAATGTCGGTCATGGGGCTCCTCAGAAGTGTGAAATGTTTGAGTACATTTTAGATTCAATTTATTTTAAAAAGGTCGGGAAAACAAAATATACTGAACATGTTTATTATTTGCAGACGCGGTTTGATAAAGGCGTGCCCAATGCCGCGGTGGCTGCGGTGGAGATTGCGGTACTTGCCGTGTTTGTGGCCGCCAGGATCTGGGAATTCGACGGTATGCCTGCTGATGCGGACTGTTGCTGGCCCCCGCCTCCTTCCCCCAGCAGAGGCTGGCCAGAGTAGCAGTTGTGCTGTGTTTGCGCCCTACCCAGCATTTGAGCCATGCGCGAGCACCTCGAAGGATCAAAGGAGGGTCCCGGGGTGCATGCCGCCTGCGTTGCACGCTTTAAAGTGGCAATGTCTCTAGTGTCGGCCAGGTCGGCCACTGCCGCTGGGACAAAACTGCCAACGTAGAACCTCCAAGATGTGGGATTCACTGCGTTCATGTGTTGGGGAACTTGGGAGGGACGGTTGACATGGGGGGCCATAAAATATGTGGATGAGGAACGTGTTCTCCATGCGAGCGTTCGTGACTTGACCATCATGTTTTATTGTGGCGGTAGTACAACCGTGTTCTGCTGGCATCCCTTATGAGTGGCCCAGAGCAATTTAACGCAGCCGCTGTAACAGCCCCCAACTTGTCCGGTGACTTTGCAGCCGCGTATGGAGTGAATTTCCCTTCCACTGACACCTTAGAGAAAACGTCTTTTAAAGCGGTGGTTGGCTCCTGGCGCCGCCTGAACCGTGCCACTTCAACAACCAACGATTTTGAGGTGGACCTATCTGAATATGCCCCTAAGCAAAGCTTCATCACCCGGGTGCAGCTAGTGGACGTGGACATTCCTCACACACAGCTCCTGGTGGAGGAGACGTGGAACCGCGTGTACTTCAGTTTAGGCTGTAGGTCCACACCTGAGTGCCGGACCCTGAATGTGTCTCTGTCGAATCTGCTGGACTGCAGCAAGCTTGGAATGGTTGTCAATCTACCCCTGCAACTGGACCCCATCCGTTCCTTCGAGCTCATCAGCCCCAGTTACATCCGGCTGTACACACAGCATAGGGCCCCGTCCCCTATTGTCCCCCTGGCCCACGCCTGGCAGAGTTTAAATAAGATTGGGTATGGTCGAATGGTGTTAACCGGCATTCCTGGCATGGTGGACTACGAGCTGTCGTATGACACTGTGTCTGACGACTCCAACATGTCGTTTGTCGTGAACGACATGTCGTTGTACACCCTGTTAGCGGCGTTAAGCGTGCCCCCGCCACAGTTGTATTTGGTTGCCACAACTCTGCCAGGGCCGTCCTTCCTGTCCAAGATACTAAGCAGAGCCATAACTTACGAGTTTAATCAAAACTTTGCTTCCAGTCAGCTTTGCGATCAAGCTAACAGTTGGGTGTTTAACATTGTGTACTCGGGAGTGGGGGACACGTTCGAGCTCAATGTAAGAACTCCGGCGCCCAGCCGAATTACGCTGGACGGACCTTTGGCGGACTACATGGGATTCGGGTCGCCGTACTACCTTGACACGCCAGAGAGGGTGGGCCGAACGACTTGCTCAGGCCAGTTTCCCAGGTTTCAGCAGGGTGACTCCTTCGCTGCCATACAATCTGGCGACCCGTTAACCGACACGCAGCTGTCCACGTGGGTGGCTGACGCGTTTTCGGCTTACGTGTGGAATAGCTTTACTTTTAAACTAGTGTTCCCTGCTTTGGTGGTCACTGTTTCCATCCCTGGCGGCATCATGTCCCTGGAGCAAGTGGCTAGGGTTATTGAAACCAAACTATCGGACCCCCTTAACCTCCTTGCCGGTCAAAAGCCCATCTCCGTTTCAGTAGTTTTGACTCCTTACCCAGGACTTGCATTCAAGTACAATGTTTGTGATGACGTAGAGGGAGATTTGTTTGCTTTCGGTCTGGACTTTTCTACTGCCGGGTCTGGTCTGGACGCACGGCGTCTGGGGTATGATAATGCTGCTTACCCAATTGTGTTGGAGCACCTTCCCGTCCGGTGCGCAAAGCACGTCCCGCTCTTGCCTGGCATGTGTGGCGTGTCATGTTGCAGCCCAGTGTTATACACCGTTCCCCAGGGCATTGTGAATGTGAGTTTCAGGGAGGAAATGAATCAGTTAGTGTTTGAATCGAGACCGTATACTCCATTCAGTGTGTTTAGCATTACGCTGGTTTCAGGATCATATACGATTGTGGCAGCCAGCGGTTACAATGCCAACATGTTTGTTGGATGTGAGGTTATGCTTTGGTGGGCCACCTCTTTCCCTGCTTACTATCAAATTCCAGCTGTTGTCACGGCGACAAATGCGTCCGACCTCACGACCTTCACTATAGCGCTAATGAATCCTGATGATGCTACGGTTATCTCATCTGCTGCGAATGTGACGTGTGTGCCTCAAACTGCCCAGCCTCTGGTGCTGTACATGCAGAGATCCCCAACAGACCAGGCCACTCTGGCCTGCACCGTAGGTTGTGCTTTCCCCAGACGTTACGGCCGAACCATTGACCCGGAAATTCTGGGGTTTAACGCTCTCACGTACGAGTCCTGTGGAAAAGTGCTTGCGTCCCCTGGCACCCTTGAGATACGACAGGATGCAAACATATTGTTATGTTTAGCGTTTTCCGCGGGGGGTGCGCCGCCAGTGACAGGAGATGTGTACTACCCTTTGGGAACTCAAAATACGATTATATTTGCCAAAGTTCTCCGGGGATCGGTATTCCTGCGCGCAGACTTTGACAGGTGCTTTGATCACTACTTTGCTGGATCCGGCATCCACCTGGGGTACATACGTGTGAAAATTATGAACCCGAATGGAACGCCGTACGAGTCCCATGGACATGCCATTTCAATTACCCTGAAGTTCGAGTGCCGCACGACGGCCATAGCGTTCGGGGGCGGACACAATGTAGTGCCAGGAGAATCGTCAGTGTCCATGGTACCTTTGGCGAGAGGGACCATGATCTCACGGCACTACGGAGGAGGCTCGGGTCAGTACAGCAACGACGACGATGCGATGTTGGACTTCCAAATATAAGACGTGCATGTAATTTTATTTACTGCTGTGGCTTCGTCCGGAACCAGAAGTTCATGCCATACTTAACTGTGTCTGGCTGGGTTATAGTGTCGCCGCCGTGCAAAGTCCGCGGGTCTGTGCTCCCGTCCGCGGTCATGTTCTTCCAATATGCTGCCCCGCCTGCCTCCGGCTTTATTGTCATTTTTAACTCTGGGAAGTGGGTTCCGCCACCTGTTTCACTCTCCGGCAGGGTGTTCAAATACACGAACAGGGTGGCTTTCCGTTGGCCGTTCCGCATGACATCTGGAGTTGGGGGCAAGTAGTCGTAATGCGGCTTGTAAAACTGGCCGTAATGGTACCTGACGACTTGCAAGCACTCCAAGTTTTCCACTGGCAGGCCGGTCACTTCCGCCGCGCGCCGTTCCAGTTCCTTCACCAGAGGTGTCTCGCCCTTCGCCATGTACACCGAGTACGATGTCCGCGCTGGGTCTGGCTCCTGAACGCCAGTTAGTTCATTCACAACTTCCGACCGTTTAAATCTGACGTCAACCAGCTTAATGATTTCCTCGATTTCATGTGGCTTTATGAAGTTGGATATCATTTCCACGTGTGGATCCTCCACGAGAACTCGTCTCGACAGTTGGTATAAGCCAGAGACATCACTGTTCGGAAGGGATGGTCCCTGCCTTTTTGTTGAGTACAAATCTTCTCGCTTCTTTTTCTCCATTTCCAGGCGTTCCACTTCCTGGTCCACGAACGTTTCTTCTGCAATGTTCGTGTTCTTTACGCCGAAGTAAATGCCAGCGGCCAGCATAGCGACCACAACTATGCAGCTGGCGATGATGACCCCAATGGCTGTTTTGGACAGGGTAACCATTTTGTCATGAAGCATTACTTTTGAACACGACAAAAAGTTTGTACGGGGGGACATGCAACGATCATGTATTTCCAACGTTCGCGACTACGTAAAACCTGGAGGGACATGCCATCTGTCAACTTCACGTAGTCCTTGGCAGTAATGCGCGCTTCATGCATCAAGCAGCGCAGCTACGCAGTAGACATTGCCTCCACTGGTGTGGTGGCTATGAGGGGCAGAAGTATGCGTATGTCGTTTTGGAGGATGAAGACATCATTGACGCCAAGGGCGCGCATGGCCAGAATTTCTTCTTCGGGCGACATTATGTATATTCTGTTTGCCGGCCTTAAAATGTTTTGTGCGTGTGTTGCAAATCAATCTTGGAAAACATTTCATGTCATGTCCCAAAACTGTTTCAGCTCACAACGTTATAAACTGCAACAATCCTCATGAAATCCTCTTCTTCCAAGAAACGGGCCAGGTCCGACAGCGCAGACAGTGCATCAAGTGACGCCGAACATTCCAACTTGTGGGGCAGTGATAGGGTCTCCGATGGAAGCAGCACCAGTTCTGCTTACTTGGATCCCAGGGACATTCTTCCGAGCGACTCGCAGCTGAAGTTCTGGATTGAGGTGGACTCCCCTGCCTTCCTACGAAGGGGCGTGCTCATGGCAAGACCCATGCTGGACACCATCACCCTGTGGCTGTCAAATAACATGGATACGTACAAGGCTGCCAAGGCCAAGGAAGAAGAAACGGGGGAACCCTGCTCCATCCGAGCATTCTGTGGCATTTCCATCGACTCCATGGACACCAATGGGGTGTCCATGACCGTGGCTCGCATGCCCCAGCCCCCCAGCAGTGTGCACCTGTTCGGGGAAAAGGCGTCGGATGCTGTGCCGGACGAGATCGGCATTACTGTAATGGCAAAACCCCTGTGGGAAGCCTTGCAGGGTGTGAAAGAGTACCCGAAGATGATCATTTACCAAGAGAAGGCGTCAGACCGTCTCAGCATTGCGGTCGTGTCCACTGCACACGACATGTACCTGTCGGAGATTCCCCTGTGCTCCACCCTGGCTGCCCACGAAACCGTGAAAAACTGGGACATGAAGTTCGACTTGTCCATGCCGATGAGCGACCTGAAGGACACCATCAAGCGGGCGGTCAGTTTAAATGCTGATAATGTCCATTTTCAGATGATGAAGTGGAGCGAGCACGGGTTTGTGTTTGCCATTTCCACGGAGAGTCGATGTGGCGGGTTTTTTAGGGCGTTCCAGGTGACGTACACCACTCCTCTGAAGAAGAACCTAACCGCGGAAGTGAACTACGCTTTGGAGAAGCTGAACGAACGGCGAGCGCTGTACAATGCCGCAGACCCGGCTGCAAAATCGTCGGCTGCTCTTCTCGAAGGCATTTCCGAGGCCGAGGATCAGCTGAAAGGGCACCTCATGATCTTGTACGACAAGATGGAGGTCCCCACTGGATTTGTCAAAGCTGCCAGGACATTCGGCGTGGATTCTGACCTGCCCACTTGCGAAATTGGGGTTCGAGAGCTGCAGTCCGCCATTCGTGACTTTAAGCGCAGCACCCTGCACGAGGATGCCACCGTGAACGCCGCTGGTTACGTCGACTGTCTGGACGCAAAGGCAACAGTGGAAGTGGCCACTTCGTTTAGCAAGGAAATTCGGACTGCCCCCCTGCGGAAGGCTGACATCATGTCTCTGCCGGTGGAGTACGACGCCTGGTTTTCCGTGAAAAAGCTGCAAGACATGGTGAAAACCCCCCAGTCGTCTGGAGTGCAGCTGCATTTGCCAAAGCATTATGGGAGCCCCTTGGCCTTGCGGTTTGACACGGGTGGAGGGGATTTCATGTCCTTCGTGTCCTTCATTCTGGCGCCGCGCGTGGACCAAGACGCCTAGAGGGTGCTACTTAGCCGACGGCTTTCCACCCTTTGCCACCATTGCGAGAATGAACATCACCACCCCACACAGCACAGATGCTATGAGGGATACAATGAAAGCTCGGGTGGACGAAAATTCCTCCGCTTTTAATTTGTCTTTGGGGGATTTATATAGAAACTGGGGGCGAATGGAGATTAGAATGACAAAAGACAGAAGGAGGACACCCACGCACACACAAAACTGAATGAATGCGGTGTGTTGGAACCAGTTGGGTTTTAATGCCTGGGGCTGCTGCTGGCCAGGCCCGTGACCCACACTTGTTAGATTCCCAAATGGTCCATTGCCGGGGTTTAAAAAGTTAAATTGGGCAGGAAGGTTATCTGAAGGGATGGGGTTGGAGCGTGGGACGAATTCAGCAATTTTGGGGCCGCTGTTGCCGTCCACGCTTTTCCCAATGAGAGAGGTTGCGTCAAGGGACTTCTTCCAGGCTATACCCAGGTCTTGCATGTTGCAGGATTATTACTACACGCGCACACGATTTCGTACGGGGCTTGCTTGCGAACCCGCGCGCCGAGTCACGTTGACATCGCTGAAGATTTGGAAAATGCCGGTCCGAGCAGTAATCCCGGCTCGATACTGAAATTATGTTAGAAATGCTTTTGTACGGAATGGGCGTTTTGGCGTTTTACAACACGGTTATATTTCTTCTCATTGCGTTTGCCACCGGAAACTACTCCCGGGACAGGGTAAAAACTGGCAGCTATGGCGCTGCTTTTCTGGTTGTATACATCATGCTCCACGGTACAGCGGTTGTCTGCAAACGGATTGGGCAGGGACTGGACATGGGATTGCTGATGGCGGGGGCCATGATGCACAAAAAAAATCCTCCCCCCGTTTCACCATTCAACCCAGCTCCCAATGCCCCTCCAGCCGCTGCTCAAATTGCTGTTGACAACGTGCTGGCTGCGGTTCCCAGGAAAAGGAAACCATTCCCCAAACCTTCTGACTTTGGGACTGAAGGGTTTTTGACCACCACCTCATCTTCTCCGGCTGTACCCGCACCTACCACTGAAGCGTAGACGCTGCCTGAACGCGGGAGTTAATATAATTCCTCTGTATACGATTCAACCTGCACACATTCTCCTTGCGCATTGCGGCAGACTCGGACTCCGGGAAGATGTTAAATGTGGATGGCATGTCAGTGGGCAGGAAGGAGCGGAGGGACATTGTCTCCTGCTTCAATGGGGCAGATAGGCCCTCGGAGATGGTGCCCACGTACAGCTCAGGCTGGACCCCTCCCGCGCTGCCACCTTTCTTGGCAAAGGGAGCCAGGTTGGAGTCATCGCGGTACGCATCCGCCGTGTAGTACTCCTGGCCGTTCAGACGCTGCACATTGGCGTCCAAGTACGCAGGATTGACCAGCATGGCCTTGCCGTTCAAGAGGACCTCCCCCAGCCCGCTGTTTCCTTGGGCAATTCTTAAGTTTCCAAACAGGCGGTGACCCGCGTACAGTGACTGCTTCTCCAGGTTGTACATGGCGTCATCCACGGCACAGCCGCCGCCGCCCGAAGTTAAGTCGAACGCCCTTGCAGCACTGAGGTAAGCGCTCTCAGGTGATTGGGTTCCGCCGGGCCCCAGCATGTGGCTCCCCGCTGGAGAGGGTGCCATATGGCGAACTCCCCCGCCGTCAGCGCCTGGAATGCGTCGAACGCCGCCACCATTTGATCCGGGCATTTCTGGGGCGGATGATGTGGACACCCAGTCAGGGCTTGACCACTGGGACCAGGTGGAGGCGGAGGGTCCTGTGGGGCGCACGGCATCAGGCCGGCCCCAGTTAGCCATCCAGGCAGCATCGCGCCCGTACGGATACGCCTGGTCTCCCCCAGCACCAATCCATTCCTGCTGCTGACGCCCAGAAGCGTCCACCAAGGGGTACGGGAAAAGGTCGCTGCCGGCACCAGCATCCGGTCCCGACATGTTTCCAGCCGGCATGGCGGTGTTATTTGCAATAGCACTGGCAACCTGTTGGGTTGTGTACATAATGGCTCCGAGGTTTTTTTGGCCTTTTCGTAGTTATGGAATAGACATACAGAAAAGTTTGACGGGTCACGAGATGTGCCGGGGTTGGCAGGTGCCCCTTAAATTCCACAAGAAATAATTAGACCGCCCGCCGAAAGCGTTGCCCCTACGGTGTGCGGAGTAGCAGTTCCAATAAATCCTCCACTGCATAGCTGCACAGAATGTCGGGTCCCTTCTCCGCAAAATAAATTTTTGTTTCCAAGTGCTGCCCGAACACGCCCCTGCCAGAGGGGCTCACGTACGTGTATCCAACAACATGGGGCTCCTTTACTGTGGGGGAGCCCAGAGACAAACTTTCCAATTTTCGAGCGGCCACCCTGATGGCATTCTTATTGCGGGTCACAAGTCCGGGGGAGATGCGGTCCTCTTGGGGCTGGTTATCAGGGCCGCCCAAGAAGCGCTCCCCTATCCACACGTGCGTCCGAAATGGAAAGCTGATCCCCCACATATCCATGCACGCGGTCAGGGATGCAGCCTGCTGCAACTTGTACATTTCCATAATCAGACTGGACAGCGACCGGTAGGTGGACACTTGCGCATCCCGGCCATGGCCCACGCGGGCCTTCCACCTGCCACTGACAAGGGCCTCGGCCACAGCACGAGCAGAGGCTGTTTCCTGGTCACAGGACACGTAAACGTGCACAATCGGCGTTTCGTGGTCGCTGTTTGGGACGACCTTCCACCCGCGACCACCTTTCGGGGACAGCAGCATGCAGGCATCTTCAACTGCGTTCACAAGCGTATCAGGCGGGGTCCACACCTTGGGCTCCTCCAGACCAACCATCAACCTGGTTTTCCCGTCAACGTGGGCTCCCACGAGGTCATTGTCGGCCGCCATGTCACCCGGAATTATGGCAGATATGCCGTCGGAGGAAGCCATTTGTGATGCTGTTGAGTTATGTAAGACGCATGCAAAATTATGGGCTTTCAGATTGAACGAATGCAGGGTTGAAAATGTTTTATGGATCACAATGCTTTTTGCGCACCCATGCTTTGGAATCCCCCGTCATCGTCGGAACTGTTGAAACAGCTGCAGGTGGACGAAGCTGGCAGAGCAGCCATAGCCTCCCTGGCCCAGGGCACCCCGGAGTGGCTGCGAAGCCGTATGGGCAGACTTACTGCCTCAAATTTTGGGGCGGCAGCTGGTCACCAAGGAAAGGCCAAGCGCATGAAGCTCCTAAAGGACATGGTGTGGCCGGAAACGGCAGGCTTGTCTGGATTTGTGCAGAGGTTGGCCCAGTACGGCACGGACCACGAGGATATTGCCAGATACGTGTACATGACTGACCGTATTCAGGGCAATGCGAACTACACCTCCAAGAATTTTAAAATATTCGAGACCGGATTGCTGGTAAGCACGAGCCATGGTTGGCTGGGTGCTTCGCCAGACTTTGTTGTGGAGGAGCCCCTGTCTGCCAGACCTCCCTCGGAAGTGTCCCCTTCTAACACGCACCACCTCCACGACCCGTACGTCATTGAGCATCCTGGAGGGCATTATGTGTACCTGCGGTCTGGCATCCCACATCCCGTCCCACCCAGTGAAGTGGATGGTCCTGTTGTTCAAGGGTGTGGAGAGATAAAGTGCCCGGCTGCAAAAGTAAAGGTATTCTACTCCGAAAAGGCGGAGCATGCTCAGTACGGCTTCCCTGCTATGTATTACGACCAAATACAGGGGGCCATGGCCATTAACGGCTGGCCATGGTGCGATGCGGTCGTGTTCACCCCCGAACGGACTCAGGTCACCCGTTTTTACCGGAATGTGCACTACTGGTCCAAAACTCTGTTCCCCCTCTTGGAATCCTTCTATTTTGAGATGTTCCTGCCCATGCTAGACATGAGGGTTGCCGGCTCACTGCCGTTGGGGGAGATTGCGGAGCTGTCCACCATACCCCGGGTCCCCGCACCAGTTGAAGCCTGGATATCTCCACATCCAGAAATTGGGGACCCATTGAAGTGGTTTGGCGGCGAAAGGGTGGCATTCACGTTTGTGGTCATCTCAAGATAAGGAATTCAGTATTTGCAATCACAGTAACTTCGTTTACGTCCTTCGAACACAATTTTTAGGTTAACAAAATGTAACACGGCTGCATATTTCCGTTTCAAACCTTTATTAACTTTTCCACCTAACATGTCCAAACGATCTCGTGTTGTGATTGAAGTCTCTGACGAGTCAGATGATAATTCAGACATGTCTTCCAGTGACTCCGACGACTCCGTAGGGTCGTTGGAGGATTTCGTGACAAAGAAGGTCGTCATGGACCTTGACCCCGAAGCCGGATGTGTGTCTTCTAAGAATATTATCACGGGTTCCAGGCGCCGCCAACCCACGGTCAGGTACCAAGACAAGGATTACGCCAAGCTTATATTCGACGACGTCCCGGCAGATGAGATCGAGGCCGTTCTGGAAAGCAGCTCCGAGGAGTCATCCTCCGATGACGAATCTTCAACTTGCTCCTCGGAAACAACGGATGAAGATTACGAGGATGAGACAGAAACAGACACCGATGATGACGTGCTTATGTTTCAAGAAGATGGCAGTGAGTTACTTGTGTTCGACGAAAGCTCATCGGAAGACGACGACTACGACGATGATGATGTTGACATGTCGGACGATGATTCTGACAGCTCGGACTCGTCGTCGGGATCAGATTGAAATCACTACGCCAGTGATACACACGGCGCATACATGCCGTATGGCTTTCCATTCCAAAAATACACAAAAAACATTTTCTTGCAAATCCCCAAATACAGCGTTTGCAGGTGATCAACATTCGCGTGTCCGGACAGGCGGGCAGTGTGAGAGCTCATTACATTGGCCTGCCTTACGTCCAAGGCCAAGTCGTAACTGACACCTATCCTCCTTTGCACTAATCGTTCCAGGTCGGCGCACGGTCTTGCCCTTGATGTGCCGCCCCGGACGGCGCCCCAGGACACCACCCTCCGCCCTTCCCAATTCCGAAGCCAAACATCAAGGTCGGAGGTACACGGGAACTGAAAAAGTTCCCCACTATCTGGCACAAAGGCAGCCGCTTCCCCTTCCCTGCAAACATGTACGAGCACAACTGACCGCAGCGGGTGCCATGATTTCACGTAAGCGGGAGACGATGAACAGAGAACTTCCAAGGAGGGGGAGAGGGGATTCTGGGTACGCTGGCGGACAAATTCGTTACAATTCAGGTATAGCACGCACACGGATGCTATGGGGACATCGCTGCAGGCAGCTGCAATGTGTAGCTTCATCACATCCATGGGGCCGGTGGTGTAAACCGAGCCGCTAAGGCGAACCAGAATAACGTGGTTTTCCCCATTCGTATCTTCCACGAGAAAATCAATAATGCAGGCGGAAGGGCAGAACCTGTGGGGGATGGCAACCTGAGATCCTAGTTGACACCCAACATGTAGAACCCGGATTCGGTACCGGGACAGAACGTCTCCCACGCGAGTGGATATGGCCAGGGACTCAGGGATGCAAGAGGAGGCCATGCGGCAATGCACAGGCTGGGTGCCGCGGCGGAGGGAATGCTCAGCACAAGCAATTTCCCATATATCGGAAGTCACGTCCATCCAGGAAAGAAGGGGGTTCATGACCCTTTCTGTGCAGTCTCGCACCAGAACAGCGGTCTCCTTACACCTGATATGTCTGGAAAAGGCGGTAATTGGGGGATACAACACTACGTGTGGCCGGTCAATGGCTCCGGGTTCGTACAGCCACCGTTTCCACGTGTCCATCGCCAAAATTTTGGAGGCGGGGATGGCCGCCGTCTTCCTGGCCGTCAACACGGCCCAGGTCTTGGCGCGAGCGGCAAACTCCGAACCAATCATCCAGGCGGGGGTCACAGGCGCGATGCCTTCCTGCTCGCCATCCCAAAACGGTTCCTCGGGAATGGCTTCTATGGCCACCAGGTGAGCTGGCTGCACTTGGGACGCCCTCTCCAAGACGGACCCCGTAGTCACGATGGCGGCATCCAGATCGTAGTCAACAACGGCATCGGTCTCCCAGTCATGAAGCCACCAAAATTCTCGGTGTGGAAGTGGGAGGGCATTGGGCACGGCCGCGGGAGGGGGGAGACCCACTTCCTCCACAGGTGCCCCGGGGGCGAACACAATCTTGGCTCCAGAGTGCACAACAAGGGACCAGAAGTAATATGGGAACGAGGCTGCAGAGCACAGCGTTTCCAGCTTGCGATGATGTTCCAGCAAACCCAGCAGCTCCATGTAGCCACTGTTGAAGTCCCCCACAGAGGTGAACGACAGGGGCCGGGCCAGGGTGTCAGAAGGCAGGGGCTCGTAACACTCCGCCTTTGAAAGGAAAACGTGCACCGTTTTCGTGCGCACGTCTCGAACACGGGCAATCATCTGTATGGCGGATCGAACAGTTCCCAGCCTGGCACAGCCGTAGAAAAATATGGTGTCAAAGTGAGCCAGCTCGAACGAGCACCCCGCGGTGATGACAGGGGAATACACGAGCACGCTTGCCCGTGACCAAGACGAATGAATGTCCAACATGTGGGTTTGCAGTATGGAAGCTTCCGTGTCAGCCGTGTACAGCTGGACAGTGTAGGCATGCTTGAACCTGGCAGCCACGGTTTCAGCTTGTGCCTTGGTCATGCAAGGCACGACCACCCGCTGGCCCGACTTCACGGCAGCCTCCAACGCCGCATTCCATGACGTCAGCTTTGCATGAGGGATAAAACTGTAGTCCTCGTGCAGTCGCTTTGTGTAATCCAGGAACCGGAGGTCGGAGGTGACATCGGGCCACAGCCGGCGGGGCAGAACTTCGGCATGCGCCATCTGCCTGCAGACCAGGACGAAATCTACGCAGGTGGAGTCAAGCATGGCATCTGCAACGACAACCGTTCGGGCAGAACCCACTAAACGGGCCAGAGTGGTTAGGGCTTGCACCCGGAGGCAGTCCGACAACAGGGAGCTCGCCAGCATGTCCAGCACCGAAACGACCTCGTCAATAATCACAACATCGTACGCGCCCCGTATGCGACTGATGGAGTTTACAACTATGGTGAGGCGAGGGTGCTGGCGGGCTGATATGGCCCCGTCCGGGATGGCAGAGTAGAGCGACCCGCCGACGCCCATCATGGTACACGAGGACCAGGCCAGGGACCTCCTGAATGTTATCTGCACCACACTGGTCCTGGCTTGCAGCTGTGTGTGAACTGCTTCTCTAATGGCCTTGCTCTTCCCGGAACCCTTGGGTCCCTGCAGGACGCACACGCCCCGCTCCGTCAGCCGCAAATCATCTGCACTTACCCGATCCCAGTCATCCCTTACAGTGATGGTGCCCCCAGGAAAACACGCCCGTACCCAGGGTTCTATGCTTTTCTCATATGGCATGTTTTCCAAAGCCGTGTGCGCGACCACAGCATCGTCAGAGGTGCGTACAATAAACCCGCCGGGAAGGGATCTGGTAGGAATTTGGAGTGGTGGGACGGGGGGCGCTTCGGCCGGGCCTGTGATAGGGGTAACCGGCGGCGGCACGATGGGTGGGAGAGAGAGCATGCATGCGAAAGGAGGGGACCAGCGTTACAGCTGTGAAAATATAATGCTTTGGGCCATCCATACGACCGCGCGGTGCACTTTGAAAGCCGTTCAAGACACATACTCAGCAAACATGAGGGGTGCAGGGCAAGGTATTCCGTCCGGAGAGGTATGAGGTAAAAACTATCATGTCTCTCCTTACCGCACCAGTGTCGGCTTCGGCCAAGAGAGCAGCTCCTGCACAAGCTGCTCCAGCCATTCCATTCGTACTGCAAAGCGTCATTGAGGACATCGAAACAAAACTTGTCCAGGAAGCCAGGCAGGCAAAGCAGGTTCTTACACTGCTGCTGGCCCGGTTGCACGGCACACTGGATGCCTTGGACGAGGAGGATGTGGGCCACATACGGCCAATCAAGGACGTAAAACACAAAATCAGGATCGTGTCGGTTGCGCTGGAAAATCTGAATGAGGAAGCCATGATTGAAAAGCGGAAACAGGAGACGGCCGAATACATCATCCGATTTAAAGAATTGGAACAACGGGAGCGGGAAAAGAAACAGAAGTCTGATGAGCTGGTAAAAAAGTCAGAGACCAGATTCTTGCCTATGGCACCAGCTGGTGGGTCAAGTGGAGTGGGAGCACTGCTGCCAAAGGCTAAAAACCACGATGCCCTCATGGCCAAGGAGCTGAGGTACAAGTTTGGCATGGAGCAGCGTCCGGTGGAGATAATTCACTTTGACATGTGCCCAAAGTGCATGGTGGCCATGCAGTACAACATGCCCATGCAGCAGCTGGAGTGCCCGGTGCCCTCGTGTAGACACTGGAAACGATTTGCAGACATGACGTCAGCGGCACTTGCATACGGGGAAGACATTGAGTTCTGTAAGTACGCTTACAATCCAGTGACCCATTTGGACGACAAAATTAAGTTCGCAGAAGCCGGAGAGGCGTACGTGGTACCGCCTGAACACCTGGAAATGGTGTTGCGTCAGCTGTACATCAGGGGGGTCAAGCCGGAGGACATGACAATTCCCATAGTGCGTTCAATCATATATGACATCCCGGAAATAAAAACTGAGAACACTGTTCAGGTCTTCTCCCGCCTCTCTGGAAGATCCCCCAGAAGGCTCGACTCGTTTGCTAGAGACCAAATGCGGATCATGTTCATCACACAAGCGCCGTACTACAGGAAGTACGCCAATGGGCGTACAAACATGCTGTCGTACCCCTACGTTCTGTACAAGTACTGCGAGCTGCTTGGATACTGGGAAATGTTGGAAACAATGTCCCTCCTCAGGGGGCCATCCAATCTGTCACTGCACGACTCCATCCAACAAAAAATATCTCGAGACCTGGAATGGGAATTCATACCCACTGTGAAAGACCTCTAAATAACTCACTGCAAATGTCCAATATAATACATGCTTTTATGACACACAATGCAACAACAAGAAAGTGCAAAATGCAAGACATACTCGCTTGCCTGAAATCCCGTTATCATGACAAACAAACTCTCTCTAACATTCCCAATACGACATGTCCCCAACTCAAAGCCATACACCCCAGGGTGAGACCTCTCAACGTCAACAAATGCTCGGTGTTGCTAAACCACCAACCCTTGGATGACACTTCAGCGCTGTGGTACTCTTTTGTGCTTCGCACGAAGTTTAATATAAATCCCGACAGCGTGGTCGTAAAGTGGAGCAAACCACGTAATGGAGTGTTCCACCACTGGAGTGCTGATCACCCTGGACAACTTACTGGAGTATATCGCGTCATAATGCCCTGCAAGCCTGTGCGGTTCACTGTGCTCATACAAGGGGAACCAGTCGGGGAGGAAATTGCAATCGAGGCTCTCCTATCTGGGACACAATTGCGAGCTAAACTTAATTCAATTATGGATCGATTCAGCATCGACAACAGCGATATAAGAGAGTGGTCCTTCCTGTGCAGGAATCATGTCAGAAGTACGGGAATGGCGAAACGAGCTTTGACAATTGCAGCGAACATGGACTTTGATAACGATGCTTTATTATGCAGCAATTACTATTTACTAAGCATGGCGAAAGACGTACTGGACATGATGTTCCGTTTCCCCATGGCATGGCAGGAAGGAATAGATGCCATAACTGGTTTGATGCGGGGCGGCAATCCCGCAAGGAAATTGTGTCGCAAAATACAGCAGCTCGACAGCTTCATGGCCATCCTGAATCCGCCAGATCGCGCGACGATTTATATGTATGGCTTGGCTTCAGTCGTACAGGAATTGCATCCAAATAAGGCTTTTCAGCGGGCAGTGGAAATAAACTTTGGACCCAGTTTTTGAAATGAAAATAAAATATACTTCTACGTGCGATTTGATTTGAAATTGCCACAACCAAAATCCTCAAAAGATGATGATGTTCGTCCCTGATGCAGTTGAAGACGAAAAGTTCTGTCGCGCTTGTGGCGATGGCATGCGCCAGCATCCGCCCAGCCGCATGCCATTGAACCTGCCATGCTCCCACGAGGTTTGTAAGGGCTGTGTTCAAACTTTGGAAAAGGGAGACGAGACCACCTGTCCCATCTGCCTGGCTGATCATCACGGCGAGTACACAGTGAATTATGCCCTCGCAGCCTTTTACCAGGAGTGCTATGTAGCTGCCAGGTACAGGGATGCCGAAATTTCCGGCGTACCTCTGCCGGACGATGTTCGACTTGCTGTCGACAAGAGGCAGAACTGCTTACCGGCTGATAAGATTTGTAACAGCCACCCAGACGAAGAGACAACTCTGTGGTGCTCTGCGGAGAAGAAAAGGATGTGTCGCCTTTGCGAGACGACAAACCCTGTGAAGCCCATTGAGGAGTGTGGCGAAGAAATCGCCGCCGCCAAAGCGGAGTTCTTTGCTAAGCTTGAACAGAAGCGAAAAGAGGAAGCAGAACAAGAGGAGCGCGAGAGAAAGCTCGCTGCCTACTCCCAAAAAATGCGCGAGGAGACGCTTGCAAAGATAGATGAGCTGTACGAAGTCTACACGAAGGAGCTGGAGCGCTACAACGAGGAGAAGGCCCGAATGGAAGCGGAAGTTGATGCGCAAATTGCTGCCTTGAAGGCAGCTCCAGATTACAACCCCCGCATCATACCCGTGAAGCACGTAGAGGATGACACCGCCCAGCTAAAAGCATTTTACGACAGCTTTGCTAACTGCCTCGTCGAAGTCAAGCTGTCCTTCGATGCCGACGGGAACATTGTCGAAACTGTGGTTGAGAAACCCGCGTCGGAGGTTTCAACCGAAGACGTTGTCATGGAGCCAGCCATGGGCGGTGCCGGATCCGGCGAAGTCATTGCTGCTTGAAATTCTAATTTTCATCAGTCTGGCCAGTGTATAAAACACCGCCACACATGAAACCAAATGCATCTTGAGTACTGTCAATCCTGCGTTTATTTTTTTGAATTGCTGAAAACTGCACAGAAACTTTAATGCAAATTCATCATGGAAATCAGGTTACAAGTTGGTAGCCATGATGATGTTTCGGAGGAGAGTGTGCAGTGGCAGCTGTCTGATGCCGGTGTCCCATTAGCAGATGATCCGGCGTTTGTAAGGTCTGCCACAAGATTTGCGTCTGAACTCGTTTCGAATGTTCGCTTGGGAACGCAGGGGGAGGTGGAAGTTAGACGACCCGTTTGTTTGGAAACATCTCAAGGCGAGGTGGATGTTGTTTTATCAGTTAGAGTCGGAATGCAAGATTCCAACACGTACTATGACACAGACTCTGATTTTGATTAAATTTTACCAAAAAGCGATACACGAATACTAGACAATAAAACGCAAGGCATTTTCGACAGGGTCTTCCCATTTGCTTTAAAGCGAGTAAAATTAGCAACTCACTCGGATGTCCAAGGCAGAACCTCTGGGCGAGAGGACGAAATCCACTCTTCATCCCATCGTCCCTGACGAACACAGTGCTGTGAAAATCACTGTATGAACAAACTAGATAAATAACCCTTACAATAATTTTTGGAAGGCTGGCGTAGGACGCTTTGATGGTTTCCATTGGATTCCACATAGCCGGGCTGATGTAAGAATGCGGTGTCACGGTTAGATCGTCTTCCATGTCGGCGCAAGACAGTGACGCGGTGGTAATAATCTGGTCTTGCAACTTCTTCCGCAGCATCACTCCATGGTAATACACCATCTGTTGGTCAAGTGATACCATAATAAAAATACAGACAAACAGACACACGTAATAACACCACACCTGAAGCGTTTCAGCGTAATGAGCACGCATCATCAGTTCGGGGGGAAGAGCATCGTATATGATCGCATGAAGGGGTATGGACATGTCCAGAGACATCAGAACGTCACGAAGCCCGTCTCTCATGGAAAAGGTATCCAACTGAGACTGGTTTATGACGGCCTCCTCCATGTCATCGTCCTCCAACAGGCGTACAAGTTCGTTCACAGCGGCCAATGCTTGCGACATGCCTTCCCCCAGATTGCTCTTGAATCGATCTTTGATCTCCTCTGGAACGGGGGTCTTTATGTGTCCGGGAAATCTGGCAAACAGGTACGAGAAGCCGGATATGCGCTGCTGCAGAACGTCCAGCATGGGAACGAGCATGGTTACAGGCTTGGAGAGGATGACAGTTTCGCATTGGTGGCGTATAGCTGGGTCGCTGACGGGCACCTCCATCCCCTGTGCCTGTGTAAACGACAGAAGAGTACAATCCTCCGGGAACTCTTTCAGAAGAAGTGCATGAACAACTTCGGAAGAGGTTAGTGACATGTTGGAAGCCACCACCAAGCGCTTCGCTTCTGACATGACGCCGTCCACAATGCGTTCCACAAGCTCGGTAAGCGTAGACAAAAAGTCAAACATAGCCTTTTCCGCATCAGCACTCAGCGAAGACAGTCGCTGCAGAGTGGCACCTATATCTTCCTCGGTCAAAAAAGCGTTCGAGAACATTGCTGGTAGACGGCTGGCCACTGCCTGGTGGGACGAAGGGGCTACAACAGCACGGAAAGGAAACGGCTTCATTAACGACGTCTCTGGCGTTTCTAGAATGGGCTTTGACCCTACAAGCATACGCGCCATGTGAAGAATCCTGTCTATCATGAAAGGACACTGGATTAGGACGGAATGCGGAAAGAGAGCGATCTCTGCAGTATTGAGCGAGTACATTCCAACGCAGCTGGCAAATGGGAGAGACACGTCTTGTAGCAGCATGTCCGCAACCACACTGCTAAGGCCGACAACGTTCTGACTTTCGTCTCCTCTGCACCTTGTGAGGAACTCATTCTGACGCTTCACCAACATGTCCAACACCTTTATAAGAATGTCGTTGGTATCCAAGTCCGGGTAGGTCAGGAACGTGCCAACAGGAGTGTCCATGCTAATCTTCACAAAGCGCTGGCTGTTCCGACAGGCCCCCACATCCAGTGCACCCTCCACCTCATCGTACAAGGCATTCCACTTGACGCACAAAGTGGCGTACATGCCGTGCATGCGCTGAGCAATCTGGCGCGTCCTGCCGTCCAGGAATAGCATCTCAAATATTTGAGACATGGGCTTCATGCCGTCTTCCATGGTCAGGACATATCCTAGATTGTCGTAAAGCCACTCGTACAAAGACACCAGGTCGGGAATGATTGCAAGGGCATTCATGGAGGCGGTCCCACTCTCAAGGTGTTTCAGCATGCCATACTGTGCTGTCCCGGATGCGGCGCACTTGTCAACGTATGCTATCAGCTTACCGACTGGATTCACCTTTGACGGCAGACAGGAACGCATGAGGGACATCTTCCTCACCAAGTTGCTCTGTGTCAGAGTGGACTCCATGCGATCTAGCAAGGCTGCCCTCCTGTCGAAAGATCTGCGATAACACTTATCCCTCCACATTAACTCAAATTCCTCCCTTGCGGCCGTTGTGGTAAACACGGGATGGGTCTCCCCGGACTCCAGAACCGCATGTCGGTACGAACTCACGGCAGACATGAGGGTGACAATACGCTCGTCAGCGCTCTCAATCACAAAGTTGGCCATAATGGCAGAGGCAGCGTACACGCGGGTGTACACAAAGTTGATGAGCCAATCATTGGCGTCCCTGGGATGGTGCTTTACATTCCTCCCAAAGTTCCTCTCCTCACTGTCATAGAAACGAGAGAAAACAGGGCCAAAGCAGCGAACGTGCTCCTGTGGGAAAAGATATAACCCAACTGCCAACACACCAAAGCAAGGGATAAACAGCGAGCTGAAAACGGCGCGGTCGGCAATCGAATCCCGGGGAGGATATGCCGACCATGTTCCGTTCTCAATTATCAATACAGTACCACAGTCGTAGTGAATGCCGCCGATGGGAGAGTTCTTGTACGACCCAACTCCGTACGTGTTGGTCAGGTCGCCTGGAGAGAACAGGTTAGTGTAAAAGACGTGAGAACCTCTCGGCAGCCCCAGTACAGAGGCAATTGTGCCGAGTATAATGCCGCGATTTTGGCGATCTTGCGCCTCCATAGCATCTGAAGAGAAGAATGTGGTATGGATGTCGTCTCGGCGGTCTGGGTCCAAGTTGTACGTCTTCTCCGGGTCAGCAAACGCTCCAAACAGCACCGTCTCCTTCACGTCAAGGTTCAAGGCAGACTTGACGTCGTCGAGGCAGCAGGCAACAGCATGACATCGCCGCTTTTCGGTGTTGCTGTTGTTGAACCAAGTCCATGCAATCACACAGAAGAGAAACATCTTTGTTTGCAAACGACGGGGGTCGTTGTCAGTCGAGGACTTTCCTCCAGCACATGATGTGACAAAACTTAACCAGCCGGACTCCCGAAGGGCTTTGACGCATGCCCTGGACCCACTTGCTTCAAACGCCGCGTGGGCCAGGTGAAAGTCAGTTATCGTGCGGGCATAAAACTCTTGGTAGGCAGAAGCATCTGTGGGATCATCAAACAGGTACTTCTCCGTGTCGTAATCTGTCAACAGTGGCCTGGGCCACATGAATGGCATCTGCGACAAGAAATCTTGTCCAGCCAGGGAAGCCTGGACCACATCCGTGACTTCACCAACGGCATACGAAGGATACACAACCCGGAACGTACTGACCCATTCACCAAGCACTTCAAGAGTGGAAGGGTGGTGCAGCACGCGAGTGACGTACTCCCTCCCTTTTCGTTCAACCGCTCGAGATATGATGTACAGCTGCGCTGGCATGTCTGCTAAAAGGGTGTTAATGTACTCCCTGAGTGCAGGTCGACCAATACGCGCGTGCCTCAATGCACTTAACGCGAGCACACGTGATGGATCAACATCCTCGGCAATGTCAGACAGGTCTTCCGTACAGAACCCGGAAACGATAGCTTCCAGCAGTACAGTCGTGCCTATGGCTGCGGAAATACAGGCCATTAACCCACAGTTTGACGGCTTGGACGGAAACTTCACTTTTGCCATCAGTGTTGCATCCAATTCCCGCATGCGGCCGTGCTGGTAAACTAGTATGTCATCCGGCACTTGGTTAGAACCCATCTCGACATTCAGCAAGACAGAAAACACAGACCTAGCGAGCGGACAGGTAAGAGTGGGATGTGTGGGAATGCTGGTGGCCATTCCCATGGTCTTGGCATCCTGAAACCAGTCCGGCACAAAAAACATGTCCTTGTACCGTTTTGGAAATGGCGCGGATGTAAAAACGGAAGACATCTCCAACTCCAATGACACCTTTAACCACTCCCACGCCGTCTTTTCGATGCTGGATTTGGCATCGCTTTCCCTGGGAAAGGCATCCATCAGGTTTCTAAGCAGCCGGGAACAGAACGCTTGCGGCAAAGTAATGCCCTTCTGTCCGTTAAAGGCAGACAGCATCACCCTGACATCTGCCTGGAAGCTATGAAGAAAATGAGTGCACCCATCTCGGGTTTTGGCTTGTCCAATGGCATGCTGAATCGCCCTGCACAGTTGCGCACATCCATCCACAAAAACCCTCTCTAAAAACTCGTTCACACCATCCAAGTCTTTGGGTGGGAGGTTGGACTTCAGAGTGGGCAGCATCTGTAAAGCACCCTCAAACATGCTCAGGTAACGCAGGGAACCAGTTAATGTGCCCGTTCCAATGTGGGTCTCCAACTGCATTCGAACCAATGTGATCAGCTTTTGGATACACTCTCGTCTCAGGACGTACGGTGAAACGGAAGCAGCGACCGTACCCTTCTTGCTGCGCTTCCTGGAAAACGCAGCCTCGGCAGCTGCTACAGTAGCACCAAATCTTGTCTGTCTCCTATCAGGTGATGGCATCACGGGAGGGGCCGCAAACGCTTCCACCTCATCGGCCGGGAACAGCATGACAGCCAAAGGAGCGATGACCTTAATGGATTCTACTATTACCTTGTGGGCGTCGGTCATACTGTCATCATTGCCCAGCTGCTGGCGTACTGGGTCCAGACATCGCAACGCATTCTGCGCAGAGTCTGCCCATTTGCCAGGTGTTAACGCGTCAATGTGCGCCGCTGTAAACTCCAGCTTCTTCAACTCATCCCACGCGCCAAACGTTCGGCAAAGTCCACCCCATAGCTGCCCAACCAACATTCCCCACAGTGCTCGCAGCAGAATGTTTGCATTCTCTTCCAACGCAACGTCCAGGACAAAGTCGGAGTCCACAGTGTCAAGGGTCAAAAAAGGCAGGTCAGAAGTCACTACATTAACAACCGAGGCTGATATCATACCAACCTGCTCCAGCGTCGCTAGAGACATGAGCTGTCGCTGAAGGTGAGTCTTTTTTGGCGATGACTCAAACACAAACAGAGTTGCCAGACTTCCGGGCTCAGGAACGCAATTCCGAAGAAACAGCGACGCATAAGATTCGACGGCATTGCACTGGACAGTCTGGTAGCGGCTTGCATGGTCAAAAATTGGTGCATTGTGATTACACATTGACCACGCAAATGACTGGAGGAAAAGCTGCTGAATGAAGTTCCTGGCATTCTCATCCATTGAATCTTGCAATATGTGCCCGCCACGAAGCAGGTGTGGGAACAAATCTTGAAGCACAGAGGTTACGCGAGAACGGCTAGGCACGGAGTCAACTTCCTCCAATCCTGCAGTCTTTATAGCACTTAACTCGCTCCTGGCAGCCTGCATCATGTGTCCTAAAAACGGCAAAGGATACCATTCCCACCGCTTGGCACATCTCACGCTTCCTATTCTCACGTCTGAGAGGTCCGACAACGTAACAGGCACCAAATCAGTCAAGGCTAGCCTCGTGAAACTGTAAAGCATGGGCATGTTCTCCGGTGTCCCATACAAACCGTACATACTGTACAGGGACTGCAAGCTGTATCCAACAGCGGCCTTGCTGTAAATCAACTTGGCATAGTTGTCGTACAATGACCGCAAATGCCTGTTCAGCTCGTACGTCAATCCAGATGTTGCCTCCCCGGAGCAGCAACGTTGGACGGCGGCATTTAACTGCACAAGCAAGTCCTGCTTGTCAAACAGCGCAAGAAACTCGGGTGCGAGTAGAGAAGAAAGAGTTTCGCCTCCCATAACTGACTCCAACAACTGCAGGGATCGGAGTCTGTCGGCCACGGTTGCGAACCCTGTGCTGGGCAGCATATAAAACGGCTCCATGGCTACAAAACTTGCCTCGCCTGGTGTGGAAACATGCTTGAAATGACGCCCATTCCTGTCGCCAGTCACACCAACAGCCACCTTTTGCAAAACCTCCGAGTTCAGAGCTTGTAAGGAAGCAGCACACTCAGCCGGCAATGACGGTTCCAAATCACAGGCCACTTTCATCCAGTTCTGGGCAGATATTGCCCCGGACCTCTCCGAGTGGGAGTCCAAGTACACAAAGTCCCAGTTGTGCAGGAAAAGGGCTGGATACGCGTTTCGGCTGTGAGTCCATGTAGGCGGGATGTAAATACAGACAACAATGCGTTTATTAAAGCCAGTACTGGCAGCCTTGAATCGGGCGTCAAGAACTTGAAATATGTTATCAGTCGCGAGGCGGTCAGCGGCGGCAAACGCAGCGAGGGCTGCATTCATCCGGTCAATGTGAGAAGAAAAGGCAAGGTCGTCCCCAGCGTCAATAATCTCCCGAAGTGCATTCACACGCTGCAAGCCAACAGCCCTGATGTCAACTGGAATTAAAAGGGCAGTACACGCGTTGTCCGATGACAGAAAAGCCTTAATGTACTCAGTACAAGACTTCTGAGAGCGAACCTTGCTCAAAGTCATAACAGCCAAAAACTTCCCGGCGTACGATGGGTGAGTCTGCTTGTTATTTCCAGAGGGAGGGCTATCAATCAAAACGTCCATCCCGTCGGCAAGTCGTGTGAGGGCAACAATCTTGGTAACAGGTCGGCGAATGACTGCGTCACAGACACCATCCATTTCGTTTAACTCGGGGAAAGGAACCGTGTCCATGGCGGTGATGGAAGGTCGAAGCAGCAACTTGGGCAGGTCAAAGTGCTCCTGCTGATTCAAGTACATGTCCATAACAAAACCAGGAACGGACTTTCTTGCTAAGAAAACGGCCTCTGGGGTGGCTATGCGGAGCATGCGGTCGGTGATGTGATTCACGAGGCTCTCCCTCCGTACGTTGATGTCAATGACCGGGTCCGAGTCACTTCTGACACCAAACCCCAGTTTGGCCCACTCGACTACACTCGATCCGGCCGCATCACCCTCCTGCTCCATGGCATCAAGGAACGCTGCAAGTCTGCAAGCTATTCTGCGCTTCTCTCGCATGGCCAGGAAGGTTGACAGCAGCACGGATGTAAGAGTACTTTTTGGCACCAGCCCGACAAACCCGCTAGGCAGGATGTGCTGCTCTATCAACTTCTCCACAACTTCCTTCGATTGCAAGAACAGGTCCTTCACGTACTCGTGCACAGATGGATCCTCTAGCATGTCTTCAAACACGCCTTCCACGGTGACAAGATACTTTTCAAACCTATTGTAGAAAGGGGCAGGAGCCGCAGGATGTGTAGCCATGTGTACTATTAAGCGGAAGTCGTGGTGGACCTGGCAAGGGCGCGAGTAGGAACCAATGGCAATGTTGGCGTAGTACAGCAAACCCTCCCGCTTTTCCATTTTGCTGAAATGCTGGTTCAGCAGATCATACAGCGAGCCGTGAATGGGACCAGTGTGCATCAGGAGCACCGTTTTCCCATGCACCATCGCGTGCTTGATGTTGCAAATCAGGGTGGACCGGATGACATCGTTGTCATCATCTGGGAAGTTGCTTAAGTCGTACACCAGCGTGCTCTCTCGATGCAAAAGACCACATTGGAACAATAGCCTGGTGGCCGAGTCATCATCCGTCTCATCCAACACCAGCTTGTACCGAACAATGGTTTCGTTCATGCGGCTGGGATCAATGTTCCCGGATTTGAGGGCTTCTGTCAGCGTGGACAGCTGTGTTCTCAAGTACAGGGCCTGCAGCCTGGATTGGGCAGCCGATGCCGAGCAGACACTATTCCTGTCCCTCCCCAACTCGTAAAAAAATGCACTCACAATGCTCTGAAACTCCTGCCTCGTAACCCCATTAAAGTTCCTCTCCAAAGAGCAGAGTATGTCAGCATCACAAGGGGGGAAGGCCGCCTGTGCGTGCGCAAAGTACCTCCCAAAGTTGTAGAAATCACGGAGACCGTACCGTTCCCTGAAGACAATCTTCCCACCAGGAACCAGTGGACAGCGCTTGCACATCAAAGAGTAATAGGCATTTGTGAACGCGCGCACAGAGGGGGAGGACACCATCTCGGGAGGTTCTCCAAGTGACCCGGCCATCAAAAGACTCAGCTCTTGCTGATCAGCTGCCGGACGGAAGAGTACAACAGCTCGATTCATCTTGGCTGCATCCAAAGGCCGGTTAGTGATGGCAACAAACGCCACCTTTGGATCGTCTAGGTAATAATGCAGGACCTTCAATGACTCCTTCGCCTCCTCAGGGAGACCCGCCTCGTCCATGAACACCACAGCAGTCCGTCGGGAAGTGCCGGTATGGCGACTCGCAGCAGCTCGATCCCAGCCATTTTGCCTCTGGATGGCACGATTGAACACAGACTTGACCTCGTTGGATGTCGACAGCTCAGAACACTGGTAATGAAACACACCGGCCTCTACCGACAGGAATCCGGCAAAAAAGGAATTGCCCCCGTCCGTCTTGAGCACATCTTCGCGGACCATCGCGTCATTTAAAACCGTCTGGGCGACAATCTGGAAGGACATAGTCTTAGACGATCCAGGAGGTCCAATGATAATGAGAGGCATCTGGAGCTGGATGCACACAATAATGGCAAAAACATTCTCCTTCAAGGCAGTATTCTGCGCCGTCCCAGACTCCAGCTTTATGTGTCGAACATACAGAGTGGTCTCTTCCCGTATGATGTGAGCAACGGACAGTGGGCTGCCATACTTGCTGGTGACAGACTGCAGAGTTGCGTCGAGCGCGGCGCGACCATCATCTGACAAACGAAGAAAGTACACCAAACCAGCCGCCAGACAAACTGCTTTACGCAGTAAACCGGACCGGCCCTTCTCGGTCTCAAGCAGCTCCATATTTTTCACATCACGTTTCAACAAATGATTCCAGAAAAACCGAAGAGCTCGGAACACTCGCTGCAGGTCCCTTTGGCTGACTGCACTGCAACCCTCGCGGTCTCGTACAAAACATTGCGATGAGCTGATCATGTCCGTCATGCACCTCAAATCTTCGTCACTCGGACGCATTGGATAATCTACCACGGTCACCGGAGTATCATCTTCCTTGCCCTCGCCAGCCACACTGGAGACGTATGCAGTAATCTCACACGAGTACCGTGTCATCTTGCACAGTTCACACTCCCAGTGGGCAGACCTGCACTTTGTGCACGCCGTCTCTTCACATGAACCTTCTCCGTGCAACGAAATTACCGACTCATCCACTTCGGTGGTCGTATCTGCAATCTCCACTATCTTGGCACCTATGTAGTCATGCTCGGCCTCCGCGGTTAATGCACCAAAATCCCACTTTACCGACTCCATCGCCTCTGGCACCGGTCGAACCTGGTAGTGATCACGGAACGCACAGTCCCCTCTGGCATCTCCCAGCGATGACCTGGTCTTGTACGGATTTGTGGCACACACCCAGAAGATGTTGTCAGGGAGGGCAGTTCCCTCCAAACAGTGATCCATCATGACATCTTGCACCGAGCCCAGGACAGAGGACGTGTTCACCTCATCCAAAAAAACGACAAAAGAAGGGGGTACTGCATTAGGTAAGAAACTCCGACATGTGCTACTCAGCAAAGCCAGGGCATCCGATTGACTGAACCCACCATTCACCACACTCAGCAACGCACGGGTCTTCCCAGTCTCGCTGCAACACTGCATGGATTTCTTGGAAAACTCCAGCACCGGAAGTAACTCAGCCTGGAGGTCCGTATCAGTGTAGGCAGCGTGCATCAGAATCGTGTGAAACGATGGCACCGGGCGAACAAACAGCCAGGCGGAGAGCCACCTGATAAACGAGGCCATAACTGACAGTGTTGGAACTTTGTCAGCGTCGTCATCCGGACTGGGAGCCGGTGCCTGCTGCCGGCAGTCTGTCATCAAAAGAGTGCGGACCTGTGCGGACAGAGCCTTGATGGCTAGCAAGACCTCATCATCAGACTGCGCCAGCATGGCAAACATATCATCACGCGAGATATTCTTCCATAAGCCCATTAGTGTGCCCTGTGTGCGTTCCATCGAAACAGTATGCAGCGCTAAAAAGGTGTCCACTGAAATGTTCTTGCCGGCGAGTGACGGATCAAGGTCGACTCCAACCCTCCCAGGGGGCAACACCAACAATGTCCTCATAAAGAAAAGCAGTTGCCTTCCGTTAAACAAGGGATCCCAGTACAAGCAGCCCTCCAAAGCGGCATTGACAGCATCGAACAAGCTTCCAGTTAACTCAGGAGCATGGAAGCGATACTCGGTCATGCAGTGCGCAGTGGCTTCAATTACCGAAGACATGCTAACTCCGTGGTTATCCAGCTCCACGTGCATCTTCTTGACGCGCATCTTCTCCAAGATAAGTGCCTGAGGAGGTCTTAACTGTAACGAGGCCGACACGGCGGCGCGCATCGCCTGCACACTGTCAAACTGCATTTCCTTGCGCTCAGCGTCTATAGCAGCGTACACGCTCAACAGCTTTGTCTTCCCCACACCGGTCTCCCCCTCTATAATAGTTGGAACCAAGGCTCGGCGCCGTTCCTGGATGTGCAGCATCTTCATGACGAAATCAAACGTCAGGATGTACTTGTGTGCTGTCAGCACTTTTCGTAGTACAGTTTCGTCCATGTTAAACCCAGCGGCCAGCTGTCTCAATAATCCAGCAGAATTTCCAGAAAGCTCGGCAGGCGAGGGTGACTTCACCACAAGCACGTTGGAGTGATCCCAACAGGCCAACATTGCACAAGGCTCGGACATCTGGTGACTGGGGGTCATGGTACCACGCAATCCCTTCCGGCTTCCGTCCATTACACCACCAACGAATCCATGCATGCCGAATGCTGTCAGAAGCAGCAGCTCCGAATTCAGGAGCATCAAAAACTGGTGTGGGAACGTTTTCCAATCTCTCCGTAGCTCCCTGTCGCATAGGTCCAGTGCGCGCATTACCATCTGCTCAAACAGTGTGGAGCCCAAGTGGAGCTGCAATGTATTAGACGTCAAGAAAACTGTATCGTGCCAGAACTTTGCCACGTTCGCCATGTAGGACAGGAAGCAAGTCATCTGCCGCTTGCTGCTTGCCAGCGTACTCATCAGTGCCGGCGAAAACCATTTGGACAGCTCCTCAACGAAGAACTGTTGCACGTTCGCCACATCCAGGCCAGCAGACTGAAACGACACACTTTGTGTTTCCTTGGTCACGAGCTTGATGGACGGACAATCATCCGGGCGATCCACAACCACAGCAACAGTATCGATCACAAACCTCGGTTTACCGCCGCATTCAATGGATGCACATCTAGAGTTGCCCATTGTTGCTTGATCACCCAGAAGTAACTTACCACCCACGAATGGCCGATCGAGAGAGGGAAGAGGAATGGTGTAAGCCTTCAGCATCCGCAGGGCAAGCACCTGCTCTGGCTGCACCTCAAAAGGTGTCGAGGAAGGCACCTCCCGGAACACGACTGGCATGCAGAACAGAAGAGGCATTAAATGAGAGCACCCGTTAGCCTCATTGAACGATATTCCATGGCTCACATGCTTCACACACTCTACACAAGGGCATTTCTTCCCGGCGATATCGTCGTGCGTGTCCAGAGGGTTAGGAATCTCGACCAACACTTCAATGTCCAAGTCCTCCGGCAGAAACACTACCTCCCCACTTGCAGACATCACGTTCTTCATCACAAGAAACTGGAACAGAAACGCGTCCAGCTCAGGAAACGGTGCGTACGTCGACACGTGGAACACAAATGTCACGGGTCTAGACGCCGCGAATGCATCTAGAAGAGCGGAGGAAGACGCGCCGGGTGCCCATTTTGTTAGCCTCTCCACCATCGAGTCCACACTGAAACCCTCATTCACGCGAATGACTACCACATGGCGCTCCGGGGATTCCTTTAACCGCTTTTGGATTTGAAAGGACTTGCCACACCCACTGGGCCCCACATATGCACGCATTTCCAAAGCCCGAAAGTTCAACGAGAGCATGGCCGTAGACGGAACAGTGGCGTGGTTGACACACAGTCTCCTCATACTGCAGTCCTTTGTGAACAGGAGCACCAGACGACCGCGGATGGTCGTGTCTAACCCTCCACTGCCGTGGATAAAGTGCTGCATCCAGGTTGTTAACGATTCCCAAAGCACAACTGGCAGGAGGTGCGGGGCAATTAAAGTGAAAACAGCATCAACGTGGCTGCAACATCGCTCGAAGAAAATGTCCAGCGCAGCTGCTGTCACGAACTCCGAAGCCAGCAACACCTGTGAACAGTGAGGCGTTTGGTTGCTGTACAGACCAGAGAGAGTTCGGTACACGTCCACAGGCGAGCCATCGAGGACATCAACAGCAAACATACCAACCTCGCCACGCGAACAGCCCACAACCTGTGCACACGAGCTGGCGGGAATAAGCATTGTCCTGCCAGCAAGGTGCTTTACCTTATGCAACCACTTCCCTAAGCGCTCAATGTGTACGGCACCGACGTCAACTTCAAACATAAGCTCATCCCCAAAGCACTCCCTATTGAAATCCACAGCTTCAGCCGGCAATCCACACAGTCGAAGGTACTGCAGCAGTTCCTCGCGAAGAACGGGCGGCAACGACAACTCTTCCAAGTTGTCTTCAACCGCGAAGGCACTGCGGCAAAGTTCCAAAATCTCCAACCACTTCAGCATTTGAGGCAACACCAGAAAAGACAGCAGGGGGTACTTTAGCCGTAAACTCTTCAGCTGAGCGCACCGGGCCTTTAACTCGCCAGAGTATGCTTCGTACAGTCTTTGGTTGAAGGCCACATTCGCCACAAGAATGGGCTCGTCCTCGTTTACCACGTTCAAATGAACCTCCGTGTACAGGTTGGCAATCACTGTTCGCAGCTTATAAAGACACTCTACCGCCACCTGAAAACGTGCAATGTCATCAGAGGTGCCAGCGTCGCCTTCAGAAGAGTGAAAAATGACAGCCTGAATAAATTCGCGCAACTGAGCCTCCGTCTTGACTCGGTGTGTAACCCTGGTTTGGCGAGTGACACTGAACTCCACACTGAGCGTCGCGCCGAGTACCGTATCCGTTTTTATAACCGCCCTTCCTCCGTCCATAATGGACTTCAGCTCCGTGATGACCTCCCCATACGTGTTCGACACATTGTCGTCAAACCAGTCTTGAATGTGAGACAGGTTCTCCTCCACCAGTTTTAGACGGGTAAGTGACGCAGCATCAAAGTCCTTGATCGAGCAGACCAAGGTAGAGAAAGAGTCAGGAGACAGAAAAGGATCCAAAGAGTGGTGGGACTCCATCAGCGCGCTCAGCACTTCCCCATCATACGACTGCCCTTGCAGCAGCTGAGTAACGTGGTTTATTGACTTGTTGAACAGTTTTGTCCCCTCCTTGCTGTCGTCCCAATCCACAAACTTCATGTCCACAAGCCACCGCTTCAGTTCGGCGTACTGGCCGCAGGTTCGAAGCAACTCGAGAGCAGCGGGTGTCATGCTCTGAAAAATACTGGTGTGCTCACTGTCAGGTTTGACGGAACTGAGGAGAATCGCGCCCTGGTTCGACCTCAGGTTTCGGACCAGTTCCAAAAGTGCAGCCACCACCGCATCAGACTCCCGCTGCATTAACTCCCCCAAACCATGCTTCTCCAAACCGACCGACATGGAATTCACAAGGTCGACGACCTCAAGCTGGCGAAGCACACGGCGTAAAATGGAAATGCGCACCGTCGGCAGCATCTTGGACTCCACAAAACTGGCAGAGGCATAAGTGACGGGGGCGCCCGAGAAGTACTGCTGCAGCGCACTTCCAACACCAATCTCAACGTCCGCATTGAACCCGGCGGTAGAAAGCAGTGTAGCAACCAGATCCAAATCTTCTCGAGGGATGGCGTCGGACCGTGACAGCGTGAACAGTCGCATGCGGACAACAGAAATCTGCTTCTCGACAACTCCAGTAATTAATGACAATCTACCGCGATCGATGGAGGTCTCGGCTCCCTTTCCCAGATGCATGTCCATGTATCGCTTGAACACAGGCGGCAGGGTCGCCAGCATCACAAAATGGCTAAGAAATGGAAACACGTCCGCAAGGTACGACTCCAAATTCTTCAAACACAAAATGATGCCGTTAAATTCATTCCAAGACAGGTCTGCGTAGACGTGGGGCGACAGAAGGACGTGCACAATTTTCGACGGCTCCATCCCATGCAGCACTTCAGCGAGGTCTGGAATCTCGAACCGCATCATGTACTGCAAAACCTTGCCTACAGTGCCCATGTACCCACGTCGGACTAACCCGAACGGATGATTCCAGCCAAAGTTCTCCACTTCCATTGCTTGGCTGATATCAGTAAGGCACTTGTAAGCTGGCGCCGTGTCCACAATGCATTTGGTGAACTTTTTGGAATTAAACTGGGCGATTGTCGGAAGAGAGTTCTGCAGATTGCGGGCGGAAATGTCTCGAGCGTCTGTCAAGAGGCAGAGGAATTCAGATCGCAGCCGTGCCACACTCTGCACTAACACGCCGAAGTCGCTAGACGGCAGGAAACAGCTTCCAAGCGCATCGTACTCGTCGAATACCAGGGCTATTTCAACCTTCTTCAGAAAACGGTCCTTCCCGAGGATGCCAAGTGTATCCTGGAAGTAAGACAGTAGGGGGAACATGTACGTTGCGGCAACCACCGGCTTCTGTGTGATCTGAAGAACTGCAGGCGCCACAGAAACAAGCCTGCCAGTTTTGGCAGCGAGAACGACAGCCTGTCCGAGGCACCGCACGAGCATCAAGCCGACTGGCGTTTCCACTCCTGCAAGCTTGCTTACAAACTCCGCAGTGATGGAATAATGCAGCCTCTGACGAGTGTCATCAAGAAATAGCTGGAACTTTTCCAGAAACACCTTCTCTATTACGGCCACTGACTCCTCACTAGACATGATGTCCTCGGAAACGTACAACGACGTGGCAAATTGAAATACCTTCGGCAGTGCAACTTCAGGATTCCCATGGCCCTCCATGAAAACTTCAAACAGCCATGCCAAATGCTGGGGGGTTTGCCACTCCGCATCATGCTGTGGAAGGAAAGCTGGCAGCACACTGGCCGAGGCATCGCGGACACCGAACAGCAGGGCTGTACCGCCATCAGGACTTGGGCAGAAGGACAAGTTTCGAAATTGCTGCAGTCGTTGCTCCGCCATTTCCTCATTCAAGCCTTGTGTAAGAACAGAGGAAAGTCGACGTGTTTCTGCCTGGTCCAGGGTTACGGAAGCGATTGCCCTGGGCGAAAGCACAGTGGTAAACACATAAAGCATAAAAATGAATGAAAAATCACTTACGTTTGCACCAATTTCCGCCGCAAGTAACGTATGCTTTGACTGTTCAGGTAACCGTGTATGGCCGTTCGGAAAGGATCATGAAATAAGTGCCACCCGTTCAACATGGCCTCCCGTAGAGCAGTTTCTACAAACACAATAAAACAGTAAAAATTAGAAAACAAGTTCACGAAACTGCACTGACCTTTCCACCGTCGAATCAACAACAGCGATGGCATCATGGCTGCAAGTATTTTCTGCAGATAATCTGCATCCCTGTTCATCTCTAATCCTTTCAGGATCCATACGAGAGCACTTGTCGTACACTCGTTTGACACGCCGCGAAAAACAGCATCGGCTGCGCAAGATTGACACCAACATGAGAAACGCGTACATCAGGAAGGACAGGTAAACGTACCGTTGCCAGGAAAAAAGATGGACATCAGCCGTAGGGCGTCCGAGTTAGGTGGACACGTGTCCACGAGGCAAGTCCAAGCATCCCAAGGCAGCTGCAGAGGAGATTTTGGGGTGGAACAATAGACAACAAGAACACAAAACTACACTCACCTCATTCAGTTTGGCGGATGACATAAAACCAGAGATAGCATTATCCATGTCGGTCTTGCTAGAACTCTCCTTTTGAATAAAAAAGAGGCAGCGATTCAGGAAGTCTGCCGGAGAATACTCTTTGGACTGAAAACCGGCCATTACAGTGGCCCACGTGTACAATGGAGTCGTTTTTCTGCAATGCATATATCTACTAAAAAACACAAACTGGGAAACGGCATCTCATAATAAAAGATAACATACGTTGATGGTATTTCCTCGTGCAGGAGGTACAAAACCTCGGGCCTGAAGATAGTTGGAAGCAGGTAAACCACATCCATGGTGGAGGTCTTAATAGCCCCCATGCCAGCTGCCAGCGCATTTAAAACTCGGTTCCTGAACTTTTTAGTGGATGCATCCGCCAGAAAAACTCCAAGCTCCCCCGGCGTCCACTTACTCATCTGTAAACAAGGCAATTCTAACAAGTCGCAACATGAAACATAAAAACAGTACGCACCAGAACATCCGTCACTGCCAAAGCCGCAGAAACTACCGCATTTCGCTCTCCAGTGGTCAGATGAGCAGCCAGTCTGTAACGCGGTGCCATGACATCAGCAGATTCAAGAATTACAACGCAGGGTTATTATGAACAAACCTTTGCAGCGTGGTCACAGTTGTCCAAAAGACAAGCAAGTGCTCTCCAGGCAAAGACGTTGCTGCTTCAGCACGCCGGCAAGCCCACCTCATGAGTTTTAAGGCAAGACGGTTAACGGACGGTCTTTCCTTGCCCATCTCAGCCAGACTTTTGAGACCGGTAGCAGCGCATTCCACCAATCCTTCCAATTGATCGGCAGTCTCGTATAAGGTTGACACGCTCGAAAGAATATCGAGATAATCCTTGGACCCACAAGCAAACGTTGACAGCTGCTTCACGGACGCCAGAGCCGCTTTCATGTTCACAGGTCGAGGGGTGTAAACCGTTGCATGAACAACCTGTTAATGTCAAATATTTTCTCACATGAACCCGGAATCATGTGAAGAATAAGAATACACCTACCGTAAGCTCATCCATGTCAGCTTCCTGGTCAAATCCAGGATACGGAAAACTGGAATTGTGGCGCTTCATGTGGCTTCTCATCCACGATGAACCGGCGGGTTCTTCAAACGACCTCGCCAATCCCCTGCGCAAAGATTCCGCAAAGGCATCCTCTGAATCCTGGAACCTACGTTTCGCGGACTCGTCGCGACGACTCTGAAAGTACAATCAATGAATGAGAATTTAAAGAAGTTCAGCTTTAATTTATCATGCAAAACCTTACTGCTGCAGCGGCACCGCGTTGATGCATGATGGATGAATACTGCGGATGAGCGGGATGAATGTGTGACAACAATGTAGTTTTAAAATAGATTTGGAATTTTTAAGTTTTAATGTTTTGAAATGGGAAATTTTCTCTACGTTTAAACACTTCAAAAAACATGTCTATGGCCGAAGAAAGATTAAAACGATTCTCTGCCGAAGCTGCCGCGGCCCATGCTGCGTGCACACACGCTGTTGATCGACTGCAGTCCACACTGCTGAAGATTAACCATTTCGTTGTGAAATCTGCAAAAGCTTCAGTTCGATGCGTTTCCAAAGAGTACGAGAGTAGCATAGATGCTGCGGAAGCACAGTCCTCTCTGCTGCAATCTATTGGCAGGATTTTATCTGCATCATTGCAGACAGGCGACGTCTACCTAATGGCCGCAGCTTTAACTGCGGCCCTCCCCAGCTTGGAAGCTGATGTTGTTCTCCCCACTACATCAGTCGTCACTCTCCCAAAACCAGTTTACGTTGCTCAGTATTCCAAGCTAGCGTACGACACCCGGCCTTTCTCGTTGGATGGCATCTACTGCTCTTACTACGACAGTCTGAGGAAGTTGGTGATTCACAACCTTCCACCCAATTTTAAACCCGAAGATGCTGTGATCGTTCACGAATTTGACAGCGACAGCGTTGTAGTTTGGAATCCTGATTCGGGTAGTGCTCACTGCATCCTGCCTTTCGCAGCGTACAATCCTTGGTACAGTCTTTCAGTTCGCGTCCGGGGCTACCCCATTATAACGAAATGTGTGCCACTGTCTCTCTTTGACTTGGAGCCCTTGAGAAACAACGACGGGGCGTTCCGTTCAAAAACGCACATTGTTTGGTCGGGTAAAACGGGATATGTGCCTAATCAGTTGTCGGCCGTGAGTAATAACTGCAACAGTTATGCTATACTATTTCAGTCCAGCACGTGCGCTGTCATAAAAGTGTACGACAGGGATACGTCGTCTGTCCTTCACGTCATTTCACGTTCCTCGCGACTCATGTTCCCAACTACCTTCTGTCTTACATCGCGCGGAACTGTGCTGTATTCTGACAGCTGCACTGAAAAGCTCCTTGAAATCGACGTCGTATCTGGCCACAAGCTGCGTAGCAAATTTGTGCGCGGCTCGATGCAGGCCATCGACGTTGATGTCAAGTGCACCCGAGTTATTCTAGCTTCATTCTTTCACGAAAAAGGTCGCAGTAAAATTCAATGTCTCGAGTACGACGGGTTCACCGAGTTGTTCTCAACGAGCGACTACGTCATTACAAAAGCTGTGAAGTTCATGCCAAATTCGAATAACTGTTTCCTAATCGTGTCGTTCAATTCCAGCACGAAAGAGGCGATGATTAAAGTTCGTGATGTACGGCGAAGACGTTTAGATGGCTGGGGGCGTTTTGGTCCCGTTGAGAGCTACCAATTTGTTTCGGCAGTGTTCTCTCCTTCCGGCAAGTCTGCTTATATTACCACAGGCAACACTACTTCTACTCAGGCCTTTTACATGAATCTCGAAACAAGACGAGTCTCTGAGCAGCCCATTTCCGGATTTATGTCACTTTCCATTTGTGGGGACAAGGTCTTGTCTTGCGTTTCACAGCAGAAAAAAACTTAAGTTTTTTGTTTATTTTGTACATTGAAACAGAAATATACTCACACATTGAATACAAAAATGCTTGCGCGTTTACGAAAGATATCACCTGAAACGGCTGCAACTGTGATAGTTAAGTCGATGGAAAATGGAGGGAAGGCTGGTTGTATTGGAGGAGCCATGTGGGGATCCTACCGTGTTGGCAGAATCATGGAAAGAGATGGATTCAAATACCCTCGGACACACTGTTACTTCAACGGATGTGACAAGTGCTTCGCGGCTGGCTGTATTGCCATGAGTGCTGCTTATTACGGTTCAGCGGGTTTCTTGTGGCCGATTACCATACCCTATTTCGGGTTGAGATCCTTTCTGTCTTGGCGGAAGGACCGTGTTGTCGATGCCTAAAATTGGACCAAAACATCCTTAAGATGTCTTCACGCGGCGCTGTTTGTAGAGAGCAGCACCCAACGCGCAACACACAATGGTCACAATTACGGCTATGACCATAAATGAAATGGCCAGCACGATACTATTGTACACACACCAGTTGTGTGCTTTCTGGATTAAGTCCGCCACACGCTTATTCTTCGTAAACCAGCTGTAGGAGAGGTGGTGAAACACGTAACCGGTCAACCCTAGGTTTCTTCCAAACCGCCGCTTCCTGACGCTCTCCATCGATTGGGCGGGCAGAAAGTTGACAACCGCTGCATACCGCAAGACCATTTTCTGCAAAGCCGCCGGTCCTGTTAAAGCCAGTACAGAAAGACCACTCACCGACCGAGACGGTGCGGTGGCCGTAATTTGCTGTAAAAGCCAAAGCAGACCAGGAAACAGCGGCCGCGGAGCGTAAAACCAGTGGTTGTTGCATGCACTCGGCCCGTCCAATGCCAGCTTGTCGTCGTCCCAAGACACAAAAAAATCATGATTAGTGGACAGCAGGTGGTTGAAAGGCTTTAAACACTCCGAGTCTGTATCCACGTACATGCCGCCTTGGGCGAACAGAATGGCATACCTGGCCAAATCGGACTTGGCTCCGAAGTTTCCCAAACGGTTGTACACGCTAAGCACAAGTGGTACATCTTTAAATACATTTCCTTTCAGCAGCTCTGTTATGGCCATGTCGTCCCAGAACACCATTTCCGCCTCTGGGAAAGCATTTGCCCACGATTGCCAGTATCGATCGTATTCCGGAAAGGCCGCAAGCATGTTTTCGCGTCCCTGCATCCATATGGCGTGAATGAGTAGAACCATACCTGTTCGAATGTTGTTCAGGAAGAGGATAATATCTGATGGATGCATACCGGCTATATGACATAATAGTATTGCCATTCCGTTTGGCGGTATGGCTGATATTTTTTGAAGGGCAATGAATTATCCACGTACGTACAGCTGTGAACAAATTGTTCGAAGCATATGTACGTATCAGCGCCCGGCTTTGTGACGTACATATACAAGCTGAAAAATTACGCAAATACCATCCATTTTCATTGAAGAAGACGTCAATAATGGTTGTCCCATCCCTTCAAAGGAAACCCCCAAGCTTGCATATCCTTCAGCAAAGCGCAGTACGAATCCCGTGTGTGCACTGGTATCTGCAACCACCTTCTTTCCGCCTCCCTGACAACCTTTTCATCAAGGTAGTCGTATCGCCAGCCAGGACCAGTTCCTGGAATAACACCGCCTTCCCGCAAATACCACCGGCACAACCAAAACCGCCCGTCAATGAAGCACTGATTAAACGCAACATAACCAGTTCCGCCCAAGTTCAAGCATCGTCTCAAGGCTGCACGGTTGGGTCCGTGCTTAATGGTCTGACTCAGCTCAAGTTCAGATTTTATTCTGGCTTCTTCCCATATGCGCTTATCATCCATGATGGAAATGATCATGGGGACAGTCACGTTCTCTGGTCGAATGCCGCGTTCAAGCAACACTTGCATAATAATCTCCATCTGATCTCTGTTGTAGCCGACATTAGTTATCAACTTTTCGTCAGTCACTTTCTGCATCTCAAAATTCAAATGTGTGTGGGGACTTTTCCTAAAATTTCGAAACACATACAAACCAAAGCAACTTCCAAAATGGCCAGCATGTCTTTCCTCTGCTCGTCGACAAAAGATATGGCACTGAAGCGTCATCTTCCTCTACTACTCTTCTCCAGCAAGCATGGCGGCATGACAACATACGAGGACTCCTGCGGGCGTAAGACACACATTGGAGTGTTTCACAACCAGAAAGACGGTCCCGGCTCTGTGGTGGCCTTAAAAATAGAATGCAGAGATGATGAGGATGCCGAGCTGTACTGTACTGTGCTGGCGTATGTAGATTCGGAGAAGCTAGCCCGCCACGTAAAGGGTTCCAAGAGTGTCACAGTGCACATTCAGTTTGACAATGCTCGGGTTGAAGAAAAGTTACAAGCAGTTATGAAGGCCCTGGACATGTTTGCGTACACATTTTGAGAACAGCTATTTTCATTGTAAAGTAATAATAGAAGAGACAATGTCGACCGCGCCGTACATCCCGCTGGGATCCATAATTCAGCTAACTATCGCTGACGTATGCAACAACATCACAAAAAACTTGACAGCAAACTGTTTAACAGGCGGTAATGTAATGGCAAACGGGGGCGTGCCTACTGCAGTTATGATCTTATCAGCAAGTGGAGCGGGGGGCGTTCTTAAAAATCAGGACGTCATATCAGTTATAAATCTGTCGTGCGCGGAAGCCTCCTCCCTACAGCTTAATGCTGCACAAACCGGATTGATCTGGCAGCCACTGGCACAGCTTGCAGCTCCTACTGCAACTTGGGTTGTTTGGCATAACGGATCTGCAGCTGGCGAGGCCCTGCTACATACATACAAGATTCAGCTGGTGGATATGACTACGGGTTTGACTGTTATGCTGGCCATTCCAGACACAATCACAACTGCTCCATTTTCAGCCGTAACTGGGTGTCAGCCTCTTGTGGTGCCAGCATACTTTGAGTTCAACCCACCATCGTCAGAGTCTATGGTCCTCCCACAACCGTGGTGGTTAAATGTAGCCGGACCAGCATGGCAGGTGCCTTACTGGTGGGTCCCGTCATGGTACCCCAGCTGGGGAACATGTCCTCCATGGTACCCTTACTGTGGCTGGAGCGGCGGCATCCCAGGAAACTACATTCCAGGCCCAGGTCATCACTACTGGCCTGGACATGGGGGATGGTGGCACGGAGGCAGGGGAAGAGGGCGGGGTGGGCTCATGCCAGGACAAAATGGAGGCGGCATTTATCATGGCGGGGGGAGAGGGATGCCAGGACAGAACGGAGGAGGTATATATCATGGCGGCGGGGGGCGCGGGGGTTCAACCGATTTGGGAGGAGCTGGTTTGGGACGAGGTGGAGGGTTGGGACTAGGCGGAGGAATGGGACGTGGCGGAATGGGACGTGGAGGGATGGCCGGTGGTGGGGGAATGGCAGGAACAGGTATGGCCAGTGGCGGCGGAGCTGGTTTGGGACGAGGTGGAGGAATGGCCGGTGGAGGAATGGCTGGTGGCGGCGGAGCTGGTTTGGGACGAGGTGGAGGAATGGCCGGTGGCGGCGGAGCTGGTTTGGGAAGAGGCGGAGGGATGGCCGGTGGAGGAGGAATTGGAGGAGGGCGAATGGGAGGCGGTGGTGGAGGAATGGCCGGTGGCGGCGGAGCTGGTTTGGGAAGAGGCGGAGGGATGGCCGGTGGAGGAGGAATTGGTTTGGGAAGAGGCGGAGGGATGGCCGGTGGAGGAGGAATTGGAGGAGGGCGAATGGGAGGCGGTGGTGGAGGAATGGCAGGAGGGCGAATTGGAGGCAGCGTTGGAAGAGGTCGATAAATGAAAATATATTAACAAACTTAACATAATACTACCATGCTTGCGTGGTATTCAGATGACAGTGACAGCAGCACAGACAGTGACTATTCGGACACTTCGTCAAGTCGGTCTCTTGAAGACGACTCCTCATGTTCCTCCTCGTATTCGTCTTCATGCTCAACAGACAGTGACGACATAATTTACAGTTTGGGTGGTATTAGAACAACTGGCAATCCATCGGAAAAGGATACCAAAACAGTTAATGACAAAATCATCGCCTTGCTCGACATTTTGTCGGATCCCATTAAAATACAAGCGGAAGCAGGAATCCTCCAGAGAGACAACAGGAAGAGATCTCAGTACGAAAATCTTCGTACATATAAAAGACCGTACGTTGAAGGAAAAAAAGTGCGCAAAATTCTGGCAGAAATACTTCTGAGTTACGTTGACAAACCGGATTATAACCCAGCTGCTAACATTGAACAACTTAAAGATTTGGATATATCGGATATAGATGACGACATCAAAAAACAAATTCAGAAGTATACAGAAACAGCTGTCGCGGCTCCAGCAAAGAAGAAAGCTTCCGGCAGAGGAGCATCAGCAGCTGCGGCAGCTGTTGCAGAGGATGGAGAAGACGAAGAAAAAGAAAAAGGAAAACGTCCTCCAAAGAGGAAAGCTTCCGGCGAAGGGGCAGCTGCGCCAGCTGTAACACCGGCAACTAAAACCAAGAAAACCGCTCCAAAGATAAAAAGCCCACCAACCTCTGCCATAGAAACCGAAACAGACACCGAAAACGACGATGATTCCAGCCCAGAAGATAAAGCCGCAGAAGAAGCCGAAGAATCCGGTTCAGACGAAGAAGCAGATATCCCAGCTACAATTCTGGATAAAACAGATCCAGCCCCTGTATCACCCGCACGTGCACCTAAACCAGGACGTAAAACTCCTCTAAAAACCGATCCCCGTAATCCTGGAAAACGGACACGTCAGGAGACACTTGCTTTTGTGGCCGCAAACGAAGAAGCGGCCCCACGCCCGTATAAATCGGCACGTACGACACTTACGACACCTCCAGCTGCTGCGGCAGCTGCGGCGGCTCAAACAGGAAGTGGTGTAAAGAAGCCACATCGTTACAGACCGGGTACTGTAGCCTTACGAGAAATACGCAGGTACCAGAAAAGTACGAACTTGTTACTACGCAAACTACCTTTCAGGAAACTAGTACGGGAAATTGCACAAGAATTTAAAACGGAAACGCGATGGCAAGCAGACGCTTTGCTGGCATTACAAGAAGCAGCAGAATCTTATATCATCGGAGTGCTTGAAGACAGCAACCTCTGCGCTATACACGCAAGACGAGTAACAATATTTCCAAAGGACATGCAGCTGACAAGACGACTTAGAGGAGAACACTGACCATGTTTCGACAAAATATAAAGAGACAAGTAATACATTGACATAGATTTAAGCCATGGAAAACATGTGGTCAAGCGCAGAGGAGGACTCTGAAGAGGATGAGGAAAGTCAAGTAGCGAAGGTAATAACCGCAATCCTCGACAGCATTAAAAAATCAAAACTGGTTTCTAAACTATCCTGGGACAAAATTCATAACTACGCAACTGGACCACCAACAAAAGCGTCCAGCACGTCTCTTCGCCTTCTGGATACATTCCGACATCACCTAGCAATTTTGTTACAAACAGTAAACGGAATGACGTCGCCGTTACCTATTGACACAGCTCTGTACCTCACTGAAACTCTGCCCACAATACTAAAATCGGATGTCAGATTCAAACAAATGGAAATGGCATACAGGCCACATATACAGGACATTATGCATACCATCCGTGAAATCGAAAGCAGACAGGCAGCCGGATTTGCCGACGAGGATATGCAGCAACCGTTTCATGACTACATTTCGTCTGTACTTGCTTTAAGCCGGCCAGACATCGAGACAAAAAGTGCCGATTTGCTGAAGACCATGAAAAACGACGTTCGTAGCAATACAGTTACTGTTACGACTGTCAAGGAGTATCAGCCTTTCCAAGTTGTCTTGGACTACTTGAAACAACTTAAAAAACGATTGCAGAAGGAAAAAATCACCAAATTGATGCCGGAATTGAATGCTTTTATTGCTGAAGTTAAGGAACGCTCAAAGGCCTCAAGAATCAAGAACGACACGATCGTTGCACATCTCCTTAACGAGGTGACCAACATAAAATCCCGAGCGGAATTGCTGAACAATATTCGCAAATTTCGTCAGTTCCGCGACCACCTGAATTCAACAATCGCAAGAAGATTGCAGCAGAAGTACAACCAAGTCGAACGTCAGTTGAACAAAGACAGCGACTCGGAAAGAAGCGACAACGAAGAATTTGTCCGAGTACACGCAGCTACAAAGCTGTATCCCTTCAAGAATTTCTCGGGACCAGTTCACAGCCTCTCCACAGGTGACATTCACAGCGCAGTGCTATTACTGGGAAGAATGCAAACAGATGTCCGAAGTCACCGTGTTGAATTAAACGAAGACTCGGATTTCAAGCCATTCAGCATTGTCGCGCAGTACTTAAAGGAATTCAGAGATAAAGTGGCAAAGTGGCATAATGGAAACGCTTTCAACGAGGGAGCATTGTCATTATTCATGCAAGAGGTACAGGTGAGATCACGGACATGTAAAATACTCCTTGATTCGATTCAAACGAAACGTTTGAAAAACATGAACAGCGTGCGGAAAGAGAATGTGCAAGAACAAACAGCCATATTTTATGAAAACTATGATCATTTTTCCGCGGTTGAAGCTGAATCAATTGTTGAAATGTTGTCATTTGGCCAATCGGATGCTAACGGAAGCAACCCCTTCAACCCCCGAGAATTCATTCCCGAAATCGAAAAAGCGAAGGATCTAGGTGACATTACACGATGTCTAACAAAACTGCGAGAACGATTGCGTAGCGAAACCATCTCTTTGGGGAATATAGCGGATTACGATCCGCTTCATAACATCACACTACAAATCCAGGCAACAAATGCAAAATTTACAACCATGGCCGGCTCTGACGCGGACAAACAACGTTTCCTCCAGATAATGAATGATTTAAACGATGAGATAACCGCTAGAACTATAAACGCCAAGGGAGTCCAGCACCAGTCTCAAGCAAAGCAGTACACAAAACTGTTCATGGACAGGCTAGCTAAAGCATCAATCAATGACAAACAGAACATGAAAATTGAATTTTATGCCCACATTGACTACTTTGATCCAGAAGATATTGTCAAAGTCCATACTAAATTTGCAGAACCTGACTTATATCACGCCCCTGCCACACGGGTACGGTCGTCGTCTACCTCGTCGTCTACCTCGTCTTCTACCTCGTCTTCTACCTCGTCTTCTACCTCGTCGTCCAATTCGTCGTCTTCCAGTTCGTCGTCTACCTCGTCGTCTACCTCGTCTTCCAATTCGTCTTCCAAACCCACAGCAAGGACACCTTTGAAATTATCCCCTGGTGCTTTAGCTATTCTAGAAATTCGCAAATACCAAGCCAGTACTGATTTGCTTCTCCGAAAACTTCCTTTTCAGAGGTTGGTAAGAGAGATAATTCAGAAATTCAAACAAGACTTTCGATTCCAAAAAACGGCTTTACTTGCCTTGCAAGAAGCAGCCGAAGATTATGTTGTAAGTTTGCTAGGAGATGCAAATCTGTGTGCCATTCACGCTAGGCGTGTAACCATAGTTCCAAATGATATTCGGTTGTCAAGAAGATTAAGACGGGAAACGGCATGAGAAACGAATTGACGAAGTCAATATATAACTTACAAGAAGTAACAGCACATGCCCCGTCAACCATGCCTAGTAAGCGAAAAGTAGTGGAATGGCTATCGGACGATGAAAATCAAGAAGATTTAGCTTTGGGTGGCGTAACGACAAGATCATCCTCCAAGCCAAAACCTGCCGAACCAGTCGTTAAGCCAGTAGCAAAGGTCAAGCCAGGTGCAGAAAAACTCAAAATAGCGGCAAAGGCTCCCGCGACATCGGACCGTAAAACAAGATCCAAAAACGAAGTTCGCAAACAAAAGGGACCTGCTAAAATTGAGCAAGACGCAAAAACCTCCGATTCTGAACCTGAAAGCTCGGATTCTGATTCCGATTCTGAACCAGAGACGGACGCAAAAACCTCCGACACATCCAGCTCGGATTCCGATTCTGATTCTGAAAGCTCGGATTCTGATTCCGATTCTGAACAAGAGACGGACGCAAAAAATTCTGACGCATCCAGCTCGGATTCTGATTCTGATTCTGAAAGCTCGGATTCTGATTCCGAATCTGAACAAGAGACGGACGCAAAAACTTCCGAAGCATCCAGCTCGGATTCCGATTCTGATTCTGAACAAGAGACGGACGCAAACACTTCTGACACATCCAGCTCGGATTCCGATTCTGATTCTGAACAAGAGACGGACGCAAACACTTCTGACGCATCCAGCTCGGATTCCGATTCTGATTCTGAACAAGAAACGGACACAAAAACTTCTGACGCTTCCAGCTCGGATTCCGATTCTGATTCTGAACAAGAAACGGACACAAAAACTTCTGACGCTTCCAGCTCGGATTCTGAATCCGATTCGGAGGTCAAGTGCGACACGAATATTTCCTCTTCAGATTTCATGAACACCATAAAACAAAAAGCCGTGTTTGGCATGTCACCGGAAGAGCTCGCAAAAGTGGAATGCCAGCTGAAAGCACTAGTGACCGCAGACAAAATCTCCAAGGCCGACAAAAAACTCGCCAGACAAACATTGGAAGACAATCAGATCAATGATGCCGAAATACGGAAGGACCCTGCAGCTGCATTCCAGAAACTCAAGCTGCTTGCAAAAAAAGCAGAAGAACCTAGCGCGGACAACGCTCCATACCCCTTAAACACGGTTGTACACATAGCGAATTCCATACTAAAGCGTGCAAAATCAAAAACGCTTAGGATACAAATCAAGATATTCAGAGGGTCCGTCCAAAAGAAATGGCTAGAGCCCATAGAGATTAAACCTGCAGCGACGCTACCGACAGACAAACTTGATGAAAGCAAGGCTAAGAAACGTGAACCGGATTCCGACGGGAAGGAACCAGAGAAACCCGTGGTTAAGAAACCTGTTTCAAGTAAAGACGAACCAAAAACAGTGCCAAAACCGGAAACCAACCCTCGCAATTTACGATCGGCTTCGAAAACAACCGTGCCGGAGAAACCAGATGTAAAAAAGGAAGCCAAGAGCGAGAAGAAGAAGGACGCCAAGGAGAAGGAGAAAGACGCCAAGGAGAAGGAGAAAGAAGCCAAGGAGAAGGAGAAAGACGCCAGGAATAAGAAGAAAGACGTTAAGACAAAGAAGAAGGACGCCGAGAAGAGCACTAGTGAACAGAAAGACACCAAGAAGAAGGACGCCGAGAAGAAGTTACTCAAGAAGAGCAAGAGCGAGAAGAAGGACGCCGAGAAGAAGTTACTTAAGAAGAGCAAGAGCGAGAAGAAGGACACAAAGAAGAAGAAGAAGGACGCCGAGAAGAAGGACGCCAAGAGCGAGAAGAAGGACACAAAGAAGAAGAAGAAGAAGGACGCCAAGAAGAAGAAGAGCAAGAGCGAGAAGAAGTACGCTAAGAAGAAGAAGAAGGACGCCGAGAAGAAGTTACTCAAGAAGAGCAAGAGCGAGAAGAAGGACGCCAAGAGCGAGGATCCCGAAGCCTTGCAATCAGATCAGATAGTATCTGTTCTTGAATCTGCTCTGGAAGTAGCAAAGCTCAAAAGCAAAACAGAATCCAAGCTGAGAACTGGTAAACATAAGCACCGGAAGCACCAAAAAACAAAGAAGCTCATTGAAGACTTCCGTAAAAACAACACCGTAATGCCAACAACAATCATTATTCAGACGCAGTTGGATGAGAAACGAAACAAGGGTTGCAACTATGCTTGCAACCGGATAAACCGCTGGCAAGATGACTACGTGGACCGTCAATGTGGCGTCGACAAAGAGTTTGTGAAGTATGGGGATGACACGATTGACACGTGCGGGTTCATAGTGGACAGATCGAAATTGGACAATTTAATTGGACCCATTACAATTTTCGATGATGATGATTTCTTATAAACAAAATACAGTACGGTTACAACCTCATTCGTTTGCGGGGCGTGGGTGGGAGTTCGTCGTCGAGAACAGGCAAGGCATCGTACGCCGACTCAATCTCAGCCATTAAGTACAGTGTTCCAGGTCCACAGGATCTCACAGAACCTATGACGGTCCTGAAATTTCCGAGGCTTCCCATGCTGGCCATTTCGTACCCCAAGCTGGTAGGAAAAGACAGCGTCCCGGGGGCAGCAGAGTTGCCACGTAAACCTCCGAAGACCGAAGCCATTGCTTCCTCCTCATTAAACTCAGGTTCAGAGTCGGAGTCGAACACGGCATCCCCGTCATCCAACCCAACCTCGTCCATGAAGTCTTCAGCGTCATTGGGATGAAGGATGCCATTGTGAAACTCGGAGGTGGTGATTTCCTGCAACACGACGGGGGCGGCCCTCAGGCGCGGGGGTCCAATTAAAGTCCCAACATCTTGGACACGCGGCCCATCTTCCGGGAGTGTGCCCGCATCCGGGCCACTGTCATGTACATCTCCACCAAGAATCAGGCACTTTGAGAAGGCGTTGTATCCAGACAGAAACAGGTTAGCGATGGGGGCTCCGGGCACGCGCTGGCCAACCTGAGATATGTAGTTCCGGATGACAAAAGTTACGTCATGCCGCACCCGACGTCTCCTGTTCTGCAACACTCCCCTGACAATCCGTCCGTACCTGGACATGAAATGCAACACCGCTTCGCACCGCTGCTTCAAACTCCAGATGTCGATGGCCTTTGGAGAGTCATGCTCCGAGGCAAAAGCTGGGTAGACTAGAAACCCCATGGCTCGGTGCATGTCCGTGACTGACACCCCATACGCCGTTTCCCACTCCCTGCGTCGAAACAGGGGACTTCTCCAGAAACCGTCGAGCTTCCAGTTTTGACCCTTGACGGAATTGTAAAAGGGGGCGTACAGGATGTCCACGGCAGCAGCTCGCTCCTCCGGCCCCACCTCAGGACCAAAGTAGCCCCACAAAAAATCGGCCGTGCGTGGCTTCATGATGCATGCCTCCACCAGTCCGGCGTGAGTGGTCCACGCATGACAGGTTCCAGGCCAGTGCGTTACCTCAGCCTTCGTCCCTGACTTGTACACGGAAACATCAACCCCAGGGACTTCAGAGGGCAGGGGCGGTCCCCTGATCATCAGCTTCAAAAGAGGATTACGATTGGCCTCCTCTCTGGTTATGGCTGGCAGTATGTGTTCGATTGGCGGTTCCGCGAGACTGGCATCTGAAGTTTCCACAACAAAGGGAGTGTCCTTGTTGAAAAGGGCTTCGTGTGGGTTCTTTATCCTTCGGCTCTTGGACGTAGACGTAGTTCGTGAAGGAAGTCCGGTTTTCCCAGACCACACCCCCAGCATCCCAGGCGCCTTCTCCGTGAACAGGTTCAGCAGCGTTTCCTTCTTGGCCCCCACCACTGATAGCTGGGAGTTGAAGAACATCATATCCCACATGAACCTGGTGGTCAAGTTGCTAATGGTCTTGTACAGTTCGTACACCTCTGGTTTGGTGAAAGTGGATCCAAGCGAGGTCCTCTCACGTCCCAGGGACACTCGTAGGATGAATCCCACAGTTACCACTGGTAATTCTCCGAATGCCACCGGGTCCGGAGGCGCCATGTAGTACCCAGCAGGTGCAACACACGTTAAATCCCTCCAAGTAGCGCACAGGGATCTGGAAGAAGACACCAGCGCCTGCACAGGCCCGTACTCTTCAGAAAGGTACACGCGAGCCAGGCCATCAACCACTACTTCAGTCTGAGCGCTGTCCCCGTCAAGATCCGGCAACGCTGCAAGAGCCATCTGAAACTTGGCCTCGCGCACGGCTTCATGGAACGTGGCCGTCGGATTGTCCACCAGTATGTGCCTTGCTAACTGGAAAGCAGTCTGTTCCTCTACGTCCACAACGTTGAAACGACCCTCCTCCATGGCCGTGCCGTACTCCTCGGCAGGTGCTGCGTACACCTTCCCGAACGTCTCCCCCTCCTCCCCAGAATGGCACGTGTCCAATGCCATAAAAGGCCCGGGCGCATTCTTCATCGCGAATTTCACCGCTTCGTATACTAATCTTCTTTGTTCCGGGACACTGGCCAGGGCCAGAGCTCCAAAAGCCAGACGGGCGTACAGTGCAATGGGTTGTCCAGGCTGGACGCTCTCATCCTGAAATCCCATTTCACGGTAGTTCATGCGGTGCACGACGTACGCCACCCCGCCATCCTGGTACGAGGGATCGGAGAGGGGCGTCCCATTCTCCTCCAGAGGTGGAAACAAACACTTCCCGTCCACAATCGGATGCGCGCGGCCTGCCTTCGCTGTCAGGATGTAATCATCTCCCTTTTTAGTCTGTCGGACGGACAGGCGGCCAGGCAGCCTTCCAAAGGTGACATACGTTCCAGGGGGCATGGGGGGGACAGTGTTCATTGGCCCTATGTGATCGGTCACGGACCTGGCCCAGAAGTTCGGGTCGGATGCGGGAACTGGCACAAATGCCGGAAAGAATCTCACACCCGGGGCATTCAACATGCTGACATGAAACGTAATGGAGTAGGCGAAGAATATGCACTCTGCATAGATCCACTCGTGAGCGTTGGGACACGCAGGTGTACTCTGCTGCCGGATGTACCTAACAAAGATGACCCGGTATCCTGCCCCCATTACGAGCCCGTACAAGTTGGGGTTGTACAGCAGCTTGCACTGACGACCCTTTCGGCTTATCCTCACACAGTTGGCAATGTCGGTAGGCGTTTGGCGAAGGTGAAAACCAGGGGGGAGGGTGTCTGGCCGGTCTCCATAAATCTCCTCGTGGGAAAACACGGAGGCGGGAAGTTCTCGGCAGGAAGGCATGGCCACCTGAGGGCTTTCTGTGGCCCTGTCCACCACAATAGGGTTGAAATCCGTGACGTCCGTGCTGTCGGCGTGGGTGAACATGCGGGGTAGACAGGTCCCACGCACTGTTCGGCCAACATCGGAAAGGGGGGGCTGGCAAGACCCTCCCTCCGCCGCATAACAGTCATGTATGCGAATGGATTCCGCGACTGTCTTCGAACACGACGAAGACATCTAATTCGGGAGATATTTGTGGAACCGGAAACATTTTTTAGGCGTTTTATATTTTCATGATTCATTTCATTAACGCTTCTCCCTACATATCCATGTTGTCATACGCAAATCGCAGGGTATGCGGTGGCGGGAAAGACCCTCGTCCTGCGAAAACAGAACCGCCTCCGTCTACTCCTCCGAGGGACTGGCTCGGCCTGGACTGGAAGGTGTCCCCTCTTCCCTTACGGTACAGAAACACGGACAGAACGACTACAGCAATGAGCAGGAAAACCAGAAATACCAAAAGAATGACCACCGTGGATCGTTGCTTTTGCTGGCTGCTGGCATCCTTGCTTTCATCATCCAGAATGCAGCCAAGTTTGGCAAGACGGGATGCGAGCGATTGGTGGGATGCCTTCAACGAGCCCAGGGCTTGGCTCTGGGATGCGTTTTCACTGCTGAGTTTCTGAATGGTGGCAGTCATTTCCGGGTGCATCAGCTGTGCTACGTGGTACGTCAGCTGGTAATTTCCCCTCACCGTCTCCACCGTTTGTAACTGCACAACCTCTGGCAGGAAAGCTACCGCCGGAAGGATTTTTTCAATCAGCATTAATAGCAGACTGGACGTGTCACCCAACTCCGGCATGGCGTCTCGCATGGCGATGGACAGTTCCAATACAATCTTGTTAAAGTACAGCCTAGTTGTCTCATTCACGGCTGTCAGTACTGCAGCCACGTGCCCAGCTGGCAGGGACTGGAGTGACATGACGACTTGGTGCAGCTGGTCTGGATTGTTTTTCGGTATGACTACTCTAGAGAACGTATTCCGAAACGAGTCTGTAATGTCATCTGTTTGCGGGGAGGGGGTCTTCCCAACTGCATACAAAAAACGTAGCACTTCGTGGAAGGCTTGCTCCGACCGCGACATCGGCTGCCCAGCAGGAGGGTCTGCAGGCATGTCTCCTCCTTGTTCAGTGGACATGGTATGGGGAGAAGGAACAGTGTTAGTATTAAGGACACGTATTTTCCAAAAGCTGAGGAAGTTGGACGCAAGGCAAAAAAATCATTACGTGTAAATTTTTAGAATTAGTTTCTGTGTATTGCAGCCACAATAGCAATTGTCCACGCGGAATGGACATCATCCGAACCAGTCACAAGCAGTGGAAGCTGTCCGGCGTTGACCCGTCAACGTTAAACTTGCTGAGGCATTCCCTCCTGGCCGACGTCCCGGTACAAGCTGTCGACCGCGTTACGTTCCATTCGTACAATGGACCTTGGGAGAGTGAGTCGATAGCTCATCGACTGGGGCAAATTCCAATACGTGGCCTGGAACCCATGACATTCGACTTAAAAGTTGAGTGCCCTCCAGACAAGCAGTTGCTATGGGCCACCGCTGCAGAAATCGTTGGAGGCGAGGGAAGAATTGTAAGGGGAGACGAGCCGGTGTTTGGGAAGAGCTCAGCATTCATGCTGGTGCCATTGCTGGCAGGACAGAAAGTTCATGTAACGTGTCACACCTCCTTGGGCACTGGCAGAAAGAGAACAACTTGGAATTCAACGCTTCCGGTTATCACGCACTTAGATGATGGTTCAAATGTATTAACGGTGGAAACCACAGATGCCATACCGGCAAGAGATGCCGTGCTGGCAGCTTTGGAAGCTGGAAAAAGGGCTTTCTCTGCATTACTCACTTAATAATAAGAATACTTAACTGCCCAGTAACAGTGACCTCGGCGTTGGTTGGCGAGCTTACCCACACCTGAGAGTAGTACGTACCTGCAGCAAGGTCAGCGATTGATTGAATGGCCAGGACCGGCACAGAAGTATCTTCACTGGCTGTTAAAGTCACCGGCAAAGATACATTAATAGTTGCAGATGGTACGGCAGGATTGTACACTTTTAAAGTAACCGTGACATCCATGGCGGCAAGATTAGTACTTAACACCACCGTGCCTGCAAATTTAATGGACACACTACCCGAACAAGCCAATGAAAATGTTGTGCCTGGAGTATTCAGCACAATACCAGTGCTAGTCAATGTAATGGGACTTCCCTGTGCATTGACTTCCGTAAAAGAGGATGAAGAGTAGGACATCCTGGTTAAGAATAGATAAGGTTACAATATCCGCAGCTATTTTTCTCACTGCCGCACAATAAGAACAGATTGGAAACCTGCCACGGTAATTATAGCCGTTTCAGCAGGGCCCAACGATATGCTTAACTGAGACGCGTACGTTCCGGGAGTAAGCGTGGCCGATTGAACTACAGCAAAGGGTACATACGTACCGTTTTCTGGCACTGTAACGTCAACTGGAATGCTGACGGTGTTGGGAAATCCAGGCGAAAGAATGTTATAGTACTCCATGGCCAGCTCGAAGGTATAAGTGTCACCGGGACCGGGGGAAGCGGTTTCTCTAAAAATAGATCCCGAAATCTCCATTACAACGTTTGATGTACACGCTACATTGAATAAAAGGGGTTCTTCCTCTGCCAACAAAACACCGTTGGAAGGAACAGTACCTGTAGTTTGCACGGGCTGGGTCACAACAGCAGACACAGCGGGCCGGCGACATGAGCCACACGAAGTGGTACAGGTAGTTGGGCAGCACGACCGTCTGGCACAGGACATGAGGACAGGATGGAATGTTGCAACACACCCGCATAAAATACCGGGTGGACGTTTCAGAAACAGCAAACCACAATGTCATTTCTAATGCCGAATCGTATCATACCTTATACGCCAAAACATGGCCGCTAAATTCACCAAGACAGCAGATCAGTTGAGGGGATACACATGCCCTCAATGTGGCCAGCTCGGGCAGCATTTTGAGGACAGATGCCCGGTAAAAGCATTTGTAGGGGTTCCCGAGGTCCAGCGAAAAGCCATGCAGGAGGCTGCCGTCGAGGAAGCCTATGGTCCTTCAGTGGACGATGCCATGCCTCCAGGATTCATCTCGGGCATGGAACTACAATGCATTCTGCGAAAACGAACAGATGTGCCATCGTACCTCCGTTGTGCAGCCTGCTGCCTGTTGGCCACAGACCCTGTATGGTGCCAACAGTGTGATGTAATTATGTGCTCACAATGTTTGGCACCTCCCGAGGAGATATGGGTGTGCCCCGTATGTCGAACCCGTGCTGAAGATAACTTTCATGTGGTTACCCCACTGCGAGAAATGGCCACCGCCTGGATGCATGCCATGACCGTAGCAATTGACACGAAAATGCGGCTAGCATAATGTGACGTACTGTACAACAAATTAGAATTCTAACAGGAAAACACACACTATGGACGGTAATTTAGACAGATTCTGCATGGAAAGGAAGGAGGGAGACATTGTGCAAGACGTCAACGGAAATCCATTAACGGTTGGACGAGTAGTGGTTGAGAAAAAGGGAAGGCACCTCCTCCTTTGCATAGTGACAAATATTGACCAAGCCGAGGTCGTGGTGTCTCCTTTGATACGAGTGGCTGCCAGACAATGGCGCTGCTCTAAAGATCGGCATGCCTGCTTTCCAGACCAATTACGCATAACCCATTTGCTAGAAGGAATCGAAATTATATTTTGATAATAAAACAAAGCAAAAAATCAGTGGCCCAACAACGTTGAGAGGGAAATGGATCGGTCGAAGACCCAGAAATGACTGCCGAATTTCGACCAACACATGCATGGACAACAGCACAAATTAAAGAAACTGCACAACGGCTGAATGCAACAGAGACTGTTCCATCATTAGAATCGTTACTGAAACAGGCCATGGCAACCGCAACACCGAAAGACCTTCCAGCCGTCTTCTGGGTCATGGATGCATGTATTAAGCAGTCGCCAAAACTTATCCATGCGGTTCAAAACATCGTTAAGGGACTGCCAGAATCTATTCAACCTCAGATTGTCTCCATCGTACAGCACTGGGTGGCGCTGCGACTCGTGCCAGCCCCATTCATTCCTAGGACCACCTACGGCTACTTCCATTGGAAGAGGGTGTACCGTGAGGCAGCTGCTGCGAAAACGTGCCCTCCGTCTCCCCCTGTAACTGGCTTGGCCGTGTGCGGAGGCACGTGCGCGTACTGTAAAGACAAGTTGGACATTCGATTTGACGACCTGAGGAACGACTGGGTGTACGTGGACGGCGTGTGCGACCAAGATAACATTCCCAGACACGTTAACTGTATGGACCTCATGCAAATTATGGGTAGGAATGGGTAACACGCGTGCGCTGATGTCGTTGAGTGAATATAACTTAACCGGGTTGTACACAGCTTCCAAGGAAAAACGGGCGGAGGTGTTAAGAATGTACATCGCTTGTCACGGACTGACACCTGCGGAAGCAGATGCCATCATTGCTCCTTTGCTGGGGTCCATTTCTGCTATGAAATTTGAAACCAAACTGAATGAAGTCATGTACGCAATTACTTCCAGAATGTTGGCCATGCCGCCTTCCGTGTAAAAATGTCCTCGTAAAATGCAACACAGACATCATGAATTACAGTGAAGACGTGGAAAGGAGACACTACTCCGTGAAGACAGCTCCAAAGCATAAAGCCTTTTTTGGAGGGGTATTTGGCAAAGACAAGCACCCCCTTTGCGAAGCCCTGGGCCCCAACCAAATCCCGGAATGCGAGCATGCGGTGGCAGCCACCGGGTGGAAGTTCGAGCTGGGGGAGGAGCTGTACAACGCAGATGGAAAAAAACAGATTCTGAAGTGCAACTGCGACATTGAAATGCTCCTGCCGCAGTGGAAAACAATGTCGATCAACACCGAAAACGCGGAAATGGACAAAGTGCATCGATTTCTGTCGGCCACGGACACCCACGAGCGAGGGCATGCCACCGCATGCCGATCGTTGGCCCAAATTACAAAACTTCTGGCCGAGAACATGCCCGACACTGTACAGCCAAGCAAGCGAGGCCAGTTTAATGGGGCTTTTAACTACTTTGTACATCAATTTTACAAAGTCCTGGCCAAAGAAGCCGACGTGCTGTTTGACGAGTACACACGGCATGGAGGGATGTACGAGGCTCAACTCTCAGACGGAGAAGACTCCACTGACACGGAAGACCTTGAGTTCATGTTTGACGACACCTTACCTGGGGAGGTTGATGATGATCATTCTAAAGACGCTGCTCCATAATTGTGCGCAAGATGGCTGACACCCCTCCTTCCACATCCTGCTGCGAGTCGTACAAGTCAGTTGTGGGTGCCACGGCTATGCTGGCTGGTAATGCGGGAGTGGTTAATTCCGTCCTGGCCACTTGACTCCACATATTTATGATGGCGCCCCCTGATCGTTCCGCTAATTCTCTGTATCGAAGCGGCAAAGGTTCTGCCATGTCATCCAGGGACTCCACCTTCTCAGGGATTGTCTGCAGAAGGTCAACTTTGTGCTGCCTTTCCTCCGGGCGGAGAACCAGCTGCACACGCAGGGAAGTAGCCAGTTTGGAAAATCCCATGGACCGCTTGCTGAATGATACACCCTTGTTTTTTAGTTCCATGTTTGACAGCAACGACGCAAATATTCCAAGCAATATCTGACAGATGCTAATGACAATGTCGCCCGGCGTAACTCGGGTTGTTACCAAGGTCGAAATCCCCTGACTGCCGACGACAATGGTTAATACAGATACAATCACCAGCGCAAATTTGTAAAGTTTGTTATAGTACAAAGCAGCCAGCTCGTTAATAGCGGAATTAAGTTGGGCCGTTCGCATCCACAGCCGAAGTTGGTGCTCTGACGGTTCGTCCCACCCATTCTCCCACTGAGAAACAACTGACATGGAATGGCAGCTTGTTATATGGGATGCACACAATAAAAACAAAACATTTGAAGCTATGTCACTGGAACGAAGTCGTGAGAACTCCAACGATTCCAAAAATAAATTCGTGCTGAAACATGTCTACCGTGTTTGCTGTAGCTGACGCTGTACAAGATGAGTTTGACAGAATTCTGGATTCCATGAACGTGGTCCCGGTTATCCCTGAACTGCTAACGTACGGAGAGGAGAAGTATGCTGTCGTTTGCCAGCATGCCATGACCTGCCAGGAGCGCCGCAAGGTTTACAACTGCGCACTGGCCAGAGTCGGCTGCCAATCCTGCAGCCAACATGCTAAACAGCTGGTCGGCCTCAGCACCAGAAAGGGTCCAGTGTTTGAGTTTTTTGAGAACGATCGCAGCTGCCCCCATATCGCTAAGCTGTGTGACATGGCGGCAACGTTGTCAGAATCTCCTGTGGAAACGCTGAAAATCATGACAGGCGAGACCGTCGCCGGTCTGAACAAGGTCACAACCTCTCGAACGGATTACCACCACTACCATCGCGTACTGGACGCCGACACCATGAGAGACACTAACCCAACACCAGATGCCGCCACCATTACACTGCTGGAGAAGGCTTTTCGCCTGTACCTTCCAGAGATGTTCCCACGCCTCATTGTAGACTTAACCGCTGGTGGAGGCGTGACAGGCGCAATCGACTCCTTGAAGCTGGTTATGGAGTGCATGACCGAGTCCACGTACGGAGACACTGCCCAGTGGTCAGTGCGGTGGATGCTCCGTGTAATGGAGCACATTCAAGCCATGGGCACGTACAGCAGCATGACCAACAAGGAGAAGTTCCTGCTGCATGCCCAGTATCTCTTGTGGACTAAAATCCATCCTAGTGGCGACCACAGTGTCGTGTCCCCGCTTTTCCAACAAGCGTCCAACAACATTATGTCAATTCTTCAGGAGGCAAAGAGCAAGGCTGCCGCCAAGGCTATGCTCTCTGACCGCTTCTCACCCAAGACGTACAAGCGTCCACAGCAGAAAGAGTTGTCAGCTGCTGTTGTCAGGGCATCGGCTGCCAAGCTGGGAGCTTTCACAAATGAAATAATGACGGTGGAAGAAGTGAGGACGCTGCCAAACACGGTCACCCTAACCACTTGTACACCAGAGGAAAAAATGTACGCAGACCTTATGCCCAAACCTAAAAAGGTGGTCGACGATTCTGCAGGAGGGTTTGCCAAAAGGTGTGGAGGAGCGCTTGCCTCCAAAATCTCAGCCATCAAAACAGTGGACGACCTGGTTGAGTACGCTCGCAAACACCCCGCATCCGCTGTAATGGTTCAAGCATCCACTTTGTCGGAAGCGTTCATAGTGCGCACCGACCTGAATGAGGACGTCAGGAACGTGCCCCACTTCTGGGGCTACCACACCACTACATGCAAGCCTAAAATGGCCAACGTCACGGACATAGTGCCCATTTACGAGTATATCCCAGAATTTGCTAACTGCGTGTTTGTCTTGAAAGACACACCAATCAAGCCCACTGGAAACGTGTGCTTCCCCGCCTTTCTGAAGGTCAAGTACGAGAGGGAACTCCGTGAGGTGTTTGAAGCCCTAAATCGAACTTCTACTATGAAGTGGATGGCCCCAGGACCCTCTGGACAGTACGCCACCGGCGGAGGTCTGACAGCCGCCAATAAGGAGGGAAAACTAAAGAATCCTCTGGTGGCAACCGTGGACGGTGTGCGGCTGGAGCTCCGGTCAGTTATGACCACTTGTTCATCCTGCCACCGCCTCCTGAAACAAACGGATGCCCTGCCAGGAAGCAATACGCACATTACGTGCACAGCCTAAAAGTTTATCACAATTAAATAGTACGAACTATATTGCAGGGAGGTTATGATTCTGAAAGATTAACACGTTTTGTGCAAACCACCCCATGTGTGTTCCCTCAACCAAATAATCAGTTAACCGCTTCTGGGTTTGGACACAATGCTTCAAACCAGCTTTCACAAACATATCCACCCAGTGCTGCTTCGAAAAAAGATTAATGTAGTTGGTCTCCTTCGCACCTGGTTGGCTGCTTGACCAAATCAGCGTGCATCCGGGGCGCATCGATTTTGTAATGTGATCGACCACTGCTTGATTATGCTCTGGACTGAACGTATTGAACGCTTCCAGACACAAAACCAAATTACACTGGCTGCCATCTTGCTGCTTCATAGCCACATCCACAGGGTCCCAAATGGCCATCTGCACCCCAACCTGCTTCAGAGCATGAGCGTACACCGCACCTGGAATGATGCCAATGTTTGCGCCCACTTCCACCTTTGTAGGCTGGAATCCGCCGAAATCTACTAGCCACTCTGCCAGCCTGCGTGCACAAGCTCCCTGTTCATTCTCAACGGCGACGAAAGAATCCAGAATAGGATTTCGAACTACCATGACCTCCTCCTCCTCCTCCAGCACCGGTTCATAATACCGCGCTCCAATTGCACGGGACTCCATAGCCGGTGCTGAGGGGTAGTGCTTTCCAAGCCAGGACAGCTCGGGCCGTTTTGTGGAAGGCTCATACCACCCACCACGAGTGTGAATATTCAATACCCCGTCAAAGTACTCCTCATACATGGTTGCCACCTTCTCCAAACAGAAGTTTTTCGAGGCGAAGTCACGGCACGCCTTTGGATCAATCCGGCTAATATTTCTGGCAGCCCAGCAAAACTGATCAAACGTTCGGCACCTGTACCCCGTCACTCCATGAATGTTGTTCTCTGTAAACGCACCCCAATCAGTTGTAATGGTGGGTGTTCCGGAGAGCAAGCACTCGACCTGCACCCCTCCAAATGGCTCCACATACATGGATGCCACAAAAGCTCCCTTGGCTTTAGACATTAACTCCTTGCGAGCCTCCACATCCGCGTATCCGTAGTGAGTGACATGAGCAGGGACCGTATCGTAGCCCAAAGATTCTAACGAACCTTGTCCAGCGATAATTAGTTTGGCACCAATGGCTTCTGTAACCTGAATGGCAACGTTAAGCCCCTTTCCTGGACATACTCGACCCAAAAACAAAAAGTAATCCTCTTTCTCATCTCTATCCCGGAATGTGAAGTCGGACACATCAAAGTAGTTAGGGATGACAGCTTCGTACCAATTCTGGTTGCTGCATCCCACGCCGGTCATGCCACAAAAGGCATGGTATATGGCGTACGACTCGAATATTTTGTACTTTGCCCAGTGTCCTCCAGCGTAGCCGATGCCCGGCTCCACGCAGATTAAGTCTGGATGTGCGTCGCAAATGGGTCGCGTCCCTGATCCCCAAAACGGAAGGATGAAATCGTTCTTTCTTTTGCGCAAACCAACTTCATATATGGCATTTTTGAAAAACGTTTGATACGCATTGTCGTTCATGTCGTACTTGAAAAAGTGTTTCCGCCAGTCATGATCCCCGTACGTCTTCTTCCAATCAGCGGTAGAAAGCACAGTGACATGCTCCGTGCACGTTAAGTTAGACTCCTCGTGACCGTAATGTATGACAGTGTGACCTCGATCTGTCATCATTTGACCAAACTTGACAACCTTTTGTGTGTACGCACATGCCAAGTACTCCTTCGACGAGACCGTGTGTGGTAGACCCAAAACGTGAAAGCGCATTTGGCTCGAATTACTCGTGATCCAATGTATTTGTTAATACAATGTTTTTAACGCACAACTGCTTCACAAGCTGTTACTGTTCCCTTCATCGAGGAAAGTATGTCAGTGTGCAAAGCCAAGCAATTGAAAGCCGAAAAGTAGGCCGGGATCCGTTTCCAATTCCTTTCGATAGAAGGTAAACGGGTTGCATAGTCAATTTCCGACATAGATTCAAGCAGCGCTTGCAGTTCGTCCGTCGTATTAAATGATAAGATTGATCCAGAATCCAGCCAGTCAAACACGTCTGGAGCACCCCAGTAAAACACAACACACCTGCAAGCGATCGCATCGACAAGTTTTTCTGTCCAGTATCCGTGCTCTTGCCCATTTTCAACAACAATCGAATACATGAACGGCAGCATGCCTGTTGCCTTCCGCGGCAAATGCTTGCCCACAGCCATTCCAAATGAATGCACCAAAGGGTGTTCCTTCACTGCTACCAAACACTTATGTCGAAAAGCATGTCCTGAAGTCCATTGCTTTGCTGACACAAATAGCGTTGCACCAACCTGCTTGATAGCTTTGGGAGCATGCTGGTATTCTTCTTCGGAAATCCACGTAGTTCCCCACGGTACGTGGCCCACAATACTACCATCCGTCAGCAACGAACTGTGCACGGCAGTTCTGTGAAATTTGTCACGGCACAAGTATACAAGCGCTTCGCACGCACCTGGAACTATTTCTCTTCCTTCCACAATCCAAGAGATATTACGATGAGCGTCGAGAGAATCTGCAGTTGCGCATTCCTTATCAATATACAACTGAAGAGCTCGCGAAGAATCAACCACAGAATCTGGTACGCAAGTGAAACAAGAGATGTTGGATGTCTCCCTAGCGTAGTTGCACGCCCAGCCCAAATCGTTACGGCATACTAATTCAATTCTAGCACACTGGCAGGGCATTGATGGCACGAATCCCGTTCGGCGATTCAGTAATTCGTGCAAACGTTCTACCGAGACATACGGACCTGGGTTAACTTCTGAACGACATGTATAGCAGCAATCTTTTTCAAAACATCTTGACACTAACAAGTCCGCAAAATTGTCCGAATTCACCCAAATGGATGTTGGAAACCGCGCGCGCATCTGTTCCTCACACTCCGGATGACTCCATGGATAACCGTAAAGCAAAGTAAACGACTGAAGTTTAATTGCCTCCGCAATCGCATCAAACGACTGGCCATGAGCCAGATGACACAGTGTCTGTTCCCATCGACGGGTGGGTGCTGGGATCAATTCAAAGGTTCTTAGCAATTCCTGGGCACAGGCGAATGCATTAACGTTTGAACCTACAACAAACACAATCATATTTTCATTATGTTGTAAAAAGCATGTCTTAATTTAACAGGAGATGTTATAAACGGATGGCTCAGACAAATAGATTCCGTTTGAACACTGTATCCGAGATTGGAGCGATGTTTGGTGGGCCGTATGCGGAAATACAGCCCATTGGGCCGCAGGAAGTAGTTACGGGCTGCGAAATAGTGGTGCATCCCTGCGCAGAACAGACCGTGTCCATAATGGCATTCGTGGATGATCCATACCCACAGGGCATCTGCGGATAATATGCAGGGGCTGCATAGGTGAATGTAGGATACCCTACATACGGAAGAGGGCCTTGGTAGCTGTAGTAAGAAGTGGGGAAGTATCCATAACCTGTGATGGGAATTGAGTACGTGCTGGGATACACCGACGGTGGCAGACACTTATTCCAGTCATACTCGTCTTTGGAGTATCGCTCCCGACGATGTTTTCTCCGACGTTTGGTGCACCGTGAAGATTCATCGTCTTCGCTACTGGAACAGTAGTAACTATCAGCTTGATAGTCGCAGCAGTCCAAGTGGGCAGTTTGCGGAACCACAGCTCCAGAAGTTCTAGGAATAGTATCTGCAATTGGTGCGGCTCGCATTCTCGATTGGCGGCTGTGCTTGTGTTTGCCTGATCGGAGACCCGTGTAAGAATTTCTAGAAGACATATGCTTTTTACTGACATTGATCGATAAGAATACATTTTAAGCTTATCGCGGTTACGTGTTCACCATTCTTGGAATCATATCCCCAAAACACAACATTATCCATGAAATCAACAAACATTGTGACAGACATTCTGAGAGTTGTCGGTGTAGGAGCTGCCTTATCTCTCGGTGTTGGTGTTGTCTGTGGCTTGGTAAATGAGCAAGTCAGGGTAACTGAAAAGAAGAAGTTGGAGGTGCACCTCCCAAGCAACGTGCAAATGCATCCAGAGTTTAAGGATTGTATTTTGGTACTCTCTGACGAAAAGTACGCAGACATACCAAGATTGGAGCGCGTAGCAAGGCGGTGTGAAACATTACTGCAGCTGTACTTTTCGTTGACAACTGCTGACCCCAAAACTGTTAAAGCAAGCATCAGTTCCGTAGCCAGCGAGCTGGAAGCGTCGATTGTGCACCAGTTAGATCAATTCTATCATGACTCGTTCGTGCCTGTCGTGGAGCACAGCTACAAACGGTCAAAGCATTTCATTCCTCTCAATCGCGACATGAAGTATGCGCATGAGGTGATGCTACAGTGCATCGAGGGCATAGTGCATGACATACACATGATGGTGAAGGACAAGCTAGAACAGAAATTCTAGAAGCTGGGAAACATAAACTAAGTTCGGCAATTTCGCGTACAATATACAAAATTAAATTTAATAGTTGTTTTGTCATAATACTTTAATATGCCATGAACACATAAGGGTCTCGGATCATATGGCGATATCTTAATTCTATTTGACACACCCTCATTTGAATTAACAGTCGGGAATTACTGCTCGATAGCTAGTAACGTATGTTGCCGCGGGGCACCATCGCACAACAGGCGTGTCGTCGTTTCCGTTTTACGAGCTGTACGGAATTGGAACCCCGAGTGCTTTTTCGAAAGGAAATGTCCACATAGGAAATGACGTTTGGATAGGTGCAAATGTTTCCATAATGAATGCCGTATCCATAGGAACAGGTGCTGTTGTTGCAGCCCACACAGTGTTAACCAAAGATGTTCCGCCTTACGCCATTGTTGCCGGTAATCCAGGGCGTATTGTAAAGTACAGATTCGATGAAGATGTTCGAGATAGACTACTGGCAAGTGAGTGGTGGAAATTGACAGTTAAAGAGCTTACGCCTTACGTGGATTTAATCACTGCCGGAAATGTGGAAAGCGTGGCTGCATTTCTAGACAGACGCTTTTGAAAAACGAGTTCGCTAGTTACCGCCGTGTGCCTTAAGCCCCCCGAAGACACTTTCGCACCCCAAAACGTTTGGGCACCCAAAAATATACTATTCTGACATGGCGGCACGGCGTAATCTCGGGTGTTTCGCTCGGGATTTAGCATGAAGTTTTTTCACTTATGAACAACCGATTTTGTATATTATAATTTCGCATGTTTGTAATGCGTGCTTGGCCATGCAAGCCAGTGAGATCAGGAAATCCAACATTCTTCCGCTCTCAGCTTGCTAGACTCTCTAACATACTTTCTTTAAACTTCTACAATTTAAAGTACCGACCGAGGGAGTGGGCATGGTAGAATGGCACCAGACAAACGCCCGGCCTTTTCGTTTCACTTTCGACCACTTTTTTGTTTTAAGGCGGGTACGCATAATTTTCTCTGAGAAAGAACGGATAACTATTAAAATTTTGACTGAATAGACACTCGTGAGGGTCTTCTCCACAAAACAAAAGAATTTCATGTTTACTGTAATTCTCATTTACAAGATCCCACATTGGCATGCCTCTATGAACAGAGCCATATATGATGACGTCGTAACGTCTTGATCTAATGTCTTCATATACACTGTTATCTCGACAGCTGTCCCTATTGCGTTCTTTATTTAGCAGCTTTGAGTAAGAAAACCCTTTGCCGTATAAGGCATGATTTTCGACGGTGCAGTCAGAATACAAATGCGAAATTTCTGGGAAATCATGACATTCTTTGTGGAATAATTCCTTGAATCCATGTAAAAGTGTGCATCTCAGGTAATCAGGGCTAGGGTCTTGTGAAAGAAATAATACAGACTTAGCACATGAAAATCCAGCAGTTTGAAGTGCCCACATTGCCATTGCTTTGGTTGTCAATCTCGTCCGTGTATACTCCAGCAGACTCTCCACAAATGTCTGAATTCTAACATCATCTGGCAAAACATTTTCAAACAACTTCATTCCTTCTAAAATCATAGTCTTGGGTAAATGAGTCATCGTCAATGGGGGACAGTGCTGCAAATCAGTAAAATAGGGTATTGTCCCGTTAGCAAGTATTTCGTAATGACGCATGCAATCCCATCCACGCTTTTTGCATGTTATTCCGAAAACGCTTGCTTGGTAGTCGGAATAGTACGCAGCCTCATCGGAAAAGATATATGTCCTAGTTTCGCCAGGAACCACGTGACCAAATAGTTTAGATTTGCTCGGCGCTTTTGCCAGAACCTTGCACGCCGGTATTGAAAAGCTGATTGGATACGCATGATGTGTCGTTGGCATGCGAGGTATCGGTTCGTCATCAGTTCTCTGCCGTTTTAAAACGGTTAATCCGTTGTTATTTGTAAATCTGCGCTTCAATCTCCATTCAGGATGGCCTGCTAAAAACCACTCCACTGCTGGCCACAATCCAACAAGCAGCTCTCCTGCTGGAATGCCAGTCCTTGATGACAATTCCGAAGCATTCCATTCACATCGCCGCAACTCACCTTCGTATTCATCAACTGTTGTATCGTGCATAATTATGTACTTTTTAACTCCAGCAGCGTGTCGCTCCAATTCTCGTTTTAACTGGCCGTACACGTGGAATGTGTCAATGAAGAGCAGATCGCATACGACTGGAGGCACTTCTAAATCATTTGCTTGAAGAAACGAGGACACTAAACAAGGTATTTTCACACTTTCCAGATAGCTGTACGGAAACGGACACGGACTCAAGTCAACACCATCCAATTTAGCAAACCTTCCATCTTTAACATTTTCTAACAACCCTTTAATAAATCCCCAAGATGAAACACCCGATCTCACACCAAATTCAACAACCGCGTCGCACTTTCTAGCGTATTTCATTAAAGTTGGAACATGCTCGTGAATATCGGAATAAAACGATGCTGCCTTGTCGTATTGTTGTTGAATGTGAATAGCTGCAATTTCAATTGGTGACAGCATGTTTTGTGGACTGCAAGTTAAAGAAGCTAGACACAAATCAGAGGTTGCTTTCTTGTAAACGCTTTGTGATTCCACTGGACGCATCAGCAGGTCCACGTAATGTTGTCTGCTAGGAAAGCGAGAAATGTGAGGTTGGTGCATACCACATGGATTTTCATGATACACAGTTTCCACTGCGAAAGACCTTGCGAGATCAAACGTTGGCACATGTATGTCTGGATCTTGCAAGCAATAATAACTAAAGTAAATGTCCTCGTTAATCATTCCGGCTCTCGGTTTCTTGCACGTTATGTCCAGCATAGTTTGGACGTTTCGAAGCGAAAGCCCTCCGTTCCCAACTTCTAAACAGCCTAACCATTTAACACACCAAGGCGCACCCACGTAATCGTACATCTCAAAATTGTCCACAGTGTCCTTCAGCAATATAGTGTCGCACTGAAATATAAGTGCCCGTCGACAGCCAATAGTTAAACAACGTTTCCAAAACCATGGGGAACACAGAAGGTTACTATACGCTTCAGAAGTCAGGTCACTGACACCAATGTTGACATACTGAACATTTGGCCAGCCTGATAAATGTTCGCGGATGAAGTCTTCGTTATCCGTGCCGTGGAACACAATCAGCCCCCAGCCTTTATGTTGGAGCATGAACATGAAGTTTTTAATGACAAGAGGCAGAATGAGTAACTTTCTAGGTTCTACGATCACACAGTGCTTTGTAGTTTCCAAAGGTATGTACTGAAACGCTGCTGGAGTAAAATCAAACCGGCTAAGATAGTCATTCCATTCGGGTTGACATGCCTCCATATTGATATAATGTATATTACGCAGCGCGGGACATTTTCTCAAAGCGATCACCTCAAACGCAGTTATAGGCGGCGTTCGAATCTGCGTTAAAATACAATGCCAATTGATATTCTAATGTTGACGCATAACCTGTCCATGAAGATTTTAGTGTTCGGACGAAATGGGTGGATTGCTGGACAAATTCACCCATTGTTGACACGCGTCGGGGACATTGTGTACGCAGCAAGTCGCCTACAAGACCAAGACGCAGTGTCGGCGGAACTTGATGCGGTTTCCCCGGACAAGGTCATCCTCTGTGCTGGAATTACTGGACGGCCAAATGTAGATTGGTGCGAGACACACGTTGAAGAAACCATGGCTGTAAATTATTATGGTACACTGCATCTTATCACGGCATGCAATGAACGAGGTATACATATCACCAACTTTGCTACTGGGTGCATCTTTCAGTACGATGATACTCATCCTATTGGCGGATCAGCTTTCACAGAAGAGGATATTCCGAACTTCTTTGGGTCTGTGTACTCGCGATTCAAAGCAGCTGTTGAAACCGCTACAAAATCTTTGCCCAACCAATTGCTGTTTCGAATTCGCATGCCCATAACGTGCGATTCCTCCCCTCGTTGTTTTGTTACAAAAATTGCTAACTACAACAAGATTGTAGACATACCGAATTCCGTGTCCGTACTTCCGGACTTGCTTCCCTTGGCTGTTGAGATGATTCGATCAGGGGATGTTGGTGTGTACAATTTGGTAAATCCAGAACCGGTATCCCACACACAAATTCTGGATGCCTATGCCGAAATTGTGGATCCGCTGTTCCTTTACAATGTTATGGACATGGCGGAACATAACACTGTCGTAAAGGCAGGAAGATCTAACAACGCGCTATGTACAGCGAAACTACAAATCAGGTTTCCAGGTATTACTATTCCGACAGCAGTGAGTTCCATTCGAAACCTGTTCGAGCGTAACATGCCAGCGCTTAGGGGTCAGCACATTCCAAGAAGCATACTTGTGACGGGCGGTTGTGGATTTATCGGTTCCGGATTTGTCCGGTTTGTAAAGAGTCCGCAACGTAAACCCATTTCAGTAATAGTGCTAGATAGAATGGATGCGTGTTCTTCAAGAATGTCTTTACATGATTGTGACGTTACGATAATCGAAGGAGACATAGCAGACATTGAGAAAGTATCCCATATTCTAGCAGAACACAATGTGGATACAATCGTTCATTTTGCAGCTCAAACGCATGTAGACGCTTCGTTCGAAAGCGCATTTGCATTTACGGAAACAAATGTGCTGGGTACGCACAAGCTTCTTCATGCTACAACCACTGCTCCGTCGGTGAAACGATTTATTCATATGTCCACCGACGAGGTATACGGCGAGACCACCGACCATACTTCTGGTGTAAAAGAGGACGTTTTTCTTCAGCCAACAAATCCATATGCAGCTTCTAAAGTTGGAGCAGAAGCTCTTGTATGTGCGTACCAGAAAAGCTACGGATTGAATGCCGTGATTATCCGAGCAAACAATGTGTATGGGCCGGGTCAGTATCCAGAGAAACTCATACCCAGATTTCTACTGCGACACCAACTTGGATTGCCCCTGCAAGTACAGGGTTCGGGACATCAAACAAGACACTTTCTGTATCTATCTGATGCAATTCGCGCAATCTGTGTTGTTGTGTCACGTGGCTTGTCGGGAAGCATATATAATATTGCGTCTAAAGATGAATTGTCTGTGTTGGGCGTGGCGAAAAAAATCGGTGGATCCACTGTTTCTAGTGTGCACGTCTCGGACAGGAAATTTAACGATCAACGGTATTGGGTCGATGATCAGAAACTAAGATCTATTGGGTGGACACAAGAAACAAGTTTTGATATGGGTTTGAAAACAACTCGCGAGTGGTATGCCACTACAGAGTTGATATCCTACTGGCCATCGTACAAGATAGCGTTGCATGATTTGGATTGAGAAATAGTGTTCTTGTATACTGAAGTTTATTTTCCACCAGCAGCAAGTAAAATGGCGACGCACAAGAAATGCAAATACTTTAGTGGCTTACACACAGAAATGCGCGTGCAGATATTTGATCGTTTCGCGCTCGCACGCCCGTTTTAAATATATTGCGATCTGTTTAGGAAACCGAACGAAGAAATCAACCTATTTATTAAACTTGAAGTGCGTTTATAACTTCATGAAATTTGGAATAAATTCACAACCGTAACAACAAAACATCCATCACATGCTGATTTCAGTGGATGAGTTAAGACCATATGTTAAAGATATCGAAATAACGGGAGTCTTGCATGTTGGCGCACACGACTGTGAGGAATTGCCTTTGTATGAGGCCCTTGGCATATCGGCAAAAGATGTTATTTGGGTGGATGCTCAAGCGTCAAAAGTTCTCGAGAACGTGCTGAAGAAAATACCAAACGTATATCACGCCTGCGTCTCAGATACCGACAACAGTGAAGTTGAGTTAAACATCACAAACAATTCTCAGTCGTCAAGCATTTTACAACTTGGAACTCATGCACAGCATTATCCAGGTATAGTGTACGTTAATTCTGTATCGATGAAAACCACAAAAATTGACACATTTATGGAAAGCAATGCATTTAGTCCGAAAAAGCACAATTTTTGGAATTTTGATATTCAAGGAGCTGAGCTTCTGGCATTGAAAGGCGCAGCTAATTCCTTAAAAAGCGTTGATGCACTTTATTTGGAAGTTAATACCGAAGCGGTATATAAATCAGGAGCATTGATAACAGAATTGGACGAGTATTTAATGCGTTTTACCTTTCGCCGAGTTATCACAAAGATGACTGGAGCAGGTTGGGGGGATGCATTATACATCAAGGATCGTCTCATTTCGTTTCAAACATCCTTCCCGATTGCAGCTCCAGGACTTACCAGCATTATACATGGGGAACATGCAGTTATACAAAACTTTATTCGTCCTGGAAGTGTTGTAATTGATGTTGGCGGTAATGTTGGAGAATGGTCTGACCTTGCCTTGCTGAAGTGTCCTTCTCAAATCCACATATTTGAACCGTTGCCGTGGCTGGGGAAAAGTCTTACTGATAAGTTTTCAGCTCATGGTAATATTTCGGTCAATTGCTTAGCTTTGTCGGATGCATCAGGAGAAACCGAATTCAATTATTATGAATATTGTGATAAAATGAGCGGGTTCCATGTGCGTAAAGTATTGTCTCAGGTGCCCGTTAAGCTATCAGTGCCATTCATAACACTTTCATCGTACTGTACAGAGCGCAGTATTACAAAGATTGGATTTCTGAAAATTGACACGGAAGGTCACGAGTACGCGGTATTAAAAGGCTCCGTCAGTATCCTGCCGAACATTGACTACATTCAGTTTGAATACGGTGGTACTTACCCCGATGCAGGTACCACTTTACAAGAACTATACGCATTGCTTTCAGCCTTTGGTTTTAAACTGTTCAAAATAATGGAGACATGTCTGAAGTATTGTCCAAGCTGGATGGATTCGATGGAAGATTACGTCTATTGCAATTACTTGGCGGTTTCTAAAAAGGAAATTCAAACAAATGACCTCTTCGAGCACTTTTAAAACAATTGCGTTAATATTATGTTGCTTTTTAAAATAGGAAGTATAACACAACATGAATGCAAGATGTTCGACGTTGTCTACTACATAAATTTAAAGCACCGTACGGATCGCAGAGCGCAGATAGAGGAAGAACTGTGTCGTGTTGGTTGGGGGCCTATATCGCAGAGAATAGAAGCTGTTTACATACCTGAACACGGCGCACTTGGGGCTCTGAAAAGTCACATTTTGGTGCTCGAGACCTTATTAGCCTCGACATTTACGTCTGCTGCAATTCTAGAAGACGACTGTAGTTTTAAATTTAATCCAAACACGTTACTTGACAAATTCCAAGCAGAACACACTTCCCACTCGTTATGGGACGTCGTGCTAATGGCAGCTGGTTTATTTAAATACGAATTATATAAGCCGTACGCTTCACGTGTACTGGATGCTCAAACAGCTTCAGCTTACATTATTACGCGAGAATTTGCTAAGGAACTTTTGGACTTATGGTACAAAACTGTAGATTCTTTAGAAAAAACAAGAGCTCACGAGTTTTGCTTGGATATATCTTGGAAGGTCTTGCAACCATCAAACAAATGGTTTTGTTTGGAACCAAAACCTGCTTACCAACGACCTAGTTACTCCGATATTGAAAAACGGGACGTGAATTACGGCGTTTAATTAGAATTCAATGTGACGCGCTTAACCTGGTGTGCTTTGATATTGTTATTATTAAAACCATGAAATATGGGGGTTGTATCGATTATATAACGAAATGTGAAAGAAATGATGACGATTGTGTAAACCCTTTTTGTCATGGAGCAAAACATGCTAAATTTCATACGCCAATGGCTTCGTTCACAAAATATGTGCCACATCCAAACTACAAATACGTGGGAAGCTGTAAGCTTTCTGTTAATGCACAAGCTTGAAACTGCGAGCCTTTTTGCGATCGGAATTTTTCCCATACCCGTTGCTGCTCGGAAGATGATCCACTCACAACCGCCTCGACGGACTCTTTCGTGGCTGCAAACGGAATCTTGGACATGTCTGACCCGATTCGTAGCACATTTTTTTCGTACCATTTCTTTGGTGGAACGTCATCGGAACTCATTGCCAGAGAATCATGGTGCAACACAACGCCGTCTTCCTCAGAGAGCGTACACTCTTTGCCTCCAGAAAAGTGATGAGGGCCCCAAGCTGCCTGGCCTTTTACTGGCCGCGATGCCGACTTCCCATTGGCGTACGCTGCGTACAAATGCCTGCAGGAGCTGGTCATGTACCGTACACTGCTATCCTCCAGCCATGACCCCACAGGTTGGGCAGGCGAAAATCCTTCCCAGTTGGTCATATGTATACTTACACAGCTTGGATCCACCTTTGCCATTACATCGGCCCAGGAGGTCCCGGCGCGAGGGTGAAGAAGCTCATCGTCGTCAATGTGGAACAGCCACTCCACGCCATCAGCCCTGCTTTTCTCCAGCATCTTGTTTACAAACTTGTTTTGCCTCCCCATTATGTCATGATAATTGTCTTCTCCGTTTCTATCCACCTTGGACGTTATTTCTGCGTAAACATTGACTCCCAAATCACGCCCGGCTTTTTCAAGCACTGGCTTCAAATCATCGCTGTCTTCAAGTCCGATATATATGTCCGTAATCCCGACATCTCGGTGATACTTAATCCAACCAATTGGGTCTGGTGGATTCCTTTGCAAGGATACTACACCAAGCCTGCGTGCAGCCATTATTAATATCATTACTCATTTACGAACAATATATTCTCTGAAGCTCCTATTTCGAATATACATCATTTACCGCTTTTGCAGTGGAAACAGCAGCTTCGACAGCACCCTCGTACCATCCCTGATTGTTTGAAACGTCCCCCGATGACCACCACACTTTGACGTCCCTTCCACACGGTCGGAGCACGCAGTTCCGAACAGCGTCCCTATTCACACCGTACTTCCAAAGATACAGACTATTGGGCCATCCACGGAAGGACACGTACGTGGGCGGCGGCACCAAAACGCCAAATACTGTACTCAGAATGCTGCCCACTTGACTTGCTGCAGCCTGCGACCCACTTTTCACTATGAGGTCTGTCCAATAATTTACAAACTCCGGTCCTGTGATCTTACACCGCAAGGTTCCGGCATCAGCTGTAGCAATTCGGCCCAAGGGTGTGTCAGTTGCAGCAACTGCGTTTTGAAACCCCGTTTGGGGCCACCATACCGTGCTTGCTGTCCACTGTGCGTACAATACACCCTGCGTGAAACTCAGCAACGAGTCGTTAATACATTTAACGGTGCTAGGCAGTATGCCTTTAATGGCGGTTAGATCTCCGGGTGGACAGGTTAGCACCGCTCCTTCAACATTTTCAACATCGCCCGAGGTGTATCGGAGTGTAATCTTTCCGTCGGGGCTTGATTCTATTGCATTCAACTGCTGGCCGTATGAAATGAGAATGTTTTGCACAGCCCGAAACGGGACTGACAACCAGCCCAGTCCTGTTACAGCAGCCGCTGTAATCGGAATAATTAAATTCCATACAGCTTTCGCGGAAGCAGTGGGAGCTGCGTCTACTGGGATGCCCGTGTGAGCCAGCCATGCGTTTCTGGATTCTTGAGGCACATCTCCATACATCATATCGGCAGGGATAGTTGGTACCGCTGGCCAGGGTCCCCTGGTCCCACCAAAGTACGTAAACGACTGATTTGGCATGAATATCTGCAATAAAGTGGGGACTTGAAGCTCAAGTAAAAACTGCTTCACGTATGTGTGGCCAAAAGTATCAAACACCCATCCTCCTAACTCTAACGCCTGACTCCGCGTGTTCATTGGCGTAAGAGACGGAGGTTGAGACAAAACGCGACCGCCAAATCTATTGCTAGCTTCTCGAATCGCCGTGGAAGACCGGATGAGAGGATTCAAGTAGTACACAACTGCGGATGCTCCTATTCCAGTGCCCAAAACAGCCCATTTTCCTTCCGACACTTTTGTTAGTGGCTTGCTGTTGGTGTCGCGAGCATGCTTAGAAGCGGTATACTCCAGAACTAAAAGCACCAGCAGCACAATTGCAGCAGCAAGAATGAAAACTAGTGCTCCGGTTTTTTTAGCGTCCATATGAGATTATTATACAAGTGCTGTGTATTTTTGTCTCAGTAAGTCTGTTTTACGCTTGATGCACCCAACTCGCTGGGATGCATTGGCACCATTTCGGGCGTGCCCTCCGGTCGGTCGCCAGGTCCCAGGACTGTTCCGGAAGTGCGGTCCTCTTCTGTGGTAGGTCGCATTGCCAATCGTAAAGAATGGTGCATCACCCTGGCAGCAACCTCGTCTTCGTCTGCGCCAGAGGCTTGGACTTTCTCTATCATCATAAGCATGACGGCTTTTCGGATCCTGTCCAGTCTCTCTTCGTCTGCAGTGTTATGCACAATTTCCGTAACGCTTGCAAACACTTTTGGGTATAAGGTTTGAAACTTCCTCGCTTTTGGGGAGGCGTTCAAGACTTTCTCACGGATGGTCTCGGCATCGGCTCCAGGATGTGCCATAACTCCCCCATCAAATCCGGCAACAATTGCGCGGTACACGTACAGCTGCTCGTCCGGCGGCATGATGTCCTCCGCGACATCGTTCGTGTACTCGTACACGGTAACATCTGGTCGACTGGCTAGCTCAGCCAGTCGAGACCGGTTGCATATTTCCGTCCTTGATGCAGAAGCCATACTTTGTTAGTATTAATTCAAAGCAAGCATTTTTGTACAACTCATGTTAGGAACGTACAGCAGCGCGTGAACATGACGGGTTGTTGCCCATTCTGTATGAATCAAATTTGTGATTCGTGACATTGCTGCGGTGGGGGCATTTCTTGTGTGCCACAATCATATGAACAAGCCATGCCACATTTTAATTTATGAGAATGATGTGTAACTCAAACTTGCGTGCCAGACAATATGACAACTTTGGCGGTCCTCAATCCCTCCCAGCTTCAGGCAGGTCCTGTGGCCGCGGCGCAGGCAACATCTTTGGCCACCACACAACGTCTTGCTTCCTCAGGTTCAGTGTACGCCGTTGCGGCAGCTCCCGGTCCAGCCCCCCCTCAGCAGCACATCATACCTGGATCCCCTAACGACCCAGCTATTATTGCCCTTGCCAAAAGTGCACACGATGCCTGCTTTGTTCAGAACGATGCAATGTCATGCATGAACTTGAATTATCGCTTGGCTTCCCAAATGGCAGCAGCTACTTGTCCCAATGGAGCGGTAACACAGGATCTCATCCGCAAAGCGCAGCGTGGGTCCATTGAAGATTGGTTAGCGCCGCCCGTGCCTTACGCTACTGTAAAGGTAGCAACAAACGACGTTGCTTCTGTGGCAGTGGCTTTGGGCACTTTACCAAAGTAAATATATACACTGTAAAACTGTTGTAAAGCAATTCGATTTTTGAGTCAGACTCACAATTGTTTCTCATCATGAAGCCAAACCTGTGGTCCGGCTTCAAGCATGTCATGTCTATCAATTTGTCTGGGTACATGAATAAATACTCTCCAGACATCGTGCTTTCATCTCAGAACTTGCATCTGTACAATCTGTCAAAGCAGTCCGTGGAGACCTACTGCCTCCAGGGCAAAGTACGCCTTCCTGATTTAAAAGTTCAATTCCTGTCAACTTTTGACGATGTACGCATGGCGGGAGACGACCGCACTGCTGTTTTTATTGCTGATAAACATGACTGGTTTAAAGCAACTGCTACGTCTTTGCGTCAGTTGAAGCTGCCGCGCGTAGTAGGCAAGCCAGTGTCGGTGGACATCAGATCAGATATGATTGCAGTTGCCTGTTCCATCCAGGAGACCTGGCAAAGCGTTGTCATGTTTAACTCGTCTGGGTTGATTCGTACAGTTATTCCCCTGTGCAGCACCTGTCCACCTCATTCGGTGCGCATCGATCCAGCAGGAAGCAGTATATATGTCGCAAATAAAGGGGTTGTAAACAAGTACGACCTACGAGGCAAATTACTGTATTCTTATGGCAGTGGAATACTGTCTGGCGGACCCACATCAATTGACTTGGATGATAAGGGGAACTTGCTTGTGTTGGATTCCCATGCGTGTACCATTCACATGTTCGACTGGATGGGTTCTTTTGTGGGCACGTCCGGACCAGACTTCGACCGCCCTGCTGCACTTCGGGTGAACGGCTCGGCAGTGTATGTCCTGGACATTGGCACGAAGTGCGTCGAAGTGTTCCAGAAGTTGCAACGTTGACCTGTACGAAAATGTATGATTTTTCTGAATTTCGATCACAATTCAAATTTGCGGCCATGAAATCTTTACTATGGCCTGGATTCAAGCACGTAATGTCTGTGTCAGTAACCGGGCACATGAATTACTCGCCCGACATCATCGTCACATCTCGTAACTTGCATCTATTCAATCTTAAGAAACACGTTGTGGAGACATACCGTATATGGGACGGAACACGCGAACCAGACCTCCAGATGGAATTACTGCCCACCCGTCACGGAGGGGTTCGTATGGCAGGCGATGACAACTCTGCAGTGTTTATTGCGAAGGATGTGGTACTGAAGGCCACTGATACGTCCTGGAAACAACTGAAGTTTCCGCGCTCTCTGGGCCAGCCTGTGTCAGTAGATGTTGGGCCGAAGTCAATAGCTGTCGCCTGCTCTATCCAGGGCATATGTCAAAGCGTAGCGGTGTTTGGTCCCGCTGGATTGCTCGAAACGACGATACCAATTTGCAGCGCATATTTGCCTAATTCCGTGCGCATGGACCCCGCCTTAAGAAGCTTGTACGTTACAAGTGGTAGCACCGTGCATGAATACGATTACCACGGCAGTTTGCTGCACGCTTACGGTGCTGGCGTTCTCTCTGGCGGGTTATCCTCCATCGATTTGGACAACAGTGGAAACTTGTTCGTACTAGATTCTCAGACTCGATGCATTCACGTGTTTGACCGTATGGGCGCCCTCTTGGGCACCTCAGGTTCAGAATTTCAGACGCCCACTGCCATGAAGGTGTGTGGGCCAATCGTGTACGTTCTCGACGTTGGTGCCCGATGCATCCAAGTTTTCCAAAAATTGCTTTGATAGGAGGCATATATATATTTGAAAGAAAATAATGCACTAACCATGCTATCCTTCTCCACGTGCTGTTTGGGGCACCTGCCAGTTGTTCGAAGGCCTGAAGAGGCCCTTCGAACAAAGGCCACGTTTACTACGTCAATGGCGCCGTTAGTGGATGCTTTAAAAGACACATACCAGCCCTCCCAAATTCAAATTATCAAATCCCGTTACCTTGCGATCATTGATTCTGCCGAAAGAGATGCAGTGCGATCTGACTGGTGGGACACAAAGTTATTTCTTCTTGGGTTTGGAGGCTCTCTTCTTGTCACCATAGCAGCTGCAATCGGCCAGGCAGGTTACATGACATCACAAGCTTCCACAATAGTGAGCACGCTTGTGCTCATTATGTCTTCGATCGGCACGGCGGCACTTGGTCTCCGGGAGCGCCTGAAATTCAGGGAGGCGGCAGACATCTCCAAACGTTTGTCGGCATTTCTGCAGATGAGGGGTTTTATGTTCCTCACCGCATCTGGCAAGTATGCTGACATGCCGAGCGAGCTTCGTTTTCAAACTTTCATAACGGACGTCGAGACGTTCAAGCTCCGGGCCGATAGGGAGCATCAGGCGTTGCGAACCCAAGATGAGGGGGGTCAAATGTCAATGCCAGGTCCATCTCCTGTCCGTCCCGTGCTGCCAACGACCCTGCAAAACACGTCTTGGGGATCTTTATCCAATATTCCCATTGGCACCGTGGAGGAAGGGAAACACGTTGAGTCACAGAATATTGCAAGCACATGATGACTTCTTCTTGGGCTGGTCCGCTTCTAGTAGGGGGATGACCGCATAGTCGGACGTGCACTCAGTTGTTTCCTTGCCGGGAGTTGGGACCGGAGAGGCTGTGTATCGGACGTGAAATTCCCACAAACGGTCGCAGTATCGCAAGATAATAATGCCTGGACAGGTGAATTTATCTGTTTTGTTCACCATTTCTTGAAAAGGTTCAACCGCTATGTCGTACTTGTCCACGTCGCCTGGCAGGTCGAATGTGTGATGGGCCATGGTTAAGAAGTCTTGGAACGTGTTTAGCAATGAATTGCTATGTTTCGGGCGGAACACTTGTCCTGTGCGCACGCACCTCACCTGGCTAATTCGCCAAATGTCTGGCTTGTACACAAAATTCATTCGTGTGTTATTCTTTGCACACCATATATTATTAAAGACTCACGACGCCAGTCTCCACGTGGATCCGCACTTGCAGTGACACCAAGTTGTCATGCCTTCATCACCCCGGCACACCTGTGCCAACACCCTGGTGATGTCATTTGCAGTCTTGCACTTCGGACAGGTGATCTTTGAGTCTGTTTGAACTGAGGATGCAGTCTTCGAGGCGTCATCAGCCGCTGCTTCCACTTTTTGCATTAAGGTCTGTAGCCGGCTTTCGGTGGCATGGTCGCGTTCAGCTCGAGCCGTGTTAGCCTTCAGTCTCTTGTTCGACAGTCTGCACACTTTACTAATGGGGTACGTTCGGATGATGTGCTCCCCGTTTGTTCGGATGTTGTACACTACTCGGGACATGGTTGACATGTACAGATTGTGGTCATGGTTGCTGAATGCGGATGCACACGCTTCCAAATGGGTGGCGTACGTGTTACGCTCTTTATCCGTGAAAAATCCTTCCGGCAAAGCTTCATGCAGGGCGTCTCTAGCTCTCGCCCTTGCGATTCCGCTGAGAGGGGAATTTGAAGTCACGCTAATACCCCCCGGGACGTAACTGACACCGTCAGTAACAACCAGCATATTGCTCTTCAAAAACTTGCATATCAATGTTTGTCGTTGCAACTGTCCATAATTTTCATCGATTTAATCGTGAACGAGCAAAGTTGATATTGTAATCATGAACGTAACTGAATTTTTTTTCATGTCAGGCGAACGCTCCAAACCGTCGGAACCCGTTCCTACGTTCAGGGGCAAGGGTTCGTTTGGGTGTGTGGTCTCGCCGGCCATATCGTGCGTGGCCGGTGGTTTTACGGGAAACCGCGCGCGCCTTGAAGCTTCTCCCCATGTATCCAAAGTATTTTTCAACGCTTCGAAAACATCAGCCGAGCGCGAGGCTATGAAAGAACTTGATCAAGCGCGTGTATTGCGTGCAATAGACCCCGATGGTCTTTTCACGGTGCAGCAAGACGGGTACTGTCATCCTGATCTCCAAGAAGACGTCATAAAAGGCGTGTGTAACCTCGCTGAGGAATCGCATCTGGCCGATTATCAGTTATTATACAGAGATGGTGGCATGAATCTTTCGGACGCGATTATTATCCTGCCGTTCATGGACGTGTTTAAATCGCTTGTATCTATATTGTCCGGTTTGGTCAAAATGAACTCTGGTCCAGTTACCTACATTCATGGCGATCTAACCGAATACAACATGACCCTGGATGTAGAGGGTGGGTCAAAATTTTCCAAGATGATAGACTTCGGGATGTTGCAAACAACGCGGGGATTGTACGAACATTCCAGCATTCTCACGTACGCATACGAGTACTGGCCTCCAGAGTACGACATTATTAAAGCCGAAGCATATTCGAACGGGCAGAAGACATTACAAAATGTGCTGGAGTATCACGAGGACAGGTTTCCGCCGGGGCTTAAAGACTGGTATGTGAAAAGTTTGGCAGCTTATAATTCGAAGGTTAGGAAGTATTTCTTCCAGTATGACAAGAGAGACCTGGTTTCTCAAGCAAACTTTATACGTGACACATTCAGTGGAAAGTTCGATCTGTACGGATTAGGTGTCAGTTTGCTCGTGTTGTTTGCTGATTCTGATGTAGATTCATTGCCACCGTACGTGTTTGATTTTATCAAAGGGTGTGCGGATCCCAATCCGTACACCCGTATGACCGCACAGGAAGCCTTGGATGCATTTCTGGGCATGTTTCCTGGGAAGATGCTACCTGATCTGAGTGAGTATCTCACTCTGACGGGGAGGGTGTTTTCCATTGAACATGAAGCTGGCGATCCTTCCTTGCCCAGTCCTGCCAAGCGGATGAAACCGCCCACGTCCCCAGCTAAAAGCACGGATTCCCCGGCGTTCCGTCAAAAGGCTGCTGACAGAATGGGACTAGGTGGTGCTCGCCGCTTCCGCAAAAGCAGGTCCACCAAAAGGAAGACAAAGTCAACAAAACGCCGATCGCACAGTTCAAGGAAACGCCAAAAATCAAGACGAATATAGCACGGTAAGCGAGCGAATTCCTTTTTCTGTCTGTAAATATAACTCAAGAAAAATTTCTGTCATGTCGGGCGAAAGCTTAAAGCCGACTGGACCCATTCCAGAGTTTAAAGGAAAGGGATCGTACGGATGTGTTCTTGGCCCCGCTATCGCCTGTGTGCCAGGAACTGAAGAAGGTGACAAGGCCCGTGCGCTGGCTTCTCCCCACGTGTCAAAAGTATTTTTTTCTGATGATATGAAGCTGGGTGCAGAAATTGAGGCCAACACGGAGTACGTTATGGGAGAAGTTTTGCGTGTCATCGACCCCAAGGGTCTTTTCACAGTGCAACCCGACGTAAAATGCCAGCCCAATCTGCAGAAAGATGTTATTAAAAAAGCGTGCAGCCTTGGCGAACGCCGTCAGCTTGCCGAAGTGCAGGTGCTGTACAGCGATGGTGGCATGAATCTTTCGCAAGCAGTGCTTGAGATGCCGTTTATGGACGTGTTTAAAACACTTGTTTCGATATTGTCAGGCTTGGTTAAAATGAATTCTGGCCCGGTTACCTACATTCATTGCGATCTCACACCGAATAACATGACCTTGGATGTAAAACGCGGGGTCAAATTTTCCAAGATGATTGATTTTGGATTGATGGTAAAGACGAAAGAGTTGTATATTAAATCCAGCATCTTGAGAAAACCCTACCAATACTGGCCCCCTGAGTATGATATTATCAAAGCAGAAGGCAGTTCAAACGGAAAGATGACATTTACATATGTGATCCAGCGATACAAAGATACATTCCCATCGGGGTTTGCGGACTGGTACGCTGAGAGTTTGTCGGCATACAAATCCAAACTGAGGGCATATTTGTTAGAGCATAACATAAGGGATCCGGTTGATCAAGCCAACTACATTCGTGATACGTTTGGCAGCAAGTTTGATGTTTACGGATTAGGTGTCAGTATGCTGGTGCTCTATGCCACGTCTGTCGAAAAACGTGCACCGTCTTATGTGTTTGACTTTATCAAAGGGTGCGCAGATCCCAATCCGTACACCCGCATGACAGCCAAGGAAGCACTGCAGGCGTTCTTGGGCATGTTTCCCGTGCTTCCAGATCTTACCGAGTATTTGTCCCTTTCGGGAATGGACGAACCAGATAAGCCGATGTGGTCAGTTGATTCCCTTGACATTGACGAAGCATTTAACAGCATTTTCTTACGCCCTCCTTCCGGTACACGTAAAAGTCCGGAGTCCTCGGATGGCATTGGTTTCAGAAAATCAAGGGCTGCTGTGTCGGTGCGGCCCCCCAGTCTGGGGGGAGCCCCCAAACGGCGCCGGTCTTCCAGGAGCAAGTCAGCTGCAAAGAAGGGTAAGCTCTCAAAACGCCGTTCGCCCAGTCTGCGGAAACGTTACAAATCAAAGCAGCGGAAGTGACACTATATTAAAACTGCTCATGCGGGCATGGGTTTGTTGGAACGAATGAGTTTCTCCTTGATGCTGGTGCACAACATTGTTTTCGCACTTCGGAAGTTACTAACCAGAAGCGCCTGCTTTTTCACAAAGTGTTCCGCCAAAGAAGGCTCGGATGATATAGCCCCCACCTCCGCGTCAATGGATTCTAACACCTGCTGCCTCTTTGCAATCTTTGCTTCCAAGTCGGACACCCGATCTTTGTACAGCTCCATGTCCACCTGGAACTCCTCAATCATGGTTTTGTACTCCTCCACACGAGCCTGGTAGGTAGTGCGCACCTTCACTTGATCCTCTGTGTCAAATAAATCCTCGTTGTTAGACATGCGTTCCAGGAATTGCTCCATTTTCACGAGATTGTCGTGCTTCTGGTCAATAATCTTCCGGAGGTCATCGAAAACGTGTTCAAACGTTTGGTCATCCGGGACGGGGATGGGTTTTCTGCCGGTAGCTGCCGCGTTCATGGGCTGCGTGAATTTCGTGATTACTTTACAGAGTATGATAAATTCACAATGGCTCGCGTGAACGACGAGTGCGGTGAGATTCACGCCCTGCCGTGAATTCACGGAAAATAAATAATTACAGGGTTCATGTCCATTCCCGCGTCGGCGGTCCAGGACATGTCAGTGGCTGAGGTTCGCCAGGCATTGGGTCAGGTCCGTAAGATGTGGTGCCAATCCTCCCCATCCTCTCCCCTGTTCATATCCTCCAATCTAGTGCGTCACAAATCTGTGGCTGAATTTTCCACAGAGTTTGTTTACGGGCACCACCTGAAACGGCACAAAAAGTCCACCCAGCAGCTGCGCCTTAGCAGTGCCAACGACATGTCCTCGTTAGGGGAGATGAGCAGCAAGCATGTGTCCGGAATTGCCGGGCCGAAGGGGGACCATGACGACCCATTTCCCTTCACGCCTGGCTGGAGACTGAAAGCCGTGGATGCTGGGCCCGCACATGTATGGTGGGAAAGAAGCCGAAACAGCTCGCCACCACTCCACGAAGCTCAACGAAATGCATCCCCTGCAAGACCCACTAAACGGCAACGGCGTAAGGGGTGATGCTGACGACAGAAAACATTTGCAGTAAAATGAAATATGACCTGCTGCCACCTCGCGCATCCCCCCAAACCCCAAACGTATAAGAATGAACTCGTTCCCGTCCCTGACCAGTAGGGCTCTCAATGTGCTGTGGTCAGAAACGTGTAGATCCTTAATGCCGCCGAAAAGGATACTGACTCCAGAGGAAAAACGCATTCGCAGCAGCCTAATTAAGGACATGTGTGTCTACTGCGGCGACGAAGCCAGGTCAAAAGACCATTTTCGGCCGGTCGTGGGCATATCTGGCCTCCCGTCCGGGTACTGCGATGATGACTGGAACATTGTGCCTTCCTGCATTACCTGCAACTCCAGTAAGGGCAGCCGCGATTGGCTGTCCTTCATGCTAAGTGTATCTCCCCGATCTCCGCTGGGCCGTGGTAAAACCCGAAACGCTCACAGAATCAAGGTGTTACGCATGTTTGAAAAGGCTGGTGCGCCATATGTCCAGCGGTGGCCAGCTGGTGTTTTTACAAGGGAACTGATTCTTTTAAAAACAAGGTTGGGCAGTTTAACTAACACATTCAGCCTCCGACTACAGACATTAATGCGAAACGTGTTCCAGAGACCCATGACTTTGAAACGAATGCACAGCAAGATGAAACCCAGACTTTGCAACAATGTGCAGACTAGAAGCAGTAAACACTGGACGTGGGTGCTGCCTCACAGGGTAAGAACCCGAGGAATGGGCAAACGTGCGCGGCACAATGGTCCTTGATGCAAAATATACTAGTCGTTCCTGTAACATGACGGGTTTGTTAACCTTATGGACACCTGCGCACATGATCCCCATGAGCGCGTGGAATCGTTTGTTTTTCGAGAAACCGACTGGGGTGCCCTGGTTCAGCCCGGCACCAAAATACACATCGTGCATGGGGGAACGGAAGATAACCATGGAATTTACCATTGCACCTCCCTGTTGCAAAATGTGTGGAACATGGCCCTAGTGCGAGTTCGCACGGCGTCCCACTTGTCCGATGTAATACAAGCGGTCACATCTCCAGGACGCACCAAAACGCCACTTAAACTGCTGGTGTGCGTGTCGGCAGAAGCAGTTGCGGGAAACCCTGATGGATTCGACCTGCTAAGCCAGCAGTTGAACGTAACGGTGGTGGTCACTGTGCCAATAACATCCATTGCCGGCCGGCCGTACTCCAGCAGGAGTGACATTGCCGTGCTCTTCCTATCTTCCTGCAGGGTGGACATTGAGACGGTGAAGCAAGCTGCCGTGGTGTATCGTTTCCCTCAAACCCCTTACGCGTTGGAGCAGTCCTTGTGGGCCATGCCGCACGACATGGGCATTTCATGGAAGGTGGGCAGGGACACGGCGATGCACGCAACTTTTGCGGCAACTGCTCCGCCTGCAGTACAGGAGGAGGTGAATCGCATGTTTTGGTGGGCTGCTTCCACCCGGCTGGAGCCTGGAATGGCCCAAGTGCCGCACAACATGACAGCTTTAGCAAGCACGATCACCTCCCCATTTTACGTTTTGGAAGGAAGTGTGCCCACACGGCTGGACAGTTGTACGATCCGGGTGGAGACCAGCATGGACGTCGACATGTTGACGGAAGTCAGGTCGGACCCGAGGAACAGCTCTTTAACATGTGCATTTCACATTGTTACTGACGAACGGCATGTTATCCCCATACACATGGTTTTGGCCAACTGTTTGCATGAAATTGTTGTGAATGGAATGAACAAAGAGGGGGATGAGGACACGTCCCTGTTCCTAACGTGCCCAGTAACCTTTCTGTCTGCCACTGAAGTCGCTGCTATCGCTTCCCATCCGTCCCCCTCAAAATGGAAGTCGTACACTGAAACATTGCCGGAGCTGTAGGCCCCCCTACGAACACTTATTATCTCCCACGCCATGGTAACCGTTAACCCTGTCATGGACAAGTGTTTGGTGGCATTTACGATTGTGGCTGCACTCGCAGTTGTTTCCCTGTCAATAGCCGTGCTTGTGTACAGTAACAAAAATCAGGCTGGAGCAATTACTCCTTCTAGATGCTGGTCTCGTTTTAAACGCCTCTTGGATGCCAAGTCGTCACAGGCATGTGGGGACTGCATGGTGAAAGGGTACGAGTTGGGGTTGGGGGAAGTGTGCGAAGGAAGTGCATCGTCGCCGGCACCTTCAGCCGGTCCCCTGCTCGGCAGTGCTGGTATTCTTCAAGGAAGTGGTCAAACTGTAAAGAGAGCTCCGGTGTCCCAGAATAAGATCATTCCTTTGTTCTGGCAGGATAATGGATTGCTGTACGAGGTACACCTTACCGCTGGAAAATCTAAAGTCACAGCCGCTTTCGACACCGGGTCGACCAACTTCATTGTAGCTACGCCTGCATCGTCTTCCACCAATTTCTATGACACGTCCACCGGAAAAGCTATTTCAAAGGCAGACGGGTCATCATGCGTCAACACTGTGTCGTACGTGTCCCAATCAAACACTGTACAAGTTTTCCTGGACACGCTGGCCTTTCCCCAAAAGGTCATACAGTCACAGGAACTGTGCACCCAAAAGGTGGCCCGGGTTGTTAACAGCGGCCAGCAAACCCAGGATTTCACTATTAATCCGTTTCCAGTGGGCGCCACTGTGAAGACGACAGGAGCCTCGTCTATGAATGTCCTGGGCATGGCTGGAGTTATGCAAGCAGATATTGCGTCTATCTGCAAAACCTTCCCACAGCCGGTACATGTATCCCCCGTCATCCGGTCTTTCGCAACGTACTACCAGAATCTGAAGAAGACGGATCCTACTGCTGACGCCGACATCGTGTGGTCTATGATGTTGGGGACGCCACAGTCGTTCACAGGAGGTACCGCAGCGGATGACAACAGTCAAGCCGCGGGATTCATTGTGTTTGGGCCGTTGAGCATACCTTCCTGCTTGCAACCGGTGTTTACACCAATGGTGCCAACCCTCCCGTCAGCTCCAGGACTGGGTTCCAACCCCTACCAGTACTACGTGGTTGAAGTAGAATCCTGTTCCATCGGAAAAACCAGCAATGCAATTGGGTCTTATAGCAAGTTCCCCAACTTCCCAAAATACCTTCTTGTCGATACTGGAACCACTCTATGTCTGATCCCGGGTCTGTCTGCTGATTCCACCACACGGGCTATTAACAATGTGGCTGTGGACGAAACAGTCCTGCTGACGTTGAAGGGAGGTGTGATTATCACTTACCAAACCGGCGATGTCAAGTACCAGTCGGGTGGTCAGATGGCAAACGTCTTCCAAGCTATGGATGACGCCACTGCGTCAAACTTCTCCGCTGCCGACAGAAACGGGAACTACACGGTTGGAATTCTGGGATGCACGGCCATGCGCAACCTGTACGTTGAGTTCAATCTGTCCAACAGCACTATCGGATTTGGGCAGGTGTCCACTTGAAGCCGCGTTTGAAACGCAACATGACAAGGAAACATAGCAACTGTTACTAACGCACGTTTGCTCGTCAAAGAATGACCTTTGACAAAATAAATACGTCAGAGTGGCCAATCCTGCACATCTCCATCCTGAATGCTCCATCTGACAATGAGGAAATTGACATGTTTCAAGCCAAATTTCTGGCATTGCTTCGGCTGGCAAGGGATGGCACAGATGGCATACCCCCCGAGAAGATTTGTTTAGTGATGGACATGGACGGAATTGCGGAGGCATCATTTGAACAGAAACTACGTGCGGCCGCGTTTATTCAGGATGTCCGGGAGTTCGTCGCAGACACGATATTCTGCACTGCCCTGATCACTTCCAGCGAGATTGTGCGTGTGGTGCTGGACCTGATCTTTAAGATACAGCCGCTCATTAGCTTGAATAAGCTGTTTGAGGACGAGAATTCGGCACTTCAGTGGTGCCGCGACAACCGCGCCAGACAGCTGGAGAATCTTCCTCCCATATACTGATCGACACGCGCATAGTTTAAAATATAATGTATAACTTAACTCAAATATCCGACATGAACATTGCGCAGAAGGACACGTTTCAGTTGCAAGATCCCAAAAGTGGTGGATTCTTTAACTATGTTGGCGGCGGGATGTGTGCCCTGGGAGCAAGCAATGACCCAGGAAGCTACAGTATATTCTACTGGAACTCGGGCAATTTAGTGTGCAGCAGTTACGTTGGCATGCAGAGTGGGTCGCCTGCGGTAGTGTCCTTAATGTCAGGCAACCCCATATTCTTCGATGGCTCGGGATGGGTTACTAGTTCAGGTAAACGGCCGAATATTACCTTTGAGAAGGCACCAGGAACGAACAACGTTTACGTGAAGATCGCGGGCGCTTACCTGCAGATGGTGGGAACGGTTGCAGCGAAGACAACAACAGGCAAGACCAAGGTAGCATGGACAGTTGTGCCTTGCTCTTCCACGTTTTATCTTGCCTTTCATGCCCAGGATGGTCTTCCGGACCCGGATTCGCGTGGAGACTATCATACAGTTAATAATGTCCGCTATCCACCATTGCTCCAGGTAAGGGGTCATTTTACACCTAATAATGGTGTGACTGATATTTTTACAGATGATGCAACTCTAACAAGAAGATTTGGCGACTGTACAAAATCCTCAATTCAGCAGGTCACTTATCCGAATCAAGTTGCAACAAGAGTGGATCCTTCTGCGCTTGTTCCTCCTCCACCCAGCCCTCCAATTGTAAAGTACATATCTTTTGATGCAGGGAAGGCTACATTTGGCATAGTTACCGATAGTAAGCAAGCGGCCAAATTTGAATGGATAAATGGGTGTTTGTTTATTGCTGGAACCGGGGTATTGGGTACCAAAGGAGTGTTCGAAGCGTATGCTCTCCAGTTTGTTAAAAATTACCAAGACTTGTCTCAAAGCGATCCTAGCAAAGCCGTCGTATACAATTCAGCGACTAACAATCCTCACTACTTCGACATCTTACAAGCCACCAAAGTGAACATGATTGGCTTTAACGTAGTTGGTGCACAATTTTTGTACGAGCCAACTGCAATTGTAGTGGTAGATGCAGGTGTGGCTGCTCCAAATTTTGAACAAACAGTGTCTAATGTTACTATTAGTGGTCGTAAATGGTATATGGGGGTCCGGCCCACTTTTACCGGCGGTGCAAACCTGCAGGTGATGAGCGGGATATATTACAACCAGAGTGGTTGTACCAAACCTGAAACCGGATCGCAACCATTCGTGGATGCCATGTTTCCTCAACTTGTATACCCTGTAATGGCCAACCCAACGGTTGCGAATTCCACACTCGTGTTCCAATTAGGTAAAGCCTTGGGTTTTAATAAGAAAAAAGGTCTCACTACAGGCGACATTGTCGGAGCTGTTATTGGAAGTGTTTTGTTTGTTTTAATGTTAATCTTAATTGTGTTAGGGGCAGAAGGGAAACTATAACCTCGCCGATAACGTGATAACGCGCGTAATAAATTACTTATATTCATCACTTACTGAAACGGCATGTCTTGTTGCACAGAAGAAATGTCAATGATTGGACCCATTACCAAACCCATTTCACGGAGATCGTCTTTTGTGGCTTTTCGCAAGGACGAGGGCTTCATTTTATGGCGACGCATGGTGGCAATGTCATCGTTATCTAACCCCACCGTGTTTTGAAGCCAAGACATGAATGACGTTTCGGAAGTTGCCGCCGCCGGCGGTGCCACGTTTTCTTCGGGAACTGCTTCCACTTCGAGCGGACACGCCAAAGAAGATACCACAACAGATGTCGTTTTGTTGTTGTCTACAGAAGCCGCGGATGTCTGAACATTGGTTACCGTTTCAGTTGTTGTTGCCGATGGTTCACTTGACATCACCTCCAACGCTTCAATCGCGGTCATTCTCTCCGATGATTCACTCGACATAACCTCCAAAGCTTCAATCGCGGTCATTTTCCGTCGAAGGAGACCCTCCGTTCTCACAGCTGACAAGGCCGGGCTCGGTCTTTCCCTTGAAGGCGCAGCGCCTTCAAACCTCTGCGTCATTATTATAGCCGACATCATCTTCACTGTTGGCCCCGTACAAACACGGACATTACACGAATACGCAATATTTTCATGGCCTACAACTGGCAAACGCAGATATGTATTGTTCATAAGTCAAGATCTTCTTCCACTTCCGGAACGTTAGTTGCAGTACTTATCATAACAAGAGGTTGAACACATGGGCCACTGATTTCAAACTGTTCTGCAAGCATGTCCGATCTTGAGAGACCACCTTTTCGGAAGCCAATTTGGTTCATGGCCAGAGGTTGAAAACAAGGTTTTTGTGCCGATGCCAGTAATTCTTTACTCGATTTGGTAAGGTCCACTCTGGGCATTACTTGCAGCATGGGCGGGGCCGTGGTTGTGTAGCGCTCCTCGATCACTGTCGATCTGGGGAGACCTTCCCACACCCCCTCCCAGAAGCCGAAATCGTCCGCTTCCAAGCAGGCTCGGCTGTAAGCGGTGCCTGACGACTGACTGAAGATGTATGCAGGAATCATGTCTTCCGTGTTGCATATACTATGCATTAAATGAACGCCGTTTGCGTCTGAACGCGCTTTCATCGCCACAATGACTCCAAGTAGGCATAGTCGGGGCAGTCTTCAAATTTCAAACTGCGAGCGTATCGAAACGTGTTCAGGAAGCACGGGGGAAGGCCTTCGCACAACACTGACGCTCGATAAGATCTTTTACATGCCGCAATCTTTGCGTAATTATTCTCTTTCGACACGGGTTTGGGAAGCTCTTGCCATGGCAGGCCACCTCGGACCAGATATATTAACATGTACATGAAGGAAGCCAAGTCATCCCGCCGAGTAACTTCCTGGCCGGTGTGGGCATGAATGGACGCGTAACGAGGTGTCCCTGTCAGCCCCTTTCCTGTCTGATTCTTAATGTGTTCGGATGTGCCTGGATAAATCACCCGTTTACAGAGACCGAAGTCAATGATGAACAATGTCTGCTTCCCGTGGCAGTGATGCCACAGGAAATTCTCCGGCTTGATGTCCCTGTACACCCACCCCATTTCGTGCAGCATCCGCAGGCGGTCCAGGCCCTGCCTGGCAATTTGCATGACATGCTCAACTGGCATGACGCCTCCCCTTTCTTGGCGGTCGTCCTCCAAGGATTTTCCGAGAAGGGGCATTACAAGCACGTTCCAATCCCGGAAAGACTTGAACCAGTACAGCTCCGGGATGCCCCTGCAGTGTGCCAGCTGTTCCATAATGCGAGCTTCGTACAGAAGCTGAGGGAAGGCAGCGTCTTTGTCTTCAAACTTCATGGCCACGCGCACACCTGTTCGGGTGTCAATCGCTTCCATTACCTGACCAAAGCTGCCGCTGCCCAAGGGACGGACAACCTTGAAGCTGGACACTTCTTCGGGAATGCCGTCACACAACGGCTTGGGACTAGAACCTTTCATGACTTCAAAGACCCTATTACTCTATAAATTTCATTTTTCGATTCGACGCGCAATCTGTATCCCTTATAATGCTGCGCCATGCCAGATGGCTTCAAGGCGCCAAACGCTCAATGCGACGCAATCACAGCAAACTTGCGTTTACGGCTGAGGAAGTATCGTTGTTGCGTGACATACATAACGATCTACCGTGACTATGGACACGACCCGAAACACGTCCGGCTACATGAACAGCCGTAAGAAGCGTGGTTTTGGACCGCCCTCCGGAGGTCATCGTCCCTCCCTTCAAAAAATTCGAGGGTACGATTTGCCCGCCTACCGCCAGGCTTTGGACCGTGCCATGGAATATGTGATCACAAATGACGCGTTCTTGACTGCTTACAACGTCGTGAATGCTGTTCAAAATGATGCTCCTTCGCTAATCAAGAACCTGTCCATCTTCTGTCCAAGGCACACCTCCCCAGACACGTTCGTGTCGGACATGTTGCACGCCATTCGGGACGCTGGACTGGAGGGAGGGGAGGTTTTTGCGCGCCCGGCGGAGTCCTCCGGCATATCGTTCATTAACTTTGGGTGCGCCTCAGATGCCTCTGCTACATTTGTGCTGGTCACTGTGTCTGCCTTTCCCAACATCCCTGCTGTGAACTACCTGCCGCTCGATGACATCAGCTGGTCGCTTCCCGTTGTCTGCTGCGAGAAAACATACTTCCCTCGCCAGCTCGTGCCGCCACTGCAAAAAATTGCTTTCTCCACAAACCACAAGCTGCTGTCTCTGTACAGCAAAGCTATCGACATCCGAGACGGCACCGGGGTGTTCCTTCCACGCGCCAACTCAGCGAGCGTGGAAGCGCTCCTCCTCGTCTCTGCACCAGCTGAGGACGTCACAGAAGTGTCTTACACGTTGCCGGCCCCCAGTGGAGGCGCTGGGATTACAGTAACCACTACCTCTGACAGTTTGTCACAGACCGGGGGGTCAACCCTCGCTTCATACGAAGATACGGCAGTGAACAAAGACTTCTTGTGTGACGGAATGTGGGACATATTGCGAGATTTTGCCAGCTGGATGATCCGTTTTCCTGCCGTTCCTTTTGACATGTTCTGCTTGCCCCATTACTTTGATGGGAATGCGGTGGCTTACTTACACCACGCAGCGGTGCAGCAGCACCTGTACCACCCCACGGCAACCCCGTTGGACTGGTACATCTACGCTTCCAAACTGTCCATGATGAATTATGTGGGTCTAAGGTCATTTTTTATTTTGCCTTTGTTCATAGCCAACAATCCGCACAGGAATCTGGTGCTGGCCAACCCTTCAAGTGCTTGACGCGCTTAACAAGACTGCTTGAGAAGCGTTTTCCGCGTGTTGTATGTCATGAAATACATTTGTAAGCAATAAAGCCCGCTGGGCATCTAGAACCCTGGCGTTTGCTGCAAAGTAATCCTCCCACAGCACGTGCAAACGATCATACATGTCCCTTGTCTTGTCAACTCGGTCCTGTTTCAAAACCACGGATGCAATTGCATTTATGGCATTTAAACCCTGCTGGCGCCTGGAAGTATCCAACCAAGCTCCATCTTTCCCCAAGGCCTGCTGCACGTCACGAACGAGCTGGGAGACCGAAGCGGTGTGGTGTTCCTGAAACTTTTCAAATTGAAAACGAATGCTTCGCTTCTGCTTTTCCTCACACACGCCGCGGTAAAACTCAATTTCATCACGCTCCTTCACCATCCGAACGTGCAAAGCACTGGCCCTTCCCCACAACGTTTTCAGTGCTCCAGAAAAAGCATTCACAGTGGCGCATACTTTATTGGCGTGTACCAATACTTCATAGGATTTAGCCTTTTGTAGTCTGCTGCTCACGCTGTCCAATTGCTGCACAAGGTCCTGTACAGCGGTTTTGGTTGCAGACGCCTCCTCCATTTGCTTCAGCTGGACCAGCTGAATTGCATCCTTCTCGGTAATGGTTGGGGCTGCCTCATACCGTGCCTGCAGCTGCTTTACGCTGGCATTTCTTTCCGTCATGGTTTGCTGAAGAACCGCCAGTTGCTGTTTTAAGCGTCCCTGGACGTCTTGAAGCGACGCGGGGTCATCCGTAGAGTTCTCCAGAGACCCGATTTTATCACATTCCTCCTGCACCTGCTGTCCGGCCAGTGCCATTGCCTTGTTCAGCACTGCTAAACTGTCCATTGACGTGGCAGTCGTTTCCTCTCTCAATTTTGTTGCTTTGTCTTGAATGAGTTCCAGTAAGGCTCGAATGTTTTTTAACGGTTCGGCATCTGGTTGGGCTTTCTCCAAAGCAGAAATGCATTGGACCAGTGCGTTGGAAAATGGTTGAGCAATTTCCATGAGCTCTCCAGCAAGTTGTTTCACCTCTCGATCAGTGTTCGCGGCGGAGGTCGTTTGTTGGCTATTAAGGCGTTTCAGGCGAGATGCACAGCCTTGGTTGACAGCATCAATCGCCTCTCTGCAATAACTGGCGGCAGCTTCGGCTGCAACCTCGTATTTCTTCACAATGGCATATGTTCGCCAGGATGGCTGGCGAATGTATGTTTGTTCTGCTGCCAACCGGGCCTCTTCCTCTGACTGCGTCAACTGCCATGCTGCGTTAGCTAGGGCGTCCATTTTATCTGACTTCATGTTTCTGATCAGATTGTGTAGCATGCCGGTGATTTGAGACAAGTTCTGCTTGGCTGAATTTGAATTGTGAACAGCTGGTTGAACTGGATACATAGGTGTGCAGTCGCGGTGCTGTAGCAAGCAGTTGCCAACTGTCTCCACCATTTCGTAGGTTGATGCCGGAGCAGCGGCCTTCTCAACGGGTTTAACCTCGGGCTTCTGACCTAATATGCTGCTCAATAAATGCGGGAACATCACGGACGAGGCATCTGCCACAACCGCCGTGCAGACGACTGGCCTGCCTTCATCACGCTCCCATGAGGTGGTGCCAGGTTCAGTGTCAAGTTCCGTGCTGGAAACGGAATTATGTGTGAAGGCGTGTCGGCTGTCGTTGTGCCCTCGGTCACGCGGCTGCTCTCCACGGTTTGTATGCCGCCGTGCTGTTTTCGTTTCTCTTGGTGAGTCTTTCGGGCTCGGTCCGTCATCTTGGTGAAGTACTCTGGCAGGGGTGCCGCTGGCTGGGTGTAGAACACTCCAGGATGGGGCTTTCTCTGGGGCTGGCCTGCTGTCCCACGTGTCTTCGGCGCTTTGCTCGTCGCCGGAAAGTTCGGCATCCTCTGAGTCGTAGGCCCCGTAAAGGAGAAATGATGCATCCGTTTCTGATGAATGACGTTCCGTCATGGATTGATGTTATTGAATGGAATATATGTTTTCTGTATTAGATGGTCGCACTGTAACCGAGCTGGAATGATGGGGTGGGGTGCTTATGCCGCATATTATCAAAATGGCAACGGCGCACCACCGTACCCTCCTCCTCCCCCGCCGCTTCCTCCGTACGCCATGCCCTCGGTTGCTGCTGGCATCATCCCAGCTGCTGTCAGTCGGCGTCTTTGGGCATCGGCCAGATCTCTTTCTCGTTTGTCCTGCAGTTCTCCAGCGTCCGCTATGGGCCCCCCATGTTCCGGCGCCACATCTTTAATTGAGGGTATAAGCTTCTCGACTGACACCATGTTACCGGCTGCCGATGGGGAAGCAGTGGATCCGATCGTGGGATTTATCCCCTTGGACTGAAACTGCTTGTCAAGCAGGTACCTGGACTGGTCTTCGGAGACTTTTACAGCTGCCTCAGCTGGCGAACCCGGTTGCGAGAAGCCCATGCCAATAGATGGTGCTCCCACAGACCGCGACAAACTGCTGGCCCCTCCAGGAATGCCGAACCCAGCTGTGGGGGACGCAAATTCCTCGAATCCTGGTCCTGAGTTCAAAGCGGGGGTCGCTGTGGCTGGGGCGGCCATGGACCCAGGAGGATGCGCCGGCCTGACATACCCTGGTGGCAGTGGCGCGAATCCACCGGATTCCACAAACCCGCCTGCCACTTGTGGCCCGCCCACACTTCCTATGCCCATAAGCGGGTTCCCAGCCCCTGCCGGTCCCATCGGGTTGCCAATCTTGCTGCTTGCCTGGCCATAAGCTGCATGGGCCGCGTACTGTGCCTGCTGCGACTGATGCATTTGGCTGGCGTAAGACACCGCTGGAGAAGCGGTCGAGGGAGGAGGGCGTGGCCGGGGCGGGCCACTCATGGTCAAGCCCCCGCTCAGAAGGGCGGCTCTTGCTTGTGCTGCAGCGTCCGGATGGGGTTTCGCAACCCCGCCGGAAGATGCCATGCGCTGCCTGGCAGTGGCAATCATGGACTGCAGCACCTGCAAAGTATCACTCACTGCGGTGGCCGTGTTTTGAGCTTCTGTGTCAACTAGAATGGGAGTTGCCGTGCCCGGCCGTCCACCGACAATGGTAATCATGTCCTGCAGATCGGGCGGCGCTGTACGGGCCAAATTCACCGCGATGAGATCATCAGGATTCGGTTTTTCGGATACAACCAAAGCGAATCTGGTGCGTTTTTGAGCCATGTACGGGGATGCTTTAAAAAAGCGGGTTGCTACGATGCACGTATTTTGGGACCACAAGCGTTGTCACTGATTTCGACAGACAGCTAATGAACGCAATGATTCCGCTTCTCATTCTTCTTTGGGCTTTGCAGCGAACGATGGAAGCCACCAGCGGTTCTGCATGCGGTGCAAGAGACGACGAGCTGGCTCCTCCAACTCTTCACGTGTCACTTCACCTTCCAAACCAGCTTCAACGCACAGCTTCCGATACGTCTCGGTAATGGCGTCCATCCGTTTACGAAGATCAGTATCCATGGATGGCTCCATCGTCATGAATTGTAACTGTGCTTGCTTATTTTCAAATTTTACTTGTCCTCTATACCCCTTTAGCTCAGTTGGTAGAGCGCCAGGCTTTTAACTTGGTGGTCGCGGGTTCGAGACCCGCAGGGGGTGCTTTTATTGCCTGATCGTCATACATGGTCGCATTTTTCCGGTGCGGTGCAGGGAGTCATTGCATAAGTACAGGAGAAGAGGACGCGCATCTGTGTAGTCACTGTTTCCAAAACATCCCAAATTTGATCCTTTTTTTGTTCGGTACTTGAAGTAATCCTTGGCATGCTGCACCAAATTTGAGAAGGTATCCATTCTTGTCTTTTCAAACTGGAAGGCAGTGTCTCCGGTTGACGGTGCTGTTTTACTTATCCCAAAAAGGACATCGAAACGTGGATTTGATCGCACCGATGTACCAGGGGAGCAGTCAAATAAACCACTGCCACCTGTGCAAGCAACCATGCTCCCTGCCCCCAAACGGTACTGAAAGTCCAAATGGTGGCCATGGGATGATTCTTTGGCGGCAATCATGCTCCTCTTGTACTTATGGGCAGCATATTTACGGTGGAAGTAGCCCCTGTCCCCATTAATAACTGTGAATGCCCCGTTAAATATTTCCTGCATCGTGTACATGGACACGGACGTGTACATCACCAAGTCCTCCAGGAAGTTGAGTATGTGTTCACTAACATTACAATCAGCTGCGGAAGCAATGTGCAAGTAATTGGTTAAAACCTCAAATTCGGAGTGCAATTTCATTTTAGTGGGGACACAGACCTCATCCCTGTCATGGACTAGAATTCCGTCTACGACCTTAAACAGGGCAGTGCTGTCGTCTCGTTTTTTAATGCAAACGTAAGGATGACTGGTCATGATTATTGTTATTGGCCACCTGTTTTCCATGTCGATGAACACTTCCTCCCAGCGAGTGGCCGCCAAGAACAAATACCCAGTTTGTTCGGCTCGCTTATGTACATTCTGCCATCGTTGCCTTTCTTAACTGACCCACAACACTCATTTGCTGGACATGCAGGAGATGGGCGATTTCTGTACTTTTGTACATCCATTCGTTTGCAGGATTTGGAGCTGGAACGTCGACGCAATTTCCTGCCAGGGCTTGGCTTCCATGTGCACACTCCGTTCTTGTTTGGAGTGCTCCAATATCGCTTGCCATCGTTTCCAACCTTTGAAGTTCCACAGCATTCGTTAGCGGGATATGCAGGTGATGGCCGCGTCCGGTATTTCTTTAAATGGCTTTGTCGGGAACAGGACCGAGAACTATTTGACTTTCGCGGCATATTACTGCGTTACATGTAATTGGAGACTTTATGATCTGTCCACCTTTGCATAATGCACATGAATGGTATTGCCCGCAACATTTACTCCGGGAGTAACACTTCCTTCAGGTGTGTCGATTCCAGCTGGGCCAGCTGTGCTAGACACCCGACGACAGGTTAGGAGAAGAGGTCGCCCGCCGCGTCAGCCAGTCGCAAATCCCCAGCCAAGGACGGGTATTGTCCGAACACAGAATTTGCATTTGGATTTAAATGCGGACTGGGAGGGCTGGGATTGATGTCGACCTGTAGCGAACGTGCATAACAAGCATCACCGTAAAGATAATAACCAAAAGTAACAGAACACCGGCTACAGTCACAGCTGCTATGCACGCCTTTTCCAAATTTCTACCATATTGAGGATTCAAGCACGCATGCGCCACACGCTGATCCTCCTTACGATTTGTGTGTATACACAATGCGTCGGCTTTATGTTCTTCGGGTGGGCTAATTCTCTTCAAACCAACATTCCGCAGCCGGAAACCCTTGTCTCGTGCAACGATAGATGCTATCTCATCATCCACCATAAGAACTTGTTTTGGGAAGCTTTGATCCAAGATTTTTGCATGCACAGCTTTCAGGAATGATGAGTGAGCTAGCAAACCCATGTAGCCGTAGAAGATTTTCACCGAATGCAAAAACATGTTTGATATTTTGTTGGTGTACACAGTTTCTTTCTTTACTGCCGGCAGGACATCATCGTCCTCCATAAAATCCACCATCTTCGAAATGTGGTCTAACGGGTACGCCATGTCATCATCACATATGAAAACCCAACAATCATCTGGAAGAACTCCTGCAATCAGGGGGCCAATGTACTTCATGATAGGCCCATAATCTACCTCCGTACGCACCACAGTTACGGGATGTTTGGATTCCACTTCAAGTAACCAATCTGGAATGGGACCCACTGTCTGGCCCCGCAAGTTTACAGTTGGTGCTGTCAAAAATATGCGTGCAATCCGTGTGTAATCCTGAAGCAGCAGGCGCTCCAGCTGGTCTCGCACTAAATTCCCCTTTAACCTGTTAGGAATTGTAGTGAATGACACGTACACCTCCGGGCGAAGCATTTTGTATACCGTTAACTATTTAGGTACATTTTACTGTCTACCAGACAGCTTGAAGTACAGGCAGTACAAAGAATACAAACCAGTTAAGTAGAGCATGGGCGTGGCTAAATAAACACAGCCCAGGATGTTGGAATCCCGAACTTCTGTCGGAGCGGCGCTATTAATAGTCGCAACAGCAGAGCACGCATAGACCCATTGTTTCGTCTGTCTTGTCTGTCTTATGCACGCACTGAGCACAATTTGTGTCAGGATTGCCCAATTGGCCGAAAGAAGAACTGCAGTGTAAGCCATCACCATGAACGTCTTTGATACATTAGACAGGACGACGGCTGCGATAATAGCAAAGGGAACATACAGGACAACAAACTTGTCTGCAATGTTCATCTCAGGACCCGGGACAGTTTGTGTAAGGATATTTTGAAAACATTTCACAGTGCGACACACATGACTCAAATCCAGTATGTCCTCCCCGAAGCCAGGACTGGTGTCCCCTTCTTGTACACCTTCATGTCACGATGCGAGTACAAGTTTTCGCACCATCCGTACACAAAATCCTTCATGCTTGCTGCACTTGATACGTACTCCGAGTACAGAGACCTCACCGCATCCCGGATTGCAACATAGGCTTCGGCCAAATGATGCAAATTCTGCTCGCTGCACGGCTTATTGGGAATGAGTCCCGCGAGATGCATAATCTCAGACGCCCAGGCAACTCCAACGCCAGCAATGCATTTCTGTTGCAGCATCCATGGGCCAAGTTGTTTTCTACTGCGATACGCCAGAGAAATGGCACGCTGAAGGGCAGCCGGGGATGCTGTCATCCAGTCGATCCCCAAATCGTTCGAAGAGATCATCTCCGAAAGGTCTGCACAAGGAACAACTCGGCCGTTGATGCCATTTGTACGCACATGCTGCAGGTGACCATCAGCTGTCAGCATCGCTCTCCCATTCAAGCCGAAGTGGATGTCATGCTTGTCGTGCAGAAGGTGCTTTCCGTACGCTATCGCTGGGACGCCGGAAGCTGTCAAGGCTTCAGCCAAAGCCCATATTTCCGGCCCTTCTGGCATGAGACAGTACGCTGTATACATTGTGGCAACCAAAATATATTATTCCGATTTGGAAGAAAAAGGGGTGGAACACGGAATGGATGGGATCACATAATCCTCAACGCGAAAAACGTAAGGCAGGGACATGTTGCGCCGTTTTCTAACAGGCGTGTCCGGAGAGAGTGTTAGCAACTGAGTTAGGTCATGATCAGGCGCATCCTCCACAATGTTTAATATAAAGTTCAACTTTTCAAAGTGTAAAGTCTGGCAGCAGGTCGCCAGTTCGTTCGAGGCAATTAGAGGCTCGCACGTGCTTTTGTACAGAGCTTCGTACAGACCAACGTCTATTTCCTCGTGGCATCGTAGAGCAACTGCGTGAACATTGCCCAGATGCTCATTCAAAATTTCTTCAAAACTGGCAGCGCCGTCGGGTGTCCAAGTCACGGCCTTGTCCACAACAGCAGACGGCCATCTCGACAGCTCACTGTCCACCGCAGACTGATTGCTGCAGACAAATATGTGCGATCCGGACTGCATCCTTAGCACGAGGAGGTGGATTGAAGAGTATTTTGAGATAACCGGGACAAAGGCGGACAGAACAGCCAGTGTTCGAGCGGGTGCTAGGCGCAAAGTGCACTCCAGCGTCAGGGAGTCGTAGGAAGTAAGGAAGGTTGTCGTGCCTGTGAACCAAGTCACGGTAACCGCGTAGCCAGTGAGTACCAAGTCGCGCAAACTTTTACGGGTGATGGTGATGGAGGGAAATGGATCTTCGGCTGCGCTGGTTCCGTAAAGCATGAACCTCCGCAACTTGCTTGCCTTCCATGACCAGGACACCAGACCAGTGGAGGGCGGTGTGGCCATCAAGGTAAGGGAGTCAGAAGTTTCGAAGCGATTTGGAGAGACACAGATGACGGTGCCGACAGCGTTCTCCAACTTTGTCATGAGCAAGGCACGCAGAAGCAGCCAACGGACATCAATGTTCCAAAGAGAATCCATGTGAACACAGATGGAGGCAACAGGGTGCTTTGCCATGCGAACACATTTTGCAGAGAACGACTCAGCCGTAAATCGGACCGCGTTAGGAGTTTTCTTCAAGTGTCTACCTATGTAGATGTCAAGGTCGGCGCCAACCAAGACCATGGCGCCATGGGAGGCCAGCTTCACCATTAGAATACGGGCAATGCCTGTCAGAAGCCAGTTCCTGGATGCAGAGCAGGACGTGTTCAGCATGAACATTCTGTCAAGTACAAACAGTTCTTCTCCGTGGATGGCCACTCCCATTTGCCCGGCGTACATGAACGCATGGAAGACATCGGCCACGGAAACGGTTGGGTGGGACATTTGTATGAAGGTTTTTTTGAATGTGCTGTTTGAAAAACATAAGCCGGTTCATAATGATGGTTTAAGGAATTAATGATCGGTCCAAAGCATGTCTTCACGTTTGTTGTCATTGTGCTCGCTTTAGTTGTTACGGCCAGCCTGTGCGGCTTTATTGTGAAGCTTTTCAAACGCAGGTCGGCCCCTGCGACCCGTATTGTGTTTGTGAAAGGATCGAACGCCGTGGCGAAGGCTTGTGCTGCTAAATTAAACAGGTCGTTCAATCTCCTGGCTGCTCCAACTCGTCGCTGGGAACGATTACTCTGTTTCCTGTGTCATGGGCAAGCATACGATCTAATACAGCATGCCATTGTCACACAGGGATTCACTTTACTGTATGGGTATCCATGGAGTCATGCTGCTTGCGAGAAGGAAATGCGAATCAGATTTCCAACTGCCATTTGGGTAGATGCCACAGAAGACGCAGGCGAACATGAGTCGCTCACATGCGTTGAACCGGACTGCTGTTTTCCAGATTCGGAGACGTCTGACACGGAAGCCTTATATACACCCTTACGAAGTTTGAGCGCGATTTTACAGCGCCGATTGAAGAACACTGACGTTAACTTGCCTTGTTCATGCACGCAAATTGAGCTGGTGTGCAAAAATGACAACAGTTGGGCTTGCGATGAATCCAAAAAGTTCTCTGCAACCTCCTGTTTCTCGTGCATTCCCAACTCTAATATTAATCCACAACTGGCCATTCAGTTGTACATTGACGGACACTGTGTCGATGCGCGTACAGAAGACTATGCCCGCAACCTGTCCTGGATTGTGGAAGGAAAGGAGATTGTGCCGGACGTGTACGAAAACGTAATTTACTCATGCGTGAATAAGTGTTTTCGTATATTTGTCCACAGTTCGCTTCTCACACACAACAACATTGTAGGTCACGTACCATTTGGAGGATGTTGGGTGTCTGTGGAGGAGTATACCAGCTCAAAAGCAGTCCGTAAACAATTGGGAGCCTCCTTTTTCGCTTCTAACAAGAAGTGGACATCTGGACATAAATTTCGGCATGACTGCCTGAATCTTGTACGTTCGAATCCTGCAGTGAAAACATTTGGAGTTGCGGCTGGAAGTCGTTTAGACAGAAAAGCCGTTGGATTGTTGCCGTACATGTACAGTATTGTTGTGGAGAATGGTATCGAGCACGGCTACTGGACTGAAAAAATTGTGGATGCGCTTGCCTGTAGGAGTGTAGTTTTTTACTGGGGAGCTCCAGATATTAGTCACTGGTTCGATATGGGATCTGTCAGGCCCTTTCACACCCTGCAAGAGCTGACGGAGTTGCTTGACACCATGTCCGAAGCCGATTATTACAATAGACTACCGTCTGTAGAACTGAATTGGAATCGAATTCCTGCATATTTTTCAAGTTTTCATTTGTTAGCTCTCTGCACGGACACATTGTCCTCAATGCACGGCACAAAGACGGTGTGTCTGCAAATTTAACACCTGCAAAACACAAAACATAAACCTAATTTTAATACGGATATTACCACTTACATGGAATTCGATGCTGGAACTGTGCTGGGGTCCGTTGCCTTTGTTGTCGCTGTGATTGGCGTAGCCAGCATATTTTTCATCCTATTCAAGTACCCTAACGTACTCCCGAAAGGAAAAACCACAACTATTATTGTCCCCCCGCAAAATGTAGCTCCGGCAGGCAGTCCAGGAGCATGTCTTCCAGTGCCTTGCACGCCACAAACAGGAGGCGACGGAACCGTTCCATGGTCACACGGGCCGGACGGTACTGTTACTTTCAGTGGTCCTGTAACCTTCAATGGGGATTTAACTGTGACTGGAGATCTAGGTGCTGAGACTTGTAAGTTGAATTCAGTTAGGGTTACCGGGAATCAAACGGTGAATGGAGGGTTAACAACAGACACCCTCACTACGACCGGCACAGTGAAAGCTGGTACAGTTGTCACTAGCACCATCTCGCCAGTAAATTCGGAATTAACCATTAATGGTAGTGTGGCAATAACAAAATTCATGGCAGTTAACACCAGCCAAACGAATCCGTATAACAATGGATCAACTACTGCAATACCAAGCAACTTGGGGTATGGAACGATTGCTGCTTTCTATGACAAACCTAATGCTGTAATTCAGGAAATTGGACACAAAGGATCATCTACTAGGTGCTGGAGTTCAAGTGACGATGGTGGATGGGTATCAAAGTTTTCTTATCCGACAGGGTTAAAACAAGCCTTTCCCTTTCAGGACAATTTCTCTTCTTGCGGAGCATCTCACTATTACAATACCGATGGCACAACGAATAAATGATTCGCTCCCTCATCTGCCTTGAACTGAAAACATGCCTTACTGTGCAACGTAAAATGGTAAACACGAACGTCATTGTCGGCTGGACGGCGTTAGGCTTTGCGGTAGTATCAGTTGCCGTCGTGTACATCCTTTTGTTCACCAAGCCGTCACTGTTCCCACAGGGGAAAACCTCAACAAACGTACAAGTCTCTACAGCTGCGGCGGGAAAAGATACAAAGAAGACACTTGGAAGTGTGTACACATTGAACCAAATTCCCTATGTAGTTTCAAACGGACAGGTTACTTTCAATAACAAGGGAGTTGTGACTGGAAAGGTAACGTCAACAGGCACCTTCACATGCACTGGAACATCAAACATGAAAACTGTAAATATTACAGGTGGCGAAACAGTTACCGGCAGCACTACATCTGGCAGCGTAAATGTGACCTCAGCCGCCAATTTAAATGCATTGGCGACAAGTTCTATTGCCCCAAGTAACTCAGCATTGACCGTGAACGGTAGCTTGGCAATTACACGATTCTTGGGAGTGAACACCTCTCGAATGAACCCTGACGCTAACTTAGGAAACGGAACCATTGCCGCGTTTTACGATACGTCTTCATCCAAAATCAAGACCGTTGGAAGTAACGGCGATAAAAGCCTATGTTACAGTTCTTCAGCTGGGCAAGCAAACATTTTAAACGTTTTTCCATTTAACATTGCTTACACCAATTCTCAATGTTAATGATTACAATAAATAACAACAATACGTACACGAGAAACTGACAGTCGTTTTTAAACTGTGCTGGGCACATCATACTCAAACGATAGCTTGTAGGGCGTGTCCGACACGAAAACACGAGGGGCTGCTTTTGTCACTAATGGCTTGCGACGGTAGGTCTTGTGAGCGGCTTTGGCACGCAGCTTTGCGTCCGCTGTATCAGTCAAAGTCTTCTTCATGTGCGACTCGATGCTGTCCAGGTTGTCGGATGCGTACTCCAGGAATCCATACATTTTTGCCATGTAGAAGAAGTGTAGCTGGGCCACTGTGGTGGAGTACGTTTTCCCGTCCAGGTCGAAGTAAATGCGATGGCGGCGGCGGAAGCAATCAAACCTCCTGCGGCGGTACCTGTCTCGGAGTGAGCAGTACAGCCTGTGGACTTCCACAATGATCTCTCGTTTTAGAATGGGGACGTGAATGCGGTAGGCCACGTTCTTCTCCCTGGAGTAATCCACCACCAGCCAGTCCAACAGGCGGAGGGACACGCGGTGGGTGCGGTTCAAGCGGGGCACTAACTCCGTCCTGAGAAAGTTGTCATCAATTGGACAGGCATCCTGATTTAGAATGTTGTTTAAAAGCTCAACCTGCTTTGTGGGAACCGGGGAGAAGGCAAAAAATGATCCTGCAACCGGCATTCTTTCTCTTTCCTGCAGGACATAATCCTTCTTGGTCTTGCACCAAACCCACTTCATCCTGGACGGGACCACGTCCTTGTCTTTGCTCCTACCAGCTTCGTCGTCATCCTCTTCCACCGGATCCTCAGGTTTCGCTGGCCTGGTGGCATCCTCTTCCAGGGCATCTTCGCCCTCCTCCGTATTTCCCCGATGCCTCTTCTTAGCTAAATCCTCCGAGGATATCCACGTTTCACCTTCCCACTTCATGTCTGATATGACCTGTCGCGGTGCTGCCCTCTTTTGAGGATTGCGTTGTCGGTCCACCACATCAGCCACGAAGGTTGAGTTTGTCAGCACGCTTGACGCTGGTACCATTAAAGAACGTGATATTTTTCCGTCCATGTTTCAGTGAATGCATGATGGATGGCCCCCTTGTTTGCATTCCCTCAACGCCAGCGTACATCTTCAGTTAGCACAGGATGAAAGCATGAGCCGACCATTCCTTTTCCTACCAGAAAGTAGTAACACGGTTTGGTCATGTCATGTAGTGGAATTCAACCCCCATTTCCGGTCTATGTTCAAGAAGACAGCGATCCTACTACTATGACACACGCCATTTCCCCAGTGAGCCACGCCCTTCGGTCCAACCACGTGTTTTGGAAGTACCTGATTGCCCACATACCATTCACTTCTGTTGGGTCCATGGCGCTGGAGCTCGTGGTTGTGCTGGATGACGTGTCTACACCTCACATTCTTCAGAGTGTGGAAGGCAGAGACGATGGGGCATGGCCAGGGACCGCTGCAGTCGCCCATGTCCGTCTGTGCATGAGACGTGTCTTAAGTCGATCTGGACTAGCATCCCATCCTTCTATCCGATTAAGTGATGCTGTTACCGGCCAAATACAAGCCTGCAATGATAGGACTCTCACACTGTGCAGGACCCTGACCGAGTGCACCAACAATCGAATAATTGTTCTGCGTGTTGCCATAAAATCGGTTGCTCACATTTCTGTTAATGCAGCCACTTCGAAGGCACATTTCAGATGTGGACACGCCAACCTGCTGGTATTGAACACCGAGCGGAACACGATGCTGTTGATCGAGCCAGCTGGCGTAGCCATCATCCCCACAATCGACGCCATTTTGCTCTATCACACCGTGCATCACACGAAACGAAAATTGTTTCACGTGTTTTCCAACTTGGAACTGCGCGGATTCTGTCCTGTGCCTGACGACAACTTATGCACTATATGGTGCGCCGTGTACGGCATGGTGTGTCTACAAAATGTGGTTACCAGCCAAGCTACAGTGGAGGACATTGTAAACTGGGTTTCTGCCAGACGTAATGCCCTGCTTCGCATGTTTTTACGTTACGCCCATACCGTTTTGCGGGATATAAGTTAAAATGGTGGTGTTTTCTTTTTATTTTAGCGTCTTCGTCCGGTCCCTTTGTCTTCTCCGTGCCACTGTTGAATAAATTGTACATGCACCCCATTCCCCTTCACTTACCTTATTCATGTGCGGATATGAAACATCTTACCTTGTTCTGTCTTGAACGGCGCGCTTTAACCGGAACCCTCGACGTGATTCGACCTGCAACAACAAACACACGCAAACACAACAATAAAACTAGGCCCCCAGTTGGTTAATGGTACACCTCGAAATTCGGTAGTGTTAGCACCGTCAACGCATATCCATTGGATTGGGTTAAAACATATGCTTGTAGAAACAACAACAACTTTGGGACGCATGCAGGCAAAAATTCCTATACTTGAAGAAGCTCTGGCCACACCAGAATTTGTGCACGTCACGCCACAGTGTTTTGGACCAACAACTTGGAAGTCACTGCACAACTTGGCCCGTGCATACGAACCCACGCCAGAAAATGCAGCCGCAATGAAAGCATACATGGCATCTTTGGCAACACTGTTCCCGTGCCCGAAATGTGGTCGGCACATACGGGAAGCAGTGGAGAACATGCCAACCGATTCGAAGTACGAGTTATTTAAGTGGTTTATTGATTTCCACAACTCCGTAAATAAGCGGCTTGGAAAGAAGGAATTGTCATATGAGCAGGCTGTAGAAGCAATTATTGACTGTCGTGCCGGTCCACCAAACCCTCCTGATGCATTTGAGTGGAATGGAACAAGCTGGATCCTTATAGTCTTGGTAGTGCTGTTTGTTGTGGCAACAGGAATACTTGGAACCAAATTGTACATTGCCGCTCGTGTTAAATCTGTGCCGTAGTTGAAATTCAGTTGGGTCATACAATACCCACAACTCCGTATACATGTATGGCTTCTTCAACCCTGACCAGCTCCAGCTCACCGTTTGTTCCAAGCGACACCCTTTACATCATCTCAACTCATGCCAAGTGCTTCGATGGAGCAGCCGCTGCTGCAATACTTGAGCTGTACTGCACCCACAAAGGCTATAAACACGTCAACGTTCCCCACATTCTTGGAAAATCTTTCCTTCGGGAGTTCGGTTCTTACTTACAAACTGGGCCTGTCACCCTACTAATGTTTGATGTTTCTCCAGACGAGGAACTGGCTGATGTTATCCTCTCCAAACCACAGCTGCACTTTGTTTGCGGCGACCATCACGTGGGCAACAAACCAACACTTGGCCGGCTGATGCACGCACGAAGATCAAACATTTCAATCATGTACGATGACAACAAATGCGGAGCACAATTAGCTTGGGAATGGGTTCAACAATCGGTTAAGGACATGGCCAAACTGTCCCTTGTTGTCGACGGCGTCGCAGAAGCTGCATCCAGTCGCACCCTTTCCCGATTGCTGGATGCTATTTGCGCATTTGATTTGTTTGTACATAAAGGCAATCCTGAACTGGAAGCCGTGGAAGCCTGCTTGCGTTTACAACATCAGCCTGATACGGCCACGTTGAAAGCCATGCTGACGACACCTGGGAAGTACGACGAGATCGTTATGGAAGGCGCCCTCTGTGCACGCATCATGGATAACATGGCAAAAGATCTCTTGCAGCGAGGAAGATTGTACAGACTCAGCAGACACGCGGTCACTGCAGTGCGAATGCACGGTGCTTTGATTCCTGAAGCCTGTTCCGTGTTTTATGTTCAAGGAACTCTTCACCTATCCAGTGAAATGGGATACTTGCATTCCTCTGCTGACCTGGTATTCATATGGTCCAAAAACGAGTTGGCTCCCAAAAAGTACGCAGTTTCTGTACGTCGAGGACGTCCATCCGATATTCGATGTGATATTGTAGTAAAAGCCCTCACGCAGGGACGGTGCACAGGCCACGCTGCTGCGGCCGGCATGGCCTTCGACACAGAACCCACTTTCTTACTGGTTTAACCATGCGTCCATTACAGCAATGTGAGCGCAAATCTAGAAGCCAATGTAATTGCTAAAAAAATGTGTGCCGAATACACACTCCAGGAGGAGCAGAACGCTCCTCTGCCAGTCATGAAATCCAATAGAACAAGCGCTCGCATCGTGGGCGTCTGCTGTCGAGGAATTCAACTGATGTTTACAGCGTTAACTCTGGCCATATTAGTGACGTTAATACTGTACATGAAGCAAACATTCGTGCCAATTGTTAAAGACGCACACCAGCTAGTTGCTAAAACAAATGCAGTGTTTTACTTATTGTACGAGTACCTGTGCGTAAAAACGCAGCTTATCTCAATTGACGACTGTTCAAGTTTACGTGTTACGTTGACCTGATCCAACTTAAGTCAGGCAACACGCAAGCTTAAAAATATATCTCATACCTTAACAAGTGTTAGGAAACGCACGAATTGTATCGCTAAAACATGTACAGACGTAATACTCATTGTTCACCTTCTGTGCCTTGCTGTGTGCAGGGTATCCCTGGTGTTCAAGGCCCTGTTGGGGCTACAGGTATAGATGGACCAACGGGGCCATCCGGAGGGCCAATTGGCGCAACAGGAGCGACGGGCCCCACTGGAATTAATGGAGCAACTGGCCCCACGGGCGCAGGTGCAACTGGAGCAACGGGCGTGGGCGCAACTGGCCCCACGGGCCCCGCCGGCATTGTCGGTGCAACAGGCCCCACCGGATTGGGCGCAACAGGCGCCACTGGTGTCGGCGCAACCGGCCCCACAGGCCCTAGTGGTTCGGGAGCTACGGGGCCAACAGGTGTAGGTGCCACTGGTCCGACAGGAATTAGCGGAGCAACAGGACCCACAGGCCCCAGCGGTTCAGGTGCAACGGGTCCAACTGGTGTTGGTGCAACGGGCCCCACGGGCCCCAGCGGTTCAGGTGCAACAGGCCCTACCGGCCCCAGCGGTTCAGGTGCAACAGGCGCAACGGGTCCTACTGGTGTTGGTGCAACGGGCCCCACGGGCCCCAGCGGTTCAGGTGCAACAGGCGCAACGG
>Ga0192647_100009_pt1 | contig 117968 bp, 131 predicted proteins | sample LauGreFa1BDMLBSN_2_FD_133046 | JGI IMG/M metagenome (GOLD analysis project Ga0192647, IMG submission 133046) | Freshwater lake microbial communities from Lake Michigan, USA - Fa13.BD.MLB.SN - reassembly | ecosystem: Environmental > Aquatic > Freshwater > Lake | place: Lake Michigan, USA... | reverse complement strand
TTGGGATGAAACCTTTAAACAACAAGAACAATGCAAGTGTGGTCAGCCAAAAGTTGGTGGATATAGTTGCCAAAGAACGGATTGTAATCAAAACCTTTAACCAACAAGAACAATGAAAGAACAAGAAACAGGATGGGTATCTGCTTTAATTAAGTGTGATCTATGTGGTCATGAGTCATTATCAGTACATCATGAATCTTGTGATAAACTTGAATGTACTAATTGTGGACGCATGTCTCATTTTGAAGTTTTAGAATATTATACAGAGGAAGAATTATGAAACCAAATAAAGACTTAAATTATTTTAGAAAAAATGCTGAAGAAGACTACATTAAAACACCAATTAGTGTTCTTCGTTATATCACAGAGTTAGAAAGTACTAAAAGTACAGTAAAACAATTAATTTATTATTCTATCCTGCATTTCTTAGCAGGTATTACAATTACTTATTTACTATTAAATTAAAAAATTATGATTGAAAAAGTAAAAGATGCAATTGACAATTTCTTAAACCCTTCTGCAACATTTTTTGATGCTGAGTACACAAAAAGAAAAGCAGCTGAAGAATGTTGTGAACTTGCTACTGCACTTATGCAGAATATCAATAAGAAAGGTGCAATGAATGATCAACAGATTGAAGATGAAATTGCTGATGTACTCATGTGGGTAACTGAATTAGTAAATTACTATGATTCTACTTATATTAATGCTAGGATTGAAAAGAAAAAAACAAACTACTTTAAAAATGGAAAACTACATCATAATTATCTCTGATCCAGGTGATGAACAACCGGGAACTCATGTTACAATTAGTATATGAGAGACAACATTTACATGAAACTAACCGTCAAGGATGGTGAATTACATTTTCCCTTAAAGGCTAATGAAACAAGGTTTAAAAACTTCTTGAAATCCATCCCAGATGGTGCTCATTTAGATCTATTTATTGGGGTTACTACAGATAAAGGTAGTAATGCACAGCTTGCCAGAATACATGCCATGTGTAGAGAGATAGCCAATGAACTTGGCTATACTTTTGAAGAAATCAAACTTATGGTAAAACGTCAATCAGGCTTGTGCTTCACAAGAAATAACACTGAGTATTGCAAATCATTTGCAGACTGTGACAAATCAGAATTAAACCTTGCTATACAAGCCTGTATAGAAATTGGTGACTTTAACAACTTAAACCTTAGATGATAAGTCTTGTTGCATTTTATCATACATTGACTTTGCTTCATCAGCATTGTTTTCAACGTATGCTTTCAAGAAGTCTTTGATATCTTCATCTTTGATAGCATTTTCTACTTTTCTAACTAGATTTTGATCATAAGCTGAAGCTCTAAGTAGTTGTTGCAAAGCAAACAAAGTATAGATGTGGGCTTCCATCTCAGTTAATTGAGGTGGATTCCCCGCTGTATTAGGAGATAATAACTCCTCAAACTTCTTAAACATTGGAGGGATAGTAGATTTATCCTCAATGACTTTTGTTAGGAAATAAACTAGAATCCTTTCAAGACCTAGGATAAAACCTGTATTAATTTCTAATCCCTTAAGATTTTGGGTTAAGTCATAAACTTCTCCCGCAGAGTATTTTTCTTCAGACATAATTGTATGATTTAAAAGCAAATATATGGAAAAAACAATAAACATCACAGACATTAAAGAAAAACTTTCAAAGATCATGATTGCTCATGACTGGAAGGCTTTAGAGTTCTTCCTGGATCAATTTGAGTTTCAAATTTTGATGGAAGAATTAATTCAAGAACATACACTTGGTCATAAATTCACACCAAAAATAAGTGAAGCATTTAATGGTATTCTTACATGCCCTTCTAATAATGTAAAAGTTATTATGATTGGTCAAGATCCCTATCCTCAAGCAGGAGTTGCTGATGGAATATCATTTAGTTGTAGCAAAACAATGAAAGAACAACCCTCATTAAGACATATCTTTAGTGAGGTAGAAAAATTATACCCGGAAGGGTATGAAAGAGACCCAAACCTACAAAAATGGACCCGACAGGGTATAATTATGCTGAATACAGCACTTACTTGTAGAGTTGGAGAGATTGGTTCTCATTATCATATATGGAAAGGCTTTACTGCATTCTTCCTTGATTATGTTAATAGACGTCATAAGGATTGTATAGCCGTTCTTCTTGGTAAGAAAGCTGAAGAATGGGCACAATACCTTAATAATCTGGATGTTATCCGGGTTAGTCATCCTGCATCAGCTGCATACACCGGAGGTCATTGGGATAGCAATGATCTTTTCAACACTATAAACAAAAAGCTGAATAAGCTTGGAAAAGAGAGTATAATTTGGTAAATTTGATAGCTAAAAAATGTGGGAACTATTACAGAAAATACTAGAATATAAGATTACACCTAACACGTGTTTGTTCTTATATTCTGTCAGAGAAAATGTTCAATGCCCTTTTGTTAAACATGAAGATTGTATACATGAACTCATTAATGCTGAGTTTATTACATATGATTTGAGTGATACTGGTAGAGTAATAACTATCACAGAAAAGGGTATGGCATTCATTTATTTATTAGATAATTATTTTGTTAAGGCTAAAAAGAAAACTAACATCCAACTGATGGGAAAAGAATTTGTACAACAGATTGAGTTGTACAGAGACACCTTTCCAAAAGGTAAGTTACCAAGTGGTATGCCAGCAAGAAATAATACAAAGGCTCTTGGAGAATCATTTAGATGGTTCTTTGAAGCATTTGATTATACTTGGGAGGAAGTACACAAAGCAACTAAGATGTATGTTGATGAATACAGAGCAAATAATTATCTCTATATGCAAACAAGTCAATACTTCATTGCAAAACAAGACAAACACAAAGTCAAAAAGTCTACACTGGCTGACTATTGTGATATGGTAAGAGATGGAGTTCAAACTGATACACAGCATTTTACAGAAAGAGTAGTATGAGTAAACCAGAAAAAGCCTGGAACGGGCAATATGCTTCATTCAATGAAGCCCTTAAGTATATGCAGAAAAGATCTGCTGGACTTGAAAAGTCTATATATACACCATGGCCCAAGTTCAATGATGCTACAACAGATGGTTTAGAATGGAATACACTTACTGTAATAGGAGGAAGACCTGGTTCAGGTAAAACTCTAATTAAAGATCAAATTATCAGGGAATCATTTTCACTGAATCCCAATGATGATTTCAGAGCTTTAGAATTTCAGTTTGAGATGGTTGGTAGAACATCTGCTTTAAGAGAGTTCTCATCAATCACTGGTAAAACATACAAAGAATTATGTAGTGCCGGTTCTAAACTAACTAATGATGTCTTGAACAAATGTCATGAGTATGCAAAAGGAAGAGTTAAATATCCTGTTGATATTATCAGTACACCAATGACTGTCAATCAAATGCGTGAGCAGATTGATATGTACATGGATGCTCATAAAGGACAGAAGACTATTATAACTCTTGACCACACAATGTTGGTAAAAAGAGCACCTTATCAAAACAATAGCTTAGATATGCTATTTGAGTTAGGAGAATTTTTTACCCAAACAAAGAGGGATTATCCTGTTCTATTTATTGTGCTTTCACAGCTTAATAGAAATATTGATAATCCAGATAGAGCTGTAGATGGGAAGTATGGTAACTACATATTGGAATCAGATATATTTGGTTCAGATGCAATGTTACAGCATGCTGATACTTTGATTGGTATTAATAGACCTGCTAAACAAAAGATTAGATATTATGGTCCTGATAGATATATCATTGAAGATGATGCAACTTTGGTTCTACATTTCTTAAAAGCACGTAATGGTGATACAAGAATGAGCTTTTTCAAAGGCTTATTTGCACAAATGGAAATTATGGAAATGCCAACTCCTCCAACACAAACCCGATGATAAGTACTAAAAACCAAGAAAAACAAATGACTCCAGAAGAAAGAAAATCAAAAGTCAATTTATTAAGATCTGAACATCAAGATTACTTTGATGCTTCAGGAATGCCAGATGCTTTGTTTATTCCAAAGATGGCTTATAGACCCCCAGGGAAAGATGATTTGTATATCAGTTTCTTTCCTAGTGAATTACAAAAAAGTCAGGATATCTACACTGAGTTTGTAAGTATTGATTATGATTCTGAAGATCCAAAAAGAACATTGTATCTTCTAAAGAATAATCCATACTGGAAAGAAGAGTATGAACTTACTACTTCTAATGCAGGCTTTGAAAGATACTTGATCCCTGTAGCTGAATTGAAAGTTATTAATGATGCTTCTAACAGACATGCCTCTGAAGTAAAGGAAATCTTGAATCTTCAAGAATTACCTGACCCGGATGAGAAGTTCTCTTACAGAGGTATAGTTGATGCTTTAGACAGAATTGCCAATGCAATAGAAAGAATTGAAAGTAGATTAGAAAAGAAAAAGTAAACAGTAAATCAAGTAAATATGGCACAAAGTGTATTAGTAATTGCTGAGTCAGGCTCAGGTAAATCAACATCCATTAGGAACTTAAATCCTAGTGAAACGGTAATCATTAACATTGCTAACAAACCTTTACCTTTTAAAGGTTGGAAAAGCAAATACACAGCTTTGGATAAAGAAAATCCTAAAGGAAATCTATTAAGTGTTTCCTCCGGTCCGGGTGTATTGAAAGCAATGTTGCATGTTAGTGAGAAGATGCCACACATCAAGAACTTAGTTATTGATGACTGGCAATATATGTCAAGCTTTGAATACTTTGACAAAGCAGCTGAGAAGGGTTATGATAAATTTACTTCTATTGCAGCAAATCTTGCAGCAGTTGCTAAGGCACCAAAAGATCTCAGAGATGATCTCTATGTGTTCTTTTTAACACACTCAGAGGACAGCACTGATATCAACGGTAAACGTAGAATCAAAGCCAAAACTGTAGGTAAAATGATTGACAACTCTCTTACATTAGAAGGTTTGTTCTCAATTGTTTTATTTGGTAGAGTAATTAAAGAAGATGATGGTAAGCTTAACTATGTGTTTGCAACACAAACAGATGGTGAGAATACCTGTAAATCCCCAATGGGTATGTTTGAGGAGGAGTTCATTGAAAATGATCTTCAACTTGTTAAAGAATGTATCCAGAAGTATGAAAATGAATAGTAACTTTAAATTTTAAAAATCAAATCACATGTTTAGTACAAAAAACGTTTCAGCAAACAGAGTAAGTCCAGTAATTGGACCAGGTAATCACAAAGTAAAAATCAACAGTTTGAGCTTTGATGCTACCCCTTATGATCCACAAGCATTTAATATCATTTTAAATGTAGAAACAGAACCAGTTGGTGGAGAATTCCAAGGTTTCTTGGTAGATGCAGACAATCAAAATGGACCACGTTACAAAGGTCAGGTTGGACGTGTTAGAATGTCTCCTTATCCTTATAAAGATACAACTCTTCCTACAGGTAGAAAGATTGTAGCTGCAGATGAGATGGTAAAAGCAATTGCTTTCTTAGCAGATGTTACCGGTAAGAGAGATGAAGTAGACATGATTGAAGCTAACTCACTTGAGCAGTTTTCAAATGCATGTAAGCAAATCTTCAAAAACACTGAGTACATTAATGCTTGCATTGGTGGCCGTGAGTGGGAAAATAATGATGGTTATGTAAATGTAGATTTACATTTGCCACGTTTATCTAAGACAGGTTTACCACTTGAAGCAGTAGATTCTACAGCAGGTAGATTGTTGACTTTCAATTATGATGAGCATGTAAGAAAGCTTGTTAAGAAAGAAGCAGCAGCAACTTCTGGATTTGAGCCTACTTCAGGTAACTCAGGAGATGATTTTGATCTATAATTAGTAATCAGTTAAATAAGGGAGGGCCTCCGGGCCTTCCCTCTTTAATTTATGTTCAGTACAAAAAACGTTATTGTTGAAGTAAACCAGGTTCCAAGCTATTGGGCTTTTCAGTATTACTTAGGTCTTAATGAAAAACTTACAGGTCAGGATATCAAAATTAAATCTGCATGGAATCCTTCAGAAAGGACTCCTAGTTTCTGCATTTATGTAGATAAAGTACAGAGGCAGTATTTATTTAAAGATTTCTCAACTGGTAAGTTTGGTAATAAGATTACCATTGTCATGGAGCTATTTGGTATTGATTATGCCACAGCCTGTGATAAACTTGTCCATGATTATAATGTCTTTATAAAGAATCAAGGTCAAGAATCTGTTGAGCTTAACCCACAGACTAAGTGGGAACTGGATTATGTTAATCCAAGAAAATGGAATACTTTAGACTCTGCTTATTGGTTAAGTTATAGAATAGGAAAGACAATGCTTGAAGAATTTAATGTCAAGCCTGTTGAGTATTATAATATGATTAAGGAGGAAGATGGTACTGTCAGTAAATTGAAAATTGAAGGTGAGCACATCTATGCTTACTGTGATAAAGACGGTAATCCATATAAGATCTATCAACCATTTAAGAAGAAGCACAAGTTCCATAAGCTTAAATCACACATTCAAGGTCTTGATCAACTTAAGTATGACCAACCCTATTTAGTTATTTGCTCTTCATTGAAAGATGCAATGTGCTTAAAAGGATTTGGTTATAACATAGAGGTTATAGCACCGGACAGTGAGAATACAGTTATTAAAGCTTATATCATTGAGAATCTTAAGACAAAGTACAAGAAGATAATAACTTTATTTGATAATGATGATGCAGGACATAAGGCTATTGAAAGATATGCAAAAGCATATAATATCAACGGAACAGCCCTAACTATATGCAAAGACATATCAGATGCCGTTAAAGAACATGGCTTTGAACAAACACATCAACATTTAAAACCGCTTTTAAAGGAAGCATTATATAAAGTATGAAGTTTTTTATACCAGGAAACGTACCATCATCAAAGAATGGTAGACGTTGGACCGGCAAATATTTTATTGCCAGTAAAACAGTAGTTAATTACAGAAAGACTGCAAAGAATTATTATGTACAATATGCTGATGCATTCAAAGCTGAATTAGCTAAACACACACTTCCTGTGGAAATAGGCCTTACATTTATTAGAGGTACCAAACATAAGTTTGACTATATTAATCCAGCCCAGACTGTTCAAGATGACATGGTCACATTTGGTTGGATAGAAGATGACAATGTTGATTTCATTAAACCTGTGTTTTTTGATTATCAATATGATAAGGTAAATCCAGGAGTAATAATTGAAATAAATCCTAATGGCAAAACTATCACAACAAATCCTACCAATTCTGGTAAAGCTAAAAGACAAAGGAATAAATAAAATAGAGATTACTTTCTCTGGATCAGGAGATAGTGGTGATATTGATGACTTAATCTATTATGATGTCACAGATAAATACTACTATTCAAGAGACATGGTTAAAAATTCATACATGACTGATGAAGAGTATAACTTATTACAAAATGACTGCTATGAGTTTATTGATGACGCCATTGAAGGTGCTGATTGGTATAACAATGAGGGTGGTTTTGGTAATATTACTATTGATCTTGATACTATGACTGCTAACGTAGAGTATAGTCAAAGAACTGTAGAAGAATACTCTTGGGAAGATCTATCTTTATTTGATATTTAATGGCCCATCCAAACTTGCATGCTAAAAGCTCTGCAAGAAAATGGGGAGGAAAACCTGAAGATTATTTACATATTCATGAGTGGTTTGATGAAACTAAGTCTTGGCTTGGTCATTCAAATCATAGGCTTTTCCGTCACCATAGTGAAGGCATCTTTGAAGCAGAAAAATTATTTGGAAAAAGTTTTATCAACTCAGATGGTAAAACAGTATACACAAGATATGTTGGAGAACAACATGTTAAGGAGGATTGCAACAATTACATTCCTTCTGCAAAAGAATGGATAGTTCAGTTAAATTCCAAGGTTCGTCCAGACTGGATGAAGAAAACACTAGAAATAAATGATTGATACAAAATTAGAACTAGCAGAATTGTTGGAGTTACAACGCATGCTTAATGCCGGGAAAGAAGATTTTGAAATTGCTGTAAGTAATATCATAAACTTAAACTTGGATTCAGTGTATGTAAAACTTCTTTCTAAAGGTATCCAGTCTCATAGGAGACGTGATTACCTAAACAAATTTGGATTTGATAATCTAAGTTTATTGAGTTTTGATAACATCTATGATGAAATTAAAACTAATCCTGAACTAATTGAAGATGAGACATTAAAAACTTACTTCTTTGATTGTGTTACACGTTTAGTTTATAGTTCAGTGGATAGTCTTGGGCTACCCATAGATGGTGTACATGTAAAAGTTAAATGGCCTAAAAATGCAAAACGTAATTGACAAAATATCAAAGGCTTCTAAGCTATTGATATTCACAGAACCTTTTTATGGTTTGTTCTTGATTGGTCTCAACAAAAAATATAGAAAAGATATTCCTACTGCAGGTGTTAGTAAACACGGTATTGGTGTACAGCTTTCTATAAATCCAGATTTTGTTGATCCCTTATCTGAAGAACATACAACAGGTCTTTTGAAGCATGAGCTTCTGCATATTGCTTTTGGTCACTTGACTGTAAAGGATATGTATCCGGACCACAGACTATTTAATATTGCAGCTGATCTTGAGATCAACCAATATATTGATAGCAAATATTTACCTGAAGGTGGATTAACTCTTGACCAGTTTCCAGAGTTGAATCTTCCTGCTAAGGCCGGTACAAAAGTTTATTATGACTTGCTTCAACAAGCACGTGATAATGGTACTTCAGAAACACTTGAGAATATTATGTCTCAAATGGATGGTGAAAGTATTTATGATCACAAGACTTGGCAAGAGTTTGATGATTTATCAGAAGCTGAGAAGAAGCTTATTGAAAAACAGATTGATCATCAGCTTAAGGAGGCAGCTGAGCAAACAGAGAAAAGACAAGGTCATTTACCTGGTGAGTTAGCTGAGATATTTAGAAGACTTTTTACAATTGAACCTCCAAAGTTTGATTGGAAAGCTTATCTCAGAAGATTTGTTGGGAATTCATCTATTGTCTTTACAAAGAAGCTCAGGAGAAAGTATAATAAAAGATACAGTGAGAATCCCGGATTGAAGATTAAACATAAGAATCACATACTTGTAGGTGTAGATACATCTGGATCTGTAAGTAGTGATGAACTTAAAGAATTTATGAATGAGTTACATCACATGCATAAAACTGGTCACAAGATTACAGTTGCACAGTGTGATACTCAGATTAATTCTGTTGAAGACTTTAATCCTAAAAAAGATTGGAACATCAAAGGCCGTGGAGGTACTGATTTCCAACCAGTAATTAATCATTTTAATGATCACGGGCGTTATACAGCTCTTATATATTTAACAGATGGTGAATGTAGTTCTCCTGAGAACTGTCCTAAGAATACTTTATGGGTTCTTAGTAGCAGATCTCATAAGACAGAACATTTACCTGGTAAAACAATTCAATTAAACTAATCAATTATGGCACAAGTAAATTTAAACATTGATGACCTCAAAGGTTTCGTAAACCACATTATTAACAACAACAGATTCTTACAAGCTCAAGGTAAACCACCGGTTGCTATTGAAGTTATGGGTGAATCAGGTATTGGTAAGACTTCAACGGTTGTTGAACTTGCTCAAGAACACAATTTAAATTTTGTAAAGTTAAACTTAGCACAGATTGAGGAGCTTGGTGATTTAGTAGGTTTTCCTGTACGTCAGTTTCAGATGTACAAAGAACAGGCTATGTCAACAAACTCTCCAGATTTAGTAAATTACACAGCAGCTCAAAGAGCAGCAGCTTCTTCTGATCTAGCTAATATGGCTGGAACTGTAGTTAAGAAAGTAGGAATTTGGGTGGATGAACTTGCTGTATCTGAATATCTAAAGAATGGATATAAGATGACAGGTAAGAACAGAATGTCTTACTGTGCTCCTGAATGGATTGCAGATAAAAAAGAAGGAGGCATTCTATTACTTGATGACTGGAACCGTGCTGATGTGAGATTTATTCAAGCGGTTATGGAATTGATTGACCGTCAGACTTATATCTCATGGTCTCTTCCAAAAGATTGGCACATCATCTTGACATCAAACCCGGACAATGGTGATTACATGGTTAATTCTGTGGATGCTGCACAAAAGACACGTTATATTACTGCAAACTTGAGGTTTGACATTAATGTATGGGCACGTTGGGCAGAGGAAGCAGGTATTGACTCACGTTGTATTAACTTCTTGTTGATGCATCCTGAATTAGTTACAACTGAAACTAATGCAAGATCTATTACAACTTTCTTCAATGCTATTTCTAGCTTTGATTCATTTGAGGATAACTTAGGTATGATCCAAATGATTGGTGAAGGTTCTGTAGGAGATGCATTTGCAAGCATGTTCACTGTATTTATTAATAACAAACTGGACAAGCTGGTTACACCTAAAGATTTGTTGACACATGATAATGAGTCATACATCTTGGGTGAACTTAAGTCTTGTATTGGTAGTGGTGATAACTACAGAGCGGACATTGCTTCAACTCTTGCAACACGTTTAGCTAACTATGCAGTTGTATATGCAAAAGACAATACAATTAGCCAGAAAGTAACTGACCGTTTGATTTCTCTTTCTACTAAGGATTACTTTACCAATGACTTAAAGTATTTGGTAGTACGTACAATCTTTAATGGTAACAAACAGAAGTTTAACAAGATGATGATGAATCCAGATATCATCAAAATGACAATGAAGTAATGGCAAGTAAATCTGTTTATCAAGATTTAGATCAAACAGTATTACAACACTTTGGATTAGATAGTGCCCCTGTTTATGGGGTGCTATCTTCTTCAAATCTTGACACTGTTGATCCAGTATTATGTGTTCAAGATCCGGACAAGTATGAATATATAAAAGACAAACTTTTAAGTGAAACAACATTTAGTTGGAAAACTTTGAAGAGAGCTTTTGTATTACCTAAGTGTCCCGTATCACTAGATAGAATTAAAGTTGTTGCCAAAGAGCATGACATTGTAATTGTTGGGGATTATGAAAAAGCAGATTTTATTATTAGTCATGATGACTTTTATGAATCTCTTAATAACTCTGAGACAATCAAATCAACTCTTCTTTTGGCAAAACTTTGGAATTATGAGGTTATAGATAATACGTCAGGTAGAATACCTACTGTAGATAACTCTAACTTTGAATGTATTTATGATGACAAATGGACTAAGAAAGTTAACAGTTGGAATTGTAATACAACAAATCTATATGACTCTTGGATGATAACCGGGATGGCTCTTAATATTGCATATGCATTAGAGACCGGCACTCTTCAAGGAGTTATTAATGTAGATACATTAATGCATTCTGCAACTAGTACGTCAGAACTAACTGAAGATTTACTTGAAACAGTTGGAAATATGATCAGTAGTTATAGTGATGATGATACTGAGATAGTTGCTAAGATATTACCTACTATTGATAATGGTAAGAACCATCATCTGCTATGGGCTTTAATGAAAAGGATTGATCATAATCTTTATAAGTTCAATAGAAATAAGGATGTACAGTTCTGGATAAACAATCTTAAGTACAAGTACTCTAGACTGGATGCCCAAGGTATGATTCTACAATTAGAGAAGGATGAGATATTAGACACCAAATCTTTTAAATATCTAGAACCTATTTGCAGAAAAGAAATCACAATCTACAACAGAGATCTATATGTATTTAATGTATCTGTAAAACCTAAATACCAACAATATTTGAAATGAAATCATTCTTATTAATATTAGAAATAAAGGCTGAGGCAGGTACACATAAAATTCATGTAAATGCTCCTCAAACTGAAAAGCCTGTAATTATTTTCAGACATGGAAATACAGGCAATCTTCACTATAGTGTTAAAACACTTGATGTAAATAAGATATCTTTACAAGATAAAACTATTTATAGATATCCTAAGCTGGTATTGCCAAGAAATAAAGTGGATGTTCTGAAAGAAAAGTATAACTTATCTGTAGTAAGAACACCTGATACAGCTGATTACAAAATTATATCCAGTGATTATATTGATTCACTTCTTGAAAGAAAGTGGACTGATACAGTTATGTTTGATGCATTTGTTGAATACTATAAGAAAACAATAAATCACTGGGATACTGCAAGTACTGAACGTGCAATAGAATACATCAAAAGTATTAGAGAAGGTGATGAAAAGATTGCTATTAGTATTAAAAGCAATATGAGTTGGAGTTTTCACAACACCACTGCTTATGATATCACTAGAGAAATACCATCAGTGGAAGACAGAGCTTCTTATATCTCTGATGAAGAGACATTAAAAAGCATTTTAGCTGCTAAAAATTTAATATTTGATACTGCACTATGTGGTGTCACTGTTGAAGATTCAATTATTCTTGGAGAGACTGAGTATAACAACTTGGTTACCATGATTAACAGTAATGATACAGACAATATTAATTTGGTACTGGAGATGATGGCTAACTCTAATGTTGAAAAATCATTTGACATTATTGCTTTGCTATTCTACATGCATCATCACACACTCAAAGATAGAAGTTCTAACTGGACCAGTGTGAATGTTAAAACTTTAAGGAAGAGATTTAATAACTTCATCCCTTATGGTAATCTTAATGTTCACTACTATGACAGATTGCTTAAAAATCTTATTGAGGAAAACTTCTTAACTGAATTTGCATTCAAAGTTGTATCAGTCAAAATGCTTGAGCATCTTGTAACATCTGTTGGTTTTAACCAAGAGTCTGTTTTTGATATCAAGCTAGAAGATGTAAAACTTAAAGCACAGTTTCAAGAAAGAATGATGAAGAAAAATGACTTAGGTATTGATGTTATAACTAAGGAAACTTCATATTTACCTTTTTAGGGAGATGCCATAATTGATAGGGGGATTTCTTAATGAGATCTCCCCACTCCCTTCTTTTTAAAACAAACAAATCATGACAGATAAAGAAAAAGAGTTTTACTCAAAGCCGTTCAAGTTCAGCTATTCATCTTTGAATAAGCTGTTATTTTCTCCATCCCTTTTTTATAGAGATTATATCCTAGGGGACAAAGAGGAGAAGCTAGATAAACATTTAATTGAAGGTAAGCTTATTCACTGCTTAGTTTTTGAACCTCAGAAACTAGAAGAGAAGTTTAAGATTGTACCTGGGAAAACACCAACTGATAATGTCCGAAAGATCCTACATAAACTAGCAGAAAGCTTGTTAATGACGGATAAATCAGACATTGATCTTATGTCTGAAGGTCTTCAAGAAAAGATACTTGAGATCTTAAAAGAAGAGAATCTGTATCAAAGTCTTAAAGAAGACTCAGCTAGAGTAGTTAAGATTCAGTGTGATGAAAACTTAGAGTATTGGAAGTTCATTAACAATCCAAAGGTTGATGTTGTAGATCAAGACACTCTTGCTAAATGTAAAGAGCAGGCTCAGATCATAATAGATAATGAAGATGTCAAGGTTCTTTTTGCAAAGAAGGAAACTGACTTTGCTTTAGATCCTATTCAAACATTTGCTGAGAAATACTTAGAGTGTGATTTGAATGATGAATTACCATTTGGTTTAAAAGGATTCATTGACTTCTATCAGATTGATGATGAAGCTAAAGTAGTTACAATTTGTGACTTAAAGACTAGCGGAAAAGCTCTTGCTGATTTTCCTGAAAGCATTGACTTCTATAATTACTGGCTCCAGGCCTCTATCTACTGCAAACTAGTTTATGAAAATCTTCCTGAAGAAAAGAAAGATTATGATATTTTGTTTAAATTTGTGGTAATTGACCGTTACAATCAGGTATATCCTTTTGATGTGTCTCAGTCAACTTTAGCAAATTGGGCAGAAGAGTTTGGGAATGTAATTAGTAAAGCTGCTTATCATTACACAAACAACAATTATAAACTACCTTATGAGTTTATAACTGGAAAAGTAGTGTTATAATATGAAAATTGTATACACAGAGTATTTTCAAAAAAGCAAAGTCTTCTTGTATCCTTTATTGGGATTAAGGAAAGGCCTTGAGTATGTCCCGGCAGATACTTACATCTGCTGGGATAAACTCTTTGATACCAAAGACTACAAACTTATATGTGTATACGAGACTGAAAAGACAGTTGACTTTAAAAACTTTGAATTAAAACACCTGAAAAACCATAGTCTATTGGATTTTTACCATGACTTTGGTAATAAACAAGCTTATGTATTTGACATGAAAACTTACAAGCATGATCACATGATGTTTGCTAAAGGTCATTACTCTAAGATATCAATAGGTACCAAGAATAAAATCTTACAGTACTTTGGTTCTAAGGGTAAAGCTTCAGACTATATTGAAAGTTTTCTTAATCCATCTGGATTTCATGAAGTATATGCAGAAAGTTTAGGAGTCAACGTGGAGCTAATCAAAGAAGTTTATGAAGTTTGTAGTAAACCTGATATAGTTAAAGAAACACTGTGTGAAAAAATTCCTGAAGATTTGCAATTTTTAAAAGATAAATTTATATCTTTGAAGCAAAACCAATAATAACAATGGCAGAAAAATCATCCTTTGGAACAAACATGATGCTGATTAGTTCAGCATTTAGAGGAGTAAAATCCTTCAGTATGATCCCAGTTACTCAAGATTGTCCCTATGTAGAGGCAATGTTTGATCCTACATCTGGAATACTTGCAGTTATCAGCAAGGTAAAGAAACAAGCTATGCACATGGTGCCTAGACTTGATGAAAATGGTCAACCAATCAGACTTAAAGCTCCTAATATGGAGACAGGTAAAACTGTAAAAGAGCAAAGATTGCAGATTGAAACTTTCTCTGAAATTTACATTACAGAAAAAGAAGAAATTGTACAATTTGTTTATATGTTTGCAGTTAATGCTGAGCAGTTTGATATTGCCCCTTTCTTTGTTGATGTAAAGGAAACTAAGACTTCAAGCATTATAATGCCTTAAGTTTTTATTCCTATGAAACCATAATCAAAGGGGTACGTTGTATCCCTTTTTTTTTCCTTATGCAGTTAATAACCACACACCCAATTAAAAAATCAGACTTAGGCTTTCACGCAAATCTATTTGGTGGAAAGCTACTTGCCTGGTTAGATGCAGCAGCTGCAGCATTTGCCATGGAAGTATGTGATACACCACGTATGGTTACGGTTATGATTGATAAGTGCATATTTAAAAAACCTGCCAAAGAGGGACAGCTAATTAAAATCTATGGAGAAGTTAATCATGTTGGTAATACCAGCATGACCTTCTACATGGAAGCTAGAGCACACAATGTTTATTCAGGTAATCAGGTTGTTATTCTATCAACCAATATAAGGTTTGTTAGAATTGATGAGAATGGAGATCCCATTCCTTTATCTTCAAATGTAAAACAGAAATATAAAAATCTAAGCAAGAATGAATCATTGGATAATGGATTATGAGACATTGAGGAATTGCTTTGTTGCAGTATTTGAACATTACAAGACCTCAGAAAGAAAAGTTTTCATTGTTCATGATTTACAAAATGACTTTGAAGACTTCATAGGATTCTTAAAAGAGAATGAAGAGAACAGAGAGTGGCATATATCTTATAATGGTTTGGCCTTTGATGGTCAAGTTACCCATTATATTATAGAAAACTATCCTCTGTGGGTTAATCTAGGCGGTTGCCAGATTGCTGAGATTATTTATCAGTATGCTGCAAAGTGTATTGCTAAAAGTGACACAAAAGAATTCCAGGATTATCCATTATGGAAGATGTGTATAGGTCAGATTGATTTATTTAAAATGCATCATTGGGATAATCCCGCAAAAAGATCTAGTCTAAAATGGATCCAGTATAGTATGGATTGGGAGAACATCTTAGAGATGCCTATCCATCACAATACTTTAATAGAAACTAAAGAACAGATAGACACAATTGTGGGTTACTGTATTAATGACGTACAATCCACCAAAGAAATATTTAAAAGATCTGAATCACAAATTAGATTAAGAAAAGAACTAACCAAGACATATGGTATCAATTTGTATAGTGCCTCTGAACCACGGATAAGTAAAGAACTATTTGCTTATTACATGTCAGAGAAACTTAATATACAAAAGAAAGATATCAAGGCCATGAGAACCTACCGCAGTAGCATTAAACTGGCAGATATCATCTTACCTTATGTCCAATTCAATTCACCTGAATTTAAATCCCTTCTACAAAGATTCCGGGCTGTTGAACTCAGTCCAGAAAATTTGAAAGGTGGTTTCAAATACTCCGTTAACTATAAAGGTGTTACAACACACTTTGGTTTAGGTGGTGTTCATGGTGCAAGAAAAGCAGGCATCTATAAATCTGATGATGAATTTGTTATCATGTCTTCAGATGTTACATCCTTTTATCCTAATCTTGTTATCAGGAATAAATGGTCACCCGGTCATTTTCCAGCAGAGCAATTTTGTGATCAGTATGAATGGTTCTTTGAGGAAAGAAAAAAGATTCCTAAGAAGGACCCAATGAATTATGTTTACAAAATTATCTTGAACTCAACCTTTGGTTTGAGTAATGATAAGGATAGTTTCTTTTATGATCCTGAGCTTACCATGAGAATTACAATTAACGGTCAGCTAAGTCTGATGATGTTATATGAAATGATTATGGAAAGAATACCAAATGCAGTTGCTCTAATGCAAAACACAGATGGTATTGAGACAAGGATTCCTAGAACTTATATGGATGAGTATATGAAAATCTGTGAAGAATGGGAACAACTAACTAATCTTTCTCTTGAACATGATGAGTACCAAAAATTGGTACTTGGAGATGTCAATAACTATATTGGTTTGAATAACTTCAAGCAAGTAGATATTACTACCTGGAGAAACATTAAGAAAGACTACCCACACTATTTGTTTAAAGTGGACGGTGATAAGTTTATGTATGCACCGTCTAAACTTAAAGGCAGATTTGACTTCTATGATCTAGCTCTTCATAAAAACAAATCCAAATTAATTATTCCAAAAGCCATTTACTATTATTTCATACATGATATTCTCCCTCATGATTATTTAGAACAGAACAAAAACATCCTAGACTATTGCATTGGTAGTAAATCTAGAGGTGAATGGAAACAAGTTGCTAAAGCAATCAGAAATGGTGAGTACTATGAAGAAGACCTGCAGAAGATCAACAGATACTATGTTGCTAAAGTAGGTGGTAATAAGGAGGTTAAGATAATCAAGGTAAATACAGTAGACGGAAGACAAATCCAGTTAGAAGCTGGTAAATGGATGCAAAAGCTTTTTAATAAGATAGAAGTTAAACCACAGTGGGAAAGCTATGGTATTGACAAGTCTTATTATATTGAAGCTATTGAATCTGAAATTAACAATATCATGAACGTATCAGCAAATCAACTATCTCTATTTTAATATGAACTACTCAGAATTAGAATCCGCAGTAGAGCAGTGGGCTTTGGACAAGGGAATCTTGTCCAAGGCTACACCTATGGCTCAAGCTCTAAAAACTTTAGAAGAAACCACAGAGTTTTGTAGAGCAGTAAACACAAATGACCGTCTTGAAATTGTTGATGCAATGGGAGACATTATGGTCACACTTATTATCCAGGCTAAAATGCAAGACCTCAGACTTGAGGAGTGCTTAGAGTCTGCTTATAATGTTATTAGTAAACGAACTGGTAAGATGGTCAATGGTCAGTTTGTAAAAGATAAGTAATGCAAAGGCATGACTTTGATGAAGATGACTTTAAAACGTTTCTTTATCTTTTACTTTATCTCTGCATCATGATGTTCTTATCATTTTTATTATTGTAAATATGGAAGATAAACAAATTGTATACAACTCTGTAACTTGTCAAGAGTGTATGGAAACTATTGTAAGTTACCATAGACATGATTATAATACATGCAGTTGTCCAAATAATGCAATGGTAGATGGAGGTACAGCGTATCTTAGATATGGTGCCAAAGACATGAGTAAAATCAAAATCTTTGCAGTATATGCTGATGATGACTTTGAACTTGTAAGAAAGTATGCTACACGTGGTAGCCGAGGAATTGATGGCAAAGAACCATTGCACTGGATACCACTATGTGAAATGGAAGATGATCATCTTGAAGCTGTATTAGATTACGGAGGAGCTGATTGGCATTTAGATCTTATTAAAAAAGAAATTCAATACAGAAAATTAAATGGTCACACTAGCAAAACTTCCTAAAAACCATGTTGTAGTAGCCTTAAATATGGTTGGGATTAATGTTGATCCTAACTTAGCAGATCTAATTCAAAATACAATTCATGAGACAATTCACATGGGTGTTGACTTTGATTTAATGACAGCTGCTAAATTACGTGCTGACTATGAATCCTCTATATCTAATACATTAGTTGAATTAAATGCTCAATACAGAGTACTAAGTCAACTATATAATCCTAAAAGTAAGCATAGTACTCAGATAGAAATGGGAAAAATGCTTGACAAAATCCTTAAGGATATTGAAACAATTAATAAAAAAGTAAATGGAACAAAAAATTAACCGTAGAAATTTAAGTGGGATTTACATATTCCACAAGTTTGAAGATGAAGAGCAGCGTGAACCAACTTGTTTTGAAGATTGCCCTGAAGAGGTACAAGACAAATGGATTGAGTCTCTGGAACCAGAAGCTGTAAAGAACTTGGCCAAGCAACTTGGTAAAGTTGTTAGAGGTCTTGGTGATCATTTTGACATTTTAGCCGGAGAAGAATGAGACTCATAGGTATTAGTGGTAAAATTGGTGCAGGTAAAGACACTGTTGGTGTCATTATCAGACAGTTAGCAATCACTAACAACGGTGCTGACTGGGACATTAGAAAGTTTGCAGGTAAGTTAAAGATTGTTGCAAGCTTGCTAACCGGAATCTCTATAGAAAAGTTTGAGGACCAGGAGTTTAAGAAAACTATCTTGGGTCCTGAATGGGGTAAAGAAACTAAATCAAATCCATTAAATGCAATTGAGCCATTTAAGGATGTCACATTTGTAGAAATGATGAGCGTTAGGGACTTACTTCAGAAACTAGGAACAGAAGCAATGAGAAATGGACTTCATCAAAATGTATGGGTCAATGCTCTATTTGCTGACTTCAAAGAAGATATGCATTGGGTTGTCACAGATATGAGATTTCCTAATGAGTACAAAGCTATTAAAGATAAAGGTGGAATCACAATTAGAGTTAACAGACCCGGACATGGTACATCTATGACGGATCTTGCTAGTGCACATCCAAGTGAAACTGCATTAGATGGCTTTGAGTTTGACTACACAATTAACAATGATGGAGATCTTGAGAAGCTTATTAGCCTTGTTAGAGAGATTCTGGAAAAAGAAAATGTAATATGACATTCAACATTGACTTTGATGGAACAGTTGTATCTCATGACTTTCCACACGTAGGAAAAGACATTGGTGCAGTACCGGTATTAAAAAAGTTAACTGATGCTGGTCACCAGTTAATTCTATTTACTATGAGAGCTGATAGATCTGAAAAAAAAGCAACAGGTGATCCTACTATTATGGATGTAACCGGTAACTTTTTAACAGATGCTGTCAACTGGTTTAAACAGAATGATATTCCCTTGTATGGAATTCAGTCTAATCCAACTCAGCAGAATTGGACAACAAGTCCAAAGTCATATGCTGAAGTTATGATTGATGATTCTGCTTTGGGATGTCCCTTAAAACTAGACTTAACAACATCACCTAGACCATTTGTTGATTGGATTAAAGTTGAAGAAATCTTAATTGAAAAAGGAATTTTATGAATAAAGTAGAACTTTTAGGATACTATGGAACTGATTTGGTTCATGCACAATCTGCATGGACCAGCACTTCCAGAGATTTATCTGAAGAAAAATTAGAAAGAGTTGAAAAACTTCTAGACATGTTGGCCTCAGAAGGACACCATACTCCATTTGAGAAATCTAGTTTACATTTTTTAGTAACTGTAGATCAAGCTACTCACATTCATTTATTAAAACACCGTATTGGAGTTTCCATTAATGGTGAGTCTGCTAGATATAAAGAACTAAAAGAGGACAGAATGTATTTACCTGAAGACTTTAAAGGTATTCCTTTATCAGAAGACTTGTATTTACATGATGAAAATTCTGATGATGAATTATCTTGGAAGGTAAATGCTGATGACTGGTATCAGGTAATAGAAGATTTTACTGAAATATCAAATTACCTTTATCATGCATGTCTTAAAGATCTAACACCTGTTCTTGGTAGAAAGAGGGCTAAGGAATCAGCCAGATTCTTTAAAACTTTTAACTCACAGATCACTATGGATGTTATGTTTAACTGGAGAAGCTTTTATCACTTTTTGAAATTGCGTAATTCAGAACATGCCCAGAAAGAAGTGAGAGAACTAGCTCAACAGATGTTACAAATTGTAAAAGATTTACCCGGTAATCCATTTGAAAAAACAATTAAAGCTTTTAAGTTATGAGTAAGTTCAAAGCAGTAGACAAGAGAACATTCATTCAAAAGACAAAGGATTTTTCAAAAAGTCTTTTGTTCTGGAGGGGACGTTCTAAAGGTATGATTTATACTAGAAGTATAGAATTGGATGATATCCGTTATATTTTCTTTCCAAAAGGATTTGAGAAGTATGGATATTTAGGAACACAAATATGGAATGAAGAAGGTTCTTATTTCAAAGCACTCTATCCTTTAGTACTTGCTTTAGACTATGAAGCTAAACCAAAATGGTGCCCAAGATGGTTCTTACGTTTCTTACATGTATTTGGTTCTGACAAATCAATTGTTAGAGTCCGCAACTGGACCTTGCACAATTTGCTTAGACAATTAACAAAAGGAATTGCTTTTATTGATTGGAAAACAAAATGGGATGAGTATGATTTACGTATTTCAATTCATGCTGCTAAGCACTTACAAGATCTTGCTAGTGATATTGAACATGGATTTTATAGTAGAGGTAGACAGGAAGAAATAGTAAATGAGATTAAACAATTAGATCCTAATGCAAGTATCATTTGGGGAGATGTTAATAGATTAGAAAAGCAACTCCAGGCTTTAGAAAAAAAAGTAAAAAAGAAAAGACAGAAAGAAGCTCTCATTCAGATGATGAAGAATGATGAAGACTCAGGACTTTACAATAATGATTAAAGTAGAAGCTTTCAACTTTTATAAAAAGAAACAGGGACAGAGACAGTATCCATATGTATACTTTTATCCTCTGCCTTTATTTGCAATCTCAAAGACAGGCCCAAGGGACATTAAGCTCCACTTAGGCTGGCTTTATTTTACAGTACTATTTACATATTCAAAATGGTAAAAGCAGATTTATACAAATTTGTGCAGCAATGCATGCTTGAATATCCTAGTAAGAAAGAAATCATTAAGGATATTTACTATTTAGCTTTATCAGAAATAGAAGAAGGTGGCTCTGAAATGCATGAGTGCCAACTTGCTATTAATGATATTCAAGAAATAATTGCAAGTGATTAAGGTCCAAAAGACCAAGACTCTTGTAACTAAAGACAATAATAATAGTGCTAACTGCATTGCCCCTAACCTAATATACGGTTGCTTTGGTGGATGCGTTAGCACTTATTGTTATATGTCTAGATATAATGGTGAGAGAGTCTTTGTAAACACAAATGTTGAAGACATATTTCAGTCTGTAGTTGAATGGGAAAAGGAATACACTAAGGTACCAGATCAACAAGACCCTATATATACTATGGTAGATATAGCATGCAACACAGACCTAGTCTTAATGCAGAAACATTTACCTGAACCCCTGATAGATTACTTAAAAAGATATGATAACCATCCACGGTTAAACACTACAATGGCTACCAAGTATCCTAGTCTATTGAAGATAGATGTAAATCACTTCAATAAGAAACCTAGAGTTAGGGTAAGCCTTATGCCTCAGATATATTCTGATATACTGGAACCTAAAATGCAAAGTATATCAAGCAGAATCAGAGACATAGATAGAATTAAAGCCTTGGGTTGGGAAGTACATTGTAATTACAGTCCTGTTATATTCTATCCAGGTTGGGAGGAACATTACAATAATCTTTTTAAAGAGGTCAGGGAAGTAGCGGGTGAGAACAAGTGTGAAGTTATTGCACTTACCAATCATGCTAGACAAATGGCCAGATCTTCAGAATCAGCTCAAGAGCTTATGAAATATAGCTCAGAAATTAAGAATAGTGAGCTGATAATGAGGTACCCATTGATCTATAAATCCAAACTCATTGACAAATTTAAAACTATATACACTCAGTATTTTCAAGAAAATACCATCAGATATATATTTTAATTTGTTTGTTACAGTACAATTAACTATATTTACACAATTAAAGTTTAAACCATGGGGTACAAAAAACCAACAGAAGTATCCAGAATGTTTCTGGAGAATGCCAGTCTGCCTAATCACGCAGACTCTTACACAGTTATATCACATAAATTTGTGATGGATAACACAACTAAACTCTTAACTGACAGTGGTTTCAAAATCACTAAAGAAGTGTTTAGAGCTAATCAAGGAGCAAATGTTGCTCAGGGTATTTATTATATCACACCAAGTACATTAGATTCTGAAATCAATAATGAATCTGAGCTTGGGATGATGTTTGCCTGGACAAACTCATATGACAAATCAATACGTTTCCAATGTTCTATTGGAGCCTATGTAATGGTTTGTAACAATGGAATGGTTTGTGGAGAAATGAACTTCTCTAGAAAGCATACAGGTACTGCAGATTTAGATATCATTTCTCAAATCTCTAGTCAAATTAAGAATGCTGAGAAAACTTTCAAACGTATTCTTGCAGACAGAGACAATCTTAAGAACATTGAGTTATCTAAAAAGCAGCAAGCAGAACTTGCAGGACGTTTGTATTATGAACATGAGATCCTTGAACCTACGCAGCTTACTATTATTAAGTCTGAGATGGAGAAAGCAAGCTTTGATTACAGTGTTGATCAAACTAATGCATGGGCCTTTTACAATCACGTTACACATGCATTGAAAAAGACACACCCAAGAAGCTGGTTGTCAAATACAAAGGAGTTTCATGACTTCATAACTGTAGAGTTTTTATCTAATAATAACTTTACTAATAATGACAGTATCAAGATTGCTGACTTTGATGTGTTAATTGATGAGAGCCATTTAGTAGAAGTTGATTTTGAATCTACTTTTGCAGCAATGGAGCTTTCTAAAATGATGCTTGAATAATGTGGATAGTATTAACACTTATTGGAGGCATCCTTATTATTAGAGGACTCATGAAAAATAAAGACAGGTTTTAGGGTTAAACTAGCTGAGAGAACCAACCCCGGATAGCTGCCTGTCCTATCCGGGCTCTCTTTTTAAAAAGAAACAATGGAAAAACAAACAATAGTATTAGTAGAAGGAAAGTTTGATTATGTTCTACATGAATATATGACAGACAAGGGTTTAGTATTTGAACTCAAATACAGCAACTCAGAAGAATGGTCTGAACATGTCAGAGAAACCACGGTAATGAAATTACGTGATGATGGAAATGGCATTAAAATTCTAACCAAGATTAATCAAAAAGATCTTGACTATAATAAAGCTATGGAGTTAATGATGCTCTTGCAGCAAACCGTTACAACAAATATGAGTATTGAATATGTAAAATACAAAGGCCATGACAGTTAATAAGAAATCTAGAAAGGATGACTCTATAGCGGAAGTTTTAGAGCAAGACAAAATGAAACTAAGTATACCTAAACGGTTTCAGTATAAACTCACTAGAGAGTCTGATGGTCTAATTAAAAGAGGAACCAGTATTAAATGGCTTGAGTTTAATTTTGATGGTAGTTTTAAAAAAGCATATGATGAACCTGCAGTAGGTAGATCTTTGATTCTTGATCCAAGGATATCATTCACATGGCAAACCACTACAATTACTGAACTCTTTTATGTAAAGAAGAGCAAGATTAGGTTCAGAACCAAGAACTCAATTTATGTATTGGAAATTCTAAAAAGATGATTATGTATAAAAGTTTTGAATTAACAAAGAGACATTCTATTGCATTTAATATATTTCCTAAATCTGCAAAGAATATAAAATTACCAAAGTCAGTTTATCACACAGGGATATACAAAACAACCGATGAGATAAATGAGTTTGACACATATTTCTTTGTGTTATATAGATTTAGAATCATGTGGTATGTACAACATAAACATAAATGTGGACTTAGTCCCCAATAACCTACGGAGGAGGTGAGCAATGACATTAAAAGAATGGCTTAAAGATGTTTACTATGACCAATGGGGTCAGTATTTATGGAGCAAACAAACTGATGATGGAGGTTCTCAAATGGTAGGAGAGATTAGAGGTTGGGGTGCTTTGCAGAATGAATTTGAAACAGAAATTGAAGCTGCAGTATTTCAAGATACTGTAGGTAAGTTTATTGCTGAGGCTATCAATGAAAAGATAGCTAGAGATTTTCCAACTAACACTAATAAAGATAACAATGTCTAATTACAATTTTATTAATCAAGGATGGGAGTGTCCTAAATGTAAAAGAGTTTACTCTCCTACTACTTCAATGTGCTTACACTGTCCGCAAAATACAGTAACAACAACAGTACTAAGCACTGGTACATCAACCACAAGACTTTGTGCTGCTTTTACAGCAGATCCTTCAAACAGTTCTAACACTAAGTGTGCAAACTGTGGTTTAGAAAAACACCAACACCCTATAATTTCATACACATGACATCAGAACAATTTAATGAGAAGTATAAGGAGTACCTTGAAGAAGGTCATTATGGTCTTGGCATAGATATACCAGAATTTACAGACTGGTTAGATAAAAAGTTCCAAGACTTTATAAAGAAGCCTGAATTTACTTATAGTCAAATCAAAGCAAAGTTTGGTGAAGGTAGATTCTATTGTACAGGTCTTGATAAAGAACAGGAAAGACTTGTTGAAGATAAGATTACAGAGTTATGCCGGAAGTAAAATACTATATAGATAAAAGTAGGAGTATTAGAAAATCTGTGATTATCTATAAAGTAGATGGATCTGTTCATTCACCTGTAATGTATTTACAAAAACCCAGATGGATTTCTGAGAGGGAGTTTGATAACTTTCTTAAAAAAGTCCAGATATCAGTAGTTGATGAAAGCTAGTAAGATTGTGAAACAAAAAAGAATAGAAGACGCAATGATGCAGATTTACCGTGAGTTATATGCTGCATCTACTCCACCGGTTGACTTTGATTTATTAATTGAAGAGTCCCCTATAAATGAACATGGTCAAAGAGTAATACCCTATGACCAGTATGAGATTGATCAGAAACTGTTTGAGAGTATAATGGAAGAGGTCCTCAAAAAATTGAAGACCTCTAAGTACATTAAAGACAGTATAAGAAGGAGCATCTTATTAGGATGCTCCCCTAAATTTAAAAGATTAAATCTTGATTGAGTCAATTACAAGTTCTGTAACAGCATAGTTCAAAACAGGATATCCTGGAGTACCTGATCCTGTAATTTCAAGAATTATTGAATATTCATTGCTTTGAGTTAATACATAATCCGAAGTACCTTGATAAATTCTAATTCTATCTGTACCTGCAGAAGTTGCAGGAACAGTTGCAATTAATTGAAGTACTCTTTGACCTGTGCTGTTATTAAATAACCATGCTCTTAAAGAGTGAACATCTTGTTGGCTCTGAGCATCTATATTTAAACTAAAACGGATTCTATATAAACCGGATTCTCCAGGTACAACTCTAGCTTCCGTAGGTGTAGGATTATAAAAACCAATACCAGCTGCACCACCATCTATATATGCGTAACTAACTGCATCAAAAGGAATTTCTGTTGGTAAATTAAAAGGAATACTAAAGTAAGGGTTTGTAGCACCTCTCCATTGAATACCAAGATATGCTTTTCTAGCAGTAGCCGCAGCTGATGCAGCAACTGTAAAGTTAGGATATGATCCTGTTACAGTTACGTTGGCACCTGCAGTGATACTTACAACTTGGTCAGGAGCTGTATTAGTGATGAATAAATTTCCACTACTTACGTTATATGAAATACCAGTACCTCCGGTAAGAGTAACTAAACTATAACCAGCTGAAGCATTTCCAAATAACAATTGATTTTGTAAAGGAGTTTGAGATAAACCTGTACCACCATTTGCTGCACCAAGAGTACCACCCAAAGTAAGAACACCAGAACTTACAACTGGACCACCACTAAATGTTAAACCAGTTGTACCACCAGAAGCATCTACTGATGTAACGGTACCTGAACCATTTGTAGTCCATTGAACACCGGTTACTGTTGATGTAAGTACTTGACCTGCAGTACCATAAGAACCTGCAGTGTCAATTACACCGTGCTCAAATTTAGCATCATCTTTAAACTCAAGAGTACCTGTACTAGGATTCTGATAAAGTTTAGAATTTACTAAAGGTCCTTTAGGACAGTTAGATCCAGGGATTGGAGGAGAGAAAATAGGAACATAATTAACACCACCTTGTAATGTGTTACTTAACATAACACACATAAGATCCTCTGCTTTAATAGCAAGAGCATCCATTTCAGGATTATAACCACCTGTTACAAGTTTGCTATCTCTTCTTCTACCTAACTCAAAGTAATCTTTATCTTTGATAAGGGTAGTTACTGTTTTCTTTTTTGCTAGAAGTCCTAATACTTCTTGTATAAATGTTGCCATTGTAGTTGTTGTTATATATTAATATACAAATAATTACTGAATTTTTAGCTGCCTTTCTTCCATTTCTTGCTAGGTGATGCAGTCTTGCTTGGGCTCCATTTTACTTTGTCTGCCCAGTAAGCCGCACTCATCTTACCTTTAGAAATATTCTTAGCATGTCTAGATTTAAAAGCCTCTCTTTGACCAACAGTTTGATTAGTCTTAACACCTTGCTGACCAAAGCGGATAGTCTTAACTTGCTCTCCTTCTTTAGCTACAACAACGTGAGACTTTGTTGGATGTGATGGTGTTCTTTTGGGTTTATTAAAACCTTCTACACCGGCTTTTTCTAAACGGCTATCCTTCTTCATTTCCTTTAACTTTAAATAGTCCTAAAGTAATACCTTCAAGTAAAGAGTTTTTAGCCCACAAGAATACCCATCCCAGTAATGAGATAGGAATGATTGTAGACCAAGCTGCAAAATCCTTCTCATAGAAAAGGTTCATTGCAATCATAGTCAATGCTGAAATCAAAAAGAGTAATCCAATAAAGGTAGTTACTCCTTCTCTTAATCTATTTTTAGGTGTCATGCTATTAATGTTTTTATGAAACTGAATATTGATTTTCTAAACACAATCACTAATACTATAGTTGCAAACAGTGCCCATATAAGTAAAGGCCATTTCCACCAGTAATCTTTATAAATAGTCACAGGCTTCTCAATCTGAACCTCTTTGATTCTATAACGTACTTCTGTTGCACCGGGAACGTATACTTTAATTGTATCCATTTTGGCTTTTGTTTTTAATCTATTGTTCTTTAAAGCTAACTCCAGATTAACCACCTTACCTTGAAGACTTGTCATCTCAACAATCTTCACACGGCCCAAGCTATCACATTCTAATAATGCTTCAATTGCAGAACTATCAGGTTCTACGGAAACTACAGTATCCTTTATATAGATGCTGTCACGGACATACTCTGTAGTATGAGTTTTACACTCATTACAGATCTTTTCTCTTTGCTTTCTTGTAACAACACAAGATGCCAAGAGACTACTTAATACTATTAATAAGACTAGTTTTTTCATTTGATTATCTACTTATTTCCTCCCAGTCCATTGAAGCATAAAAACCTTCACTACCGGATGTGGTAGCTACAGCTACTTCTATTACAATTTCATAAGGTGTTCCTGTTAGACCGTCTCTTTCTAATTGATTAGTAAAAAGAGCTTCTTTTAATATATTAATAGAAGGAGATCCTTGATTAGTTGAGTTAACAAATCCACTAGCCAATATTCTTCCTCCTGATGCACTAGTTCCAGTGAGATTATACTGTACAGCAGAATTAACTCCTGCATCTATCCAAGATCCTCCAGTGGTTGTAGCAGAAGCCACAACTCTCCACTGATAGGTTTTACCATTACCTGTTCCTAAAAGAGAAATAGCTGTTACAATAACAACAGCATCAAGTCTTGTAGATTTTAATCGTATAGATACAATTGGATAGTATGTACCAGCTACAGCAAATTGTCTAGGTGTTAAGATAGGAGTTCCAACAGCTTGTTGCAAACCTCTTAACTCATAACCACCTTCAGAAATAACTGTAGAACAAATTTGTTTTAAAGTGCTGCTTGATGTAATACCTGAGACATTTTCAATCTCATAACGTAATGGTAATGAGGCAGTTGTAATATAGGTGCTACCAATGATATTTGCATGATTGAATGTGTGACAAACAATAAACTTACCATTAATTACAAACCCAACACGTACTGATCCAACACCTAACCATTCCAAATCCATCCAAAGAATCTGAGCTTTAGTTAAATCTAAAGTCAATCCAGAAGCACCAGTTCCATCTAATTTATCTCCATTCCATGAACTTTGTACTACAGGGGTATTTGTTACAGCACCGCTTACTAAACTTCTTTCTACAAAGGCTATATCAGTCCCTAGTTGTTCTAAGTAAAATCCATTCTTATCTCCAAAGTAACCAACTCTTTGTCTAAGTCCATCTTGAGCAGTGCCCATTACAAATGTATTTAAAACAAGAAGTGACTTACCAGGTTGATAAGCAAAGACTTTATTTGTTTCTCTAATTACTTTAGAGCCGTTAGCTGTTGTGATATTTAAATCAACTAAACCTTGATCTCCATTAAACACAGCTGTACCAGACACAGTCTCTGTTGACCAAAGCTGATTGTCTGTATATCTATGACTTGAATCAAATAAAGTTAATGGAGCTGATGTTCTTAAACGGCCAAATGAATCTGAAGCAGTAGGATCAAAAGACAAACCTTGAGTTGTCTGATTATTGATACTTGTATTTACATCAACAAGTTTCTTGAGCATTTCATAATGCCAAGTATACCATTCAGGATGCTGTCCGTATCCATCTAAATAAAATCTTCTTTTTGGATCTAGTCCCATTGTTATCTTTTTTTACCTTTATGTAAACCATGACTGGCAAATTGTTTGCCGGCCTTAGTAGCTTCTCTTTTTTTAGCATTAGCTGCCGCTAATTTCTTTTTACCAGCAGCTGTGCTTTTTAATTTGGAAATTGTTGCAGACGGAGCATAAACTTCTCCTGTTTCACCAGAAGGTTTTCCAGATGGTGTTCTCCATTTTTGTTTGGTCCATCTGTCAAGACTCTGTTGAGACTTTGCTTTTGCCATTACTTGCTAAAGTTTTTAAGAACACTCATCTGTTCTTGTGCTAACTTTTTAACATCACCCATCATCTTAGCATCCTTGCGGATCTCATCTGCTCTTTTAAGAGTGCTGAGTGCTGATTCAATTTCCCATTTTCTCATTTCATTTCTGTTAGGTCCTGAAATGACTGAAGCAGCCTTCTTTGCAGGGGCCGCTTTCTTTACTGTTGTTTTAGTTGTTGCTTTTTTGATTGCCATCACTTTTTGGTTTTGTAGCCACCGCCATTAGCTTTGTATTCTTTAGCAAGCATCTGAGCTTTTCTAGCAGACCATTGTCCGGGATTACCTCCTTTAGATCCTGCTTTGATTTTCTCAAACAAACTTTTTCTCATACCAGGTTTGGTATAATTGCCTGCTGCATTTACTTTGCTTTTGGTAGCCATGGTTAATAACTAGTTAACTGTGCTCTCTTCCAAGTATTTGGAGCTACACAAATATATATATAATTTGAATCAACTTTAATATCTCCCGGTTCTCCAGGAGAACTTGATGGAGTAACTGTACCTTGACAAATCTTATTAGAAGGTATGTTAGCTACATCAGAAACCTTTGCCAGACGCACACTTTTATAAGGAACAGGTGAAGCAATTCCCAGCATATCTGGTTCTTCATGCACACCAACAACAAAAACGTCATTGGTTTTTAGACCTTTGACGTATTGCTTTCTCTTCAGTAATAGAAGTATGTCTGTTAAGATATTCATTTCTTGTATCCGTTTACTCTTGATTGTGAAGATCCACCCATTTGCATTTTCTTAGGTTCTTCAACATAACCTCCCATTTTGTATTTCTGCTTTTTCATAGCACCACCGTACTTATAGGTTGCTCTCATAGTGTCACCACCATTACGCATCTTGGTTACAAACTCTTCAGACATATCCATGGTACCACCCATGGTCATCTTATTGAGTAATTTTTCACCACCCATTTTTTTATAGCCCATTTGATTACGGACTTCAGTAGGTAGTTTACCTAAACCTTTGTTATCTGAAGGAATGTTTTTGAGCTCAGCTCCCATTCCGCATTTTTTCATCTTTTTCATCTTAGTAAATATCTAAAGTTAAAGTTACAAATAATAAATAAACTCTCAAAGTAGAAAAGGGTTCTTCCTCAGTTGGAGCAATTGTGTCCCAACCTAAAGCAAACCTATCATGAGGCCAGTGAAATGCTATTTCTAATATCCAGTCACTCATAATTTATTTACCCTGACCTCTATATGGCTTTTTATAGAGTTTACTATTTTTGTTCTTACTAGTTTTAGTCTTAGCATGTACGCCAGGTCTAGAAACTTTGGGCTTTGCTTTAAAAGTAGTTGCCCCCATTTGTGCTTTTGCCTTTGCCATTATTTCTTCATTTTACCAAGGGTGATTGCTAATCTTGCACGTTGTGCAGTTTTACCAGAACCTTTTGCTTTTTCTTTGAGCCAGTCCTTTTTAATTGTACCATCAGCTTTTACAGCACCCGCTTTCTTAGCAGTAGCTGTTAATGCACCAGGTTTTTTAATAGCACCTTTAATCCAATTTTTCTTTGCTGCCATTTCTTTTTCTTTTTGGTTTACCTTTAGCGGCATTAACTACATCTTTAGTTTCTTGTACAACTTCTTGTACAGATTCTTTGACATCTTTAAATTCTTCAATTACATTCTCTGTTCTCTCCTTAACTTCTTGAACAGCAGCAATTGCCTGTTCATCAACAGTTGTTTTAGACCAGATCCAGTTCCAACCTTTTTGTAAAGAAAAAGTCCAAACAGCGTAAAGAAATTTTTTAATCATTTTTTTAGTTTTATATATAACCAATATACAAAAATATATGCAAAGAATCAAATTAGATATTCTTGAGTCTTTCATTCTCTTTCTCTAAGAAACTTACTTTCACACGTAGTTCACTAACCTCTTTGGTTAATGAAAGAATCTGATCTCTCATCTCATCTTTCTCTTCTGAACTTTCTTGAAGGAGTTGCTCTAAGCGTTTAACTCTTTCTCTTAAATCATCTCTGAACATATTCTGATCATTTTTTTCATCTTGGGCATCTTTTGCCTTTAGTTTCATTTTAGTTTCATAGAACTTCCAAGCTCCAGCTGAAAATAAAACTGTAAACAAAGTTACAAGTACCGTGCTTATGTTATCTATTGCAGCCATTTCCGTATTTCAAATAATAATGGTTAGTTAATCTTCTTAAATTAAAAAAGGCACTAAGTGAAACTAGTACCCAGCCCCAATGAGTTACATCACTAGGTAATTTTTTTACCAAAAAGTAGTAGGTTACAACCACAATAGAGAAAAGGAATACACCTAATCCTAATGTTTTTCTTACTGCAACTGTGTGAGAACAAGCTCCTTTAATTGAAGCTAATCCTATAAGTACACTTGGAATTACTAACCATAAGTTTAAGCCACAGTCCAGAGTATGGATTATTGGGAAGAATATCATCCATATAAACCCCTGAGTCACTTCAGTAGGCTCTGAATCATAATACGTAAGTATTGTTCTTAATCTTGACACCATAATAAACAAACATAGGTTAACAGTAATCTGTCGTATACTATAATATACAAAATAAATTTATCTTTTTCTAACTATAATTCATCAAATATTTTAAATTTGCAATCTTATGAGCATAGACAAAGTGGACTTCCACAATCAATTTTCATTCTCCTTCTTACCTACAGAGCCTCTGATAGGATTAAGGCTTATAAACTGCCACGTTTTGTGCAGCAATGATAGTTACAGTCCCGTCAGGGGTTTGGAACTAGGTCTGTTATTTTTCAAGTTTTCTTTCATAAAAGTTTTCTGGAAAGATTAGGTAGCTAGACTAAATTTTACTAAATTAGATGTACTAGCTGTGCACATCTTTTGGGATATAATGCACAGCTTTTTTTCTCTAACATTAATAATAACACATGCATGAAAGGAAACATTTTTGAACCTAGAGTAAACATTTTGCCCTATGAGTACCCTCAGTTATTAGCCTACAAAGATGCCATCAGGCACTCGTATTGGATTGACACTGAATATAATTTTACTACAGACATTGATGACTTTAGAGTCAAGGTGACTGATGAGGAAAGAGAAGTAATTAAAAGAACAATGTTGGCAATTGCACAGATTGAGGTTAATGTTAAAACCTTTTGGGCTGACATGTACAAGAGAATGCCTATTACAGAAATAGGTGATGTGGGTATGACGTTTGCTGAGTCTGAAGTAAGACATAAGGATGCCTATGCAAGACTGCTTAGAATCCTTGGCCTTGAAGAAGAGTTCAGAACTGTTATTGACATACCGGCTATTGGCAACAGAATCAAGTACCTAAAGAAGTACTTAGATGGTTCCCGCAGCAAAGACAATAAAATGTACACCAAGAGTGTGCTTCTATTCTCATTGTTTATTGAGCACGTTAGTCTGTTCAGCCAGTTTCTTATTATGATGTCCTTTAATAAGGAAAAGAATCTTTTTAAAGGTATCTCAAATGTGGTTGAGGCCACAAGTAAAGAAGAGGATATCCATGGCAACTTTGGCGTTGAGATCATTAACATCATCAAAGCAGAGAACCCTGAGTGGTTTGACAAAGAGTTTGAGGACTTAATTAACTCCGCCTGTGAGAAAGCTTATGCTGCAGAGTGTGGTATCCTGGATTGGATCTTTGAGAACGGTGAGCTAGACTTCCTTCCAAAAGAGACCATCAAGAACTTCATCAAAAATAGATTTAACAACTCTCTTAGAAAGATTGGCATGCAGCCTTTATTCAACGTGGATCAAGATCTTTTAGATCAGACACATTGGTTTGAGGTTGAAATTACCGCAACTAAAGAGGGAGACTTCTTTTACAAAAAACAAATAGACTATAACAAAAAATCAAAAGCAATTACAGAAGATGATTTATTCTAAGTATTATTGGCTTAATGAAGAAAGCCGCAAGTTCCTTTCAAGAGGTTACATCAGTGAATCTCCTGAACAAAGAATCAAAGACATTGCTAGGACTGCTGAGAAATATCTCGGCATTCCTGGCTTTGCTCAGAAGTTTGAAGAGTATATGGGTCGTGGTTACTACAGTTTGTCCACACCCGTATGGATTAACTTTGGTAAACAGAAAGGTTTGCCTATCAGCTGTTACGGAAGTAACGTAGATGATAACCTTGACAGCATCTTGAATGCAGGTCGTGAAATAGGTATGATGTCAAAGTATGGTGGAGGGACAAGCGTATTCTTGGGTAATATCAGAGCCCGTGGTACTGAAATCTCAACAGGAGGGACTGCAGATGGTCCTGTACATTATGCAAGAATCTATGACACTGTCGTAGATGTATGTAAACAATCTGAGGCAAGACGTGGTGCATGTGCAGCGTACTTACCCGTAGAACATCCAGACATTCTTGAGTTCCTAGATATTGGAACTGAGGGTAACTTAATTCAGAATCTTCAGTATGGTATCACAGTTGGTGATGCCTGGTTGGAAGAAATGAAAGCCGGAGATCCTGAGAAGCGTAAAGTATGGGCCAAGATTATCCAAAGAAGAAATGAATTTGGGTTCCCTTACATCATGTTCAAAGACAACTCCAATAATAATTCCCCTTATAAAGAATTGGGTCTGGAGATCACAGCGTCTAATCTATGCTCTGAAATTCAACTTCCTACAGACAGCTTTAATTCTTTTGTATGTTGTCTAGGTTCCTTGAATCTATTGCACTGGGATGAGATTGAAAAGAGTGATGCTATTGAAACCTACACATTGTTCTTGAATGCTGTTATAGATGAGTTCATTACTAAAGCTGCTACCCTTCCGGGTATGGCACGTGCTCATAGATTTGCTAAAGAACATAGAGCAATTGGTCTTGGTGTTTTGGGATATCATTCGTACCTTCAATCTAAGCTAATTGAGTTTGAATCTATGGAAGCTAAGTTTGCTAACATATCAATCTTTAAAACAATCAAAGATAAATCTGATGCAACATCTAAAATGTTGTGTGAGACTAAAGGGATTACCTCAATTAGACCGGGATATGCTAACGCAACCCTGGTTGCAATAGCTCCTACTAAATCAAGTTCATTTATTCATGGTCAAGTATCAATGGGTATTGAGCCTATCAAATCAAACTACTTCATAAAGGATCTTGCTAAAAGTAAAACAGTATACAAGAATCCTTTCTTAGAAACAGAGCTTGAGAAATATGGTTTAAATACACCGGATACTTGGGAAAGTATCTTAAAGAAAGATGGTTCAGTTCAGCACTTGGATTTCCCAAGCAAAGCTGTGTTTAAGTCTTTCATTGAACTTAGCCCTAAAGAGATCATTATTCAAGCTGCCGCAAGACAGAAGTATATTGATCAATCACAGTCATTAAACTTAATGATTCACCCTAGTGTCCCAGCAAAAGACATTAATCAATTATATTTGTTTGCTCATGAGCAAGGTGTTAAAACTCTCTACTATCAGTTTAGTATGAGTAGTGCACAGGCATTTGCAAGGAATATATTAGAATGTGCAAGCTGTGAAGGATAAACAAGAGGGGGAAGGTAACTTCCCCTTTTTTTTATATTAAAAATTTATAATATGAAAAACAGAATATTGTCACACATGTTTACCATTGACTTGTATGAAACCACCGTTGTTCTTTTGATAGGTGATTCCATTGAAATAATAAACAAACATGTCAATGACAATATCACAAAAGTAGATCTACTAGATACTGAAGGTTGTGTATTTGAGAACCACCTTGAAGGTCGTTTCCAATATTATATTGTTCTTGTTAAAAGCAAGCTTACTCACAATCTAATAGCCCATGAAGTATTTCATCTTAGTTCAAGTATACTCAGAACTATTAACATAACAGATGAAGAAGCTACTGCTTGGGTGATTGGTTATATAACAGAACTGTTATATGACTTTCTTAAAAGCAAACAAATTATTATAGAGTAATTGTACAGGGGTCCGGGGCTCCAACCCGCTTGGCTTGTCTCTCCCCCTTTACAATTTACTTAATATAGAAGTTAGTCAGGTTAAGGAATTCTTGATACTTCTTAATAGAATAGATTACCGGTACAACATCAGCCCAGTTTTTATAAAGCTTAAGCTCACCTTTTCTTGTACCTCTCTGATATACATAATCTGAATCAGCATAGAAATCATCTTTACCTTCAACCACATATGCAAGCGGTGTCATTACAGATAATGATAAAGCCTCACCAAATTCTCCAAGAGTTCTTGTAGATGCAATAGGAGACTTAAACATTTGATAGATCTGCTGTGCACCTAGAGGTGTGAATAGAATAAGTTCTTTATAAGTTCTATCAGCCTGATATCTCAAGAAGTTTTCCATTCTCTTTTCATGATCTGTTTCATCATCATCATCACCAAACATTGCAGCAAGAATACCATTAAGAGCAACTGTTACCATGATGATTCCAATTTCACCTAATACTCTATAAGTGCTGAATAGTTTATCTCTGGCTCTTTGATCTCTTTGAGAACCATCCCCGGTGTATCCATATTCTTCCAAGAACTGCTCAGTATGTTTACCATACTCAAACTGAAAACTAGCAAGCTTCTTAGTACTAAATGCTAAGAATTTCCAGAAGGCTCTGTATCTACCTTCCATCCAACCCAAGTTCTCATCAAAGTATTCTCTGCGGAATCTTGCTTTGATTGCAGGTGCAACCCACTTGTGGAACTGTGCTGCAAGTCTACCAACAGCGTATGATTGAATAACCATTCTGTCATCTTTAGCATAGTTACCATGGATCTGTTTGTTTACCTCACGGATCTTATTTCTAAGTTCATATCTAAAGTCATCTGTAAACTTCTTCTCCTTAATTACTTTAGGCTTTCCATCTTCATCAACATTCTTTCTATCAAGGGTCACAATAGTATCATAACCATCTTTTAGTTTTGCTTGCTTTGTCTCTGAATCAAACTCATAGGCATCATACAAAGATATCATATCACCTGTAGCTTTATTCATAACTAAGGTATCCATAAGAATGGCTACACCAATCTTAGTCTGAACATTGTATTCCGCTGCATCTTGTAATACATAACCAAAGTCTGCTGCTTTTCTAAACCAAGATTTAGAAATTGGCTCTGGACCAAATTGAGTTTCTCTTACTTCAGCTTGAGAATCCATCATTCTGTATAGATCAACTAAAGCTTCATACTTACTAGAAGCTTCTTCTGGATCATAGTCTGCTTTATTAAATGGTTTCTTAGCAACAGACCCAAGTCTTGTTACAAGATCCGGTAAAGCTCTTTTGTTAAATTCAAACTCAGCTCTGGCATATGCTTTTCCTGAGAAGAATCTTTGACCCAATGCTTCAATAGAGTTGTTAATTCTACCTAATGCATAGTTATTAAAGTTACCAAATGGGTTAAAGGCAACATATGATAAAGATGAGTATTCCATCAACCCATCTGTAACCTTTTCAAGGAAACCTTTTGTAATTCTATCATTATCATAGAACACCATTGACATCCATTTCTTTGCTCTAGTTACAACATTACTTTGAGCTCCACCTTTCTTTCCTTTAGGTATGAATTTACCTTTTGCCCACTTACCTAAAGTAACTGCAGGATCTGCAGGTTGATAAGAACGTTGTTCAAGAACTTTAATGAATGCTTTGAAAGTGTCTTCAACTGAAGACATTGTTTCATAGTGTTCCGCCATAGCACTGAATCTCATAAGAGCTGTGCCCATGTCTTTATTTATTTCTCCTTTAGAAGGTCTTCCCTGAATTGTTGCAAGTCTTCCTTTAAGAATAGGCATTTGATTATCATAAGAATCTCTTGTAACCAAACCTTTCTTTCTTCTTTCTTCTAATGAGTTTATCTCAGCATTAATTGCTGCAAGTTCTTCATCAGTTCTAGCTCTTCCTGTATAGAATATAGGAAGCTGATCAACCAAGTTACCATCCTCATCAAGTACAATACCTCTTTGTTCTGCAGTTTCTGATACAAGATTATTAATACTTCTTGTAGCTTTAGACCAAAGCTTACCAACAATATTTGGTTTAGCTTTTACATCCTGAAACAACTTACCTTTTACAACAGGAACATTACCTAACATCTGAGATCTATATCCCATAGGTAATTTGCTAAGTAATTGATTCTCATACATTTCCTGATAAGCAAGATAGAATTCCTTTTGAGTCTGCCCTAAAGCATCAGTAGGATTCATAATCTTCTCATACTTATCACTAACCATTCTCTCACCAGTACGTAGGTTATAATCATTAGCCATTCTGTACTGAGGCTTCACAGCTTGGAAAACAGACTCTCTTACAATTGCTCCAGTGTAATTACCATTCTGATCTTTCTTTGCATAAGTATACTCAACCTCATTAAAGTATTTGGCCAAGTAAACTTGATAAGCTCTATCTGATACACCGGCTTTTCTTCTCCATACAGCTTTACCATTTACAGGTACGTAGTATTGGAACTTAGCTCTTTCTGCTTTGAACTCATCAGTATACTTATGGAAATCACCATCCATAAGTTTATCATCTAAACCCACTCTTTCAGCTGCCCAGAAAGCAGCATAATCAGCTTTAGCTTTTGCAAGCTTAACGTTGAATTCTAGATCTTCAGGTCTTGCAGTACTTACATCATCAATATCTCTATACTCTAAAGCATTTCCATTTTCATCATAGAGTTTGTCTCTGAGTTGTTGTTGCTTTTGAAAGTATTGTCTTCCCAGTCTTTGAACATATCTACCTGTAAACTCACCATTATCATCAAACTCAAGCATGAAGTCATACATCTCTTGAGTATTTTTATTAGGAGATAACTTCTGAAGTCTTGATGCTAATCCGGCAATTGTTCTGTTTCTTGTTTCTACATTGTCTAACAACTCTTGCTTTTTAGTTTTATAGATCTTATCCATAACAGCAAGAATAGTATCTCTAGAAGTAGCAAGATCACCTGTACCAAGTTCCATGTAGTCAATATCTCTTGCATGTTTCATCAAGTCATTGAGTACATCTTCCGTAAGGTCATCTCTGGTAGACCAGTTTTTAATTTGTGCTTTTACATAATTTGTAATAGCCTCATTGATAAGACCTTCTTGCTTTGAGTTACTAACACCCAAGTTATTCAATTGAGTCTGTAACTGTAAGATTAAAGATTTTTGAGTAGCATTGATACCCTCTAGATCTTTTACTGAGTATAATCCTTCAAATGTTTTAATAAATCTATTGAAGTTAAGAACGTAAGTAATATACTCAGGCTTATCAAAGTTGTCTACATTATTTACGTAGTCTGTAAAGTTCTTAATCTGTTTAAAGGCATCTCTAAGAAGTTCTGTAAATAAAGCAGCTCTTGCTTTAGGACCTTCAGCCATTGCCATACTGATTGCAGATAAAGCATTTAAGATGTTCTCTTCAGTCTGCTCTCTAGTTCTATCCATATAGATAGCACTTTTAATTTGCTCCATAGCTTTTAGCTTGGTAGTAAGTGCCATTCTATAATTCTCCAGGGCCTGGGTAATTACTTCATACTCTACATATGGATCTGTGAACTCAGTATCTTCAGGTATCTTTTCAGAGTCTGTTAATTCAGAATCCCAATTGACAGGATTATCCAATGCACTATCAATACTTTTCTCTAGATCCTCTAAAGAAATAGCATCTACATTCTTAGGTACCAATAAATCTACATACAATGCATTCTGACTTGCAGGATGTGAAACCCACTCATCAGATCTAAATTCACCTGTAAATTCTTGCTGAGCATCTTTTCCTTTAATACCAACTTGAACATGGAAAGTAGAAGCTCCCATGTCACTCATATCAACTTCATAACCCATGTTTTCAAGCATCCTTCTATAGATGTTAACTTGAATACCTTGTTGGGCTCTTGTAGATAGACTTTCAATACCAGCTCTTTTTAAATCACTGTCATCTCCTAGTTTGTATTCTTGATCATATCTAGACTTGCCTTGTAACCCAGCTTTAGCTTTAGCTTGTTCACTCAAGACCATATCTCTAACAGAGTTCTTACTTGTCTTAAGATCCACAATTCTAAGTTTGCCATCAGGCAGTACAACTAAAATATCAATTGAACCGGCAGTCTGTGACTTTTGATCATAAACAACTACTTGAGGAATGGCAACACCACCACCTCTAGTTATTTCTCTAAGATTTTCTTGTAACTGAAGATAAGCTTTCTCAGCTTGCTCTCTATTGAGAATATTCATTTGAGAAAATACTTCATCCAGTGATTTATCTGAACTCAAACCTTGAAGTAATTTATCAAAGTCATTACCAAGATCAATGTTCAGTTTCTTATTAAACATATCTTCTTCAGAAAGTTTTCCTTTGATTCTTTCTGTAGTAGACTTAAATGTTTCTGTTGTGTCTAATAAGTTATAGTACACATGGTTCTCCTCATTGAGTACAACAATAGGACCTTCCATACCGGCAGCCATAGAACCAACTTCTTCTTTTGTAGCTTGAGCTTGGTGGAATAATCTTTTAACTACCTCAGCTTGAATTGCATTAGATTGTCTCAATGCATAATCAACTGTTGTTTGTAACTCAGGTGTTAGTGAGTATCTAATTTTTGCATCAGCTCTTGCTGCTGCATTAAACTGAATTCCAGATGTATTTAATAATCTGGCAATGTCAGACAATGTGGTTGTTGGTTTAATATCTTTGGTATCAATTGTAATAATACCTTCTCTTATAGGAGCAATAATCTCTTCTTCCTCAACACCTTCTTCCTGTTCCATAAGAGCAGTATCTCCCATATAATAGGAGCTATCTCTTTTGAAACCATTCAAATTGATTCCTGTAACATACTTATGCAAGTTGTTTACAATACTTGCAAACCATTTAAAGAAGTCTTTGATTCTTTCTAAGAAGGTCTTGGTTGGATTTTCCTCATACTCTTTTTTAAAGTGTCTTGTCAAAGCCTGGGTAACAAGTTCAAGGTCTCTATGCTTTTGATTAAACCCTCTTTTATCTGAATAAGCATCTTCTATCTGTTGATTTAAAACAGGGAACATTGCTTTTGCTTCATTCAAAAGAGAATTGAATAGAGCTCCATTATCTACATACAAAGCATCCGTAAAAGGATGGAGCATTTCCTCAATTGCAGTTTCATCTGTAACTCTACCCTCAATTAAAACTACTTGGTTTGCCACTGGATCAAAGTAAGATCTTACATTTTCAAAAGGCATAGTTGCTTTTTGAGAAGCAGGTAGACTATCATAATATTTTTGAGCTTTACTTACACTTACTAAAGCAACTTTGATATTAGGAAACATTCTCATTAAGTGGACAACAACGTGTCTACTTCTAGTTCTATCCCAACCTCTTGTTGATTCAAGCATATCTTTAGGAGTAAAGATGCTCTCATTAACTGATATTCTAACAGACTTTGCAGTTGTATCAAACGTTACAGCATCTAAAGGAATGTTATTAATATCAAGATATCTTTTTACTTTATCTAAGTTACTCTTCAATACTGTAGCATCATAGGCTCTGGTAGATCTGTTTGAGTTATTAACATAGTATGAGTTATTATACTTGCTAATCAAACCCTTTCTACTAAGATTACCTAAAACTGCTTCAGCAAAATTTCTTTGCTGCAGACTAAAAGCAACTTTTTTATCTTTTAAAAACTGGTTAGCTTGAGCAACTGAAGGAAAAGCTTCTGTATTATTTACGTTTTGCCAAGCTGTAATTATCCCATCAACCTGCATGTTGCTAGTGAAAGCACCTAATAGGTCTTTATATTCTTGGGTATTTCTGTTAAAACATGCCATATATCAAAGATAACAATTATTAAAGTGATCTAAAAATTCTTGTTCATTTGTGAACTCACTATCTTCAAACATCTGGATAAAGTCATCTAAGTCTGTAACTTTGAACTTCATATCAGCATTGTCTCTGTGAGCTTTAAGTTTGTTTCTATTATCTAATGCTTGTTGACTAAATGGATCATCAACATTAGTATCCCACCAAGTTGTTAACTCTGGATATTTATTCTCCGCAGCATCATTGTCAGCAAGAAGTGTTGAGAAGAATGAGTTAGCAGAGATATCAATTGATTTACCTTCATCAAATAGATCCTCATTACCTGTTGCCTCAACTTCAGGTTCTACAAGATCCTTAGTTTCAATCTCTTGTGATGCCGGATCAAGCTTGCTGATATTCTCACCATCTACTTGGATGCCTTTTTCATTTGCAACTACTACAGCATTTGCAGAAAGAGCAATACCAGGTGCCAAGTCAATTGCGTCTAATGCAGCATCAAGATCAATTGAATCAAAGTTTGCATCAAACGGATCATTTGAGTTAACACTATTGACAAAGTTTCTTAGTTCTTTAGTGGTAGGTCTTTCTCCAAACATAAATCCAATTGGATTCTGTGAAGTTGATCCTTTGATATCAACCTCTACATACTCAGCATAACTACCAACAGCTTTATTGTTAAAGTTAATTAGATTACCTTTAGGGAATAAGCTTTGAGTTTTAGTAAGAATGTAGTATTTGTATTCAGCCTTATAGTCTGATCCAACATTCTGTCTGATTACCATTGGGAACTCAACTTCAGTATGATAGTCAGAACCTTTTTTCAAGTTAATAAGATTTCTAAAACCTGCTTTTCTTAAAGCTTTCTTATTTCTTGAGAATGTATCTGCCAATTGTTTAGTAAGTTTTGAACCAGCTGGAGTATTTCTTACTGCTGATACAGCTTCATTTCTTTCTACTTTAGTGATTCCAGCGTACAAGTCTACAACCAATCTAGGTACCAAGCCTGAAGCATTAACATGTACAGGAGCTCTAAGTATTGCAGGATCTGCAACTCTTTTTTCTTTCTTCTCTTCTGCAGTAAGTTTTGCTTTAGGATCAATGTTATAGTTAAGATCTTGCTTAAGCTTAGCCTTTACATATTCAAATACAGCCGGGCTATTCTTTTTAAAGTCTGCAAGTTCAGGAGTTGTAATCAAGTCTTTAGGGAAAATAACTTGTTTTCCTTCAGCAATCATATTTGTTAATTGCTCCACTTGCTCATCAAATATTGTGATGAAGTCACCAGCTTCAGCATTTGTATAGTAAGAAGACTCAGTTCTATTTAGATCTTTCTTAAAGAATAAACCAAAAGCATTTTCTAAACCTCTAACAGAACTATTTCCTACACTACCTTGCTTTGCAACGTTATCACCAAATACATAGATAGCTTCTGGATTTGCAGCAGCAAGATTCTTTGTGTATACTTTTGGTTCAACCAAGATACCTTTAGTTTCAGGTGCATATATTGCAGCCTTAACTCTTTTGATAACATAAGCATTTGCAGCTGATGTTAAATAGCCTTGCATGAATTGAATTACCAAATCATCTAAGGTAACACCAAAGGTAGATTTAAATATTGCGTCATCAGTTCTTTCCATTGCAGCTTGTACTGTATCAATATGTGATAAGTAATTGTCAAGAGCAATTGGAGCAACCGCTTCTACTAGTGATTTATAACCATACTGAAGACCATCTTTAACCATCATATAGTTAACCAATGTTCTTGCATCCTCTCTAGTCAATGGATTAGCAAATAAAGTCATGAATCCGTTTTGGATATCAAGCTTTTGAGAATCATTGTATCTCAAGAATGTATTTGCACTAGCCAAGTTCAAACCTGTCTTGTTACCTTTAAGACTTGCTTTCTCAGCAATAATAAAGGAATTCAAGAAGTAGTTATTTTTATTATCTTCTATTGAACGTAATCTATCTACAACCTTAGTGATATTCTCAACACCTTCTTGATTGTAAATTAATCCATTTGTTAAGGTAGCAACTGACTGAGAATTATTTACCATACCATTATGCATGTAAGCTTTAATAGTTAAGTAAGATAAAAAGTCTTTTGCCACTTTAGTTTTAGCTCTATCTCTTAACTCATAAGGTAAGCTATTGATTGTACTTTGATATACAATCTCATCAGTAACTCTTCTAAATAGAGGGCTTGCTGAAAGAACAACTTTAGGTAATAAGTTATTAGTGAACTCTTCAAATCTTTCAAGATATCCTGCTTGCCATGTATTACCTTTAAAAATAGGTCTAGCATCAATCATAGGTTTATCAACACCTAATGCAGCGTAGTCTTTGTTAGAAAGATTAAGTCCCAGCTTTTCAACCGCAGCATTTCTTTTATCAATTGCTTCAAGACCTTGACCTAATCCATTAGTAAGATTTAATAGATCACCCATGTATCTTGTAGTGTTAGATAAGTTAGCAGCATTTAAGAACTGTTCTAGAATAGAAATTTCTTCAATGATATCTATCTTATCAACTTCACCGCTTTCTCTAAGGTTAGCCATATCCTCAGCAGTTGCTGTAGGTTTAATTAATGGAGCCTCAATAGATTGCATCAAAGCATTTTGAGTAACAGAAGTTCTCTTACCACGTTCTTCAGTCTCTAAGAAACTTGATTGTAATAATGCAATTCTATCTCTGATTATATTTGCTGCTGTAACTGGCTCATCTTCAGGTGAGTTAGTCTCTTCAAAGTAAGCCTGTCTAATTACAGGATGGTTAATAAGAAGTACACCAGTCTTAACTGGAACACCTAAAGCTACTAAGTTTGCTACAACAGAAAGAGCATTGATATTAAGACCAAGCTTAGCCAACAATCTTTCTTTGGCGTTATCCGTTGCTGCAGTAATTAAAGCAGATAAGATATATTGAGTTCTTTGTCCTTGACTTCCATTCTCATATAACTCATATGTATTTTTAAAGCTGCTGAATGTAAGACCTCCAAATTTAATTTGAGGCATAACTTCTTCACCAGCAATTTTCATGCTTTCTATTTTGACATCATACTCTTGAAGTAAGTTCAAATACAAGTTAGGTAATACTACAGCACCAATTGATCTAGATCCTTCTTTGTTATTAGCAAACATTCTAAGCTTACCATAAAGGTTATCTACATCAATACCTTCTTCTTCAGATAATGCAGCCCATTCAGGAAGTTCTGTCTTTAGTTCATCCCAAAGATCCTTTAATACTTCCATGTCTGCAGCTTCATAAGAAATTGGAACAGCTGTCTTTTGTTTACCATTCTCATCTAGAGCTGGCTTACCTGTATTTACAGTTGTAGTATTTCCATTCTTATCTAAGAACAAAGGCTTTCTTTCTGTAACATTATCATTACCCATCAATGCAAACTTGTAATCAAGAATATCATTGTTGATTGCAGCTGCATATGGTTCATGACCAAACTTCTTTCTATAGGTAGAGTACTCAGCATAGAAACGTGGCATTCCAAGAACTGACAATGCATTGATTGCATCTTCTGTAAATCCTTGTGATCTTGCACCAAGTGTTTGTTCTGCAGTCAAAGAATTGGTTGTACCTCTTCCTTTGAACTTGTATAAAGCCTCACCGTAAATAGAATCTGTATCTTGTACTTTCTTATTTACATATTGTACATAATCTTCAAATTGTTCTTTCTCTGTTTTGGCTTTACCATATTCAAAGAACTCTCCACCCTTTTCAAAGAACTCTTTGAATTGAGTGTACACCTTATCAATATCAAAGTCAGCTCCTGATATCTCAATAAGTTCTCTTGCAAATACACCAGATGAACCATAAACAGCAGGCATAAAGTCAACCCACTTAACGTTATAGGTTGAGTGATTATCCTGTGAAGGGATACGTACAGCAAACATCTTTCCAACAACATCAGGAATACTCTTACCTTTTTGTTGAAGTTCTGACATTACTTCTTTGTGATGAGGTGGTAATAACATCTCACCATATTTTTCTCCAGTTGCTTTTCCTTTTGAGTTATACTCTTTCATGTTGTGTCTCAAACGGTCAATGATTACAACACCGACACCTTTAGATTTTTTAACAGCATCTTTAAGACCCATTAAGTTTTCATCATTACCTGGATAGCTTCCTTCATCAATATTAAATAAAATCTGTGGCTTAGAAGCCATTGCTTCATACTGAGCCTCAGTAATAATCTCATGCTTATCAGGCATTCCATTTTCATCTACTGAAAGAACACGTCTGTAAATTCTAACACCGTAGTCTGAAACAAGGGAGATTGTAGCACCCGGAACCTTTTCATTAAATACACTCTTACTGAAATAGCTCATGAACAAGTTCAAGAACTTATCATAAGTAAGAGGATTATTCAAGTTATACTTTTGATTTCCTGATTCATCAAGAGAGAACAATTCCATCAAGTGACTTGAGGAACCATTAGATGCAAGACTAGCTTCAGCATATCTCAAGTATGTGTATAGATCTGCAGTAATTGCATTCTCTTTTACACTCTTATGAAGTTCATCCATTGCATAGTCAATATCAAAAGAGAATACCAAGTTTCTCTTGTTGATATAGTTCAAGTTACCTCTATCTCTAGTTGCTTTGTGATAAGCAGCTCTTACTTCACCAAGAGTTAACTTTTCACCATTGATTACTACTTCAGTTGCATCATTTTGTTCTGATGTCACAAGTGATTTAACCTGAGTAGGATCAGTAATAACTGTTTTATTTGAAGGGTTAATTACTTGTAATCCTAAGAAATTAGCATCAAGAGTAACTGATTGTTCTTTAGTTAAAGGAGCAGTAGTACCTGTAACACCATGAATGTTAGATACATTTTTCTGCATCATCTTCAAGGCAGAACGTGGAGCTGCTACAGCAACTGTATCATTCTCTCTTTCAAATGCTTCAAGCTTAACTCTTAAATTGTGAAGAGCTACCTTGTTTGGTTTAGGAATAGTGTACTCTCCATTCTCATCTTTGATAGAAGTAAACTGTGGTAAAAGAGGGAATGCTGACATCTTAACAAAAGTCTTTCCATCTGCATACACAAGTTTTTGAGAGTTAAGCATCTCTTGTCTCTTAGCGTAGCCGGATTCTTCTTCTGTTCCAAAGATATCTTCAGCTGTAATATCCTCTCCTCTTTCAACTCTATCAAACAATTGTGCTTGAGCAGGACTAAGTTTACCAAAACCGTACTGGAAATTACGGAATGCTTTTGTAGTCATCCATAACTGAGCATCTGCATTCTTGATTTCACCTTGGTTATGTGTAGCATTAACAGAAGGTTCTGTCATTTCAAAGATTGAGAACTCTTGTAATGGTTTGTAAATACCATACTCAGGAGCAGCAATTGAACTTGCAGCACTGTAGTAAGATGCTGATTGTGCTTTTGCTCTCTTAATCTCATCAACAGCATCTTTTAAACTATAGGCACTATCACCTAATAAGATTTGGTTGATTGCTGTTGTATTTATATAATCATTAAAGAAGATCTGTCTAAGGTTATAGTCTTTATCTTCAGGTAAGATATTAAGAAGTCTTCCGGTTTTAATTGTATCTGCAGTTACTGCTTCATTACCAGTTTGAATACCGTTAGATAAGAATGTACCTAAACCACCTTGAGTACCAATCAATTCATCCAATGCAATATTAAATTCATTGAACTCTTGATTAAGTCTATTTTCCAAGAAAGCTTTTAGCTCACCTTCTTTAATACCAAGTTTGGTAAGAGCTTCTGTGAAAGTAAGACCAGCATATTCTGGAGAACGTGCAGCTTCTGTTAATTTATCAAGATATCCTTGTTGATCAAAGCCACCAATCAATGCTGCTGTTTGCTCTTCAAAGTCTGCAAGCTCAGCATCAATTAGTTCATACATATACATAGGTTTTCTTCCTTGTAAGAACTGTTGCTCATTAATAGATTCAACATAGAACTTCTTGGTACCAAGTCTTACCTCATATTTGAATTGATCATTTTTAATCAAGGAAATAGAACCTTTAAGGTCTTCAAAGATTCTTTCTCTGTTTTCAGGAGTTACTCTAACTAAACCTCTACCAACAATCTTCATTGGTACATTCTTTTCTCCATCTTTAGTTTTGATGATTGCATCTCTGACAACACCAACAGATGTGAAACCAATGAATTGTTCAGCAGCTTTTTGGTCATAGACCACAGCTGTTTGTTCTCCTTTTTGAATTCTCTCTAACTTAATGTCAGATGTTTGAATTGTAACAATACCTTGACGGCTTTCTTTCTTTTGACCAAGAGGATTTAATAATACTCCAGTCTTATGGAAATTAAAGGCCCTTGCTTTATTTACATTAGTGCTATCAACATTGATAGGAATAATTTCTTCAGTTCCTGTTTCACTATTAGGAATTGCAAGAGCGTTGTAACCAACATGCAATTCTTGAGTAGCTGTCTCAGGATTAGATTCTTTTTGGATTCTTGCAAACTCTGCAGCCACATTATTTACAATACTGTTTATTGCAGTTTCTGTAAGAACAGTTTTACCAGCATTGTTTTTCATTACAGCTTTAACTACAGGTAAAGCAATCATGTCACCTGTATTAGATGCTTCAAGTACACGTAATAATACAGGAGCAATAGCAGCTAGTTCAATTGTTCCATCTTCTTTAGTCCAAGATACACTTGCAACTTTACCAGTTAATGGATCAATTGCGTAGGTGTATGCATTAATCAAGTTAATGATAAACTCTCTTGGAGTAGAATCACCATAGGTTTTACCAGAAGAAGGTGAAGCACCAGATGTTTCTGACATCAAACCATTTTCATCTAAGTCAATATTACCAACTTTAGATCCGGCAATTCTCAAGATTCTTAATCTTCCTTCTGCAGAAAGCTGTTTGAAAGCTTCACTGTTTAACAAGAAGTTATTCAATAAATATTCATCTGAGTTTCTAACCTCATCAATCTTAGCACCCTCACCTGCAACATCATTCAATGATTGAATTTGCTTCAAGTGGAATGATGGTAATTGGTGAGCATAAACTAAGTCTCCATTAGGGTTCTTAAATACAGATGATCCAACGTTCTCATCAAAGGCTGCATTACCTAATGCAATTCTTCTAAGTCTATTCTTAGCACCTTCTTCAGAATCACTATATAGATCTTGATTTGCTTCAATAATCTTTTTAAGCTCAACAACATCTTGGTAGCTCAATGGTCTTTCATCTGAATTTGCATTAAGCAAAGCCTTCTGATATCTTGTAGGCTTCTCTATATTTTTAGCAACACTAAATTCAATGAACTTAGGACTAATGCTAATACCTACATTCTCTTCTAGAATTCTTGCTGTTTGTTCTGCAAACTCTTTTAGCTTAGTATCAGTTAAAGTCTTTAATGCTTTTTGACTTGTAGTTCCTTCACCCGCTACAAACTGAAGTCTGTTCAATAATTTATCTAAAGTATTTACCACAACAGTTCTAACTCCTTCATTAGTTCTTAGGGTCTTAGCCTTTTGAATGTAAGCTTGTCCCCATCTATCAACTTGTGTATGAGCATCATCTCTGTTTGCAGCAGTATAGGTATATACTTTATCTCCAGAACTTCTGTGAATGAATAAGTAATCTACTCTAGCATTTTCAAAACCTTTTAATACAGCTTGTAATAATAAAGGTCTTTTTACACCTTGATTTAATTCTTCAGCAGTAATGATTTCACCTGCCTTGAATTTTTCAATTACTTCACTTGTGTATTGAGGAAGCTCTCCATTTTCAAGTTGACCTTCCCATTGAATACCTAAGTCAGCAAATAATTTATTTACAACAGCTTCTGTCTGTGGGTTATTAATACCAAAGAAATATAACTGTTGCAAAATTTGAATAGGATCATTAAGATTCTTAACGGCTTTTAAGAAACCATTGTAAGCTGTAGCAAAATCTACAGTAATCATTAACTTCTCACCAGTGCCTGGAACAATTTCACCTTTCTCATCTCTCTGTGGTTCAATAAGATAATCATTACCAAACTCATCTTTTTCAGTGATAGGTGTTGTACCAATATATTTTCTCAAGAAAGAAGACAAAGAAGAGAAACCACCAATACTTGTTAGATCTTTATCATACTGATCTGTTGTACGTAGTCTGTCTCCAACCTCATCATCCATTGCGTCATTGTCTTCTTCAATGTTTCTTGATTTGATTTCATAATACTTAAGCTCATCATATACAGCATCCTTGATAAAATCAGAGAAGTCTGTAAAGGCTTTTTCAATCTCTCTTAAGTTAGCTTTTTGATCTGCAGTAAGAGACATATAGTTATATGCTTCTCTCTTAGTACTGTATAAAGATTTGAATAAAGCAAAAGATTGATTAACAGCTTGCTTCAAATTGAACTTAGCATTTTTGTTTTCTTGCTCAAGCATAATTACTCTAGCAGAAATAGAAGACACAATGCTTCTTGCAAAGTCATTATCTAAAGTTCTATATCCAAATTGACCACCTTCACCTTCAACTAATTCAACCGGAATGATCTTATTGGCATTTAAAGTAACACCTGTTGCAAGACTATCTGTGAATCTATTGTTGATTGGAGAAGCAGATTTAAATTTACCTGAGTCAATGTTTCTAAATAGATCTTGTAATTCATTAGGACTGTATCTGTTAAACAAAGATTTAATCCACTCAATGATTCTGTTAAAGAAGTTCTTAATTGCAGAATCTGTCTTAGTAGATCTTGGATCCTTCTTGAACTTCTCAAACTCATCAGCCATGTATTCTTCATAGAACTCTTTCTCAAGAGCTTTTCTGCTCATAGCTTTATATGAGTCTGCAGAATTTCTGAACTTTTCTAATTCTTCTTCAAATTTATTTCCAAGTTTTCTCTTTACTTCTGCTTCAGCAATCTTGTAAAGTTTATCTTGTTGAGCATTTGTAAGAAGAGATCTGAACACACCGTGGAAAGCCTCATGGAATTTGTATGGTGATTTAGCACCAGTATACAAAGTTCCTTTAACTTTCATACCTCCAGCAATGTTATTCATAGAAAGAACAAAAGCACCAACTCTTACACCATTGGTAACAAGGTTGTCTCTTAAGTTATTAATATCCTCAATACTAATAAAGTCTGGCAAATTATCATTAGCCCATAATACAAACTCATCAATATCAGCAACTTCAGTATCTGTAAGTTCTTCACTGATGATCTTGTTAGCAAGAAGCTTTCTTTCAATCTCCCTGTTACGTGCAATTAACTTAGCTCTTTCTTCATTATCTTCAATAAGCTCATTTGCTTTAACCATGTTAGGTTCAGCATTGTCAATCTCAGCTTCAATCTCTTTTATTCTTGCTTTGTTTTGTTGCAATTCAGTTTTAAGAGATTGTGCTGTAGCATCAACTTTATTATCTCTTTGAGCTTTTCCTGCAAGTAATTGAATGGTTGGTCCTGATACAGCATTCTTCACCATTCTTTCTTCTCTTGTAGAAAGCTTTTCACCTCTAGCAATTTTATTTGCAACTTGCTGCTTCATCTCAAGAGGAAGTTCTTTGAAGTCTGCTTTAGCATATTCTTCAAATACTTCATCTGACATATCTAACACACTGTCATAAGCTTCTTCTGGAGTTTCTAATGTATCAACAGGAGCTTCTTCAACAGGTTCTTCTTGAACAACCGCAGTTGTTGCAGCAAATAACATTGCTTCTTGAATAACGTTAGAGTCAGCATTCAATCTTAGTTTGTAATTAGTTCTTACATTTTCATTAAGACTGGTAACTGTGTTGTCAAGAATTGTATCAATTGTAGCATCTTCAGCAAAAGAGGCTCTTACATTATTAACAGAAAGCTTAAGCTTAGTCCACTCTGGGATTTCTACTTTAGCTCCTTTTTTCTTTTGAGCTTCAATGTCTTTGATCTTAGCCTCAATACCTTTCTTCTGAAGATTGTCTAATAATCTTTCTATGATATCAGGATTCTCTTGACCTTCATAATCAAGAGTTCCTTGACGGCCCTCTGCTAAGTATGAACTACCAATAAGAGCTTTACCTTTTTTATCATAGAGCTCAGCTCTAAATGTACCATCTGAGTTAACATTAATCTCAACAGTATAACCTTCAATGTTTGTTGTGATGTAAAGCTTTTTATTAAATGCTTTATTAAACTCAACATTAAAGTTTTTATCTTTTATAGTTTTAGTTTCAATAGAACCGTCACCTTCTAAGTTAGCATTGATAGTTCTGATACCTTCAGCAACAAGTTCTTTTCCTAATTCTGAAATTGCATTTTGATCAAGTCTCTCACTCTTAAGCGGAGCACCTGTATAAATACCATTAGGAGTTTTAATTATAGCAACATATCTCTGAGACTTCTGTAAGCTTTCAAATAAGCCGGGTTGTGAAATAGCAAGATCACCTTTTAATTTCTCAACAAAAGCTTCTCTCTCATCAATATCCTCAATGTCAGCAAGAATACGTGTTGATATAGTCCCGTCTTTTAATCTATCATTAATTAAAAGAACTCTTACACCATCAACTGTATTGTACTTAAGTTCCTTAACTGATTTTGGGTTGCTCTTTAAATCAACACTAGATCCAAGATTAAATCCAAACTCAGAAAATTCTGTCATAGGGATAATTGCAGAATCCTGTCCTTCCATCTTATCCGCAACTTGATCAACAAAAGCTTGTTGAATTGCAAAATTGTTAACAACTGTGTTAACAGCATTTGCTTGTTGTGAAGGATAAATTGTAAAGGTATTCTCAATGATCTCCTTAGTAAGATTCAAAGGATTAACAACTTGATTCTTATCATTTAAGAACTGAATAGAACCGGTTCTTACAAATGCAAATATCCCATCAGGATGTGAACTTGGGACCATACCTTTTTCAGATATAATCTGATTGATTCTACTTGCAGTAACTTGATTTCCAAAAGCAATACCTACAGCAAATGGTTCAGATACTCTATTAATGTATGGGTTTGCTTCTTTAAGGTTACCCTCTTCATCTCTTGTCTGATATTTTTTACCTGTAGATTTACCACCATTAGGATTTCTTTTGATTACCAATGTAAGAGTTGCTTTCTCTTCAGGACTTAAGTTTTCTAAAATAGTTTGAAGTCTAGCATTAGCCATTAAGATACCTTCTGTTGCAGCAGTACCCATTCCATTTTCTAATGGATAAACTTCAATAGCTTCATTAACCAATAGTCTAGAAGCATCTTTTGGAACTCTACTAAAGTTGAAAGAATCTACTGTAAAATCATTCTTGAATTCTATCTCAGTTACTTTCTTAGATAACTTGTTTCTATCTTGTTTAGATTGACCAGGTTTGATTTCATCTACAGGAAGTAAGAAAAGCTTTTTACCTTTCTCAACCTCAGCAGGTGTACCAATAACCATGTAACGGTTACCTTCTTTATCAGTTACAGTTGCACCATAAGAAACCTGCATTCCACCAAATGGGAATGATGTAGTATCAACTGATACATCATCAAGTTTCTTAGCAGCTGATCTAGCTTTATTGATATTATCAAATGTTGCCCCAGCAGATACACCGGCTGCAGATGTTTTATCTTCAGTCAATAGTTTACCCTTCTTATCTCTTACAGAGTAAAGAGTAACTGGAACAGGCATGCCTGTCTCAGGATCTACAATTGATGTTTTAGTCTCAACAATCTGTACACTGTTGAAAGTATTGTCTATTACTTTACCAACAGCTTTTACATCTCCAATATCAGCATCCTCTACATCTCCTGCTTCAAAGTCTTGCTCTATTTCTACAAAGTCAGAGAAATTTGTTTCCGTGCTTTTCAGCACCTTCCTAACAAGGTCATTGGTTTGTTGTTTCTGCAACCAGTCTTTAAAGCCAGTATCAGAATTAAACTTACCAGTAATTGCCTCAGCCTTCTCACCAGTCTTCTGAAGTTCTTTATACCAAAGTTTCTTTAAAGCCTCATATGAAGTAATATACTTAGCTGCCTCAGCACTATTAACCCAAGTATCCATTTGAACAGGAACTTGACCTAAGTTTGCTTGACGGTTTACATACTCTTTGTATTTCTCTTCAAGTACTTCTTTGATAACCGGATTATCATTTTCCTTTGTACCAAATATTTCTACGTCAGGAGTATCCTCAGCAAGATCTGCTTCTGATAAAATATCAGCAGTGTCTTTCTTTCTAGTTTGCTTTTCTTTAGAATCAATCTTTTCTTCAGCAGTTTGTTCTGTAGCTTGTGGAGTTACAGCTGATTTGTAAATATTGATTAAAGCTTGAATCTCATTATAGATATCTTCATCAGATACTTGATTGACAACACCATTCTCAGTGAAGAAAGTTTTTAGTACTTCCACATCACCATTGCTCATAAACTCAGCAACTTCTTTTGGATCTGGATATACTTCTAGTTTTGCAAGTTCATTTAAAAATTGATTGATTTCAATCTTGCCAACATAACTCTTTACTGATTTTCTGAAAACCTCTGCTCTATTCTTATAGATATTTTTCATGAAGTCATAACTTCTCTTACGGATTTCATCAAATCTTTCAGGGTTGTTCATGTACTCAATAGACTTATTATAAGCAATAGCTCTACCTTTTAATTCACGGTAGTCTACAATCTTCTTTAATGCCTCAGAAACTTTATCAGGATCACTAAAAGAATCATTGCTCTTTGCAAGTTTCTGTACATACTTTTCAAATGCTCCTCTTAACTTACCTACTTTACGTCTGTCAAAAGCACCATCCTTGGTAATATTCTCTTCTGCATATAATACAGAAAGGATGCCGTTAAGACCTTCAAGCTTTGCAGTCTTTGAATCAATTAGATCTTTATTTTCTTTTGCATCTAAAGTTCCAATCTCAGCAAGTAATGTTGCAATTTCTTTTTGAAGACTGTTCTCATCAAGTAATACGGTGATATCACTTGCTGCCATTTTACCTACAATAGGATCAGCGGCTAGTTCATCATAAATTTTTTGTGATCTTTCAACAGCTCTTTTAAAACCATCTTCAGTAAACATGTAAAGATATCTTGTATGTTCAAAAGACATTTGTTTGATCTTCTCTTCATTCCATTCTCTTGATCCAAACTTATAGATAGAAGCATCAAAAGGATTGTTGAATTTAGATTTATTTACATAATATGATTCTTCAAGTTCATCAATCTTGCTAATCATATCTTGCATTCTCTGTCTTAGCTTACCTGACTTAACCTCAGATTTTGCTGTAGGGAAAGCTTCTGCTAATTCTTGATCTGTCATTTTAAGGTAGTCTTCAAATTGAGATTTGAATTCACCACCTTTATCATTTGCAAGTACTGTGTAGATTGCTTGGAACTTAGAAAAGTCTTTTGCATCCACAAAATCAAAATTAGATTGATCAAAAGCAGCTTGCATCATATCTACAGAGGCTTGCTTTTGTGTAACTAAGTTTGTTTTGTTGGTATCAAAGATTGATTCCATTGGGTTATTTGCAGTAACCTCATATGTATCATTCATTGATTTAACTAATCCATCAATAAATTCTTGCTTATTCTTTCTGTACTCTTCATACTTTGTTTTCTCAAAAGTCTTTTGATACAAAGTAGGTACACCTTGGAAGAATAATTTTTGAGGTCCTTGTACAATACCTCCCATCATAAATCCAGACATAAAGGTTTCAAAACCTTGAGCACTAAACTGAGAACCAACAGCGGAAGAAATTGTACCCATTAATAAGTCTCTACCTCCTGAAGCTGGATCTTCTAATAATGCTTGGTGATATCCTTTAGTACCAACAGCAATAGCTTCCTGTGCAACTTCCTGAAGACCTTCAGATAAGTTTGCTGAAAAGTATCTTAAAGAAGCTTGTGCAGCCATCTTTGCACTACCAGTTACACCAGCAGCTTTCATTCTATTCAAATATCCAACAACACCCGTTCCTGCATCAGCAAAAGGTCTAGTTGCCATTTTACCAGCTACTCTAGTTCCTTGTGTTTTAATAACTCTTCTACCAAGACCTTCAACATTATCTTGAAGTACTCTTGATAAAGTTCTATTGTATGCACCAAATGCATTACCTAATACAAGTTGGTTAGAAAGATAAATAGTTGGGGCATTCAATAATGTAGTATAGTAAGCAGCTCTTGATGCTTTTTCAACAACATCGTTCATTTGAGCTTCATCTAAAGGCTGTCCATTATTCATTTGAGTTTTAAGTGCATAACCATTTGCCAACTGTTGTTGATAAACCATACCACCTTCCATCTTAGATTCAGCAAGTGCCAAATTCAAAGATCTCAAATCTCTATAAAAGCCTCCAAAGGTTTTAGCAACCTTAGCCATATTGCTCAAGTTCTGAGCACCATTAGCTGTACTAGTTAAACTTCTAATTGCTTGTGCAGTTTCTGGAGCAATAACATCTGCCAAAAATCTTCCGCCTGCTTTAAATCCTGTATATACATCCTTAGCTGAATCAACAGATCTAAGTCCTCTATACATATTTCTAGTTGCATTGGTAAGTCTGCTTAAATCAAATGTATTAGCAATTGTCTTACCAAGTCTAGCAATGTTCCAACCAGTTCTACTTACAGCAGCCGCATCTGATACAGGGTTCAGACCACCTTGTGCTGCAGCAGCTCCCCATAAGGCAAGTTCTTCTACAGCAATAGAACCAATTACACCCATTGTATAACCAGACTGTAATAATAAATTATTTAGTCCACCACCAAAACCACCTCTTGTAGAATTACCAATACGCATTGCATCAGCAAATTCAGAAGCTGATGTTAAATCAGTTCCTGTAAAATAATCATCATCATCAAATAAATCACCAATAGATCTATAAGCTGAAACAAAACCTGTACCTGCTAAACCTGTAAACTGACCCATCATACGACCAGCATCATCCCACCAAGAAGAGTTTGCATTGTAAGTCTCCTCATTATTTGCATAAGGATGCCAACCTAAATTAGAAAACTCAGCATGCTTGTAGTATCTATCAAAGTTATGTGATCTAATACCAGCATATAAAGGATCTGCAATTTTTACTTCACCTGTGGGTTTAGCACTCATCCCAGCATTTCTAAATAACTGCATCTTACCTTCAGGTGTAGATAAATCTAAACCAACCTTTTGTCTAAAAGGATTAAGGGTATCTGTAGCTAATGTTGGATTAGGATCATTTAAATTACCAATAGCAGCAGGAGCAAAACTATTAATTTGACTTGCGTGTCTTTCAAGCATTGCTTTATACTCCGGGGTCATCAACTCCGTAAACTCAGGAGTGTTGGGAGGTAACAATAAATCAGCAACCGGTTGATAATCAAATCTACCGCTTGAAGGAATCATAGGCTCCGCACTTGGTAAAGCCCCATTTTGCTCTAGTTGTTGAGTAATATTATCAGCCATTATAATTGGTATAACTTATTTTTTAGCTTTGGTTTTCTTAGTATTTGCTTGGTCTCTATTATTCTGTTGTGCAATTTGATACAATGTTCCAACATAATTAGTTACCAAGTTATCAATATATCCAACTGTTTCATTTCTTTCTTGCATCATCTGAGTTAGGTTTACTCTCTCAGCCGGCATTGAATCAAAATTACCTGTTTGTGGATTATACTGTAAAGATATGAATTCTCCAATAAAATTGCTATTTGCATCTGGATAAACTCTGAATTTTCCACCACCTTGAATATTATGAACTACTTGTTTATTAGGACTATAAGTTACCTCATTTACAGTAGCAGAGAAGTTATATTCACCAGCTTTTTTAGGATTCATATCTGCAGCTTGAGGAAATGATATTGTAATCTGTTGATAATCTTCAACATCTTTTAATCCAATAGCACCCGGTTTATCAGAAGTACCTTGAAGACTTTTTAACCATGCTGTATTAAATGTCATTACATAAGCTGCTTTATCTTTAGCTAATTGATCTGGTGGTCCATAAGCTGGAGCATAACCAATTGTAACACTTGGTATATTTGTCTTAGAAGCTTTAGGATCTCTAAAGCGGGCCATGTCTTGCAACCAAAGATCATAAATTTTTCTTGCTTTAGGATCTGGTACATTCATTTCAGTACCTTCTATTTTACCAATATCACCTTGGTGAAAAATTAAATCTTGAGACGGTGTTTGATTTACTTGTTTAACAACATCAGCTAAAGCTTGAACCTGACCAATATCTTTTCTCATGCTTACAGGGTCAACCTGAGTAACATAAAAAGGATTTTTCAAAGCATCTCCAGTTTCCATTTCTTGTAAAGATTTACCTCTCATATATTGATAGGGATCCCAAGGTTGGAACATTCTTACTTTTGCATCAGCTTTTTTACCATCTTGTTCAGCAATAGTTTCAAGAGTTCCGTTTAATGTTCCATTGATTAATTGCTTTTGTCTACTGTAAGCAGCAGCTGCTTCAGACTTTGCTGCATTTTCATTAAATCTCCAACCTCCTGTTGTAGGTCTTGATTGAGCACGTTCAGCTAAATAAGTAGCAGCTGGTGCAAGACCTCCTACAATCATTCCTGCTGTATATCTATCGTGTCTTTCAGGAGTATCATAAGACCAACCTATATGACCACCTTTTCCACCATCACCTTTTTTAATTTGCTTTGCTTTAGCTGCAGCAACATAATCAGCAATAAACTCAGACTCTGATTTTAAATCAATTTGACCACCTTGATTATTCTTAAAAATCTTAGGTGCTCCATTCTCAAATTCTTTTTTAACATACTTAGCTTGGTCACCTAATTCTGATGTAACAACTTTCATAAAGTTGTCATAATAAATTTGATTACCTTGAGTTACTGCAGCATCAAACTGCATTCTCTTAGCTGTTGTCTTTTCAAATTGAGAATTTAAATCTTGATAGTCAGCTCCTCCATTTCTTTTTACAAAGTTTGGATTTTGTGCCATAAGTTGTTCAGAATCTCTAAACTTGTTAGCAATATCCTTATAGAACTTATCAGCTATTCCTGCATTCTCAGGTTTTAATAATTCTCTTTTAATAGTAGGAAGGTCACCTTTAATCTGCTCATTAACTTTATAATAGTTATTTGCATTAGGTTCAATCTTTTCTAATGCATTCAAAGCAAGATTAACTTGATCTTCTACAACATCAGCTCTTAAATTATTATACTTACCATTGATAATCTTTACGTAGTCAGCATCTTTTGGATCAAGAGGTTTACCTGTTTCAGGATCTGTCATAACTTCTTCAGTACCTAATTGTCCATAATTTGCACCACCTCCAGAAAGAATATCTGAAATCATTGCACCAAAAGGATCTGCAAGTTTTTGTTTTACTTTTTCAAGCTCAATTCTATTTTGTTGTTTAAGACCTTCTAATGCAACATCATATTGATACTCAGCCGCCATTTTAGAAAAGTCATGCTGAAATTGAAGTTGTTGTTTTTTATACTCATTAACTTTAAGCTCTCTGCTTTTATTGATATTAGAAAATGCAACAGCAGCTGCACTTAAATCATTCTGCATATTATAACCCATGATAAGGTTATAAGCTCTATTCAATAAACCTTGAGTACTTTGATCAGGACTACCTTGTGAATTCTTTAATGTTTCTTCTGTAAGTTGTAATCCAGATAAAGCAGCATCATAAGATCTCTTCTGAGTTGCATATTCTTTATCTTCATCAGATCCTGGAATAACACCAGACTGTTTTACATACTCATCCCAGTTAATATTTGCATTCTTCAGTTCTTCAACTTTATCCTTCTGCTTGATTGATCTAGCAGCAATCTGAGCCTCAACTCTAGAAATAGTTTCTTTTGCCCAAGCAGCTTGACCTTCATCAACAGATCTAAACTGACCTGCGTCCATACCAGACTTTGCAAAGTCTCTAGACTTTACATAAGCATCTGTGTAGTAAGCTTGTTGAACCATTGGATCATCACTCAATGCTTTCTGTGCCATCACATAAGCTTGTTGAGTAACTAAGTTTCCGTTTCTATCTTTTACAATCCAATAACCAGTTTCATCAACATATTCTTGAGTAACATCAAGACCTTGCTTTTTTAAATACTCAATTGCCTTTTCATTCAAATCAGCATCTGGAGTATAACGGGGTGCACCCATAGTTAATGCTTTATCAGCAGAAGCATTTTTAAAATCTTCCATCTGATATTCTAATGCTTTAACACCAGTCTGCCAGTACATCTCTCTCTGATCTTTGTCAGGAGAGTTCATTAACATACTAGCATATTGCATTTCATTCTGATATTGTTTTGTAACAACCAGATCTTTTACAATCAGATCCTCTTCAAAAAAAGGTTTAAATAATTGTTTTGCTGAATCAACGTTTTGTGCTACTGATAAATCCATTCCAGAAACTATTTCCAATTGCTTACCTAAAGTCTCAGCATATTGGTTTCTCATATCCTGGGTGTCTTTTCTAGAAAGATCTGAATATACAACCTTGCTATAAAGATCATTTAATGCTTTATAGTTTGTATTATACCTGTTAGTCTTAACCTCTAATATATCAGACAGGAATTTGTAGTCTGGCGTAAAGGGTTGCCAATCCGGCATGTATGGTTGGTATCCTTGTGTGTATGTTGCCATATCTCTAAATTACTAAAATTTTCTAAGTTTTAAAAACTTATTTATTAAACTTTTGTGGTTTATTCACCAATCTTACCCATGAAGAAAGGCAATGCAGGTTTGATTTCCTTACCCTTTTTACCTTTACCTTGTTGATACATTCCTGGATTATAAGCATAACCGAATCCTGGAGGCAATGATCTAAAAGCTCTTTGAGCATTTGTCTCTTGTGCTGTAGCTACTGGTTGCCCCATTGCACCTTGAACTAACTCAGCTGTTGGCTCAATTCCGGCAGCCTTAAGCATTCTAGCTGTCTCAGCATAATCCCTAATATTTCTATTAGGATCTGGAAGTGCAACCGCTTCAAAAGCTTTACCTGAGAATTGACCAAGCATACCACCTGTAGTAGGATCAATTTGGAAATAATCTTGAATTGAATTTAAGTTATATGTGTTAGCCCTATTGGTAACAGCATTAGATAAAGACATTGCATATTGCTCTCTATCATAGTTCTTTTCATCCATGTATCTCTGAAGAACAGCTTGAGTATCATCATACTCTTTAACAGTTCTATCTCTTCTTTCTCTACCAAGCTGCATATCCATTTGAGCTTGCATAGCCAAACCATTGTTAATAGTACTAACGTTTCTTTGGTTTACTCTTGCAACTTCATTTGCAATTTCAGCAGCAGCCTGACCTTGTGCTTGTGCAGTTCTAGCGGCAAGAGCTTGAGGTCCACCAAAACTAGCAGCTGCTTGAGTTTGTAAACCAAGTCTTTCATTAGTTGCTGCAATAGCTCTAGTAGGTTCTTCCAATACATATCCTAAATCAACATTTGCAACAGCAGGTTGAAAAGGAAAAAACATATCTCTTTCTCTATTTGCAATTGCATTTAATTGAATTAAATCTTGCAACCACCATTCTGCACCAGGTCTTTTAGCTGGAGGAGCTACAGGTGGAACTTTAGGAGGAATAGGTGGAGGACAACAAGCTTGTGAAAATGTTCCATCAGGACAAGGACAACCTTGTGGAGGTGGTATTTCATTAGGTTTAATCTGATAAGTAAATGGTCTACGTGATGATGTGAAAGTACCAAACTTACCATCATATCCTTTACCTGTTTGCTTTTCATCAAAACCAAAATCTTTTCTAAGATCTTCTGTAAGATCCTTAGTCTGTTGCTCATTTAATGGAGCATAACCAGCCTCAATTCTTTTTTGGTTAATTCTTTCTACCTCAGCTGGAATATATTCATCATAGGTCCATTTCTGAAACTTTTTAACTTCTGGATTATTATAATCTGCCGGTTTTGCTTTATAAGCATCTAATGAAAGAATTAAGTTATCTACTTCAGGATATATACCTTTCCATGATGATACCCACCCAGCTTCATTCTGAGTTGCATCTCCATATCTACCAGCCTTTTGTTCTGATGGTTGTAAGTCAACATACTTTGTTTCACCAACATTACTAAAGTCCATTTGAACTCCAATATTATTGTATCTGTTAACTCTACCTTGATCAACGGCAACATTCTTTTTAGGACCTCTACCATCATTTGCATTAGCCTTTGGTTTAGGTTTATCACCATCACCCGTAGTTGAAGGAGCTGTATAAGCTGTAGTTCCGTAAGATGTTAATGCATCTGGATTATCAGGATCTGTAATATCTAAACCAGCACCATATGTATAAGGTGCACCGCTAGAGATACTACCAGTTTCAAATCCTGGTGCAGCTTTTCTTAATTCTTTACCATACTTACCAGTCTCCATAACCATTTGTTCAGGAGATGGTTCTTGAGCCATTTGTTGTTCAGAGCTTTCAGCTTGTTGCATCATTTGTTGTAATGCAAGAACCTGTTGTCTTTTCTCTTCAGGCAGTGCATCAATTGCTTTCTTAGCTGCTTTCTCTGCAGAAATCTTTTCTACTTTAGCTGTAAAGTCAATTGGATCAATACCTTGTGAAACTAAGTAACCATGAGATGCTACAGGAACACCCTCTTTAAAATCCTTCTTAGATTCTTGTACAAAAGCTAACTTAGACAAAGCTTGTTTATTCTTGTCCATCATTAACTCAGCACTCTTTATAGAAATATCATCTGCAAATTGATCTTTGTAAGAACCATAATATGTATTAAGATCATACTTCTTTGAGATCTTTGCAGGACTAAGTTTTCTTTTACTCTTAATTCCAAACTCTTCAAGATCCTTACCTCCCAGTTTCATATCCTTTGTATCTGAGAAGATAAAGGATTGTTCTGGTAGATTTAAAGGAACACCACCACTTGTGTGTCTTGGTCCTTTAATTTCATAAAGACCAAACAAACCATCATTATCCAAATCAGTTAGGACTGTTTCTCCACCCTCTGCTTCAATATTAGCTTCTTCCCTAGGGACAGCGTTCAAAGTATATTTTATACTTACATCTTTAGTGTCATTCTCTCTGTCAGCAGATTTAACTGTTGTAGTCAAACCAAAGTCAAATTGATCACCAGTTGTAGTACCACCTTGTTGCATAGATGTAATAACTTTACCATCTTTGATAGTAAAGCCTGGAGGTAAACTATTAATTTTTACTTTTGCCATTTTTATAATATTTGGATGTTAGCACCAGCCGCAATAAGCCTTGCTATTGTATCAGGATCTAATTCAATTTCACCAATCTCTCCACCTTGTTGAGCTCTCATATATTCAACACGGTTATCTTGTTCAGCAAGACCTGTATTAGTATCCCAGGTTCCTTGCTTATTTACAGGATCTTCAAAGTAACCAAATGCATTATCTGCTTGAGTCATTTCATAAAGTCTTGCTTGTGCTTCTCTAGCTTTTTTGTCCTTAAACATCTCATTAACAAATCCTGCAGCATTTACAGCAAAGTTACTTACTTTACCAAAACCTTGCATAGCTCTGCTATCCATAACTCTATTTATATCTCCAGCAAGTTTATTTGTAATCTCTACTTTAGGAGCTGCTGGAGGAATAGGTTTACCGGTAAAGACTGGCTCACCTTCTTTAAAGAAATTTTGAGTTGCTTGTTGCTGAGGTGTTGGACCTAACTCTGGTTGTCTTTGTTGTAATTGTGCATCAGCTACCGCTTGTGTATCTTGTGCATAATTAGTTTGACCCATGCTACTAAGATAATTTGTAAAAGCTTGAGGATCACTAACCACAGTTGGTGTAGTAAATAAACTACCCATCATCCAATCTGGCGGGCCAAATTGAGCTTTAGGTAATTTGATATCTCCACCATCTTTTTGTTTAGGTAAAGACTGTATATATAAATTATATTGAGCTTGAGCATCTGGTGTCATACGTCTTACAGGATCTTGTAGAGTCCACTCTTGAAAACTCATAGGAGCTTGTTGATCTGCTCTTGGACCTGCTGTATTTGTTAATACAGGAGATGTAGTAGGAACAGTTCCAGAGTTCATCCAACTGTAATTGGGTAAACCTTTAGGTTGTTCCATACCAGGAAGTGTAGGGGTTTTGCCTTTACTTTGTAATGTATTTACACCCATCATTGTTTCATATAAATATGGGTTTGCTTCTGCATCTTTATAAGATGAAGCCTGGCCCATTGCATTTATACCTAAAGATCCCATCCCTTCTTTTTGAGACTGGGTAATCATCTTAACGGTTTCTGGGTCAAATCTATCATTTAAATCTTTAACAGAGACACTTTTTTCCAAAAATTTATTTAAATCTTCTTGCTGTTGTTTTCCTAATAGACTTTTATCAATAGCTCTACTTGTAAACACTCCCTCATATTGTCCTGTCTTAGGATTAAAATCAACTTGTGAATTTGCAGCTATATCTTTTGCATACTGTTCTTTTGTTCTTAAAGAACCATCATTCTTTGCAGCATTATATAAATCCAATTTATCTGTGACATATTCTTTATCATCACCTGCAGCAGTAGTTACTTTATAATCATAGTATGAAGGTATAGCCGCTTTTTGTCTTGCTTTCTTTATATCAGCATCTCTAAAGAAACCTTCTTTTAATCCGGTATTTGGATCAGTCTTTCCTCCAAATAAATCTGTATATCCTTCAGCTAATAAAAAGGCTGCACCAACAGGATTACCTTTTGTACCAAGATCCATTGGCAAATAATTAGCCATTGGATTTTTAACATAGTCATCACCCTTTTGTCTAGCAATACCACCAAAGTATTGATTTATTGTTGGTGCCAACGGTGTCTCTAAACCAAACTGAGCCTCTGGCATTGAATTACCAAATGCACCAAATTCTACTTCAGTATCTGCAGGTTCAGGTTGATCAGCTGGTTCTGCTGCTGATTCTTCAGCTTCAGCTTCAGCCAATGCTTGATCTAACTCTTGTTGAACTTCTTCTTCTGATTGAAATAAAGCATCAACATCACTAGGAGCCATGCCAAGATCCATAAAGATCTCTTTAATGTCTGCTTCATCTACACCACTTGACAATAGTTGTTGAGCAACACTCCTAGGATCTGCACCAGATTGCAACATAGATGCAACTTGCTGGGAAAGAGATACCTCTTGTGCTGGTGCGGCAGCTCCACCATCTTGCATATACTTTAAACTTTTTTGATTTAAATATCTCATTCCCATATTATATACTATTAATATACAAATAAATAACCACTTTTACTAATTATTAAAGTGTAAGTAGGGTGCTCATAATGTAATTAGGTGCACTCATTCCTGCATCTTTAGCGGCCTTATAATAAACTCTATTTAGTTTATCATAAGTTTGTTTTGCCATATCTTCTTTGTCTGTACCTTCATATACACCATTCACGTAGTCTTTATAAATACTATATTCACCACCATCTTGAGCGTACATTGTATCCTGTTTTTTTTCAGGATTTGAAACCATGTCATTTAATAAATTAATTATACTTGAGTTTCCTTTAGTTACAGCTTTTAAATCTTCAATATCTGGATCTAAAGTTTTACCTGATTGTTTAACAGAGTTGAAATAATTATTCAACATTTCTTCTGTAATTACTTGATCCGGTTTAAAACCAGCAAGTCTTCTCAAAGTCATTATCCTTGCATGAATTTCTTCTTGAGGTACAATATCATCATAGTTTGCTTTAACATTCTTATCCCATTCAGGATTACCTGTATTTATTTCTTTAGGTTGTTTGATGTTTTGCTCTACTAAGTTTTGATGAGGTGTATCTAAGACTTTATAGAACTTGTCACCATCTTGAACATAATGAACCTTTTCATGCTGTTTTGTAGAATTGATTTGATCAGCTGGATATGTTTTATTTATATAAATATTTTTATCCTCTGTATCATAATAACCTGCAACATTTTGCGGAAGTTGATCAGTCATTACATAAGGTACATTTTGAGAAGCTCTTTGTACTGCTTCAGGTCTTACCTTTTCAAGTAACTTTTGTCCTTCCGGTGTTGGCATTTGTCTGTTCTCAAACCAGTTCTTTAAGAAATTTTCTTGCTCACCTGTTTCATTACCATCTTGATATTTATCAAGTTCACCACCTTGCTCATATCCAAGTGTTCTCATATAGGATCTTAACTTTGGGTCAGACTTTAAGGTTTTCATATCTTGCCTAACCATTGAAGAATAATCTGGATCTCCCGGATTATATCTTGCAAGACCTTTTTCTTTGAGAAACTTTGCAGCTAAATCAAAACTATCTAATTTACCTAGTTCAGGAGTAGCCTCAATCTTTTCTCTATATTGTTCTACTAATTCTGGGTGTTGTTTAATATAGTCGTTTAGAGCTTGTCTATCTTCTATATTATAATGCCAACCATGGTTATCTTTTTTAACTTCAATTCCAGGAACCTTTTTATCGGCAAGGTATCTCAAAGGTTCATAAGGTTGATAGTTTTCAGCAACATCCCAACCAGAAACTAATCTGCTTTTATCACCAGCACGTTTTAAATTACCAGCCGCTCCACTACCAAATGTAGATTCTCTACCTATTACAGATAGCATTAACCATGGATCAACACCTTGTGACTTAGCCGCACTTACAGCTTCATTTACAACTTGAGGAGAAACACTGGCTCCTTGAAATCTGCCAGACGATAAAGAAATATTTTTTGAATTATCAATACCTGAAATATTATCATTAGTTCTTCTCTGAACATCAAATTCTTTTTTCTTAGCATTATAATCAGCAAATAATTGCTTATACTCTAATTTTTCTTTTTCTGTTACAGGTGTTTTAGCAGATGAAGTATTGGGTTTTGGATCATTACCAAAGAAATAATCATATAAATTTGAAGCGGCATTCATCATACCAAAACCTATAGGAGGCATCATGTAACCCATCTGAGCTTTTCTTAAATCCCCACCCTCTTTCATCAACCTAGACATTTTTAAAAACTCTTGAAGATTATAGTCTACGTCTTCTTCTTCAAAGTCTTCAACCATGTTATCAGCAATCTGCTTTCTATTCTTAACACTTTTTACTTGTCTTAAAATATCAGCAATACCCTCAACCATTTCTCTGTCATCATCCTCTTCTTCATTTTCACCACCTTCTTCTTTAATAGGTAGTTCAAATACCTGATTACCAGGAAACTGATATTCTCCTCCAGGCATCATCATTTGTTGATTACCTAGATTATCAATACCAAGAATGGGTCCTTTTTTCAAAGGTTGCCCATCCTTTTCTTTCATAGTAATTCTACCTGAAGGAATAACATTAAAAGAATTATTTACATCTGGAGAATCATTTCTATAGCCATCCACGGAGAACACTCCAGTTACATAAGTAAACTGTTCATTAGGTCCTCCGGGTAAGCCTCTTCTATGTATGTAATCAAGTTTGCCTTTCATTATCTAAGAGATAAAACTAATTTAGTATTATTAAGTTTGAGAAGCATTTTTCTATCACCAGATACTTTTCTTCTTAAGATAAGTTTGTTATAATAGTGTCTAAACTTCTTTCTTTGGTCTTCAGCTTTCTGGTAGTTAAGGTTAGCTGCATTCAAATCTCTAATATAGCCATTTAATCTTGTTATAAAGATTTCTTGCTCAGCATTTGAAAACTCTCCTCTATCTTTTGTGACATCCCAGAACTGATTGAATCTATACTTCTGTTCTTCTTTTGAATAAAGTATTTTGATATCATTAGCTCCTACAATAGGATACTGAAGAATATTGTATGGGTTTTCCTTTGGATTAAGTTCTAATGTAAGTAATCCTGATACTTGTTCAGTATTATAAAGAATAGCCTCATCAAAATTAAAGTCTAGATCATGCCATCTATCATCACCACAACCGTGATAAAGATCTCCTTTGTAAACATAGGATTCTAATTGATACTCAACACTTCTAATTGTATTTACAATTTGACCTGTGTTCTCAATTAATTCAACTTCCCATGGGTAATCTTCACCATAATAGTTAGAATACAAGTCACAACGGTAATTATGTCTCCAGATACTACCAGACTTATTACTTGCCGGTGTAGTTTCCAAACCAATGTAATTACATGTTAATGGATTCGGGTTAACGTAATTAGGATCACCATTTGGTCCAGCTAAATACAAGTTATCACACTGACCTGTTTGAGTTGTTGTAGCCCAAACTGCAGGAGGTGGAGGACATGCACAAGTTACTCTTCTACAAATAGGAGCATAACTGTCACCACCATTTGGTGTACATGTACCTGTTGATTGAGTCCAGTGTATTGGAGTAGTTGCAGTATTTGGATAAACTAAAGTATATCCTGTTGGACAATTACATTGATAACCGCCTCCACAAGCTTGTGCAAACACACTATCAACAACAGCTGCAATACCAGGTAAATCATTTCCAGCTACACCAAACTCATAAGAAGGTTGGTTACAGCTAATATTACTTAATGTACTAGGGTTTGGTGGAGTAGGACTTGTAGCTCCCGCAAACACAGCCATTACAAACTGATTAGCAGGACCTGTACTAGATCCACCTAATGTGTTAGATTGATATGGACAACCAGTATTTGCTGGAGGTGGTGATTGAGTATCTGTAACAATTACAAGATATTGCTTAAAGTTTGCAAGAGCTGTTCTATCACCAAGCTGTGATCCAACCTTGTTATTCAAAATATTTTGAGCAAATACCATTGCAGATGCAACAGAAGTACCACCATTATACCAGTTAGCAATATACCATGCATCAACTTGAGCAGCTGTTAAAGTATTGCTCATTGAAAAACCATTTGGTGACATGCTTATATTTTGATTACTGCTGGCCCATGAAGTAATACCAATTTGAATATTTCCTAAAGCTAAACCAGTTTGAATATTTGGATTATTGATAAACTCAGTAACAAAAGTTCTTTCAGCTTGACCAATTGATCCAGAAGATCCACCCGTACTTCCGGATGTATCAACTGCAAGTATTACGTCAAACAAACAGTTTTGAGGACCGCCTGTTATGATTGCTTCTAATTCCTGAACGGTAACAACAGCTGGTGCAGATTCACTAAAAGCTCTTTCACACTGTTGAGTGTTTGGATTATAACTATATCCAGGAGGACAATAAGGTTCTTCAAGATCAACTGTCTTAGTTGTTAAGAAGTGATTTATACTTGGTATACTTAATTCAGGACACCAGTCATGGAAAGATATCCAAGCTTTTGCTTTTGGATCGTATGATACAGTCCAACAAGCATCATCAAAGAAAAACTTATCTCCAAGTGTAACTGGAATTTGAAGTCCTGATGGATACACATAAGTGAAAGTATTAGTCACAGGATTAAATGTCATACCAGCTTTGTATTGTGGTTTAACACTAAAATCCTTTTTACAGAAGTATACAATGTCATCATTGATATCATATACAGCTTGGCAACCAACACCTATAACAGGGTTATCTGCTAAAGGAGTACCTTCTAATTCAGGAAACTCTCTAATTAAAACAGATGGTAAATACTTATTAAACCACCATTTCATCCCACGGTTTGCAATATTCTCTAAGCTACCTGTAAATTGGAAAACCTTACCTTGAGCTTGTGATAAATAGAATAAACCAAGAGGAGTATTAACAACAGTTCTTGCACTTTCACAAGATCCATATTCATTTGGTAAATCAGAATTTGCAACATTCTGGAATGGCTGGCTAAATAAACCACCGTCTCCAATTGTAAGCTTAGTACCAAGATCTGTTTCAAGTGTGTCTACACCTTGGAACAATTGTGGTGACATATAAGGGAAGAATATAATTGCACCATTTTTACTCATTGGTTTAATTACGCTCACCTTATCCTTAAACTCCTTGTAGTTGTTTGGTAAGAATACTCTCCAGAAATCTTTCTTAGCTTCTTCTTGAGATTGTAAAGAATAGATTAATCTATTTGGATAGTAATCAAAACAAGTCTCTGCTTCATGAGGATCATAATCTCTTGTTTGTACTTCACCGTATGATGTTAGGTTAGTGATAAATCTACTAGCACTTAAAGAGTAATCATATTTGTAGAAGTTATCTTCTTTGATAATATCTGCATGGAATAACTCATCTATGTCATTGTATTCATAGGCATCATAATGTCTATCCTTTCTTCTGTCTTCCCAGTCTCTTTGTACAATATTCAATTCTGATTCTACAAAGAAATCCAAAACACCATTACAATGAGTATACATGTATGCATATCTCATTGCAAATGCTGGGTTAGGATCTGAAGCTCCAAACATTGTAGCAAATGTGCTACAACTATCACCTCTGTCTAAATAGTAAAGGTCATTAGGTAAAGCTTGTTGTGTATTTGCTAAACCTAATGTCATAATCTCATTGGCCAAATCTGTAGTATCATACTTTTGAGTATTCATCCAGAATCTTGGATAAGGAATATTCACCCTTTTTAAATAGTCATAAGTATATCCATCAGGTTGACCGTATAAGAAATCACTAAAGATTGGCATGATAACTTTTTCAGTATATCTACCAATGTATGTATCTCCAGCAAATAAAGAATCACTGGAATATTTAAAGGCATCTGGTTTTTTTGGATCAACAAAGTTAACACAACCTCTCATCACCACTTGCTTGATGCCATCTATTTGTCCATATTGATTTTGGAAATTAAACTTCAAAGCACCGTAATGCATTGATACATTCCTTGCTCTAGGTACGCCCGGAGATTCTAAATAGTTGTAACTTGTATTAATACCAGTACCGGCACTATTGTAACCACCACCTACAACATATCTAGAAGTATCTTTTACTTGAGGATCATTAAATGTATCTGTAATTGCAATAGCTGCAGTTCTTGGTCTAAATAAGTTATTAATTTTATATTGACCATCAAACACTTGAAAAGCAGATCCAATATAGTTCTGTTCTCTAACTATTGATCTATATCTATTTCCATTAATAGTTGGAGAGTAATTAAATATATCAGCATGTGAATTATGCTTCAAAGCAAAATCAGAAGGCTGAACAAAATTGTAAATTACATCAATAATCTTTTGAGCACCTTCTGCAATTTTTTGTCTAGCCGTTAACCAGCTAATAAATACTTGAAGAACTGAAGGCATTCCACCAGCTTCATCTCTAAGTTCAAATTCCTTTTCAGCAGAACCACCTCTAATCAATGGAGTTAAACCAAATGCTGATTGAACAACACCTTGTTGAATATTTGCAAGTTGTCTAACACCTGTTCCTCCAAATAAAGAACCTACAGCATAACCATCATCTGATAAAATTTCAGCAAGAGCATTACCACTAGTTCCAGCAAGTGCTGCAGCCGCTATACCAACGTTTATACCTTGGTTAACTGATGTAGTACCATTAGTAAATCCAGCTACAAACCAACTATCAGCATTACCTGCTTCCCATGTTGGTATTGCATAATTAATTTTATTCTTTCTAATACCCTGAATAGCATTAATAGCATAACCAACACCAATAATACCTGATAGTAATGCAGCAACGTTTCTCAATAATTTATACTGAGGATGTTGTTCTGATTTGATAAAGTATCCAATAGATGTACCATTAAGTTCACCATATAATCTTGCTTCATAAGAGTTAAGATATGGCCTTTTAAACATCAACTCTGGAGAGTGAAATGTAAATACATTCTGAGCATATCCTGTTAATGGAGCATGATTGTTTATTGAATCTGTTAAGTTATCACAACCATCTGTCATTTTACCAGGACCACTACCATTTGCACCATCATGAAAATAGATGTCCGGTGTTAAGTCATTGTATGGGTAGTTTGGATAAAGACCTTGAAGAGTGGTGGTATTATTTGGAATTGTGTACTTACGCATGTTCCTAAATATACCTTTTGCCAAAATAGATTTAGCACCTTCTCTTGATCCCCTTAAAATTTCATAACCTACAATGTTAGGAATATATGTTCCATCATTAAATTTAGGTTTGCCAATATTTGTAAACTCAACGCCTAAGATTCTAACAGCATCTGATGTAGTACTATAGATCTGAAGAATTGGATTCTTTTCTTCTGTAGGCATCTTATGATGTCTAATCTTTTTACCACAAAGGTCAAACTGTTGATTTGACGTAGCACCAATGTTCACACCATTTGTAGGATCTACATAAGTTGCATTCCATATTTCTGGTTTAGTGGCAGGGTATTGTTCAGTAGACTGCCAATAACCCATCTCACCCCTACCTAAAATAACACCACCGTCAGTTAACGGTGAAGGTGCTAATGATGTAACAGTTGACGTATCAAATACCTCAAAGTTATAGTTTGGCCCATTAAGGGAGTTAATACCGTTTGATTGAGCTGTTTCATTTACTACTTCACCATACTGGTTTTCACCTGCAAGTTTAGGAGGTCTACCAGGAATGTGATATGATTTACTTCTTTCACCTGTATTATAGATCCATCTAATAAAGAATGAGTAAACCTCATCTCTTAAGAAACCTGTTTTATTACCACCTTTGTAATAGTATGTAGATGGGTATTCAGCAACAACCCAGTTAGTTTTAATCTGGTTTGCAATTGGTTGATAGTTAAAATCAAATTGTTCTGTAGGACCCTGTCTAATCAAATAATCATTTACAACATACATTGCATCTGATTTTTCATAGGCGGGTTTTCTAGCAAACAAAACTGTGAAATCAAGACTTAGTGTTGCTGGATCAATATAATCAATACTAATGTTAGATTGCTCTGTGCTATAGCTTCCAATTATCTTTGCAACAATGTTTTGTTGGTTGTTACTAAGAATAACAAGTTGAAAGAAGTCATAGTCTTTATCAAGATTAGTTATTTCTAGGTTTAAAGATCCTGCATTATTATCATGATTGAATAAGCTCTGAAGATTAGAAATACCAATATAGTCTGTAACAACAACATCATTTTCCATATAAGCAACAAATGCTTGATATGTACCATTTCTTAACAAACCACCATCAAGAGCTTTTGTTAAGTTTAAACAAGGTGTATTAACTAATGGAGCCAATCTTAGTTTTTCACAATCAAGTACTGCTGTATCCTGATAAATAATACAGTCAGAGCCAGGTGCACTTACTATGGTTTGTACCCAAGGAATTTCATCAACATTTAAAGTTCTTGATGGATTGTTAGAATCATCCCAGTAAATCTGCCAAGTACAATCATAGTTTTCTTTTGAAGCACCTGTGATTAAGAACTTTCTATTAAAGTTCAAGCAAGGATCATTTACAATAGTTGTATAACTACAGGTACTTTCATCATAAAATCCAATTTCTGAATTGATGTCATCTGTTGAAAATACATACCATTGATCTGCTCTTTTATGTATAAATCCAATAATTGTATATGGAACAATTCCACATTGCAAGTTTGCCGGCTCATTACCAATGACACCAGCATCCCCATCTACTGAGTTATTATATGCATTTCTAGCATGAGACCAGTTTTCTTTAGGTTGTAATGAAGCAAATAAATCCTTCACCATACCTTTTGCAAAAGCATTGGTCTCTATAGAAGAGGAGTTTGAATACTGTTGTTGTGCCATAATAAATTATTATCCAATCACTGGATGACTTTTAAACATGTTATAATAATTATGATATTGAGCTCTTCTGTTATTCCACCATACTTCATAGAGTTCTCTAAAGTCAGGAGTATTAACAAAGCTCAATGCATTGTTTCTAGCAGCCCTAAGTCTCTGCTCAATCAATGTCAATTGGCTGCCTAAATTTTCACCAGCAAAAATCATATTCTCTATGATCCTTTGCTTTAATGCATATTCATAGTATTCATTGCAATAAGGGTGATCTAATACAAGTAAGTTGCCATCAGTATCTTCCATTGCTCCTTGATAGTTTAAATAAACCTTACCTGTAGTAAAAGATGTTAGAATGAAACCATCTTTGATTTCAGCAACATCTGCAGCTTGTTCATTGATATTAGGACAGTCACAAGTAAATTTATTAACAGTACTCATTCTTAATGGAACAAAAGCTGTAAACACTCTATACTGATTTGCACCACCTATTTTTTGAACAATCTGATATTCATTCTTATTATCACAAGTCTTTATAACACATACATCTTTGCACGTAGGATCTTTACATGGACCAGATTCTCCTGGAGCCGGTACATAAGGAACATCATTAAATGTTTCAATGTGAGTACCGCTTGGTTGTCTGTCAGCAACTGTGTAACTGCCACATCTAAAGGCATAGTTTAAATATGCAAAGTCATAGGGCAATCTAGCCTTACCATGCTCAACATCTAATACTACTTCTTTAGTTCTATGAATTCTTAGACCCAAATCATAATTAACTCTAGTAGCTACTTTAATTAATTGTTGAGGATCTATAAAACCCTCTAGAGCATATGCAGCAAAATCAACTGTAACATCACTGTACAGTTGATCAAAGGTTCTGTATTTATGAGAGATTGCCATTATCTATGGGGATTTATTTTGTTATCAGAATCTTCTGAAGGAATTCTCAAAGTATTACTCATTACAGTTAAAACTTGAGATTCCACCTCAGCAAATAAAGATTCTGGAATATTGATGTCTTGCTCATATATTGGAACACACTTATCATCACATTGCCAAGCTGAAATGTCTGAATCAAAAACAGCTTCTATCTTAACAGCATCCCATTCCAAATCTGGAAAGTAAATGTGATGATCAATAAACCAAAAGTACTTTGTTCTATTATATTTAAAAGATGTTGTCTTTGTCATTGACAAATAAGTAGCAGGTTGAGTCGGTTGTAATTCTTCAGAACCATCAATTGAAGTAATACTTCTAATCAATGGACCCCAGTAACCTTCAATCATATCAGGCAATGGATTCTTTGTTCTCATAATTGTACAGCCACTTTGAATACCTGAACAATGAGCTTCTACTTTATCTACTTCAATAAGTTCTACATAAGGAAGAGTTTTCCATATTGAGTTGAACTTCATTAACTTATTAGCAAAGTCTTGTCTTCTCATTAATACTTGAGAAAACTTCTGGATAAGGCTATATATGTATCGGTCAGTAGTAAAAGCATCTTGACTTTCCGCCTTTACTTGACCCCTTATTCTTGATACTACGTCTGCAATTGTTGCCATGTTTTTAATTTTTTAGTTGGCCAAAACTATACTTTTTCAGCAGTTTTGGCGGAGTATAAGTGAGCTACTCTGTATTTGTTTTTCATAAACACATACTTAGTCCAGTTCTCAGGATATTCTTTAGCAACAGTTCTTTTAAAATCTCTGACTGCTTCAAATCTCCACAACTCACGGTTCTTAAACTTATACTTGGTAGACCAATTGGTATAAAAGATTTTACCCAAATTACCATCAGTTTCCCAGTTCTTATTCTGCAGTACTTTTCCATACTGCTTTGATAAAGCATAATTAGTATTTACAGACTTGCTTGGTGCACATGTTCCTATGAACAAATAACCAAGTGAATCTGGTAATTCTACTCCGTCTCTATATTTAATTACAGCTTCCCACACTTGTCTGTTAAATATCCTTATTATACTTTTTAGTTTCTCATTGTCAACATTTTCATAAATAGGGTACTTATCCTTGAACTCTCTTATTGTTTTACTATTTAGTAGACCCAACCTTTTCTCCCTGTAGCGGGGAGCATTTAGATCCGGTCCTTTAAAGTTATTTATCATATAGTTGACATTTATAATTTACAAAAAATTAAGCACTTAAAAAAGACTTTATGCAGAATAAACCAATTCACAGACAGTTCCTTTTGTATATGATTGAAGCTCAAGCACAGCTGATCTCCTATTACCTACATATTTGTTATGGTAATGGTAGTAATCCGTCTTACAAAGACTAGGGAGAGTTTTTTGAACAAACCCTACTTCCTCACTTGTTGTTAAGTATTCCACCTTCTTGTTCTGATGATAGTGGCCTGTAAACAAGGTTCTGAACTTTGTACTACCCCAGTGCATTGGAAACTCTGTGGCATAAACTAAAGGGGTGCTTTTTGACTTTACATCCCCATGCTCAAAGGCATTGAAGTTGTCACCCCATACATGCACCTTTCTTTCAGCATAATCAACATCCCATTCAATATTGGGACCTTGGATTGATTTAGATAAAGCATGTGCCAAATGGAATGATGATAATCTATCATGATTACCTGGCAAATAAACAATTACTAGTTTCTCACAATAACCGGCCATGTATTCAACAGCCCAGTGCATAGAATCAAATGCTTGGATATAAGCATCTGTTGCTTTCATAGAGTTATCTAAAGGTGTTCCTGAAGTTGTTGTACCAGCAAAGGTATCCATGTTAATAAGATCACCTCCTATAACAAAGTAGAGAACCTTTATATTGTGGGAAAGACTACCCCGTTGCATTAAATCTTGTATTGCTGATTCAAAATCTTGATCAATAAGAGTATTACCTTCCTTACCGAAATGAATATCTTGCATTGAAATAACTCCACATACCTCTGGTAAATTTTTATTTACTTTTGGTTTAGAATCAACATAATGTTTTTTAGGATTCCATTTGCTTAAAAGTTCTTCAAATAGTTTACCTTCATCAGTTTCTTTAATCTTTGTAACAAGAGCTGAAACTCTCCAACCTTCTTGAACTTGTTTATTCCAGTATGAAGAAAGCTTCCATTCTTTTGGATTAATGTTTAAAAGCTTAATAATTTCATCAGGACTTTTTGGTTCAAAAGTTACCAAGGCTTCTAATTTTGCTTCCCCTTTGTCCAAATTATATTGTCTGGAAGCTTGGCCTTTTATATGATTTTTTCTAACTTTATCTCTGATCTGACAATATTCAGACTCAGATAATCCCAGTCTGTGTGCACAATAACTGGGATGTTTTTTCCATTTTAAGGATTCTATAACCTTTTTTTCTATATTATTCATAGGATTTTGTTAAAGATTCTGATGTAAATATACTATTTTTTTTATAAAAAAAGAGGCCCTGTTACCAGGACCTCTCCAACAGGTGTGACAGAAAACCAACAAACTATCACTTGTTGTTTATCTTAAGCAAGTGTTGTGATTAAAATTTCAACACTATTGCAAAGTGTAGTCCCATCATTAGATACTAATTTGATTTTATATTGGGTAGACGGAGTAAGGTTAGCTAATTGATATGTAAGAACTGTAGGAGCTACAGGAATAGAGTTTGCCAATACCCAACCAGATGGTGATGTTACTGTATCATAGTATACACTTATACCTGTTGTTAATGATGATTCATTATTCCATAAGATGGTTACACCAGTATTTGTAATATTGGTAGCATACACATTATATGGAGCATGATGAACATTATCAGCATTGCAAGGCCCAAATCCATTTATAAGGATTAATGAAAGCTTTTGGAGAATCATATCAAGTCTATCTCCTTCACTAATCTGAAAGATATTGGTACCATCTACAACTCTAAAGCTAGTGCCACAGTAGCTTACGCATTCTGCACACTGAATATCTTCACACCTTTCACTTCCTACACTACAATCTGTGTAAGAACATGGGGCATGTAAAGCAGAATCATTACAGCCACAAGGTTTATTAGGATTACATTTATTACAATTACAAGCCATATTTATAAATATTTATTTTAACATGAAAAAGAAGCAACATCAACATCAGGATTATTACAAGCAGTAATACATGCACTACAAATTAAAGCACCGCTAGGAATATAAACCCCGTTGTTACATGCATTAAAGTTTGAAGTAGATTGTCCAGCTAATATTTCAACAACAATATTTTGAAGATATAAATTACTGTTACAATTTCCATTTAAATCTGTATATCCAATTACTACATCAAACTGAGTATCTACAGCAACCGTTTGAGTTAAGGTTACAGAAGCTCCCATGTGATCATCAATGGTACCACCAATACATGGTTCCATGTAACCTGTTACACCAGATACTTCAGGTTTAGGAGAAGCACATGCTGCTTGACAAGCTGCTAATGTAGTATAAGTTCCACCGCTACCAGATACAGAAACACAGTTACCTGAAACACAATTATATGTTGTTACAGGAGGTGCAGAACATGCAGCCTGGCAAGCAGATAATGTACTATATGTACCACCACTTCCTGATACAGATACGCAGTTACCAGATACACAGTTGTATGTAGTAACCGGAGGTACTGAACATACGGATTGACATGCAGTTAAAGTTAAGTATGTACCAGAACCATCTCCAGGATCTACGCAGTTTCCTGATTGACAATTATATGTAGGTGCTGGTAAAATACAATTAAGTTGACAGTCTAATAAAGTAGCATAAGCACCTGTTCCATCTCCTGGATCTACGCAGTTTCCTGATACACAGTTAAAAGAAGGTGTGACCGCTTCACAAACTGTACAATTTGTTTGAGAAACAATATCTGAGTTGCTTACGTTATAAGCAATTGTTTGTAAGTTTAATGGTCCTGCCGTTACAGTAATACATGCATCTGTAAACTGTACGCCATTTGACCATTTGTAAACTGTTCCAACTGTAGGAGCCGGACCAGTCCATGTTACATTAGCAGTGGTATTATCTTTACAGAAAGTAATTATATAACCAGTTGTTCCACCTTGAGCTACAACGCTTGTAGCAGGACAAGTTTTAGTAGAAGAACCTTGAGTTACTGTAACAATAATGTTATAAGTTCTACCAGCAATTGCTCCACCAAATGTATGAGTAACAAGTGCCGCAGGGTTAGTTATAATAGTTTGACCTAAAGTAGCTCCTGTTGTAGTATCAATTGCTACAACTGAATATATTGCACTTGTTCCTAAAGTGTTAGGGAAAGATACAGTAATGTCATTTAATGCAGAAGTTGCTGTAACTGCAGGACAAGGAATATTTAAAGGTATAATTACAGTTTGTTTATCAGAACACTGACTTGTATTATCTGTAACACAGAATGGTATAGACAATGTAATAGCAGCCAAAGTATTCAAACCTGATAAACTTACATTGACGCTAGAACCCATTGAAGCAGAAGTAACATTTACAGGTACTGTAATTGATGTACCTATAGAGTCAGTGATAGTCATGATGGTTACACCATTGCAATCAGTAAATCCTGAAGGAATGTTTGAACCTGAGAAATCAAGAGCTAATGCTTCTACAACACCGTCATTGTTTTGATCAATGGTTGTGTAAGTCACATCAAATGTAACACCATTACATCCTGTAACACAACAGTTATCTTGTATGCTTTTTATAGCAGCATATAAATCACAAATTACCAACCATTGGTTGATGTTAGATTCTGCTAATGTAGTTGGTGTATTTACCCAACCGGCAGTACTACCATAGTTTCCATTACCGCTTAATTTTGGAGTAGTGCCAAATAAACATTGTGAAGAAATAGCAGAGTTAATAAGAGTTATTGAACCTACAGCATCTCTAAATGCACAAAAACCATCTTCAAGAGCAGATACTAATTGAGAGATGGGTACTAAGGTACCAGGAAATAAACAATCAGATAAAATATCAATGTCTCCTCCAGGAGTAGAAGGTGTACAAGGAAGTACACAGTTCTCTAAGATTGTAACTCTAGATTGTAAACTTGCAACAGCTACTTGTAAGTTGGTAATATCAGATAAAATAAGACAGATCTTATTACCAAGCAATATTGCAAATTGATCCAAAGGTAACTGAGTAACAGGATTTCCTAAAGGATCATTATATCTTAAACAAGTAGGTAAAGTAATATTAGGTAAAGAACCACCTCCACCAGGATTAAGACTACATATATAATCTATAATTGCTTGGAGAACAGCTTCTAAATTTAATGGGGTATTTACTGGTAAACAGCTTAAATCCAAACCAGATAGGTCAGGATTACATTGACAAGTTGCATCTATAATAGAGCATAACTCATCTCCCAATTTACCAACTACATCACTTACTGTATCACCATTACAAATGCCGATACAAGGAATATCTGGACCCTGCCAGATAACACAATTTGAAGAAATTGGTGAACAAGGTGCAATGTGCTTATTATTTACTGGTATCATAAGGTTTTATTTTACAACGTACAAACATCCGGTACATACTATAATATACAAAAAGTTTAATAACCAAACAATAAGTTTGATCATTATTAAGTTGTAAAACAAAAAAAATCTAATACCAGAAGGTAAAACCTGAAATTTATTCAGGTCTTACCACTTGCATTTGAGGTCCTTCAGTAACTGCTTCAGGGTCAGTGATTGTACCATCAAAAATTGAAATAGTCACATCTCCATACTTTTCTTGTAAGGTAGAAGTAAATTCATTCATTTTGAGTTTAACAGAAGTTAACTCATTTAATAGGTCAAACTTAGCAATTTCAATGTTTCCAAGGTTACCTACAATGTTTTGATAAGTAGAATTTAAACTCTGAAGTTGCTCTAACTCTTCTCCAGTTAGTTTCTTAACTTCCTCTTTTGTTGATTTTTTTGCCATGGTATCAATTAATTAATGTTTTACAAATATATAAAATGTTTCTTTATTTCAAAACATTCTAACAATCTTTTACATAACTTGCTCCAAACTCGGCAACTAATTTCTCTTTAAGCTTACCATAAGCATATTGGAAAATATCTTGACCTGCCAAAAGAGAAAGATCTGGAACAAGTGCAACACGGGTTTCCTCAACCTCTTCTAACACAGTTTGGATAGCTTTCTGAATAACAGTTTCAGTTACAGGATTACCATCAGCATCTGTAGTAGTAAGTGTTTGTTCAACATCTACTTCTTTAGTTACTGGTTTTGTAATCATGAATTTCTCCTCTACTTCTTTTTGTAAAAAGGTTTGGAAAGTATCCCCAATTGCATTATTTCTCACACTACCTGGGGCACCAGGTGTATTTGAAATTAAAGAGGGAACATCATTCTGACTTAAAAAAGTTTGAAGTGCAAAGTTTGCAATTCCGTTTTTGTTGATATTATAATTAACAATACGGACATAGGCTTCAGAGGTAATACCCTGATCTGTGCCAATTTTTTTTGTGATCTTTAGTGCCATTTTTTTAAATTTTATTTTTGGTTTAACAAACTTAGTAAATTAATTATTATTATTCAAAAGAGATTTTAGCATATTTCTGTGAAAAACTAAAGCATTCACAGGAATTGTTTTCATTTCAATAGAAGTTGTTTGATCTATATGTCCAAGATATACTCCATCTTGTTTCTCACAAAAGAAGAATATAGTATCATTTACATTGGTTATCATTACAAGTTTAACCAAATCTTTACCAAGTTGATAGTTTTGATTTAAACTATAAACATGATTATCAACAGTATATGAATTTAAATTTGTCATAATTTATTTTTTAAAGCATGAATGAGCAATCAGTTCCTAAAGGTCTTACACCTCTAAATGGTTGAAATATATCAATACAATCCATCAAATCATAAGCCCAATAAGCCTCTCCATCAATCATTTGTCCTTGACAATTTACATAATTATAACGTCCCGTACCTTCTGTTTGTCCAAATTGACACCAGGATTTACCTCCTCCTCCACAACCGCAAGTTGGTGAATCAGATTCTACAAAACTAGAATAAGTTCCATTACATCCATCTGCATAATAGTTATATAAATCACAACCGGAGCAATTCTGATAAAGATATGTACCAGCTGGAGTTGCACAACAACATCCACCACAACTTGTAGAACATCCTTGACTTACATCATAAGATCCACCAGATCCATCAGCATATCTATAATACAAAGTGCAACCTGAACAATAACTTGAAAGATATGTACCATATGCAGGATATGATGCACCTGTAGACATTGTTGTAGCATTAGAATATGATGAATATCCTCCTGTTGATGTACAGGTAATTCTCATTCTAACTATATAACTTGTACCAGAAGCAAGTCCTCCTATAGTTTGTGGTGATGAACACCCTACAGTAGTTGTACTCCAACTAGAACCATTAGTGCTATATTCCAAATGAACAGCTGTACAGTTGCTTGTAGAAAAGTTTACTGTAAGTGAACTTGTTCCAGCAGTAACAGATGTAATTGTAGGAGCATTGCAACAAGCATATGCATGATCATATCTCCTCCATTCACTATATGAAGCAGGATTTGAAGAACTAGGTCTAAAAGGACTACAGGAGTTTATAGCAACGTAACCTCCATTTTCAGCAGTATCTATTGATAATGCTGCATTAGAGGATCTACCCAATTCCAGGTTAATTCCTGTTGCTGATACACTTCCTGAACCTATTGACATTACTTTAAATATCTAGTTAACAATTCAATTTTAGCTTCAAGTGTTTCAATCATTGCTTGTTGTTCTTTCATTGCTTCAATAAGCACACCTACCATATTACCATAAGATACAGCAAGCATTCCATCTTCATTCTCAGAAACAACCTCTGGAAGAACTTCTTTAACTTCTTGTGCAATAACACCAATCTTAGTGGATTTATCTTCAGTATCTGTTCTCTTATATGTTACACCACGTAGTGCTAATACTTTATCTAATGCATCTTCTACAGTCTTAACCTCAGTCTTTATACGTGCATCAGAATAAGCAGTAACATCACCAGTAGCAACAACATTACCTGAGTTATCACAACGCAATGACCAAGAACCACCAGAGTTTAAGAAACCAATGTTACTAGAAGAATCAACATAAACATAACCTCTTAAGGTACCTTCATGTCCACCGGTTCTAAACATAATTCCTCCAGCAGAACCATTATTACCGGCTACAGTCCAATAAGCATCTGAACTAGCATAGAAATGATTACCATAATCTTGGTTATACATACCTTGACGGCCATAGTTTCTAAACCATCCATTTGAATATACTTGAGCAAATGTTGGAGAATCTGATGTTCTTACATACTGATTCATATTTGCAGCATAAGGATCATCTTGATGATTCATCAAAGTTCTAACACTTTGCCATCCACTATTCCACCTCTTAGTATAAGTTCTATCATCCCACATGTTTTGCCAAAGCATGAAACCATATGCTTGGTCACCGGGATTTGAACCTATTGTAATACCATTCTTATAACCTTCACAGTTAGACCAATCATACCAAGCTCTTAAACCATATCCAGGATGACTATTATTGTAACATCCTCCCCAACCGTTTAAAAGTTCTGCTCTACCAGTACAACTTCCAGAAGATGTAGCATAGTTTGAACTAGCCGCATATCTTACACCAAGATCAGAAGGTTCAATCCAACCTGATCCTGAATAAGCACCGTTATTATAAACATAACGTGCATAGTCAATATAATTACTTCCTTCACCTCTATGTGTAGCAACACTTGGTTTTCCTGAAACATTACCCCATGCTACTGAACTTGCACTTGCAGCATTACCACTAATACTAATACCCCATGTTCCACTAGCATTGCCACCAGTTAATGTTGGAGAATAACTATTATAATTGCTAGAAGTTAAAATTTCTTGCCAAGAGTTCCATGTTGAGTTAATACCATTTCTTATACTAAGACGTGCAGGACCTGATGCATTAACACCACTTTGGTTTGCAAAAGATAATTGATAAGATGAATCACCTGTACTTGCAGATGTACCATCCCATGGAACAAACGTTAATACTCCAGCATAGTTTCCTGAACCATTTCCACTACCAGCTCCAACAAAATCAAATGTTGCAGTTCTAGCATTCCAGTTTGGTCTACGATCGGATAGATCTCTTGGACCATCAACATGAGCTAATAGTCTAGAAGAACCGCTAATTGAACCACCAGATGTTATATAACCTGAGTCATTTGTAAATGAACTAACTGCAGTAGGTCTACCACTAACATTACCCCATGCTACAGAGTTTGCGGATCCTGCTGTTGTAGCATAGTTTACAGATTGTGAACCAATAGTAGAAGAATCAATGATTGTTCTCCAACCTGTCCAACTACCATTATTTTTACCTCTAACAGCAATCATACCAGAACGGTAATCACCTGCTATTTGATGCTGCCAAGAATCACTATAACGCTGAGAGTACAATGCTCCATCTGAAGCATTTCCAGAAAAGTTTGATACACCACCTGTATAGTAAGAAATACCGTTACTATTTATTGTGTCTGCATTAATACCGTCATTACTTCCTGTATTTCTGAAACCCCAACCATCAATAGTATCAGCATTTCCAGCATTGGTTGCATACGTAGCTGTAGCAGCGTTACCACTAATAGATCCACTTGAGGTTATATATCCATTTGGATTAGTGCTATTATAAGGAGTATATCCTAAAGCAGATGTAACCATTGATGAATTAATACCTGTAATATATCCAGAGTTATTTGTAAATCTGGAAATATTCATGTCAAATAGATCAGTTGCATAATCCGCTCTATATGCTGTATTGACTAATACTGCTCTTGCATCTGTTCTATCAACACCCCAAGCTCCTAGGTGCAAATATGCACCATAACTATTCTCTACTGTTTGGTCAGTTCCGCTAATGCTGGCTAATGTGATAGTACCTGACATTGTACCACCAGCTAATGGAAGTTTTGTACTATCTGTTGAACTTATAGTCCAACTTCTGTTTGCGGAAAGATCATATGCTGTACCATTGATAGTAATAGTTCTGCTTGTAGGAACATATGAACTTAATGATGATGACGTAATATAACCATTTGGATTGGTAGAGTTATAAGGAGTAAACCCAAGAGCTGTTGTAACTTGAGCACTTGTTAATGTAAGTGTACCACCTAATGTTAAACTACCAGAAGTTGTTACGGTTCCTGAAAGTGTTAATCCACTTACAGTACCTGTACCTGATACACTTGTAACTGTACCTGTATTTGATGTATAACCTGGACCATTAGAAAGTTGATTCAAGTTAGTCAAACTACTACTTGTCCAGATAGTTTGCCATGCTTGAGATGTATTTATTGCTGTGTTTACAAAGTTTCTATAGTAAAGATTACCATTAGAACTAAAACCTAGCTGACTATAATAATTTCCAGGATGTCTATTTACAGTAAGAATTGCATTAGCATTATCTGTTGCTGCAAATAATCCTGTTTGAGGATTGGTGAGAGCATAAGTGTAACCAATTCTACCATCCCCATGTTGTGTAGTAAATGATCCTGAAGAACTCATTAAACTTGCTGATGTTGCAGAAGTTGCCGTAGCTGCATTACCTGAAACAGAAATTGGCCAAGTTCCAGTAGGTGTTCCACCTAATGTTAAAGAACCTGAACTAGTTACTGTACCACTTAAAGTCAAACCTCCATAACTACCTGTTCCAGAAACACTAGTTACAGTACCGGCATTAGCTGTAGCACCTGAAGCAATTCCATCTAATTTACTCTTATCAGCTGCAGACATAAATCCAGCAGCTCCGGTTGTAGCATTAGAGTGACTATGACCAGATGTAGCAAAATCTCCAGTATTTGAAGTTGCTGCTGTACCTAATCCAAGATTTGTTCTTGCATTTGATTGCTGAGTTCCTGTTAATCCTTGTGCTGCAGTATCAACTCTAAGTCTATTACCAAGAGCTGTGCTTACTGTTGTAGAGAAACTAGCATCATTGCCTAATGCTGTAGCTAGTTCATTTAAAGTATCTAAAGCTGCCGGTGCAGAGTTAATAACGTTTGCAACAGCTGTATTTACATAAGTTTGAGTAGCATATCCTGAAAGACTTGCTGATGTTAAATAACCAGCAGAAGCGTGATTACCCCATCCAAAAGCTGTATCCCAGTTTCCTTTATTGTAACCTGATATAGCTACAGTTCCTCTAAAGAAATCACCTATTTCACTTTCAGTATAGTATCTATCATCATGAGTATGACTGGCAGCTGCGTAAGATCCTGCAGCTTGTGCACCAATCTCAGCTAAAGACCAACTTACATTACTTGAACCATCAACTGTTTTACCAGTATTTCCAATAGTTATTGTACGTCCTGTTGTCCAAGATGCTGCTGATGTAGCTGTACTTGCATTACCTGATAATGCACCACTAAATGTAGGTGCTGATACAGTTCCTGGATATGCAATACTTCTATCATAGTAAGTAGTAAATACATTTCTCTTACCTGCAGGGTAACCACCCCATAGTTGCAATCTATTTAAATAGATGGGCTGACTACCATATGTAGCATTACCACTCCATGAAGGAATAAACTCAATTCTAATTCTATTATAGTGACCTGAAGAACTACCACCATCAAGCCAAGGAATACTTGGAAAAGGTAATGTTGCATGACCAGGCCATGAACTGATATATGTATCACTAGATGTAATCTGATACCATTGTTGGTTATCATTTCTACGTGCCCATATATGCATCTTTGTAGAATGTGAATTTGATGACCAGTACATGTAAAGCATGCTTACAAATACATAACCAACAGCATCTAATTCAATTCTAAATCTATTTGTAAGGTTAGGGATAAAGACACCTGAGTCTTCATCTCCTCCCATTAATCTTCGTTTTTGTACATCAGAAAATCCTGTATACTCAGTAAAGTTTGTACCATCACTAGATGTATAAAACGTTACTCTTGATGGTTCATAAAACTCAGTTTTGTTATGAAACTGTGCATCAAATAATGCCATCTCAGTAACAGTAGGATCACCAAGATTATTTCTAGGTTCACCATGCAATGATTGATAGTATTGTCTAGCAGATACACCATTTAAATTAGATGTACTTGCAGGATCCATATAGTAACCTGTATTGTTACTATCATAGAAAATAGTACCATAAAAATCACCACCCGTGCCTACATATGCACTACCTTCCCAGGTATTCTTTCTAATAAATCTACCATCTGATTCTGTTTCTGTATAATATCTGTCATCATGCGTGTGAACAGATGCAGCATATGAACCAGCTGCTTGAGCTCCTATTTCAGCAAGAGTCCATGAAATATTTCCAGAACCATCTACAGATTTACCTGTAGATCCAATTGTAATTGTTCTAGCCGTACCCCATGATGCTGTAGTAATATTAGCTGAACCATTAAAACTTGTACCATTAATTGTACGTGCAGTTTGTAAGGTAGTTGCAGTTGCAGCATTTCCTGAAATAGAACCACTACTTGTAATGTAACCACTAGGGTTAGTTGAATTGTATGGTGTAAATCCTAATGCTGTAGTAACCTGGGCACTTGTTAAAGTTAAAGTACCTCCAAGAGTTAATGAACCTGATGAAGTTATAGTACCTGATAAAGTTAAACCAGAAACAGTTCCTGTACCAGAAACAGAAGTCACTGTTCCAGATGATGATCCGGCAGCAATTGTTACCACACCACCAGCTCCGTAGCTGATGGTAACATTAGATCCCGCTACAAGATCTAAATTACCACCAGACTGTACGGTTGTCCTTTGAACCCCATTTGTTTTAAGATTCCAAGACTGATAATTATCATAGGCATGTGTATGACTACTTAACGCATATCTTCCATCTAAATTGACTGTAATGTTACCGGATGCTGTAGTAGCAGTTAAAATACCACTTGAAAAAGACAAACCAGACATACCTCCTGTGTGTGCAAAAGATATATTTCCATTACCGTCAGTAACTAAGGCTTGTCCACTTACCCCATCTGTATGGGGTAAAGTGAAGTTGCCTATTTTGGTAGAAGATAATAATTTAATAGCCATAGTTGATTTCTATATAATTACAAATTTACTGATTTATCCGATCCTAATAATATTTACTTTAATATCATTTGGTGCTGGAGGAGCTGCAAATCTAAGTACAATTCTATTAGGATCTATAATTGTAGTATCCACATAAACTTGAGAACCTGTAGAAGTTTCCCAAGTTTGTACTAAAATATAAAGAGCATTAAGGTTATGGGTAACTGGAATTGTAGTGCTAGAACCATCGCCAATATCTGCTCTAAATTTATCAGCTGCAATTACACCAGGAAGAGTTGCAGCCAATCCTGCAGGAGTTACGGCTAAAGTTGTACTTGTACCAGCTTGAGTTTCAGCATTAGTAGCAAGTTCAACAAGACCAGCTGCAGTATCAGAAGCTGTTTGAATAGCAACGTTAGCAGCAGCGGTTAATCTACCCTCACCATTTACAGTAAATGTAGCAACTTGAGTAGCAGAACCATAAGAACCATTTGTAACAGCTGTTGTTGCAATACTGATTGTTGGGTTACCAGCTACACCACTACCATTATTGATAATGATACCAGAACCGGCAGTCAATGTTCTACCAGCAAATGTATCAGCAGCAGTTTGTACAAGGAATCCGTTAGTATTGTAAGCAGCTAATGCGGTAAGGGTAGCATCTAAAGGTTGCTTATTTCCTAAATCTGTTACTAAGTTAGTAACTTGAGATTGAGCAATTTGAATAGATGTAGTACCTGCAGTAGTTAACTGACCTTGAGCATTTACGGTAAATGTAGTTACAGCACTTGCACTACCATATGCAGCAGCAGTAACACCAGTATTAGCAATGCTAAATTGAGTACCTGTTAAAGTAAGACCTGTACCAGCTGTATAAGTACCGGCACCAGTAAACTGTACAAAAGTAATAGGAGTTGTACCTAAAGTACCACCTTGATTACTTGTACAAACCCAACCAGTATCACCGTTAATAGTACCCTGCTCAACAAAACAGAATGCACCAGGAACTTCAGTCCAAGCATCCATATCAGCTGAACGTGTCCAACCAGCAGCTTGCACAATGTAAATACCATTTTCAGAAGCTGTTCCTTGGTTTTTAACAAGAACCCTATCACCAGCCACAAGAGCAACACCATCAATTGTTTGTGGAGCTGATAATGTAACGGCACCAGTAGTTGCTGCTTTAACAGAAGCTTTAGGATCTAAACCTTGAGCAACGCTATCAACATATTGTTTAGTAGCTGCACCTAAGTTTGCAACAGGATCTCCACTTAAAATAAGTAGACCTGTCATTGTATCTCCACCTTTGTTTACAGCATCTGTAATACCAAAACCTGAAAGAGTTGTAGGTTTACTTGTAATGCTTGACCATGCTGGAGTAATTGTTACAGCTGCACCAGTTCCAGTTACACGTCCTTTTGTATCAACTGTAAATGGAGTGACTGCAGTAGCTGAGTTGTTATAAGTTCCAGCAGTTACACCTGAGTTTGCCAAGGTTGCAGTAATTGCTGTAGCACCAGAACCAGTTACATCACCAGAAAGGGTGATAGTTTGGTTACCTGTAAGTCTAGCATTAACCTGACCTTGTAATTTTTCAATTGCTACTTCAAGTGTATCTGTGTTTAATACTGTTGAGTTTGCACCAACAACAAAACCAGAAATTACTTGAGCATAGAAATCTGTGATACCATAACCTGAAATTGTAGTTGGGTTAGTACCAGCAGTCACTCTACCTTTTGCATCTACAGTTACAGATCTGTATGTACCAGCCGTAACACCTGAGTTTGCAAGAGTAACTGTGATAGCAGTAGTTCCACTACCAGAAGCATCACCACTTAATGTAATAGTCTGGTTACCAGTGATGTAACCTAACATAGTTTGCACTTGAGAAGTTGTCAGTGCAATAGGAGCTGCAGCAGATCCTGTGTTGTTACCAAGGATTGTGCTTGCACCAATGTTTGCAATTTTAGCAAGTGTTACGTTGCTATCTGCAATCAGAGATGTTGTAATACCACCAGTTGCTACACTTAATGTAACAGAACCTGATGTACCACCACCAGTTAAACCAGTGCCAGCGGTTACTGCTGTAATGTCACCTGAAGCTGAAACCCAAATTGTACCATTCCAAACTTTTAAATCTCCTGTTGCTGTATCAAAATATACTTGACCAGTAACCGGAGCACTTGGAGCTGTACCCGTTGGATGAATCACGGCATTTGACAGCACATTTTTCTGCATGTCAATTGCATAGGTGACTAAATCGGATAAATACTTAATTGCCATAATTGATTGTTTTTATTTGTTTTTGTTTTAAGATAGATATGCTGTTCCTTCAACAGGGATTATAAAAGTTATTTCTAATTCATTTAGATTGATATAACTCACTTGACCTACTATATCATCACCCGCAAGATCTTCAACATTTAAGTTTGGATATTTTTCAAGATTGTGAACAATATGCCAAACAGTAGCTGGAGTTGATTGGTGATATACAAATGAATCAGGTTTTTGATTTATAATCTCACTTTGAATTATCTGTAACTGTTTAAGAATATTTTCTAATACACTGTTATCAGGACATACAGTAACTTGAGGACATGAACCATGACCTGTGTCACATGATGCCGCTGGTGGTGTATAAACAGTAGTACCCATTAAACCTACACTTACTACAGGAGCGGCTGTACAACCTGCTGAACAACTTGTTTCACAAGCAGAGTGATCTTGCCAATCACATAGTTGTTTTTTAATCTTAAGTTTTTCAAGATCTATATAACAACATGAAGCTATGCCGTATCTTTTAGAACGGAAATCTCTATAAACAGCTTCAGCAAACTTTTGCTCTACTTCTATCTTTTTAACAAGTTCAAACATCATTATGTACTTAGTTTGTATTTATAGTAGGTTGTACTGTTGGTGTACTTGTGTTATTTAATTTTTTACTGTTAATGTAATCCGTTAAACAAGTTTTGTGGACTACTGATCCATCTGGGGCTGTTGTCTTTTGACATCCGCAGCTAAATCCTTTGTTACATTGTTTGCAATTCATATATTTATTGGTTTTAAAAATTATTAATTACATCCGCAACTTTTGCATAGAATTTTGTCAAGTCTTTTCAATGCATAGTTATACATATCCATACCTAATGATGGGCTGCTGCAGTATTCTACTTTAGCAACTGCTCCATCAATTAAAGTTCTAATATATTGCATTTCTTCAATGAGTTCCTTTTTTTCACTAAAAGGTTCACAATTTTCTAAGTCAATGCAACACAATACTTTATAATAAGCATTTAAGATATTAGTAATTCTTAAATGATTGTACTCTACATAGACTTTATCATTTGGTGCAACACTATACTTGATGACATATACACCATCAGGAAGACCAATTCTACTCTCATTACAATCTGTATTCTGCAAAGCTAAATCACATCCATTTAAATTTACAAAAAATTCTGGAGTTGTTTTAACAATAACAGATGAATTGAATCCTGGAACAGTAATGAGCAATTCCGGACAATCAATAGGAATTAATTCAGAATATTCACTGGTATCCCGTATGGATAAAATCTCACAATTTGATACAGTTGGAACTTCTAGACTTAAAATATGCTTACTGGCCATAAGGATTGAGTTTACTTAATGCATTCTATATACATAATATACTAAAAAAAATATAGATAAAAAAGAAAGGTGGGATATTTCTACCCCACCTTCTTTTAGATTGATCTATATTGATTAGTCAATATTTGATTCAAAAGTGATTGGATTACCCGAAGCAGCAGCCACTTGAACAATTTTAGCCATCAACGCATCCATTTTAGTAATCAATGCAGTAGCACTACACTTAACATAGATGGTGTAAACATATTGATCATTATCAAACGTTCCAGAAGGGTTGTTCAATCTTGGAATGCTATGCTGGATATAGTACGTTTTGTACAAAGCCTCACGGTCAATAGCAGACAAGATTTTGTCAGATCCTTCAATTTGACGGATACGTGCAGAATCAGGATTTCCTTGGTTGTAAGGAGATTGTCTGTAAGCCTCAGTTAACAATACATCTCTCAATACAGTTTCACCAGAAGTTTGTTGCATAGTACCAGGAGTAGTAGTTACAACACCACAGTCATTACAAGGATCACCAGTCTCATTCAATACTGAACCGATCAATTGTACTGGCTCTTTCTCATAATGATCACGTGTATCAAATGAGCAGCTACCAAATTTAGTGTCTACATAAGCACCTTGGAAAGATACACAAGCAGATACTTGATCAGCAACAGGATCAACAGAAGGAGTATAGTTTCCAGAAGGAGCTAAACCTAATACTTGAGCAATAGTGTAAGTAGTTGTAGTAGCACCTACAGTTACTTGCATTCCACCGCCAGTTTTTTCCTTAGCAAAAGGCTTGATGATTGGATCTTCCAACAACATAGCAGCAGCTTTAGCTAAAGCAACAGCAGGGTCAAGGTAAGTTTGATCCAATGCACAGCAGTTACCAGGTACATTGTTTTGATAAGCACTTCCTGAACTATCACCAATTGCATAAGCATTGTGGTTCAAGAAACGTAAAGCAGGAGAACCTTTAACATCTAAACGTAAGAAAAGGTTAGATCCACAAGGAGCACAAGTAGAACCTACACAAATTTTTACAGTTGCAGCTGTAGAAGATTGACACTCAGAAGACCATAATCTGCTGATAAATCTAGCATTGATGCCTTTAGATTTTACAGACTCTTTGTAACCCCCGTGACCTGGGTTGTTACCAATGTTGTCTTCAGTTTGAAAGCTACCTTGTACAAGGTAAAATAATTGACCTGCTGTGATGTTGTTACCTGCAGAAGCTTCTACAGAAGCCCATGAGCTGTTTACAACTTCAAACAAACCAGGTGTGAAAGCAGAAGTCTTAACTCCTGCAGCAGCAAAACCATCTACAACAAATGCTTTGCCAAACGCATGATTAAAATAAGCCATTTTTTTAAGTTTTAAGTTTACAAATAAATATTATGTGCACCGTGCACACATATAATATACAAAAAGTTTTACAATTTACAACTTATGCCAAGAAAATTAATTTGTATTTTGCACTGTTAATTGCATCTTTGACTGTATCTAACAAGTTTACAATCTCAGTATGATGCATTACAGCTTGCAATTCATCAACTTGTGTTTTCATTTGACGTAAGTATTCAACAGCATCTTCAACAGATTCTAAATACATTGGTCCTTCTCCACTGCATTTTAAAATCATTTCACATGCACCTTGATATCCTTCAGCAATAGAATCTGCTAATCCTGGTAAGGCATCATATAATTCATTCAATGCTTTATGAGCAGCAAAAGATCCAGGTCCAGTAACTTTCAAATGAAGCTTATGAAAACTAGTTGAAGCATTCATAAGTTCCTCTACTAAGTTGCCGGTCATAGTATCTACCTTCTGCATTTCAGAAGATCTACCAGATGCTGTTCTTTTCAACATTGGTTTTTCCATTGCTTCTTCTGAAGCAGACTCTGATTTTCTTTTTAAAGGTCTTTTAGTGTAGTCCATAATTAGTTATTTCTTTCTGCAGATTGTTGTTCTCTCTGCATTTGATTAAAGTTTTCAATATCTCCAGCAATTAGTGCAGCCGTATCATCTAAGATTAATTCTACAATATCATCTTTAAATTCAGGAATAACATCTGCTGTAGAAATAACTCCAGTATACGGGTTTAGAACACCAGTAAATTCAATTCCTCTGGGTTGTCTATAATACGTAAGCACTGGATTAGCAAGAGTAAAGTCCCTTAAATAAATTCTGATTGTATTATTAATCATTGTAAGGAATGTTTCACCCCATTCAAAATCAGGTCTCTTAAGTGGATCTCTAAGGTATAAGTCTACATTAGCAACCTCACCTAAATAAACTGTCATTGAACGGGGATCAGGACAACATTCTGTAACAGCATTTGTACTAACTCTTTTGTATTCTAAGTAATTAGCCGGTGGAAAATTTGTTGTTTGGAAATACTGATCATTAGAAGTACCAACTAATGGTAGTTCTGTCAACAGTATTTGTAAGTCATCAATCCTTCTTTTAGAAAGCTCATCTCCTTCTTTATAAAGATTATTGCCATGCAGCATTCTTCTAACCCATTCTACCTGAGCTTTATTGAATGCTTCAATGATTTGCCAGTTTTCTAGATTATCATAATCATTACTAGAAAGCTTGTTCAATCTTTGCTTTAACTTTAACCGAAGGATTTGATTATTCATGACTTATTAAATTGTCCAATATGGTTCTACTTTACTTAATAGGGATGTCAATACTTCTTCATTGATAGGATCTTTCAAAAATTCAACAACTTCTGAAGGTCTCTTACCTAATCTAGCATGACCATCCAATGTTTCAATCCAACCATTTGATTTTGGTATAATGAATCTGTAGAACATACAATCTTTAACCAATGCTCTGATTTTCAAATCTTCCATGGTTGCATTGGCAGCTTCAATGAATGATTCTGCAGCTCTTGTTTTGTTAGATTCAGTACCCTCACCATTAATAAAGATATCCATATTTTCATACAAGATATCATTTGGAGTGGACTTAGTATATTGTGTGCTATCACCATCAACAACTTTAGCTACATACATAAGCTTATTTGTGTTTTTAGTAAATAGTTTTTCTAATTCAGAAATAGCTTTGTTTCTAAGTTTAGTAAACTCAGTTCTAGTATTTACAGTCTCTTGCAACTGATCTAAGTAGAACTTAGGAGAGTTGATAGATTTCTTAGCATCTTTCAAAGATTTAGCAACAATACTAAAACCACCAGCATTAATTGCGTAAAGTTTAATAAGATCATAAGGATCAGTATCCGGATCTAAGTAAACAGGGTCATTACCACATCTCAAACTAATTCTTGACCAGAATTTGTCATTGTCAGGTTTTAATAAAGTTACTTTGTTCCAGAAATCTTTATCTTCAACATCAATAACATTTGCTGCAAGTTCAGCCTCAAGTTGTGAAACAACTCTTCTAATTTCTTTAACCTTAATCTCTCTTTCTCCAGGAGCAAGTTTTTTTACTTCTGGTGCAAATTCATTTAAACCAGTAACATATCTTTTAACTCCATTGAGTTCAAGACATGCTAAAGATTCTTCATGCCATACCCCATCATAAAGGGACATACCATAGTTTTCCAACCCCATGTTTTGTTTGTTGGGATCAAAGAATGGACGTACAGCAATAGTCCTGCTCTTGTTTTGCTGATACTTTTCTACAATTGTGTAATCATTCATAATTATTTGGTTTTTAAATTATAACTCAAAAGTACATAATTATGTACATTTTTTATAATCTAATGCCGGTTTCCCGGCAAAAGTTTTTTGAGTTTTTAAACTACCACAGTAATTGCTTTAGTAGTTGTGTTGTTGTATAATTGACCTGCAACCAATCCACCAGTAATTGCGGCAGCATTATTTGCATAAGCTCTGCTTACCAAAACTTGTTCTATAGCTGCAATGCATGCAGCATTTCCAAACAAAGCTTCTACTGAAGCATCAAACTCTGGAGTAGCAAATAACTCTTTGGTTGTTTTGTTAGAGAACTCACTAACATGATCAAACGGAGCTTTTTTATAAATTGACATAATTTTTTTCTTTTATTTAATTTAAGATAAAAAAAGGGAGGAGGTTTGACCCATCCCCCCTTTTTTGAATTCATCAATTAGATTAGAATGATCCGCCAGTAACTGGGTTTCTCATAACAATCTTAAGAACCTTAGTCGGGTCTTTTACCCAGATAGCAGGCATAGTCTGGCTCATGTATACACGGTATCCATTGAAGTTACCAGAAGATGCAAACCCTTGAGTACGTCCCATGTAGTCCATAGTACCGTTTTGGTAGAACCACTTCAATTGGTTATCCCAGTTAAGTTTCAACAAGTAGATGTTATCATTTCCGTTATCAGTAACGTCAAAGATAATAAAGCTGTAAGAACTTAATGGACGGCCATCAATCAAAGGATTCTCAATATCATTGGTGTGCAAGTTATCAAATGCAGGGTTCAATACAAACTTCACGTTAGCCAAGAAAGGAATAGTGAAGCTAGTGTATGCAAATCCAAAATCAAGATCCATACCTTTACCGGTAACAGCACCAATTTCAGAAGCATTTTGAACTAAACCAGATCCGTATACTTCATCAGCAATAGCTTTGTTGATCAACTGCATACCACCGATACCAGTTTGTACAACAAGCTTACGTTGTGGATCTGGACCTTTGAACTCAACTTTACCTTGGTAGAAGTTGTAAAGCTCAGACTTGAACATATCAAGAGAGAAAGAAGATTTGTTGTATACTCTCTTGAATGAGTTATCCAATTGAGACCACAAACCTACAGACAATCTGATATCATCCGGACCATCTTGCTTAATTCTACCACCTTTACCCCACATCAAGTAAGTCTCAATGTCATTAGCAATTTTGGTTAAGTGAGCTGCTTCCATATTGGTAACAAATGTGCGTGACAATTTACCGCTTTCAAAAGCATCACGTGCACCAGCTTTACCCATAGAAGCTACAAGCTCTTCAATAGAAGAAACAGAAGGATTAGTTTGATCCTGGTTGAAGTTTCTCCAGATTTCAGTTACAGGTACAGTACCGTCAGCATTAAGACCACCTTTGATCATTAAGTCAGCACGGCTAGAAATAGAATAGTGAACATGAGCTTCAGCACCACCTACGTAGTTGTAGAACTCACGGAAACCAGAACCAGTTTCAATGTCAGAGAATCTTTCACCGTACTCACCACGGGCAGAACCTTTACGGAAGAACTTAGTTCCAGGAGCAAGATACTTGTTATCAAGACTTGCAGCGTTGTTGTTGTTCACCAATTGTACAGTGTAGATGAAACCATCACCAGCAGGGATGATATCAGAAGCTGTAATGTACAATTCTAAACCGTTGTACTTGTCATAAGTGATGATATCACCATGACCAAATGATCTCTTAGACAATTTGATAGTGAAAGTAGTACCGTCAATACCTTTGCTTGCATTTTGAGGATCAAGATCCACAACTACAAAAGGAAGGTCTTGAGCAATTGGCGTTTGCCACTTGTACTCTCCACGTGCATTGTCAACCATGATGGTATTTTTACCACCAAAAGAAGCCATTTGATAAAGGGGCATTTCAACTTTTTGAGTCATAGCCCATAAGTCCACTGGACCCATATCCATGGGTTCAGCACTACCTAACATTTGAGTTAAGTGGTAAGAATCTACGTGAGAACTGGCTTTGTAGCTAGTGTCTCTCAGGAAAATTCCATTGTTTAAAACAGGAGTTGCCATAATTGATTGTGTTTTTGTTGTTAATTATTAATTGTTGTTGTTAAAAGCGTTTAAAAATATTATTAGGTCTTTGTATTTTTCTTTTACTAATTGGTCTTTCAGATTCTTCAACCTTATCTACACCAAGAGAACTTCCACCGCTGTTAGCTTGTTCAGTTTTTAGTTTTCTTACTGTAGATTCTACAGCTTTCTGAGAACCTTTTTCCATGATACGTGCTTTGTATCCATCAGGATCAGAAAGCAGCCACAGAGCTTCAGAAATCAATGTGTAATTAGGTTCTACAAACTGATACTTCTCTAACAAGTGACCAAGTAAGTTTGTATTTCTTCCACTTACAGAAGGGTAGTTAGGTTGAACAAGACCGTTATATAACATATTTTGAGTCTTTCTATCAATCTTAACATCACCTACAGTACCATCTTTAAGTGTTTCATACACATTCTGCATATATTGTTGAGATGCTTGCTCTTGTTGCTTTCTTCTCATTTCTTGTTCTTCAAGTTTTCTTGCAACAACTTGCTCTTGCATCTTATCCAATTTTGGTTTGAACTTAGATGCTTGTGCCTCTAGTTTACCAAGATCTTTCCAAATTTCAATTTCCTCTTCAATTTCTTCAGTTGATCCATAGCCTGTAGCTTTTAAATAATCACGGATAATTAATTCCTGATCTCTCTCATTTTTGATATCCAAGTCTCTTGTTTCTTCAGCTTGTGCTAAAGTTGCAAAAAGGCTTTTTAGATCAGTTCCTCCATTAGCTACATAACGTGCTGCAATCTGAAGTTCTTGAGGTAATGCATCAAAAAATTGTTTAGGAGTTTCTCTTCTTACTTGATTAGCTCTTTCTTCTAAGTTAGCTTCAATCAACTCTTCCCAATCTTTCAAACTGTATTCTTCTAAATTCTTATCATCTTCAAAAGGAACAATCTTGTCCTCTTTAATAAGCTTTTGGAATACATCCGCAATTCCTTCAATCTTTTTTCTTCCTCTAGTTTCTACTTTCTCTTCTTCATCTTCCTCATCCATGAAAGAGTCTAGAAGATCAGAAGATTCTTTTTTTGAAGCGGCTGTTGGTTGTTTTGATGCAGCACCTGTTTCTTCTTCATCAGTATCATCTTCTTCATCATCACTTGCACCTGGCTCAGTGAAAGAAAAATCTACTGGTTTTTCTTTTGAAAAAATATTCACCATCTTAGGCTCAGATTTTTTCTTGTCACCCTCAGATGGAATAGTAACACTAGTTGCTGAAGCTGCTCCTTCAAACAGTTCATCAAGGTTAATGTCTACCTTTTCCACTTTAGTTTCTACTGACTGTGTATTCATACTATTTGTTTTGTTGGTTTTACATATACAATATAGAAAGAATATTTGAGTTAAACCTATAATATTTTGGGATAGCCCCACATTTTCTGCAGTATATAGCTATCACCAAAATATATTTTTACATAGGTTTCAAATTATTTTTCTTTGCTGTTAGATTTGCCTTTTGAATCATACTTATTCTTATTCTCTCTAGCAATTTCAAGTTGAGTATTTGCAATATCTCTTTGAGTTGCTAGTCTATCTCTCTCCACATCAAGTTTCTTCTGAGTCATACTATTTGTCATAGCATTTTGCTCACGTTTTAGATTCATCTGCTCTTGATATTCTGTAGTCTTTTTGATATCACTCATAGCATCTCTGTAATCAGACATCATGTTTTGATTGATATCAACTCCAGAACCATAGCCGGCAGCTCTAATCTCTGCAACAAGAATCTCATTCTGTCTGTTCTTATCATTTTGATCAGATTCAAACTGAAGTTTCATTTGTTCTTCTTGAGTTCTTGCTTGAAGAGCTTGTTCCTGCATTTGTCTTTGGTTCTGCATTTCTTGCTCTCTCATAGCCATTTGCTTCTGCTCCGCACCCTTGAGGATATCGGTGACTTCAGCAATTGAATCAGCTTTGACAATATTACCAAGATCAAAGATTGTTGCACCAGTAGTATTATTTGTAAGAGCTAATTGCTTTAATTGATCAAGAATAGCTCTATGGTTAGTTTTAGTTGTAGCAAAAATATTAAAGTCTCTTAATAAGAGATCAGTACCGTTAATAGTAAAGTTAACCTTTTCAGCTTCAGTTGTGATGTAGCTTAGTCTTACACTTGGATTTCTACTTTGATAGTACTGAGCCAAGTCAGTTCTCATCTGATGCACTCTTGGCATTAGATAATCAGAGTGCTGATTAAAGTAAATCTCTGTTTGAGCATAAGATTGATTTAATGCTTGTGTAACTCCTGTTGCAGTTTCTTGACCCATTGGGGCACCAAGTCTCTGAGGGTTAACACCAATTGCATCAAAACACTGTTGCTTAAAGTAATTGGCTAGATTAATTCTACCCATCAATCTATTACTTTGTTCCATGTTCAGAACCTGGTAATGATTAAAATTAGTAGCATTCTCTGTATTGGTAATAGATGTGTCTAAAGGAAGCATTTGGAAATCCTTCATTGCAACATATGCTTTAGCATAGTTTCCTTTACCCCAATCTTCACCCATAGAGTGTCTAGGTAATGCGTTCTGATCAAACATGATAACAGTACCCAACTCATCTACTAAGATGTCTGCAATCTGATTATTTACCATGTTATAACCAACCTGGTAAGCTTTCATCAAATCTACCAAAGAAGTTGATTTAGTATTTCTATCAGAGAATACTCTACCTTCTACAGGTAGCTTGCAGCCGTATAATGTTTGTGATCCTTTAAATTGGAATGGAATTCTTCCAGGCTTAGTTCTATTAACTCCTACGTAAATGGGATTAATATTATTACTAATGTTTGATCTCCAGAAAGCAGGCAAGTTTGGGCCAATCTTAACTCCGCCCCATACTTCATTAATCCAGATCCAATCAACGTGCTCACCTTGGAGAAGATTCTCCTTTGTCTTGTTTTTAAATACTGATGTATCATAAATTGGTTTTTCAGTTACTTTGAATGTTTCATCAATAATTTCTTGAATGATTTCTCCATCTTCAGTAATCCTAGTCAAGTGACCAACTTTTCTTTGAGTTTTCCAATAGACTGTACAAACTCTCATCAAATAACCTTGACCCCAATTTAGTACATCATCACTTTCACTTAAGATTGCACTTACAATATCACCACCTCTAGCCGGATCATTAGACCAGTTACTAACAAATTGTCTATATGCTAAACCAGGAGAATTTGTATTCCACTCATGTGATCTACTTGGATCATAATAAGCTCCATCATTCTGGTAACCGTTAACTTGATATAGTGCTGATTTTGCAGGATAAATATTCTGTAATGAATGTAATTGTTCTTCTGTCATCAAATAACCATACTTATCAATTACATCTGATACGGTCATTAAATCAAGTTTTCCAACAAAGTTACCTTCAGAAATATATCTTGAATCTGGAGACTTGTGGTAGAACGTTAGAACAGGGTTCCAAAGTTCAACCTCATAATCATCTTCTAACATTCTAAAATGCCAGAACTCACGGTCTGTGATTAACATATCACGGAAACCACGTTCTTCTAGTTCTGCCATCTTGAATCTTTCTTCATCAACATTGTATTGATGTCCTGCCCACTCCTCAATTATAGATCTGTAATCCTTTCTAAAGAAGTCTTCAATCTCAGGCAGTGATTTAATATTTTCAGGAGCTAATTGCTGTTGAGCTTCTGGACTATCTGGGTCCATTCCCATCTCAATCATTCTAGCAATTAACTTTGCTTCAGCATCAGCAAGTAGGTTTTGCTCTACTTGGATTCTTTTTTGCTCAAGCATTTCATTATAGGATAGATCATCTACCGCTCTAAACTGAATCTTGTTGTATCTTTTAGAGAATTCCCCACATAGTACATTAACCACGTTGGGAATAATAGGGTAGAACTTAAGCTCTAATGCTGATTGATCTTCTTTGGTTAAGACATCAATCATCTGAGCATAGTCATTATCTTCTGCTACAATGTAGTCTGTTTTATCAATGATACCTTTTGCAAGCTTGTAGTTTTTCAACAACTTTCTTGCATTCAATCTTAAAAACTCCATCCCCTGAAGCTCTAACCAATCAATGTTCCAGGCTGCCCAATCATCATCCTTCTCCTTTGCAGGTAGGAATTGAATAGGCTGAGTGAGACTAGCGGTAGTTGGATACCCCTCTCCCTTTGCACCTTTCTTTAAATCCAATGCGTTATATACCTTCATTATCTAAAGTTTTTAAAAGCAGATCTCCCTGGTCTACCTGAAGTCATAGTTTTATTACGTTCCAAGTTTTTAAACGGACTATACTTTAATTTATACAAATTATTTTGATTTTGCAAATTCTTTGTTGCATCTTCTTCTTTTCTTTTGGTAAATCCTCTGTTTGATTGTTGAATTTTGGCAAATGCAACCAATGCAGAGAAAGCTACCAAACGGTCAACGTTGACACCTGGTTGGTAAGCAAGCATCTCTTTCAACAACATAGGATCTGGAATCCTTTCAATACCCAATGTAGTGCTGAGAATATTTCCATGATTATCTAACTCAGTATCAGTTTCTTCTCTTAAGAACTCAATTGCATAAGAGATGAGGTGACTCTTAAATAGAATACCAGTGTTCTTCCATCCATATTCTTGGTATACTGTTGCATTTGAACCAAGATCTTTTAAGAATAGAATTTGTTGCTTTGGTACCAAGTATCTCTGCTTTCTTCTAGAGATCATATACTGGATAAACAAAGAGATGTTGTTCTCCACAACAGTCCAAGCATTGTACCATTCAATGATCTTTTCCAATTGCTCATGAGTCTTGTTGACATCATCGTATCTACCACACCAAGCTGCTACAATTTTATCTTTCTCAATAAAAGATTCATATCCATCAGGAGTTTCTCTTGTAACCTCTACAGCACTCTTGTAAACAAAGATACTACAGAGTGAATCTGAAGTAGTTGTTTTACCTTCTGACACGGGGTCAACAGAGGCATAGTACATCCCAAATGAAGGATTTTTAACAGGTCTTTCCCATACAACAAGGACACCAGATTTATCTTGCATCTTCTTATCTACCGGAAACTGTGATATAGGAAGTTTGTTACTTCTCTTAGCTTCAATACCTTCTACAGTTCTTTCCAATTCAATATGCTCAAAAGAATATTCTTTGTCTTCAATCCTTTTAAGTTGCTTGGAAATAATACCCTGTGGAAAGATAGACTCCTTTCTATAAGCAAATGCTTCAGCTATATTGGTTGGTTTCTGAGATATACGTAACTGATACTGCTCTGGGTTTAGTTCAGACTTCCACTTTTCTCTTTCAGCATGAATTGCCTTCAAAGCCTCTTCAACTAATGAGTTACCATACTCATCAATGTATGGAGGCATTGACCATTGCTCAGGAATAAATAAGCCGGCTAAGCCAATGGTTCCATCTGCATCAAGTAGGTTTGTTTCTACAGCATAGATGTCATTGTTTGTTGGATTAAGAACCATGTCCTTCAAAGGATTACATTGTTCCAAATCACCCACAGATCCTGCAGCAATAAACATACCTGTAGTAACCATACCAGAAGACATTGCAGGTCTTAAGTATTCATAAGTCTCCATCATCTTTGGAGCAATACCAGCTTCCTCATGGAAGAAGTATGTAGTAGGACCACCGACACCTGTTGTTGCACTCTTCTCAAAAGAGGCACCTTGTATCTTGGATTTTAAACCTTTGGTAGTCTTTCTGTTACCAACTCTTACTTCAATCTGTTGTTGCCATAAAAGAACCTTTTCAGGATTACTTGGTCTATACCAAGCAGTATGTTCATTCAAGAAATCTTTGTACTCATCCAAGAATTTCCAAGAACCTTTATCATTGATGTAGTCTTTTAGTGAAGCACCAATCTTACATACACTACCTTCTTCAAACCAGTAGGTGTTTATAAGCTTACCCATGTGGAAGTAAGAGGAAGCAATCTGACGTTTCTTTAGAATAGCTGAGTGTTTATTACTTAACTCAGCCAATAGTTCATAGATAGCCATATGATACTGTGCATCTCTTACTTTGGCAAACCCGTATTTCTTCTCTTCTTTATCATAGATTGGAAGAAAGTTTAACCACATGTAGTAGTCTCTTGTGAGATACCAGGTCTTTCCAGCATTCTTATAGATTGCACCATTACGGCACTTTTCCTTTTCTGCTTCCCAATAAACGTTAAAGTCTTTTGATCTAAAAGGAGCTGAGCAATAAAAACCATTCTTGTTAAAGTTTTGTGCTTCTTTATTAAACAGGAATGATGTTTCATCATACTCATACTGACCAGGTTCTTTGAATATGCTCAGTAAAAAGTCAATGAACTCCTGCGTAGTATAAAACTCCGTAGTAGTCCACTGGCCATTTTCATATGTTGGAACTATTCTGTTCATTCAATCACAGCAAGAATATCACCTTGAGCAATAAGTAAATGCTTCTCACCATTATGTTTCATCTCAACGGGTGTTGCATAATCTACATACTGAATAAGATCACCTACATTTACTTCAGTTACTTCTTTACCAATGCCTACAATGTAGCCTTGAAATGTCTTTTCTCTAGCTGCATCAGGAATCATTATCTTGGTCCCCGGAAAGAACTCCCCCGGTTTCTTCTCCTTGATCAATACTCTCTTGCCCACTGGCACAATTTTCTGGTTTTCCATATTTTTCTTTGTTTAATGTGTTAATAAAAAGGCAGTCATCCCAATAACAAAATACCCACTCTTCTTTTTTTTCGTGTATCATAACTGATCATAAGCTAAACCTTGCCCTCCTCTTACATGACTTTCCTGTTCCTGTTTCATGTCACTGAAAGCTCCTTTGTATGAGGATCTAATTTGTTCAAACTTTGCAGCAGCATTAACCAATGAGTTAATGTTACCATCTCTACCATGTTCAATTGATGTTGTTTCCATATACTTTGCTAATCTATCAAGCATTGATTTAATACCCTTGTAAGCTCTATACGTTGGTGTTTCATATAATTTGTTGCATGTTGCAATTGCTCTCAAAATTACTTCATCTTCTGGAGATTCTTGCATCAATACTTCTTCCATAATCAAATCTTCTTTCTCTGCTTCTGGAACATTGAAAAAAGGGTTCATGTCCGGATTAGGACATGTCATATAAAACAGATACTGATATACAGACATGTATGTATCTGGATAATTATCCATTATAGACTTCAGAGAATCTAATGTATAACAATGTTCAGTTGGAATTACTTTACCATTCTGAACGTCAAATAATCTAACTATCATTTTCTATTATCTTTTAACCACATAATTATACTATTGACTTCATCTTGCAAGTATGGTAATTCATAGAATGTAATATCTTCAATCACAGGTTCACCATTTACATGTTCATTAATTGGATAACCATTTTCATCAACTCCAAGTTGTACAAACTTTACATGTTGAATGGTAAGCTTTCCAATCTTTAGTCTAGGATTATGCTTTTTAATAATATACGCATAAATACTCAATTGTAAATTATAATGGTTTAAATTACAATCATCCAAATGCGAAACTGGATGATACATCTTCTGAGTTACACCTTCCCAGTTTGTAAAACCCTTTTCTTTAATCTCTTTATTGGTCTTATAATCTGTAATGTTTAAGGTGTTATTCACAACTTCAACTAAATCAGCCTGGCCACAAAGACCTGCTGACTTCAAATATACTAAATGTTCTGGATAAATCCCATCAGATAACCTTTGATCTGGTGCTAATTTAAGTTCTCCATCAATAATGGGTCTAACAATAGGTAGTTGTGAACCATCTCTTTCAATTGTCTCACACTCAAGCAAGTCTGCTTCTCTTTGGCCATGATACCAATTACCTAATTTAATAGCTCTCTGTGATTCTGATTCCCACGCATCAGTAATTTGAGTCGGTGTTAAACCATACCATTTAGATTTCTTATTCCTAGACGCTTTTAAAGCAGCATCCTTGGAATCAAATTTTGGTTTAAACATACCGATAAAAGACGTGACACTCAGCCAGTCTATGTTCTCATCACCTAAACTCTTGTATAAGTGACCATCCTCCTTAAAATAAATACTCATATTACATTTGAATCTGGATTCCATTCAATCTCTACATCAGCTGTTGCTGTTGTAGTCCATTTAGGAATACCGTTAGAAATACTAGTTGACTGAGCCTTCTTTGCTTCAGCCATTTTAAATCTTACATACTTACCCAATTCCATATCATTAGGTAATGTATCAAGTTCTCTTTCTTCTATTTCAATCTTCATATTTGATGTTGGTTTTAAGTTTATGTTCTGTTTCCTCATCCATGATAGCATTCCACTTACCCAATGGGCAAGATGATGCTAAAGATCTTGTTTTGAAACCCAGACTACAACCACATTCACCACAGCATGGTTGAGTACCTGGAGCAAAACATTTGCTTCCTGCTGTATCAAGAGACGGGCAAGATCTACAAATACCCCATCTCAAAGCAGCCTCAGCTTCAATATGTTCTTTCTTGAATACACTATTCTTGATTCCCTCAAGAATTTGCGGTGTGCTTTTAAATGCACCTATAAATTTTTCTAGTCCCATTTCTGTTCTTGAATTATAAATGATATACCCCAGTTTAAGAAACGCAAATCAATTGATCTGGAACCATTCCAGATTAGATCATTGTAGTATGCAATTGTTGGCAATAAGTACCAACAGTCCATTGAATATTTTTCAATTTTCATTTCTTTTGGTTTTTAAATTCTCTTTTAGCTTCAAGCATTTCATCATACATCTTCTGTGCTTGCTCTAACTTATCCAGTTTCTCCTTGACACCAATTGTCTTCTCATAACCTGCATAAGTCTGCTTGCCCAGATTACCCAAGATATCTTTGTTTCTTTTGATAGTCTTATCCAGCTTTTGCTTTCTTAAGACAAACGTACCCAAACCGTCTACAAAAACTCTTGGATAAGTTAATTCACTCAGATTCTTTCTAAGGCGTCCATAATAAAATGTTATGAAGTCCTCAACTACATTCTGGTGGACGCCCACTTCTTCAGCAATACCTTCCTTAAACTGTTTATAGTTCTTAGGATTCATTCCCTAATATTTTAAAGTCTAAGAATATAGTGCCGTCTTCTTGGATTTCCATCTTCTCACTAAGCCTAATAGTCTTTTTGTTCTTGCCGGTCTTAGAGATCAAGAGTTTCTTAGCCGCTTTAGTAACTGCATTCCTTGCAGACTGTGCACTTTTAAAAATCTCCTTCTCTGTAATAAGGTCACAAAACTTTGTAAGCTCAATGTCTTTGTTCAATGCAAGCTCAGTCAGACAGTCAAGATCTGACTGACTGATCTGAACTTCATTAAAAAAACAATAAGTGAGAATCTGATACTTAATCACACTCTCCCTGGTTGTTTTAATCTTCTTCTCTACTTTGTTTACTAATGCCATTTTTTTGTTGGTTTACTGTTACAGCTTACAAACTCATGATAACATCAATCAGTCTTGGATCAGGATAAACATCCATCTTATCACGTCTGACGTTAGTATGAGATAATAAACCTTTTACTTTTCCGTAATAGGCATCCTCCTGAAAGTCAAATGCTTTAGTGGCACCTTGCTTTTTGATCCACTGTTGTAGACCTACTCTTAGATCTACACCATCTCTTTCTCCAATGAATCTCAACCATTTCTCCACCTCTTCAATCTGCTTGTCAGAATATTTATGCCAGTGGATAGCTCCTCTGAATGCTTCATCAAGTGTAATCACTTGACTATCAACCACTTTGCTATTCACATACGTTTTCATATCCTTGTTGAGATGACCCATTGAGCAAATCTCTAAGCCCACGGTTCTACGGTTCATGTACCCAGAACCTGAATCACCAATGTGCCAGCCAAGATTACCTTGAGGAAAAGCCTGCACCATGACACCATCATACTTAGACTTTCCGGTTGCGTGATCTTGACCACCTAATACAAACTCAGTAGCAATCCTACCTCTTGTATCTTTACCCCACATATCCACACAAGCATAAGGATTAGCTCCTCCGGCTGTGTGATGCAGCATGATATACTCATTGTCAAGCTTCTCATGGACATACTCATCTGTAGGTAAGAAGTACTTGTGGATTGTCTGATTATACTTAGTGGTATAATACTGACTACTCAAATCTGTATCTTGGTCAATGGCTTCTGTGAAACCTCCTTTAGATAACAACAACGTCCATGTCTCATTACCAACAACGCCATCAGGAGTAAGCTCATGATGCATCTGGTATCTGATTACAGCTGCACGTGTTTTGTCTCCAAAGCTTCCGTCTGCCTTAAGACCAAGAATCTGCTGAAGCTTTCTTACGTCTTCACCAGTATCTCCTTTCTTTAGCATTCTCATGTTAAATAGGTTTTAATGTTGGACCTTCAGTTTCTTCTACGTCAGCCATAGCTTTGTTAAAATCTGCTTCAGCTTTCTCAACCTCTTCATCTTTACCAGCAGCAAAGGCTTGAGCAAGGAACATCTGAGCCTGCATTCTTTTTGCTCTGAGCTCTTCAATGTCAGTTAAGAGTTGCTCATACTCCTTCTGTACTTTCAAATGCTGGATGTTACTCTTGTAGAATTCAGTGATTTCTTTTCTACGTTGTGCCAATTGTTCTTTAGATAATTGGACTTCTTGTTCAGAAAAATTCTGTTCCATGATTTTTGGTTTTTATTTGTTCAGAACAAATATACCAAAAAAAGTTAAATAAAAAAGGTTTAGGATATTATTTTTTTATCCAAGATATTTTTTAATTCAGCACAGAGTTCATATTCCTCCAGCTCCACAAAATAATCTATGAGGTCATTCACAACATCCGGGGTGATCTCCTTCTCAGGATCATGTATAAGAAGAGTGGAATACCCTTTATCACTATCCTCATCTAATAGATCTTCAAAGGTAATCTTCTTAGTCACTATCCTATAGGAACTATAGTAAGCTCTATCAATATCAATGTACTCTTCTATACGGTTCTCCATACTTCTAATATACCAAATTTTTTAACCCCGTCCAACCATCCCCCCATCTTTCTACAGAGATGCACATACCCCCCGTACCTACAACCCATTTATGTGTTGCATTCTTGAGGGGTGCTATGGAACCGCTCCCCGGCTAAATTTTGACAGGGGGGTGGCCCCCATAAGTTTAATCCTAAAAAAATAATTTACCATGAGCAAATCAGTTTTCTTCCGTAAGATTAAAGTCAATGCTGACACACAGAGTGCTGTCATCATTGTCTCCTCAGCACCTTTGACACAGGCAAAGGCTGAGATTGCTGGATTCCAAGTTGGTGCACGCAACCAACAGAATCTCAGCTTTGGCATCCTTGCCTTAACCGATCCAAAGACCGGTGAGTCAATGAAAGCCAATCATCCCACCATTAAGGGCTTGCAAGCAAAGCTTAATGTAGGGGATGAAATCCCAGGTTTCCAATTGAGCAACAATCCTGTTGTCAATCGTGAAACTGGGGAGGCACTTGAAGGCCTCTTCTGGGTAGAACCTGCCTAAAGCAGGGACTGGGGAAACCCAGTTGAACCCAGAAGGAACTGAGCATAGTTACTTGCAGATAAGTTAACTATGCTTTGTTCCACCTTGCACACACCTTGCATACACATTCACCAGTTGATAGCGGATGAATCTGTACAAGAGGACCACTTACCTGCTAAGCATCAGTTAAAACTGCTTTATTTTTTATTTGTTTGTGTGTTACAAGATGAGTGGGTGGTCAAAATCCCCACATATTACCACAATCAAACACCTCAATCCACTTGTCTCACCATAATAATAGATATAGCTATGATCAAGAAAAAAACATACATAGTGACCACTTATAATACATATGAGTCTATCACTACTAGGGATACTTACTCTCTACTGTTTCTTAAGCTTCAGTATATGAGAAAAGGTTACCGGGTCTTTGTATTTCCTACTCTTTGGATGGCAAAGGTTTGGTGTCAGTTAACCCGCAAGATGGTTTACTGGCAAGGTCCTAATGTAACATTTGAAAAGTACATCCCAGGATCAGATCAAATAACTTATCATAGTCCATATGATAACTTCAGATAATAGTATTGTTGCCTTTCCTTTAACCAGGCAAATATCCAGTAAGCTGCTGGCGTGGGTTGGTCCAGTATAGTTACAAGACCAATAGGCTGATATACCTAAATGTATATCCAGAGTATATGCTCCATTAGACGTAATGGGTTAGCATGTATCTCTGTATAAGTATACAAGTTGTTACCCTCAGAGTTGAAATACTCATGGTGTATGCGTTAAGCCTGCTAGACAGGTTACTGAAACAACAGGTCAGCCTTCGTGACCAAGGATAATCCAGTGATGGAATAAAGTCTGTTCCTTAAGAAAGAACAGGCCATGCATTAGCATGCCACTGAAAGGTAATCATACTTCTGCAACTTGGAATGGCCCTACAGGGTAAGAGAGTTGTAGACACCAGATGGAAATGGTGTTGAGCGTGAAAGCGTAATAAGTGTATGGTTAGATAACAGTAGTACCAACCGCCAATTGGGGATCTGTTATTAGTTTACAGTGAAGATGCTGGTAGAAATACCGTGTCGTGAGTAATTGTAATCAATGAGTAAGCCTGGCCGCTGAAAGTAGAAGGGAGTTGGTAACTAAACTTGTCAAAAGCAAGCATGTTATACAACCAAGGAGAACTTCCTTCATCCGTCCTTTTCTTATTAACTAAGGGTTTGTATCCCATAACTAATATGACAAAGCAAAATCCTTCTTGGACCTTGGGAACACAATGTTCTTATTGTACTGAAACATGTACAGACTTGACGTCCGCAAGACAGATAGTAAGTAGAGTGAGTAGTATCTATCTAACAGGTGGCAGCCTGTGAATCCCGCAAGGAAGTTGGTGTGAAAATGAAACTATAACTCTCAAGGTAGTGATGGCAGACATCTAAATCTGTGAACGTGCAATATACCTGCAGTAATGTTGGTGTGTGAAAAGGATGGAAACATTCTAAAACTATTGCCATAAGGGTCAACACTCAGCCCTTGTACTAATGTAGCCAATGACGGTCACAAGCCCGTGTAAATACAGAGTGGTACAGTATTAATTAAAATCTACTTATATGAAACTATTAGATGAATTAAATTTTATGACACTTGAAATGATTAAGAATCGTGAAGATAAGAGACTAGCTGAATTACAATCAGTGATGGACAAGATCAATCAAGTGTGCATAGATGAAGCCGGATGTGATGTTTATTACTTTGTTGAGCTTTATGAATACACATGTAAGATGCAGAAGGAAGTTACTGATGCACTCGTTAAAAAGGAAATTGAAATCTTAAATGGATAATTATGTTGTATGAAGACGCAATGGATATGTTCATGCTTTATAGCATATCCCCAGAATTAACTTGTAGTTGTGATGAAGTTCACATCTGCCAACAATGTTATGAAGATGAAAAAGATAGAACTAACAATTCAGGAAATCAGAATGGCAACACGGCCCAACGTGTATAAAAACAAAAAGAAGTATACAAGAAAAACCAAAAATAAAACCCACTTAAAACCAAATCAAGATGAAGAAAGTTAAATTCATGACTAAATTAGCCACAGTATGGTTAGTTGGTCTATTCATGGAGGGTATGATTACCCTAGGAAGTGTATTTGCACACCCAATCTCTGAATGGAGTGTATGGGCTATTGCTGCACAAGTTGCCTATATGGTAGCACTAATTGGAATTGCCATCTGGTGGCAAGAAGAATCAGAATTAGAAGAAGGTCTTAACACAAAAAACAGACTATGAAAATTCTAATTCTAAAACCAGAAATGTTTGTGTCATGTGATGGCATAATAGGACTAGCATTGTTTAGAAATGCTACTTATACTTGGTTCTTTGATGGACAGGATGTACCTTTAAGGTTATTTACCAAAGATGTATCATCTCCATCCAATGAAGAAATACAAGATGAGTTACAAGAGAATGATGAACTACTTGATTTAGCAGTTATGCATGATGCAGCTGAAATTCAAGATAGAGATGATGATGATTACTTAAACTATTGCACAAGTTATGATTGAAGAAACTTTTGTTTATTACTACATGAGAGGCGGTAAAGAATTTATTACCGCTTCTCTTAATGTAGCAATTGTTAGAAGAGATGAAAACACCGTTATCCATGCTGATGACGGATCAGGTAGAAAACCCATTAAATTAGAATAAGATGAATAAACACAAAATTTTTTGTGGCTTCTTAGCAAAAGCAGCCATAGTATTAGCATTGCCCATACTTTACAGTATATTTATTGTAAGTCTATTTAAAGCACAGATTTGGTTTGCACCAAGTTTAGCAGTATTTCTGTTAGTTGCTATGTTGTTAGCCATTGTTGCATTGATGATTAGAATGCCTAAACCAAAGTTTAGAGGTGCTATTGTACCAGCATTTGGATTCTTTGGTGCATATAATAGTGTTGATCCCTCAGTTCAGTTACTAATTTTTTGTTTTCACATTGAAATTAGTATAAAATGAAGATAAAAGAGGGGAATAAGCAAGCAACACTTGTAAGGATGAGGAATTATGGACCAAAATGTATGAATGAAAGTAATATTTCATCAGACAGTGAGAATAATATCATAAGTATTTGGACTAAATTCTTTAATTATTCACTCTCACAGTCTTATTTTATTGACAAAAATCATACACAACTAAAGTTTACATTAACATACAAGACACCAAAGTGGTTAATGAATAAACTTCAAATGGTTAGTAAGACTTATGTACATAGTTCTTATGCATATCAGTATGATCACATCATGATGTATGAATATGATAAGGATTATTTGTTCTCAATAAGTTTTTACAATCCTTATGAGTACACAGTATCTGTCAATACAAAAAGAGAAGGCCTAGCTTTTTTAAGTACATATCACATGATTGAGCAAAAGCATGAGATAATGAAACCTTATAAAAGATTCATGGATTCTTTTAAAAAGATGGATGTTGAGCAAATTAAAAGTATTATCAGACAAGTTAAAAATGAAGATTCACAAGAATTGATCAAAGAGCATTTAAACATTACTCTTGATGATTCAGTGTTGGTGAACATCAATAACTATGTCTGAAGTTTCCGGTATACCGGATACTAACAGTACCAGGAATATATTACTATATAACAGTAGTAGTATATAGCTATGGTTTGGTAAGTGGAGAATACTGATGGGTCCTATGGCGTAAGTGGGAAACCAGCCCGTCTCTATTCATAAATCTTTATATGACAGACCAAGAATACATGCAATGGCTCAGGGGTTTATCCCATAATGAGCTATCAAGAGAAGAATGGAACCTAAGCTTTGTCTTAACAACAAGCTCTATAAGCAAAGAAGCAAAAGAAAATGCTGAACGTAAGTTGAAATTATTAAAACAAACACTAAATGGTACAGATTAGTAAACCAGTGATAGCAAAGTTCATTCAAAGACATCTTAAATCTCCTGTATCAGATCAAATTGCCAATCTCATTGTCAGTAATTCAACATCAGATGTTCTAAATGGTATAATCAACATGCTGCTTACAGAGGATAGGATATCCATCTTTGAGCCTAATGATTATTTCAAAGTGAAAGTCCCATATGGTCATAAGAGCAAACACTTCTTTGAAGATAAGCTTATTGATCTTGGACTTATTGAAAATGGTTATGTTTTTGGGCAGGTCATAAAGAGTAATGACTGGCACAATGAGCATGATTGTTACCATCATAGCATGAAATGTAATCTTTTTTATGGGGAAGAAGTACCATATGAGCATACTTTGAGTATATTTGAGATGATTAAAATTGATAAATCTCAAATCCCTCATTACAATGGCACATATATCCCCAGAGTTATTGACAGAGCACTTGAAAGAGTATCTGACCTTGAAGAAGATGACAGCAGTGAATGATGTATTAATTCCCACATTTGGTAGATGGATGTCTACCAAGTATAATTGGGATAACCCGGAACTAATTGCAGAAGAAGACTTCAACAAAGCATTTAGTTTAATTGCTGAACAATATGTTCAAAAAAAGCCATAGCTTTGGTATAGTTTCAAAAGATATAATGACAGACCCTGATCTTAGTTTACAAGCAAAAGGATTGTATGCCATACTTAGTACATATGCAAACAAGCAAAGAGAATGCTTTCCGTCTTTAAGTACACTGGCGGATATAAGTGATAAAAGTGTATCTCAAGTATCTGCATACATCAAAGAACTAAAAACTAAAGGTTATTTAACCAGAAAAGGTAAATTATTAATATTGAGATAGCTATATTAATGCTAATTATTTTACAAGTCTCATGTAATATTTTAATGTAACAGCTTGAATTCAATTAGTAAAATTATATATTTGATCTAATTTATCATTAGTCAAAATGATTTTACAACTTCCTAATGGACGCATAATTGAGCTCTCAGTTGAACAATATCTTGATATGACTGACCAAGACATTCAAGATTTGAATTCATTAGGTATTGCCTATACTAAAGATTGTGTTAATCCCTTTTACAACCTATACTCTTCTAAAAATGTTGAAATAGCATTGGAAGATATAAGTCAAGAAGAAGAAGAAGTTTTTCTATCAGAAGATGATATAGATCTTCTAAGTAATAGGGTTGACCCATACTATTTCCCCGAAGATGAAGGGGATTTCATTTAATCAATTCACTTAAAATTTTAAAAAAACATGTACAGCCCAGTAACAGTATTGGCTGATGATAACGGTATGGTTATCCGCCAAAGCAAAAACAATCCTGAGTATGGTTTTGTAGTATTACAACAATCACGCACAATGATTCAATCTAATCCTGCTAATCTTAAGAATGTAGGTTGGTTAAAAACTCAAAAGATGACAACTCTTCTTAAAGGTAAAATGGAAGAATTGAAAATGTTTGGTTTTACCAAGGGAATGGAACTTCCAGGTAAGATTGTAGTTAAAGAATCTACTACTCCATTCAGTGAAGAAAATCCTGATCAGCACTTAAAGATTGCTGGTGACACAGGAATTGTATGTTGTATCTATGGTGAGCCTATTTATAGAATCACTTATTATACAGCTGATCCAAATGAACAAGATGAGTTTGTACAACATGACAATGTTGATGCAATCCGTAGTGCAAATGGTGTTACTTCTAACAGCAATAAGATTTCTGCAGTAGCAACAGCAACTATTCAAGAAGCATTTGATTTGAAAGATGATTCAAATGATGTTGAAGAAATTGATGATGCAGCAGAAGAAGTTATTGTAGATGATCTAGAAGATACATTTGAACTTTAATTTTAGAGTACCAATATGATTAAAAGGGTGGCAGTAATGCTGCCCTTTTTTTCTTTATAGACACACACTTAAAACCAGACTTATGCTAAATCCAGAACAAATCCAACAGCTGAAAACTCAGCAAGACATTAACTATTTACAGTTAAGAGAAGAAAGGTATGCTTATTATGGCTTACTTCAAGAGTATCAACTACACACCAAAGAAGATTTGATGAAATTAGATTACACTAAGCTTAATCCTCATCAACACTTTCTATTTAAACGTGTGTTACATGGTTTAAATGTTTATACTCTGGAAGAACAAGCTAAACTCCATTGGGACAAAAAAAGAAGAATCAAAAAAGTATGGCAAAGAGGCCAAGATGTTCTCAACATTTGGAAACAAACTGTTTCTAATAGGAGAATAAATGATTATCTTTATAAACTATTTGGAGAAAATGTCAGAGCAATTATTGATATCCCGGCAGAAGAGTACATTCCGGAATATAAGAATACACTTTCTTTAAAAGATCTAGGCTTAACCTATGAAGATGTAATATTAAAATTTATGTCTGAAGGTTTGCTACCAAAAAACTTTTTAACACTCAAAGGTAATGTCCCTAAACAAAGTATCTAAGAAAATGGTAAAGACCAACTCTGATTATTCAAAGTTGAGAAAAATTCATCTTGACAAATTACCCATGTGTCAAGCTAAAGTCTTTAACTGTACTCTTAGATCAACGGACATTCACCACATGAAAGGTAGGGGGAAGTATCACTTGGATACTTCTACCTGGCTTTCAGTATGTAGAAACTGTCATGACTGGATAGAAAAAAATCCAGAGGAAGCAAAAGAATTAGGTTATTCACAATCAAGATATTAACTATGGAATTTAATCATGAATCAAAAAGTATTGCTGAAGCTCTGGGAATGTCAGAATCCCATTTAGCTGAACTAAGCGGTAAGTTATCTGAAATATCAATAGAAGTTGTAACAGCAGGTAATAAGAAACCAAGTCACATTGCCCAAAAATTAGCTGAAGAACTTAGCTATTCAGAGCTTATATTTGTAGCAACACAATATTTAGCAGAAAAAATCAATGATTTTGAAGAACAAAGAAAAGATATGCTTTCATCTATCCTTAAAAAGATTCTTAGAGACCTAGAAAAAGAGTAAACACTTGGTCCTATAGCTCAATTGGATAGAGCAACAGCCTTCTAAGCTGTAGGTTTCTGGTTCGAGTCCAGATGGGATCACAAAATTATTAATATGTTAGGAGCTTTTTATTGTCCCCACTGTGGTACTCAGAATGCCTGTAATTGTAAAACATGTTCACCTCATATAAAAGAAGGTGAGTATATTAATACTTGGACTGAAGATGGTGAAGCACACATATGTGGTAAATGCAACAAAATTTATAGTCCAGATCAAGCTCTTGATGAAGAGCTGAAACAAAGAAATTTTCCCCTGCTCGGAGGAATGGATGCCAGTAATCAGGTAGAGGCTCCCCAAAACTAGTGAGGTAATGAGAGGCAAAACAATTGTCTGACACTAGCAAAATCGTGACAGCTTGGAAAGACAAGTACTTGGTGTACCCAAAGTATAAACGGGTGCTATTGGTCTCTGGAGAAAAGGGAACACGGTTAGCTGCAAGAAAAGCTATGACTGCTGGAAAGACAGCACACTAGCTGGGTGATGAAAAGGTAGACATGAGAGACTTAAAATCTCTTGAGCATTTGCTCGTGTGGGTTCAAGTCCCATCCCGGCTACTATGAATAAGAAAGATCTCTTACATAAGACGGATTAGCACCGTTGAAAGAAACCTTGGCTTACGGGAGTAATTACCTGATAAGTTTTAAATGCCCCAAGGTATCATGTGATGGACCCTGCTCTGTAGTGCACTTACAACAGGTGAACAGTAAACTATGTTCAATCAAATCTACAACCAGGGTGAGCCTGGAAGAGATCTTCTTATTCATTTTAAAACATTTATCAGATGGTAACTAAAAAAGATTCAGTACAAGAACAAGCATTAAAAGAGATAGAAAAGTATCAAAGATGTGGTGTTGGTATTTCTATGGGTGTTGGCAAGACTAGAATTGCTATTAAACATCTAATGAAAAACTACCACCCTCTCATAAAGGTATTAGTTGTAATACCCAAATTGTCTATTAAAGACTCTTGGGAAGATGAACTAAAGAAAATGAATCTAGAAAAATTAAGCAAGCATATAGTATTTAGCACATATCTTTCTATAAACAAACAGGATCCTACTGATTATGACATTGTCTATTTAGATGAATGTCACAGTCTTTTGGATACTCATGAAACTTTTCTTGAAAACTTTCAAGGTAAGATTCTAGGTTTAACAGGAACACCACCTGTTAGAAAAACCAGTGAGAAATATAGAATGGTTTATAAATACTGTCCTATTGTATTTAAGTTTTCTGTAGATCAAGCAACAGACCAAAAAATTCTGAATGATTACAGAATTTATGTTCACAAAATTAGTTTGAGTAAACTGCCGGCATTCAAGAAGAAGAATAAAAATGGTGGTGTATGGTATACTTCTGAAAAGAATGACTATGACTATCTGACCAAGCAATTGGCTACAGCAAATACACCAAAACAATTACAGTTCTTTTCTATTCTTAGAATGAGAGCAATGATGGACTATAATACCAAAGAGATTTATCTTAAAAGTATTTTAGACCAGGTAAATAGCAAGTGTATCATATTTGCTAATACTCAAGAACAAGCTGATAGAATATGTAAGCATAGTTATCATTCCACTAATCCTAAATCTGATGAGAATCTTCAGTTGTTTAAGGATGGTAGAATACAAAAACTATCTTGTGTAATGCAGCTTAATGAAGGTGTTACTGTACCAGATCTTAAAGTTGGTATCATAATGCATGCTTATGGCAATGAAAGAAAGTCTGCTCAGAGAATTGGCCGTCTATTAAGACTTAATCCAACTCAGGTAGCTACTTGTCATATCTTGTGTTATAAAGATACAATAGATGAGAAATGGGTGGACAAAGCACTAGAAGGATTAGATCAAGAAAAAATAACAACTGTGGTAGTATGAGATTAGACTTTGAGGTATTCCAGGCAATCTATAATGTAGCCGGTAGCTTTCAGATTGATTCTGATTCTGCCGGTTTTTTTAATCTTAGATTTGGCTATTGGAGACGTACAGACATGCAAGCAATTCAACAAGTCCTTCCTGAATATTTAGCCATTCATGAAGAGGATCATGAAGATGATGACTGTGGATGGTTGTATCACTATGTAATCAAACATAAAGGTGTTAACTATGGGTAAAATGAAAGAAATTTTTATGGAAGTAAGGGAGCAAGAAGCTGATCAAGAACAAATTGAACAGGCTTCAGTATTTGACTCCGGTATAATGTGTCCTAATTGTTTTAAAGCAAATCTAATTGAATTCAGTCAGCATGATTTGTATTGTGAAAGTTGTGGACAAGACTTTGTTAGAGTAGAAAATTCAATAAGATTTAAGTAATGAAGTGGAATTCAAAAAATTGGCAAGGTAAAAGAGAAGATCAAGTAGAATCTAGTTATGCTGCAGGATATGTAGTTGTTATGATCCTAACAGTATTAGCAATTCTTTCATTATTTTCTTCTTGCTCAACATCAAAAGGATGTTACATCCAAAGATCAAGTGTAGCTATTACTGATGAAAAAGAGAATGTAGTCTACATTAAAAACACTGAAGTTGGACAAATGATTTATAATTATTGGACAACTGGTGCTTATGGTAATGAGTATAAACCTGTTCTAGTAACAGACAGTACTTTTGTGATTCTTTCTAGAAAGACTAACTAAAGTACAAAGCCACCATAGCTCAGCTGGTAGAGCAACTGATTTGTAATCAGTAGGTCGGGGGTTCAAGTCCCTTTGGTGGCTCTAACATTAAATATTTAAAATGATATCAGAGTATAGAATTGTAGAAAGTAAATCAGGTTATATTGTAGAAGTACAAGAAGTTAAATGGTCCCTATTTGGATTAAAAGTTAAATGGATTCCTTTTATTACTATATCAGGTATGAAAGAAGCTTGGCATTTCCAGAATAGAGATGTTGCATTAAATGAAATGCTATATGAACTTAAATTAAATATCCTATCTAAAGGTATTAGACCATGTCACAGCTTATAGTAACCTTTACCTGCAATAATGTTATACATGTTTATACAGAGAATAGCTGTATGAAACCTGTATACCCATATAAAAGACATAGTTCAATAAATGATGCTATAAAATATATCACAGAAACACGTGGTGTATTAGATCCAAAAATACATAAAGTAAAAACCTTTAAACAACAAGAACAATGATAGCATTATTTATAGTACCAATTGTATTGGTAGCATTCGTGTTTTTCTATTTGGGAAAGAACCAAGAAAGAATTGAATGGAACAAACTAATTAAAGACGGAATATTACCTAAACCTAAAAAAGAAGAACAATGAAAGAAGTAACTAAATACCAATTAAAAATAATTGAAGCACTTAAATTAGGTGCTATATTACAATCTAATGAGGGTAAAGACTATAAAACGTGGCTTATTTATCCAAATGGAGATAAGTTAACAGTTAGAAGAGACTCCGCAGAAAAGGTATGTGAG